>Ga0209518_1003583_pt1 | contig 13197 bp, 21 predicted proteins | sample RifGroB1_FD_183993 | JGI IMG/M metagenome (GOLD analysis project Ga0209518, IMG submission 183993) | Groundwater microbial communities from Rifle, Colorado, USA - Groundwater B1 (SPAdes) (version 2) | ecosystem: Environmental > Aquatic > Deep subsurface > Groundwater | place: Rifle, Colorado... | reverse complement strand
CGCTGTAGTTGTCCTCAAACCTGATTCATGATATACTATTTTCCATGCAGCAGTACGAATTAACGCTTATCCTCAAGCCAACTTTGACAGAGGAACAGGCTGATGCTATCATTGAAAAGCTCAAGCTCGCTATCGTTCATCGACAAGTGTGGGGTAAACGAATGTTAGCGTATCCTATCAGGAAAGAAAAAGAGGGGCTTTATATCCATTTAGTAATTGAGCTCCCTGAATCGAGCGTTTCTTCTTTGGAAGAGAAAATACGATTGAACGAACAAATTATACGACATTTATTGGTTACCGCGGAAAAGCACATGCATGTAGCATAAGATATGGCAGCACGATCACTTAATCAAGTTCAACTTATTGGAAATCTGACCCGTGATCCTGAAATGCGGTATACCCCCAGTGGTACAGCAGTTTGTACCTTTGGTATCGCAACGAACCGCCAGTGGGTTACCGAAAGTGGAGAAAGAAAGGAAGATGTTGAGTTTCACCGCATCGTCGCGTGGCAAAAGTTAGCAGAAATTTGCAGTAAGTTTCTTTCAAAAGGACGAAAAGCATACGTACAAGGAAGACTGCAAACACGATCCTGGAAAGGTCAGGACGGGAATGATCGACAGACTACTGAAATTGTTATTGACGACATGATTATTCTTGATTCGCGGGGACGAGAAGAGGGAACAGCAGGACAAAGTACAAGTAGCAGCTATCAAAAAAAACCTGAAAAACCAAGTGATGAGTCGGCTGATATCAATGAATTGGGCGGGGAGCAGAAACAGCAATCAAACCTGCCCGCAATGCGAGCGCAAGCGAGGCAGGCGGGAGCTGAAAAACCGTTGCCATCGAAAAAACCGGTCAAAAGCAAATCAGCTGTTGCGGACACTTCGCCTCATCAGAGTGAAGATGTACCGCCTGATGACATACCATTTTAAACAGTTAAAAATTACCTGTCTGCCGACAGGCAGGCGAGTTACGAATTACGAGTTGAAACGAATTTATTTATGAAAAAGAAACAGCAAAGACGGAGAAGAATCATACTACAACCTGTAGGGAACTATGCGCATTACTTTAAAAATGATGTGATGCCCGATTATAAAAAATGGGAAGTGCTATCGAACTTTATTTCCGAACGGGGGAAAATTTATCCCGGAGATCGGACGGGACTTGATGCAAAAACTCAGCGCCGATTAACACGCGAAGTCAAACGCGCCCGCCATCTAGCACTTCTTCCATTTGTTGTCAGACCACTGTAACTATGGGCGAATATATAAATAACAATCACTTAAGAGATGAAAAACTCATTGAAAAATCACTATTGCAGAGAAAGCCTGAGCTTGAAATAGTAAATTTGGGGCATTTTTTTAGAATAGTTGTAGAACCTCCCGTAGAATTGCCACCATTTCAGCCCGCCGCCGCGACGCCACCTGTTCAAGAATTATCAGAACAACCTCCACCAGAAACTTCAGATACAGAACCTTACATTTCAAATAAATAATGAGATCGCCGCTCCCGCATTCTGCGGGATCGCGATGACAATTATCATAAATCTTCAGTCTGGCGTCTTTAGTCTTTTGTGTGTTAAAATGATTCCTTATGGAGAAAAATAGATCTGTTCAGTTCAGCGTATCTCTTTCCATGATCAGAACCGTTATTCTCATCATCGCATTCTCGCTTCTTTCGGGAGGCGGTGGTTACTGGCTGGGAACTCACGAGGTCGACGTATCTTGGGAAGGCTATAGCCCGCAGGCATCTGTGGTAAATACGACTGCACCTGAAAATCGCGATGTAGATTTTTCTCTTTTTTGGGATGTGTGGGACCGTCTTGAACAAAATTATATTGACGATGAAAAGATAGACCCTGAAAAGATGGTATATGGTGCCATTAAAGGAATGACTGCTTCACTCGGCGATCCTTACACGGTATTTTTACCTCCGGAGGATAACGAAAAAGCACGAGAAGATTTACAAGGAGAATTTGACGGAATCGGCGCGCAGCTCGGTATGAAAGATGAACGAATTGTGGTCATTGCTCCCTTAAAAGGTATGCCGGCAGAGAAAGCAGGCATTAAGTCGGGGGATTTTATTATTCAAGTAGATGGCGTTGACACGTTTGGATGGACCGTACCGGAAGCGGTTGAAAAAATACGAGGACCGAAAGGAGAAAAAGTAACGTTGTCAGTTTTCCGTGATGGTCTGGAGGCACCTGTCGATATTGAGGTTATCCGCGATACCATTGAAGTACCGACCGTTGAGACAGAATATGCGGATACGATTGCACAAGGAACTCCTGAACAGGAACCAGCAAATTTCAAGGATGGCGTTGCCATTATTAGGCTCCATCAGTTTGGCGAACAGACAAATCACCAGTGGGATGTTGCCGTGAACGAAATTATAAAAACGTGTAATGCAGGTACCGTAGCCTGCGAAGGAGTCATCCTAGACGTACGAAATAATCCCGGAGGATTTTTAGATGGATCAGTCTATGTGGCTTCTGAGTTTTTGAAAGATGGACTGGTGGTTACGCAAGAACATTCAAGCGGACAGTCGCTTGAGTATACCGTTAATCGAAAAGGAAGATTGCTCACACAACCCCTGGCAGTTTTAATCAATAGAGGGAGTGCATCAGCCAGTGAAATTGTTGCCGGAGCTCTGAAAGTTCGGGGGCGCGCGACGATTGTCGGTGAAACCTCTTTTGGGAAAGGTTCGGTGCAAGAACGTATTGAATTGCCGCACGACGCGGGTTTACACGTCACGACGGCAAAATGGATTTTACCCGATGGATCATGGATCAATGAGGTAGGGGTTTCTCCCGATATTGAAGTGGTAGATGATCCAACCACGGCAGATGTAGATGAACAGTTGGACAAGGCGATAGAAGTGCTCAAATCGAAAGAATAATTATGAGTTTGTAAATTACGGGAACAATATTAGATACTGTATTATTCTTCGAACGAAGTGAGAAGTTTACTTCGAGTTAATCAAGAAGTTCTCGCTACGCTTGAACAATATAGAATATGGTTTTAACTACATCTCCCAGTTTTTTCTCAGAATTCCTTACTATTATTTCGTTAGATTAACTTTGCTATGAAGCGCACGGGATTATTTATTGTTATTGTACTACTGTTAGTAGCCGGAGGAATTTCGAGGGACATTCGTGATCAGGACGACGAGCGTCTAGCCGATCGGATTAATCAGAAACGTCAGGGTGACTCTGTTTCCATGACCATCTGGCGTGATGGCGAAGAACTCTCAAAACAGGTTCAACTCGGACAATTTGACGGCACCTGAAAAAACATGATAGCATTACCTCATGGCTAAAAGATCTACCGTTATCATTATTGTTGGTTTTCTGGTAGGTTTAGTCGTATCAATTGTGGCCATTGCACTTTTCCAATCTCAACAGCTCCAAAATGAAATAACCGTACAGCGACGGCACATAGAAGTTAATCAACTCATTAAAAATCGTGGCGCGAAACTCTCATTCGGGGATTCACAAACCGTTTCGATAGATGAAGAATTTACGATACCAGTCGTACTGACGTCAGAAGAATTTCATGTAAACGGTGCTGACATTGAGATTTCATATGATCCTCAGTTTCTAAAGATAGTCTTGATAGAAAACGGTGAAATATTTGACCATTTTGTCGCCGATGAAATAAATGAAAAAGAGCAAAAACTTTTATTTTCAGTTGCTATGGATCCGGATAAAGTGGGTTTTACCGGAAGTGCTACGATTGCAACAATAATGGCTCGAGCCCTTAGACCCGGTACGACGGCGCTCGAGTATATTTACCATAAAAATGATCGAAATGACAGCAATGTATCGGTCAGTGATCTGCCGGGCGAAGACGTGCTCGAAATGGCTGAAAGCCTGCAGATTACTGTTCAATAAAATCTATGGATCACGATCACTATCCGTATACAGATGCACCGCAACACATTAACCACGAAGAACAATTAGCGTTGCATAAAAACCATTCAAAATTATTAATTCCTCTTATATTGTTAATTGTTGGAGTACTGGTTATCGGCGGATTATCTTTTGCGTATTTTAGAGTAGGGAAACAACAGTGCGTCTACAATGGTGGTACGTATAGTATTGGAGACTCGGTTCCTTCTGAAGATGGATGCAATTCATGTTCCTGTACGTATGATGAACAAACAAACACAACTCAAGTTTCTTGCACGGTAATGGCATGCGCAAACGATCAATCTGATCCAGCAACTGGTTGGAATACATTTCAGGACGAAAATTATACATTTAAATACCCAAATGAGTGGCAACAGCAGGAAACGAATTTATTTGGCTCTCGATCAGTAACAGAGTTTAGTTATCAAAGTGGAACCCCTTTTGGCTTTTCCAATCAGGGAAATTATAACCAGGAAACTGGTAAAGAATATTCTACTCTAGATGAATATCTCGGAAAAGCTGCTGCTGAAAAGTCCATTGATATACAAGTTGCCGGGAACCTTGCTAAATTTGTAGACGATCCGGGTGATCCAGGACATGTAATAACATTCCAACGAGTAGTACTATTTTCAACAACTAAAGCTGAAATACTTGATTTTTATTATCAATCAAGTTACTACCAACAAGAATATTCCGAAAATATATTAACTCAAATCCTCTCCACGTTCAGGTTTTTGGATTTTTTGGATGAGGAAGAACTAGATGTTAGATGGAGACAATATACTGATAATGAACTAAAAATTACTTTTGAGTATCCAGATACGTGGAGTGTTGGAAGTGACCGGCCGTATCCTGATTTCTTCTATTTACTCTCCATAAAGGGTGATGAACTTTTGGATCCAATAATAACAGTAACGAGCAATGAAAATCCCGAAAAGCTAAATCCGCGCGAATGGTTTGAGAATAAACGGAATAATTTCCATCCAGTACTTATGAACGAACTTGGTGAGGTCAGTATTGGAGGTTATCCTGCATTTATTGTAGGTCAACCCGACACATGTGACACCGCGTTGCTCATGGTTGCTTATGTCGATAGAGGTCATGATATGCTAACTATCGATTATACAGAATACAATAACACGAGTATTTTTACTTCAAATCATTTCGCTTTTTATCATTTTCTTAGTACCTTATCATTTGATGGAGTTGCCGTAGGAAAGAATACTGTCGATTCCTCTTTTTTTCAGATCCCGCCAGCTCCGGAAGATTATGTTTGCGAAAATAGTAATTAACCTACCACTTTCCCCAAATCTCCGTCAGTTTCCATGCCTTGTGCATTTCGGGAAGTACCGTCTGGTACCTCCCTTCGCGAATTTGTATCGGCTCCGTGCCCGCAATCGCTACGCGATAGCGTTGCGGGCGGGTCATCCACAGACTTACGTCTGTGGTTTTCGCTATCTTGTGATAACATTGGCAAAGTTGACAAAGTTTCAACTGTTTGCTAGGATGTAAGCACTATGAAACAAATACAGATTATTTCAACAAAAGAATTGCGGGATAATTTATCGGAAATACTCGAACAAGTAGCCATTGGAGGGAAAGAATTCATTGTGAAAAAATTTGGGAAAGAAAAAGTGAAAATTTCACCTATTAAGAAAGAACAAAAAGTATTAAATAAGAAAAAGAGCATTGGAAAGTTACCTGGATTTGGTATGTGGAAAGACCGGGAAGATATGAAAGATCCTTCTGAATGGGTTCGCAATCTACGAGTGCGGGAAAGTTTTCGAATTCACGACAAAGAATGAAACGATATCAATTTGACAGTGACGTTATTATTTGGCATCTTCGAGGAAATGGCCAAATACGAAACTACTTAGAAACACTTCCAGAAATATTTATTTCAATTATTACCATTGGCGAAGTTTATCAAGGTGTACGCAATAAAATTGAGCTTCAAGTAGCAAAACGATTCGTTTCAAAGTCTATAGCATATCCTGTTAATTCGGCAATATCATTTCAAGCAATTAATTTGATAGAGAAGTATACGTTAAGTAATGGATTACTGACGATGGACGCTGTAATTGCTGCTACTGCTCTCGAAACTAATCGAATTCTTGTTACGGGAAATATAAAACACTTCAAGGTAATTAGAGGATTAAAAGTAGTCGATTGGCGCGACCTTATAAACTAACCACTTTCCCCAAATCTCCATCAACGATTCTGTCCAGATTATGCCAGGATTTATTTTTTCTATGATCAGTTACGCGGTTTTGGGCGAAATTATACGTTCTTATTTTTTCGGCGCGCATACCGCGGCCGATGGCACTTCGATATCCTGCCACTTCACGCTCTTTTCTCTCTTCTTCATGTTCCCACAATTGTGCCCGAAGAAGTGAAAGCGCCTGTTGTCTATTTTTTTGTTGTTCACGCTCTGTTTGACAGGTTACGACGATACCGGTCGGTTTATGCAGTAACCGTACTGCTGTTGAAACTTTGTTGACATTCTGTCCGCCATGACCGCCGCTTCTATAAAACTGCCAGTCTAAATCCTGCGGATTGATTCTCACTTCTTGTTCATCTAGTTCAGGTAGAACGGCTACCGTTGCCGTTGAGGTATGAATTCTTCCCCGCTTTTCTGTCTCAGGAATTCTCTGTACTCGATGTACTCCGGTTTCATTTTTTAGCTGAGAATAGGCGCCCTCTCCATTTACAAACAAAATATTACTATCAATAAGGCTTGTTTTCCATCCCTTAGTTTGTGCATATCTCAAATACATGCGCAACAGATCCGCCGCCCAGATGTTTGCTTCATTTCCTCCGGCTGCACCCCTGACTTCAATAATGGCTTTGTTTTGGTTCATAATTGAATTGTGTCATTGGAAACGAAGTGAAGCAATCTGATTTCATGAGATTGCTTCGTCTCCCGCCGTTGGCGGGATCCTCGCAATGACAAAAGACTACTATTTACCCAAGAGCATTTCTCGGAGTGTTTTCGGAGCATTTTCTTCACGTTTTCTTTGTTCAATTTTCTGTTGTTTCTTTTGCGCAAGAACGATCTGTACTTTAACCGCGCGCTTTTGTTTCTCCTGGAATTTTTCAACACGGCCCTTTGTGTCAAGAAATTTCATTTTTCCGGTGTAGAGCGGGTGACATTTATCACAAACCTCAAGCCGGATTTCCTGCATGGTTGATCCGGTCGTAAATGACGCTCCGCACGCGCACGTTACTTTCGCATCGTCGAAATAGGTTGGGTGAATAGACTGTTTCATATTTAGTTGAAAATTACGAGTTACGAGTTAGAACAAAAAGAGTTCATTTTAATAGCTCGTAACTTACAAACTTTTAATTCGTAATTGAGTTTGTATTGTATCATTTCCACTCACTTAACACAACTCCGGCAAAGATAACACCTGCTCCGATAATAAACGGAATAGTTACTATTTCTCCCAAAAAAATAACCGCAAGAGGCGTGGCAAATAGAGGCTGTAAATAGGTAAAGACAGATCCTTGAGATATTTCGATCTTGCTCATGCCGTATTCATACAAAATGTAGGCGAGAACATACGAAGCAAATGCCATATACATAACACCCCAAAAGACAGGGTAATTCACCGCGCCCGCCACGCAAGCCGAGCTTGCGAGGCGTTGCGGGCAGGTAAATAATAATCCAAAAGATGGCAGTTTAAATCCGTTTTCCAGAAAAGCAAGAAGTGGATAGGTTATACCGGCGACCAAAGATCCGTGAAGCGTTATGAGAAGCGGACTGAAATGCTTGAAATTTTTTTTCGAATACAATACAAAAAATGCCCATATAATCGATGCTATTAAAATAATAGTATTTCCCCAGGTGTTTTCCAATGCAAACGTATTTCCTTCAAGAAGTGGCTGAACAACCGTTATCAGCGTTCCAACAATTGCTAAACCCAGACCGATTTTTTCACGCGTCGTGACCTGCTCTTTTAATATCAAAACGCCGAGAAGTACGATAAAAATTGGATTCAGCGTACCCAACAGATTGCCGTCCATAGCTGTTGTTCGTTCAAACCCCCAGAAGATAAGGCTTAAATATAACGTTGTTGCAACAAATGAAAAAATAGTGAGCGGCAGAATCTCCGATCGTTTAAGGGGATGCTTTTTGAGATACCAAATGTACCACGGAATCGTTATTGGCAGAAGCATGACAAATCGGAAATAGAGAAACGCCATGGGCTCCAGATATTCAAGAGTGCCCTTTATAATGACGGATGCAAGACCCCATATGACTGCTACTGAAATGAGTGCAGCATATGCTTTAGATCGAGGATTATTAATCATTAAAAAAGTTGACCCGACTCCGCTCACGTTTGTCTTCCCGCCGACGGCGGGACTGTCAAAGTGTTCGCTTCGACGGGTCTGCGTCGCCCGCTCACGCGCTTGTGCGCTGAGCGGGCTCCTTGACAAGTATAGCAGAGTATGATTATTATGAATACATGCCACCAATTTCCTCAGAATTGTTGCTCGCACTTATAGCTTGGACTCTCGCCTGGAAGGGTTTTGCCCTATGGCGGGCGGCAAAACGAAATGATAAAGCCTGGTATGTTGCTTTGTTGATTTTTGGGACAGCCGGTATCCTTGAAGCTTTTTATTTATTTGTCTTCGGAAAAGAAAAGAAAAATGCACACGTATCAGGTCCTTCTAGGTCATCATTGAAGAAGAAATAAAGTAACTGTTCATTTTTCGCCCGTAACATCTTTGTCATTCCCATGAAAATGTGCCGCCTTCGCGGGAATGATATTGGAAAATACTGAGTAATTACGAAATAAATCGTTGTGGGTTCTTAATAAACTCATTTTGATCAACTTTCTCCTGTTTATTTTCCTTCAGATTTTTTATGACGAGTTGATTATTTTTTACTTCATCCGGTCCGACGATGACGGCAAACGGAATCCCTTTTTTATCTGCATACTTGAGTTGTTTATCCAGTTTTACCGTTGGATCAGGATACAGTTCGGTTGGAATTTCCTGATTACGCAACTGACTACTCAAGGACAGCATGTTATCAAATAGCTCTGTATTGAAGACGGTGATCAGTATTTTTGCCGAAGATCCGGATAGTTCTTTCGGAAAGAGTTGTAAATCTTCCATGGCTTCAATGACCCGATCAAATCCAAACGCAAACCCCACCGCTGGAATTTGTTTACCGGCAAACATGCCGATTAAATTATCATATCGGCCGCCTCCGCATACTGATCCGGCGGTATAATCCTCAATTTCTATTTCAAAAATAAGGCCGGTGTAGTAGTCGAGGCCGCGCGCCAGAGTAGGGGAATATACTACTTGTGAAGAATCAACGCCCAATTTATTGATTAATTCTACCATGCGTTTAAGATCATCAGACATTTGTTTTTGGCGAACCTTTTCAAGAATTCCCTCATCTTGTCCCTGTTCTCGTAGAAGCTTCTTTACGGTCTCTTCACCGATTTTTGCCAATTTATCAATGATCGGTATTGCTTTAGAGTCAATATCAGAAAATGTCTTTCTATCGTTTATTAAAATCCTGAATTTCTGAAATCCCAGTTTTTTGAGAGCCGTTATAGCACATACGACAACTTCAGCATCTGCGGTGGGTGATTCAGTTCCGACAATGTCTGCGTCACACTGTAAAAATTCCCGAAATCTGCCTTTTTGGGTGTTTTCTGCCCGCCAGACCGGTTGGATCTGATACCGTTTAAACGGTAAGGGTAATTCATTTTGATATTTTGCAACGACCCGAGAAAGGGGAACTGTTTGATCATACCGCATGGCCACGCGCCGTTTACCGTTATCTTCAAAGCGGTACATGAGCAAATCTCCCTCCTGTCCGTATTTACCAATCAGAATTTCCTCATATTCAAGTGTCGGCGTTTCAAGCGGCTCAAAACCAAACAACTCAAATACCTGTCGCAAGGTATTTATCACATATTGTCTCTTTTTGGATTCAGCCGGCAGAAAATCCCGAAAGCCTTTCAAAGGTTGTAAATTCAGTTTGTTCATAAGGTTTATTGTAGCACAATCATTTAACGTTTTTGCACCTCAAACCCTGCGTCCAAGGCAGTTACAATCGCCCGATCAACACTTTTGCGAGCTTCGCTGGTGGTAAGGTGTGTTCCCGGAGCTTCAAATCGCTGCTTTCCCAACATAATATCTTGCAGTGGCTCTGGCGTATAATTTACCGCAAGGACAGCTCCTGCTTTGACTCCACGCAGCAAAGAAATTAAAAAGATTGGCGCACACTCCATTTCTGAGCTTATGAGGGGATATGCCCAATTTTTCATTCTTGGTTCTAAGTAGAGGGAACCCCAGCCTTTAATATTTGCTGTTTTTCCATAAAATGCGTCGTGTGTTCTATTGATACCAGCAAAATAGCGGAATTTACCCTTCTTCGCTGCCTGAATTAATGCCGTCACCACTTCAAAATCAGCAACCGCCGGAAATTCAGATGACATGTATTCTTTCGTTGTACCTTCCTCCCGTATACTAGCAGTCGGAATAATAATTGAGCCAATGTCTATTTCCTTTTTTAATGCACCGCCGCAGGTGCCGACTCTGATAAGAATTTTTGCTCCCAGATTTATTAATTCTTCGGTGACGATTGCGGCTGAAGGCGATCCTATTCCCGTCGAAACAACCGTAACCATAGCACCGTTATAGTAACCAGTGTAACTGCGGAATTCTCTGTATTGTGCAACAAGCTTGCCTTTTTCCAGATAATCGCGTGCAATTTTTGTTGCCCTATCAGGATCACCAGGAAGAAGAGCAAAGCTGCCGATGTCCCGTTTTCTCAATAAAATGTGTGGTTGTTTATTTACCATTTGAGCCCTTTCTTAATTGTTGAATAACTGTTTTGAACTCTTCAGGTCGATACATATAGTTTTGAACATATTTTTGCTTAACGGCGATGTCGCGCGGTTCTTCCCGGACAAAGCACGAAAGGCTGTTAATGGGTGGCCGTTGCATTAAGTTGCCTTTTACTACATAGCCCGCAAAAGAACAGTCGTTCAGAAGAACACCTGATGATCCGCTGTAATCCGGCGGATCAACCAATATCCAAGCAGCGATATTGCACGGTATCGGCCCATATCTTTTTTTAATCTCTGCTGCTATTGCGTATGCAGTTTGACCGCTTGCTATCACATCATCAACTATAAAAGCCTTTTTGGGTGGTTTTTCCGGAAGGTTGGCAGAATTTCCTATGGCTACTGAAAATTTACCCGTACCGGTGGATATTCGCGTCACGGGCAATTCTATACCGTCTCTCAGAAAATCGAGTACGCAATTAGTTACGTTTGCATCGAGTGCCTTTTCAATATAGTTCTTCACAATTCGTCCGGCACCAAGGGGATACAATACGAGAGAATCTTTGAGATCATTTGCTCTTGCATTTAATACGTTTAGCATTCGCGATGTAGCTTCCTGACCATCTACGACATGTAATGTTCGCGTGCTGAACATGTTCAAAGATTTAGCAAGTGCGAGTAAATCAGCATTTGGCGTTTCAGGAAGTAGGGGAGAAAGATCTTGAATGAGTATATTTCCATCGGCAAGGACTGCCCGCGAGAAGGTGAGTTGCGGAAAATTAACTATAAGCTTTTCTGCCAAAGAAGGACAGTCTCCGAGATCGGAGACCTCTGGTAGGACAGGGAAAGGATACTCGGAAGCATCGTAAATGATTGGTTTTTCTTTCATAATTCCTCCATAAAAAAAACCAGCCGGTTGGCTGGTGAATATTAATTCAATATAAAACTCACCAACCAACGTTAGGCTGGTGCGTGATGACTGTTGTTTTGTATTGTCTTATTTATCATATTTTTATATCCACCAAATTTTCCGGTCAAATATTTATTTACCCGTGCTATAGTTGTCGAACTCATACCGGTTTCCTTCTCGATTGCGGAGTATGGTTTCTTATCTGAAAGCATTTGTGCAACTTTCCATCGATTGGCAAATTCCAAAATTTCCTGTTCTGTTAAAAGATCTCGGAAAAAGCGCCGTGTTTCATCAAGCGTTTCAAGCTGTAAAACGGCAGTAAATAATGCATCTGTATTTTTATTAATCCATTTATTATTCATATCTGCTTTATTTCGCTAAAGCACTTTAGTAGAGTAAAGTATATCATGGAAACTACTATTGTCAAGGGGATTACTGGAGTCTAAACTCTCCATTTTCCAAAATCACCTTTTCTTCAATTTCTATTTTAGATCAGAAGGATATCGGGGAGAATATTGTTCCAGATAATAGATGAAGTCAAAGTCTTTTTTTACCTTCTTATACAGTTTTTCATCACCAGTGTAGAATGAACATTTTAATTCATCAGCCAATACTATGTACGCCGCATCGTAAAAAGTTATATTTAATCTATAGGATAATTGAAGAGCATTTGCATAGGGAGGAATCTTATATTCAAACGGGTGCTGAATAAAATTCTTAAAGCTCTTCTCACCATCTGGCTTGGTGATCCTTTTGCGTAAATTGGCAGTAAATAAAATATTTCCTAGTTCATAAATAGCAAGAGGAGGAAAATAGATTTGAACATAATCATTCTCATAGTCGTAAAATATCGCGTCAGCAGTTTGAGCGTCAGACTCATCCCTGAGATACCACTTTGCAGCAAGTGAAGCATCGAGGACGATATTAGTCATATAAGGTGTTTCTTAATTCTCTTGATTCTCTTAATAAATCCGCTGTAGTCCCCTTAAGTTTTTTACTTTTGGCACGAAGCATTTTTGCTTCCTTAACTAACTCAGATTTTTTACTTTCTTCACTATTTTTTATAATACTCTTCATTTGGTCTTTTCCAACAATATATGCTACGGTGACGCCTCCTTTCGTAATTTCAAAGGCGTCTCCTTTTGTTGCCGATTGATTTATAAGACTCGCTATAGTTGCCCGTGCTTTTGAAATTGAGATTTGTTGCACTGTCATTTGTACAACATTGTACAAGTTTTTTAGTCACTTGTCAAATCGATTTAAACTCTCCATCCTTTAAAATCACGTTCCCGTCAATTTCAATCCTCGGTTTAAAATGACGCCGTCGTTATGGAAGGGGACGTCGACCTCACCGCCGAATGTAGCATTATTTCCGAGAGCAATATGGCAGGTACCATACACTTTTTCTACTTCGAGAAGGTTCGTGTTCGAGACCGGAGGTTGAGGACTTCTCTCTTCGTTCGAAGAATATAAGCGAGCATATTTATTTGTCCCGATGCCGAATTCCGCTATATTATACGCGCGTTCTCCGACGCGCGCTGATTGTTTTGACGTGCAAATTT
>Ga0209518_1003581_pt1 | contig 13199 bp, 19 predicted proteins | sample RifGroB1_FD_183993 | JGI IMG/M metagenome (GOLD analysis project Ga0209518, IMG submission 183993) | Groundwater microbial communities from Rifle, Colorado, USA - Groundwater B1 (SPAdes) (version 2) | ecosystem: Environmental > Aquatic > Deep subsurface > Groundwater | place: Rifle, Colorado... | reverse complement strand
ACAAAATAGTTTTGTAATTTTGTATTTTATTCTATAATTACTTTGAGTTTTCGATTTTTTGAGTTTTTGAATCTTTAACTATGATGAAGATTGATATCTTAACTCTCTTTCCTAAAATGTTTGCGGGGCCTTTTGACGAGTCGATCCTTCGACGAGCTCAGGATAAATCTTTGGTTGAAATAAAGATTTATGATTTGAGAAAGTGGGGGCAGGATGCGCGAAAAACGGTTGACGACAGACCCTATGGCGGCGGCGTGGGTATGATCATTCGCGTGGACGTTGTCGCACGCGCAATTTCCAATTTCCAATTTCCAATTTCCAATAAAAACAAAAGGAAAATAGTTTTGTTAGATGCAGGCGGAGAACCGTTCGTTCAAAAGAAGGCAGTGGAGTTGAGTAAATTAGAACATCTAATCCTGATTGCCGGTCACTATGAAGGAGTTGACCACCGGGTCCATGAGCATCTGGTTGATGAAGTAATTTCCATCGGGGACTATGTTTTAACCGGCGGAGAAATTCCGGCAATGGTAATAACCGATGCCGTAACCCGCCTAATTCCCGGAGTATTAGAAAAACCAGGCGCAACAACTATCGAGTCATTTTCAGATAATGCGCCTGCCCTGAGCGAAGTCGAAGGGCCCCATTCATATCTAGAGTTTCCTCAATATACCCGCCCCGAGACCTACAAAGGTTGGAAAGTCCCGGAAGTTCTACTAAAAGGGAATCACAAAGAAATTGAAAAATGGCGTCTAAAAAAATCGACCGAAAGAACAAAAGCAAGACGACCGGACTTACTTAAATAAATTTTTCAGGAAACTTTTCCCTCAAAGAAGGTGCATTCAGGTCCTTTGGATTAACTATTGGATTTTCTACTGGCCAATGGATATTTAGATCTTTATCGAAAGGATTTATTGCAAAAGACGAATCAGGTGTCCAATAAGCTCCGGTTAAATAGAAATAATGTACAGGTCCTTCTATCGCACATACCGAATTTCCCATTCCATTTGGAATAAACAAAGCCTTTTCCGGCAAATTTTCTCCGGCATTATCAAAGAGAAATCCCTCGTACTGACCAAAAGTTTCACTATCCTGTCTCAAATCAACAATTGCTGCCCACATTTTACCAGTCGCCGGGTAGATTAATTTACCCCATCTTTCAGCATGAATTCCTCTAATGACCCCAGTATTCGACCGTGAATGATTGCACTGAACGGGTCTAAAATTTATACCTTTCTCCTTGAGAAGCGCTTCGCGCCAAACCTCTCTAAAAAAACCTCTTTCGTCAGACAAAGCTTTTCTTTCTATCAATAAAATACCTTTTATTCTGCTCTCGGTAATATTAAACTCTGGAATTCTAACCCCAGTTTGTGCTTCAAGCATATTTGTGAATATTATGCTTACTGATTATTTTTGTCCAGTTTTTTGTATTCTAACTTTCCTTGCGGAGTCTTTGTCTTTGGGCCTCGGGGTCGACGTTTGGCCTTCCCTCTTTTAAGGGTTGCCACCAATCTTTATTATCAACATACCATTTAACTGTTCTATCCAACCATTCCTCAAAGTTGTGTTCTGGCTTCCACCTCAACATCTTTCGAATTTTGCTTGAATCGATTGCATATCTTGCATCGTGTCCCAATCTGTGCTCAATCGGCTTTATCCAAGTTTCATCTTTTCCCATAAGCCTTAAAATCTCTTTGGTTACCTGTAAATTTGTCCTTTCAGAATCTCCCCCCACACAAAAAGTCTCACCCATTATTTTCTCATCTTTTAATGCTGCATGGATTATCATATCTATTGCCCGGCAATGGTCCTCAACATAAATCCAATCCCTGACATTTTCCCCCTTACCCATAAGGGGCAGTTTTTCTCCTATTACAAGGTTGGCAATAAACCTCGGTATGAATTTTTCTCTGTCTTGCCAAGGACCATAGTTATTGGATGTATTTGAAATAGTAACAGGAAGTCCATATGTTTCATGCCATGCACGAACCAAATGATCTGAAGCGGCTTTGCTGGCAGAATAAGGACTATGGGGATTATATGAAGAGATTTCGCTAAACTTTAAGTCTGGCCTATTGAGAGGTAAGGAACCAAAAACCTCATCAGTAGAAACATGATGAAAAAGTTTTACACCTTCTACAAGAGAATTTTGCAGTAAAACCTGTGTCCCAACGACATTCGTTTGAATAAAAACTCCCGGTCCAAGTACGCTTCTATCCACATGGGTTTCGGCTGCAAAGTGTGCAACTACATCTACTCCCTTAATCGCCCTAGAAACTACTTCAGGGTCGCAAATATCTCCTTTTATAAACTTTATAGGCAGACCAGAAAGATTTTCTTTATGTCCTGCATATGTTAATTTATCCAAAACAACTATTTCGTCTTTGGGATATTTTTCCACCCAATAGTGAACAAAATTGCTCCCAATAAATCCCGCCCCACCTGTAACCAATATTTTCATATCTTAAATCCTTTCTTTTTGGCCCAATAAATATTGGCTTTTAAAAGACTTTCGAAGGTTCCCACATCGTACCAATATCCTTTCAATTCATGCCATTTCATACTACCTTCTTTTATATAAAAGTTTTGAACGTCTGTAATTTCTAGCTGTCCTCTTTTAGACGGCTTGAGTTTTTTGGCCACTTCGAAACAACGGTTGTCAAATATATAAAGACCCACCGAGGCAAATCGAGAAGAAGGCTTTTTGGGTTTTTCGACAATCCCAATAATTTTCCGCTTGTTTTTTTTGTCGAAAATAGGAACACCAAAACGCTCGGGGTCTGGAACTTTTTTGAGAAACATCACCGAACCGCCGGTAAAAGCCGCTACTTCGTCTGACATGTCAGCGTCCGTTGTGTTATCTCCGAGAATTAGCATTATAGGTTCTCCATCTGAAAAGCCCTCTGCCACCTTTAATGCATCAGCCAATCCACCGGCGGGATTTTCCTGATAACCATATTCCAGGTGATTAAGACCCAACTCTTTGCCGTTTTTCAAAATTTGCACAAATTGTCCGGAATGAGGGCCGCTCACAATAACCATAACGTCTTTAATTCCGGCTTTGACCAATGTCTGAATAGGGTAAAAAATCATTGGTTCGTCGTAGATTGGAAGAAGATGCTTGTTTGTGGCGAAGGTGAGAGGATAAAGACGGGTTCCGAGTCCACCGGCTAAAATTACGCCCTTCATAAGCAGGCATTATAAATTGAAAATTGCAAATTGTAAATTGTAAATTGTTTAGGTGTGCTTGTCTGCAACTGAAGAAGCTCCCCAACTTTCAGGCTTGGTTTTGGCAACATACCCGTTTCCGCTAACCATGCCCACTACCTCTTTAATCATGTCTCTGGTTGGGCCTAGGGGGCCTACATCGATATGGATTTCAAGGTCGTACTTGGCTGGAGTTACCGCTTTTCGCAGTTCGGGAACAAGATTTTGGGCGGTCTCAAGGGACATCAAGGTCTCCGTGTAGATTTTATCCCGTAGAATCGGCTTCATATAGACTTTGTTTTTCCGCCAAAAATACCTTGCCCCTTGGCCTTTTCTGTGAATTACAATAGCCGTAACAAAATCAATTTCAGCCTTACCGTTTACGCTTTTTGTCTGCGAATCGGTCCCGATTACCAGTCTATAAAATCTGCCGGGTTCTTCATGAACGAAACTTGCTATCTCGGAAATCATTTTGGGCACGCTTAAAGAACCTTTGGAAGGGCTCTCAAAATGGCCGTCTTTAGCTTTGGACATGCCTAATTATACCTCCGAAAGGGCATCTGGAGCAATTCACGACCTTAAAACCAGGGAGAAAATAACCACCAGCCCCAAAGAGGCAATTACTAAATATTCAACCACGACCGAAATATTTAAATCACGATGGATATAGTGGTGAACTACTCCCCACAAAACATAGGCCAAAGCAGTTGCAATAGCTGTGGCTATTTGAAAAACTCTATCGTAGGAAAAAAGCCAAAAAGCAACAAAACCTGCAGCCAGTAAGCCAAAAAGCGGTATGTAGTGGGCTAAATCCTTACTAAAATTTTTCATCAAATGATTTCTCCTGCTTTAAGTATAAGCACAACTGCCAATATCATGCCCAAAAAGGAAAGATGTGCAATAGTTCTTCCGCTTATTCTGGGAACTTTCTTCAAAAAGATTACGGCGCCATCAACTGCCAATACTATTAGTATAAGGCTAATCAAAGCCAAAGAAACATATCTTGTGGCACTAAAGGGTGAAACAATTGGAGTTTTAATTACATTTAGCTCGCCAAGTGTTAGATAAGAAGGCCTCGGAGTAGGAGTAGATTTTACTATTTTTGATAAACCGCTCACGGGAGTTGTAACCACGGCATTGGACTCACTGTATTTAGTCCCGAAAAATTGGATAATTATAGTTGTATCAACCCCGTTTAAATTTCCTTCAACAACCGCAACGCCGATTTCTTTATATCGGCTGGAAAGCAGGTTTTCCTTATGCGAAGGCGAGGCCATCCAGGCTTCAACCGCCGAGGCCGGATCGGAAAAGTCACGGGCCAAATTCTCGCCGGCATAGCGGTATTTGTAGCCGAAATTAGTAAAAAACTGCCAAGGCTGGGTCCCATTCGGGCTAACGTGAGCCCAATAGCCTTTATTTAACATATCCGCCCCTTTGGCCTGGGCAGCTTGGGATAAAGTTGCATTTTCCTTAAGGGCAGCAACCCCCGCCATAACTCTTTTTTCATTGGTCAATCTGATGACTTCCGAGGGGGGAATATTGGCTGCATAGCCCAAAACCTGCGGACTAACCTTGCCGGAAAAAGTCAAAACTGCCTGAAAAATGATAAGAAAAAGGGTCAGTAAAGTTAAACTTGAAGGATGCAGCAGTTTGGCCTTTTGGTTATTGCTCTCGCGGGGAATAAAAAGGTGGGCAATAAAATGGGCAATTCTCATTACTTTTCATCTTAGCCTCTAGCTCCGCTCTTTTCAACATGCTCCCTAGTTAGCAGAAGAATCATTTGCCCACCTTGCAGGGACTGTCCCTTAAAGGCATAATGAAAATATGCCAGGGAAAAATTCTTTAAAGATATATGTTGAAGACGGTTTCTACCATGTTTATAATCGCGGAGTCGAGAAGAGAAAAATTTTTCAAGATGGGCAGGACTACAAAGTCTTATTAAAATATTTGAAAGAGACCCTATCTCCACCTAACCCTGAAAGTTTAAAAACTATATTCACCTTGCAGGGACAGTCCTTTAAAGGTCTAAGGCGTCCTACTAAGAATTATTTCGAAGAAATGAATTTAATTGCTTATTGTCTCATGCCAAATCACTTCCACTTTCTTGTAAAACAAAAAAGTAAGACTTCTCTGGAAGGATTTATGAGATCTCTCATCACTCGATACTCGATGTACTTTAACAAAAAATACGAACGTGTCGGCTCCCTGTTTCAGGGCAGGTATAAAGCTGTCCTTATAAACGATGAATCTTATTTGTTACATCTGAGTAGATATATCCATCTAAATCCATCCGAATATACCCAAGACTTGGAAAATGCCTATTCGTCTTATGCTGACTACTTAGGTAAAAGAAACACATTATGGGTTAAACCAGACATAATAACTTCTTTCTTCAATCAAAACACTGGCCTTGAATTTAAGAAATTTAATTCGTATAAAGACTTTGTTGAAAAGTACGAAAGAGATAGTTCTCGGATACTTGGAAATCTTACCCTGGAATGACCTTGCAGGGACTGTCCCTTAAAGGTGAGTTGAAAGCGTTCGGGTTATGGGGCCGGACAGAATTATTTCTAATTTAACGGTGTCTACTCCGGAATTATATACACAAATTCCGCCGGAAGAACAGGTTCCAAGAAGAAGATTATTCACTTCCACTTCACTTTTATCACCAATGTCAATCGAACCTTTCATCGCCTGCTCACCCTGGTCAGAATTATAAGTGATTGTATATTCGGCTTTGTCAAAAAGCGATAACCCCTCCCCTGTCAGCCTGAATCCTACCGAATGTTCCCCAAGGGTGTAAAAATTCAAATTAGTTTCAGTAGAGTCATTTCTCGAAAGGTTCGGACTGCCGGGAGTACCGTAATTATTCCCTTCAGTATCCCAATAGGTTGTGTCATTACAGTGAGAATCTATACAAGTATGCCAGCTCGCGACCAAGAGTCCGTCCCCTGGGATATCGTTTCTTTCCATGGATTTATGAAGCCCACTTGAAGTCCCGTCAGAAAAACCTGCCGGCCAGGTATCGCCTTTTGCCTGGTCAACAATATTTCCGTCTCTATCTTTCAGGATCAAATTTCCGTTTCCAGAATTCAAGAGTTCAATACTATTATTAACCTCGTTGATGTCTATGTTTAAAGCCGAATTTGCGCTGGTTTTGGGATAGTTGGCTATAAGGAAATAGCCGTTTGACGGAATAGTCCGGCTTGCCGGAATGTGCAATATCCTGGTTCCGGTATCTGTAACTTTCTCTATCGTCCATTGACCGATATCCACAGGACTTCCTGTCATATTTCTTAGCTCAATCCACTCATCACGATAATTAACTGTTGACCCCATCCACATAACCTCATTTATTACGACTTCCGGTACTGTTGGTTCTCCCCAAACTCCCGTACTGATACTATTTCCCTCAATATTTTCACTATCGGTAAAGTACGAATTGCTCACTCCTATCTGTGGAATAGCCAAAATTAAAATTAATATTGCAAGTTTTAAAATTGTTTTCATTTTGCTTTTTTCTCTTTGATTATCCTCGTAATTTCATTTTTTATATTCATCGCCTCACTATAGATAATTATTGTTGCCGGAATAACTATTAATAGAATCAGCCCCGTCTGTGTCCTGGCAAATGCAACCACGTATCCCAAATAGGGAACGGAAAAAACCACTTTCCCTAAAATTTGACTTTCTTTAACAATTTCCTTGTCAGGAGCTTGATTCGCATCTCCTTTCGTTTCGATATTTTTTCCGTCCGAACTATCCTTAAGCGAGAAAATCCTGTGAGTAATCGTCGAGTTTAAATCACGCGGTTTAGCATCTAGATTGAACAAAAAGGTAATAATATCGTTTACTTTGTAATTCTTCTCTCTTACCACTAAAACCACGGAACCTGTTTTTATCTTTGGTTCCATTGAACCGGACTGAACAACAAAAAGGCGATATATTCCGCCGACCTCCAAGACCGAAAAAGCCGTTGCCCCGGCAATCAAAATCAGAGCCACGGTAATTACCCAATAAACAACCTTGCCTATTTTCCTTAGCTTTTTCATCTTCTAAAAATAGAAAATACAAAATATAGACTTCGACCTGGCACTGCAGGTGGGGTGGAATGCACCACCCCACCTTGTTGCCTTATCACTAAAATCTAATTTCAGATTTAATTAGATTAAAGCGATTCGTAATAATCCATCAAACCCCTTTCGAACAAGAAGTTTGTAGGAGGCCACCCAGATACTCCTCCACCGCTGTAATCGGCCGCAGGAACTAGCCATAACTTCTGATTAGTCATGGTATCAACTGACACATCGAACGAGAAAGTTAAATTTCCCGCATTGTTTGAATCACCTTCAGCTAATTTAGGATCAGCAGAACTCCACGGATCGTTGAAAGCAACCAAGTAATACTTTGTATTTGGCAAAGTTACTTTACCTGTAAAAGAACCATGGAATTTCAGGTCTCTTACCGTGTAGGTCAAGACACCTCCAATGTCGTCAGCAATTGTCCAATAACCATCAGCTACTGGCATGTTTGGATCTTTATTGTCGAACCAAACCGTACCACTTAGCTGTTCAGCATAAACAGTAAGATCAAAGGTTTGAGTTGCACCTTGATATTCATTCCTTACTGTACCCGGCATATGATAGCTTTGGGTTACATCCATCGAACATCCAGCTGGAATCATTCCCAGGAAAACTCCTTTCTCAACACTTCCTCCAACTCCTTGACCTGTTGAGTAAACCGTACCCATGGAAATATTCTGTCCATCCTTAAAGATTGTGTGATGCCAATCGTTTACGCCTGGCTGAGTAAAACTACAATCAGCCAATGTCACCTTCAGGTCATAGTTCGTCACATTTTCGAGATCACAGAAAGCACCTGCTTGTGTCGGATTTCTGCTTGAACTACAAACACCGAATTCCAACTTCTTCCACACATTAACAGGATTAGTTCCTGTATTGACAACTGTAAAGTTGGTATATGCATTTTGAGATGGTTTAAGGTCCTCAATAACGAAATGACTTACCTGTTCAGTAAAACTTTCGCTAGTAAGATCTATCGTAATCGTTCCTGTGGAAATAGTGTTTCCCAAAACCTGCTCTTGATCAGAGAAGTATGCCTTGGTTCCCAAGACTGCCACGACTGCGACGACTCCGATTGTCAAAAGACTAAATAATATTTTCTTCATTTTTTTCACCTCCTTTCTATTTCTTCCATCAAAAAAGCCGTGGCTTTCGCCGACGGCTCATCAAATTTCCCTACCCAATAATTATTATAGAAATGGTCCATCTCTCATCCCGGGCAGGACATTCAATAGTCACAACATATACGCATCCTTATGGGGTTGTCAAGAAGGAAAATGGTTTTGCTATAACAATAAATCTTTTGCTGTCAAATAAGCCCGTGCAGGTATAAAGGGTTAAAACTTCTTCGCTTTTTGGCAAAACGTAATCAATTTTATCCGGGGTAACCTCAAGAGTTTCCGAAACTACATAAATATATTTATTCCCGTTCTCGTCGCTAACCTCAATTTCAGCACCCTTTTCAAGCCACCTGATAGGCCCAAACAGGGAATTTTTATTATGGCCATAGATAACAGTGTTTCCGCCTTCGCCGGGGTTGACAGAGACGTTTAGATGGCTTGCGCCGGTTTTTGATATTTGCCAAACCCCGTCCGCAACTGCGCCTTCAGAAACGTCCAGAGAAAGGTTAATCGAGGAAATTTTAATAGACACCGGCCGATATCCTTCTTTGGCGACAGCTTCCTGAACTTGCCCTTCGAACGAAAGTATTCTGGCTGTATAAAATCTCCAGCCGGCAAAAACCAGAATAAGAATTGAGCCTAAAATTATTAAAATTAAGGAGAAATCGAAGACTTTAGGCTCTTTTGGAGGCTCTTGCGGCATGTTTTCTGACCCCCATCCCTAAGAAGATTGCCCCTAGTGTAAAAACTCCCAGAAAGAGATTTTCTTCAGTGGAACCGGTACTTCCCAGTGTTGATGCCCCCAAGACCTTTGTCGATGCTCCCAAAACCTGCCCAACCGGCGGTAGGACATTGGAAGGGTCTGAAGGATTGCAGTCATTAACTCCCCTGACTGAAAAGTAATAAGTTGAGTTCGGATTCAAAGCCCCAATTACATAGGTGGTTACATTTCCAACGTTCGGCACGCCGTATTGGAAATTATTAGGGTCAGTTCCATATGAGATTGAATAGTAAGTTACGGGATTTGCGGGTGACCAAGTTAGCCTTACGGAACTTGAGTCAATTCTGTCAAGATTCAATAAACCCGGAGTAGACGGTTTCTGCGCAGTGCACTGTTGCGGACCAGCAGAACTTATATCGCTCGTTCCCCCAACTGCGGGGGGAGGAGATTGTTCACCTGCACATTCATAACCTTTAATTTCAACCCAATTTATTGCAAGCTGCCCCCAGGTTTCGCACCCGGACCAAATATTGTTTTTTAATTTAATTTCAATATTAATTAATCCTGTTAAATTAGGAAGTGGAAATTCAGTTGTAACCCATACTTCCGCACTATCCTGCGCATCGGTGTAGTGGCCAACTAGATTACCATTTGCGAAAACGTCAAAACTATCTAAATTACTTAGTCCGTCAAGATGACGAATAGTTATTTTGTTTGCATAATTTGTACCCACATTTAATGTAAAACTGGCACTTTTTCCTCCTTTGTTACATTCATTTTTACCAACCACCAGACTAAAATTTTGACCACCGTCCCTGCCTCCATAATTGCCGCCTCCAGGATCCGCTCCCCAACCTCCTGCATTATGAGCTGCTTCACTTGTCGAATCTCCCAAATCAATTTTATCTAGATAATTTTCAAGATTTATTGGGTTTTCGCAAGTTAGAGAAGAGGGTACATTATTTTCACACCATACTTCATCCTTCCTTGGATCACCAGAATTTCCTCCGTAAAGAAAATCGTTTTTGTGGCCACTGTGAGCCGAAGTATGCTCATTCCAAGCATCTTCATCAACATCAACTACATTGTAAGGATGTACTTCGCTACTGGTGGAATGACAGACCCAAACTTTATGTTCTTCATTATCCTGACTATGGGCTAGAACTGAAGTTACAAACCTGCCCGCAAAAATTGCTACTACTAAAATAAGTAAACCTGCTAATAACTTCTTCATTTTCTTCCCCTGATAATATAGTAAGAAAAGAATATGTCAACAGGCACTTTAGAAAGAAGAATAAATTGCGGAAACTCCATTAACGTCTCCTGTTGAGAGAGTATCTTTCTTAATCTCGGCTTTCGAACCGTATCCGTACATTGTGTTATCCACATAAGAATTTGTATATTCATCATCAAGTCCCATCCAATGCCCCAATTCGTGGGTCAAAATATCCTGCGCATCATAGGTGTTGGAAAGGGCGCAAGTCGGATTCGATGATTGGTTAGTCCAACTCCAAGACCATTTCTTGTTCATTATGGTATCAACATCTACGGTCTGCCCCGTTGAAGGAATATAGCGGACATAGGTTACGGCCAGTGCGCTTCCTTGGGTACTGCCCCAGGCAATTATATTTCGTCCGTCATAAGCTTGCCTATTGGTGTTAGTATCTACACCTTTCGTAAAAACCACTTTATTTCCCGAGGCTCCGCTCCAACTCGTCAATGCAATATTTGTAAAAGTCGGCAAATTCAAAGAACCCACTGAACTGGGAACATTCGAGGTGTTTAAATTATATGTCCAAGAAGAAGGCAGATGCCACCCGGCAGCACTAACAAGCGCTGAAGAACCAGGGTCAGGTAATCCGCAGACTAAAGAAGAACTTACGCTCCTTGCCGGTTTTTCTTTGTGAACAAAAACCCTAACTTTAATTCCGGGATGTTCCGGGTCATTGTAAATTCCGTCAACTTCGGGAATTTCCTGCTTCTCTTTGGCAATCACTAATCCTCGGCCGGCAAAGAAAGCGAACAAAGAAAATATTAAAAGAAGGATGGAAACTTTCTTCATGATAATGTGTTTATACTACTAATAAAGAAGCCTTCATGTCAATAATTAATATCGACAGAGCCATTTTTAGAAATATCTTTTCCGTTAACGGGAATTTTCAAGGCCCAGCCTAAAGTATTTGCAACTGAAACCCCGACTCTTAGGCCGGTAAAAGAACCGGGGCCGCAATTTACTTCAATTTCTGTAATTTTATCAATTGAGGTTTTTTCCTTCTTTAAAATTTCATCTATAAAAGAAAGAAGTTTTTGCGAGGCGCCGTCTTTTGCCTTTGTTTCAAATTTTTTCTTATCAATTCCCACCACCACTTTTTCTCTATCGCTAGTGTCAATAAATAATTTCATGGTTAATGATTAATGGCTAATGGTTAATAGTAATTTTTCTTTCGTCTTTTCCTAAATTTTCAAACTTTATCCATTGGGCCGATTTCGGAATCATTTTTTTTATTTTTTCAGCCCATTCAATTACCACAATATTTTTGGGGTCTTTCCAAATATCTTCTATCCCTAAATTTCTCACTTCACTTTCGATATTCCCTTCCAGTCTGTATAAGTCGACGTGATAGAAATTTTCACCGTATTTGCGCATTAAAATAAATGTCGGAGAAATTATACGTGCCTTTAGGCCTAATCCTTTTGCAAAACCTTGCACGAAGGTAGTTTTCCCGCTACCCAAGTTGCCCGTTAGGGCAATGACTAATGGCTGATGACTAATGGCTAAATCAACTGCAATTTTTTCGCCCAAGCTTTTAGTTTCGGAGGCGCTTTTGGTAATAAATTCCATATAAAATAAACTGCGAAAGTTGCTCCAATTGTATCAAAAATAATGTCCCGGAAGCGAGGTTCCCGTCCCGGCGTAAAGGATTGGTGAATTTCATCGGTTATCGCGTACAAAAATGCGATTAACAGTGCAAAAAAACCTGCTTTTTTTCTGTCGGCTCCGCTTGCTTTTAAACTCCTAAAAAGTAAAACTGCAAAAATAGCATATTCAACAATATGAGCTGTTTTTTTAAGAATAAAATCCTGCCAAAAAATTTCTGAAGTTTCAATTGACGAAAACGAAGAGAAAGTAAAAATAACCGCCGCCCAAAGGGCTGGTGGAAGCCATGAAACTAGAAATTTAGACACTTTCATTATTATAACCTTCCTTAACATTTTTAAATAACCTAAAGGAAGTATACAAAATCAAACCGACTCCGGGAATGATAAAAAACCAAGGAAGATAAGGGGAACTATTTTGAGTTGTACTTCCCCCAACTTGAGATTCCGGACTTAAGGTCGCCAATCCGCCTCTTAATCCCAAAACTTCAGAATTTGCCGGAGGCGGCGAATCATCCAATAAAGCCATTGGCGTAGCTTTAGTAGTAGGTTTTGGGGTGGGGGTTTTTGAGGGGGTTGGAGATGGGGTGGGGGTTGGGGTAGCGGTTGGACTCGCCGTCGGTGTCGAGGTAGGAGTCGGGGTAGGAGTAGGACAGGGATTTAATGTGCCACCAGAATTATTTAGTCCTTTTGTCGCAACAGAAAACCGATCAAACTTGTCCCCACTCGCCTGCCCGTCTGATAAACTCCCTATAGATTGGGTATTACCGTCGTTCGGTTTACAAATCCCACCACTTTTGCCATAAGAAATAGTGTGCGTAGTCCCATCGCCGCGTGTAAGTGTAACTGTGTCTGTATCATTATTAAGCCAGTTTCCTGAATTCTGATAAACAAAATAACCGCTCGGATAAGAACCTATGGTTCCGCTAAGAGTTTTGGATGGATTAATCTCATCAGATAATGTCCATCCGGTAATGTCAATTGGTTCAGGAGAAAGATTATAAAGCTCAACCCACTCTTCAGACGGACTGAACTCATTTATCACCACCTGTGCGGAGACATCTGCTACTAAAAAGAACAGGAATATAACCACCACCTGAATCAAAATAATTACTTTAATGAATTGATTCATTGAAGTATTTCTAAAGAACCTTCCTAACCTTTTTTTTCTTAATTTGATTTCTTAAATAAACC
>Ga0209518_1003579_pt1 | contig 13200 bp, 16 predicted proteins | sample RifGroB1_FD_183993 | JGI IMG/M metagenome (GOLD analysis project Ga0209518, IMG submission 183993) | Groundwater microbial communities from Rifle, Colorado, USA - Groundwater B1 (SPAdes) (version 2) | ecosystem: Environmental > Aquatic > Deep subsurface > Groundwater | place: Rifle, Colorado... | reverse complement strand
CATGAGTAGGGTGCGGACACGCATTCCATTTTCTCCTTGTACACTGCGATAATTAATCGAAGTGGAATGAGCTGGCGATATTTCTAACATAAAACAGCTTACATGGTCAACGTTTCTGGTAGAATGAGCACATGACCCAGAAAATGGATTGGCAGAACTTGAAAGCAATCCTTCCTATTCTCGCCTCCGGCATCTTCTTCGGCACCGCTCTTGCGGATGCCCTTCCCGAAGCGGCGCGCGAACTCGGCTTAGGCCAGGCCCTGGCGTTCCTCTTCTCCATGGCCACGCTCCCTTGGTTCATCGTTGGCGCGGCACTGCCGGCCATTCAAGCGCTATGGTTCTAACGCCGGAGAAAACGGAGGTCGCAGTTTTTGGAGGCGGATGCTTTTGGTGCACGGAGGCGGTCTTTAGGGAACTCCGCGGCGTCAGCTCGGTGATGCCCGGCTACGCAGGAGGCATCACCCGGAACCCGACCTACGAGCAGGTATCCGCGGGCAACACGGGGCACGCCGAGGTCATACAAATAGAGTTCGATCCGAACGAGATCACCTACCACGACCTTCTCACCGTCTTTTTCGCCACCCATGACCCCACGACCATGAACCGCCAAGGGCCGGATACGGGAACGCAGTACCGTTCCGTCATCTTTTACACGACCGATGAACAGAAGCGCGAAGCGGAAAGGTTCATCAAAAAGCTCTCCGCCCGTGACCCGCGCGGCAAGCCGGTCGTCACGGAGGTGAAGCCGCTCGACGCTTTTTACCCAGCCGAGGACGAGCACCGCGAATATTTCAAAAAGAACCCGGACCAGCCCTACTGCCAGGTCGTCATCGAACCGAAAGTACAGAAGCTCCAAAAGGAGTTTGCGGACCTCCTCAAGACCCACGGCCAGCAATGAACAACATCCGGAGAAAAACTTTGCGCATCTCGGTCCAGAGCGTGGCCCTCATCGCGGTCATCGCACTCGCGTTCTATCTCGCGCGCCTGGCCCAAGGGAACGGAGCGGTTCAGGAGATCGTCGCGGCCTACGGCTACGCGGGCATCTTCGTCGTGTCCGTCGTGAGCGGCTTCAATCTCGTCGTCCCGGTGCCGGCCATCGCTTTCCTGCCCCTCTTCCTTACCTCCGGGTTGAGCTTTCTCCCCACGATCCTCGTCATCGCGGCAGGCGTGAGTTTGGCGGACAGCGTCGCCTATTTTGCAGGCCGCATCGGACGGCATGTCCTTGCCTACGCCTTCGAGGAACGGCTCATCCTCCGGCTGGAGCGTGTCCGCGAACGTTACCACTGGGCGCCGCTCACGGCGTTTTTCCTCTTTGCCGCCTTCGTGCCGCTTCCGAACGAGATACTCGTCGTGCCGCTCGGGCTCCTCGGCTACCGGTTCCTCCAGATCCTGCCCATCGCCTTTGCCGGCAACCTCGCGTTCAACTCGCTCTACGCCACGGGAACGATCGGCCTTTTCAATCTTTTTTAAAGAGGTACCCTTGTGGACGAAAAAATTGTTAAAACCGAGAAGGAGTGGGAAAAAGAGCTCGCGCCGGAACAGTATCGCGTGATGCGCGAGAAAGGCACGGAGACGCCGTTCTCGGGAAAACTGCTGCAGAACAAAGAAACGGGCATGTATCTCTGCGCCGGGTGCGGCAACGAGCTCTTCTCCTCCGACACGAAATTCGAATCCGGAACCGGTTGGCCGAGCTTCTGGGCGCCGGCCCACGAGGACAGCATCGAGTATCGCGAGGACACGAGCGGCGGCCCTCCTTCGCCTGATGGCTTCGGACGGGCAAGCATGGTCCGCACGGAGGTGGTATGCGCGAAGTGCGGAGCGCACCTCGGCCACGTTTTTGACGACGGTCCGAAAGACAAGACCGGAAAGAGATACTGTATCAACTCCGTCTGCCTCGGTTTTGAGAATAAGAAGTAAAACAAAATACCGCCCAGAAGGCGGTATTTTGCAGTGGAGAACGGCTTAGAGCTGTTCTATGTCGGCGTCGAGCTGCTGGAGGTCCTTGTCGATGTCGCCGAGATCGACGGCGTTGAAGTCCTCGGTGATATCCGCAGTTGTGTCGCCGCCGGAGAGCGGCTCAGCCGCCTGCGGTTGCGCTCCAGGTGCCTGATACCACGGCTGGTAGTAGGCGTACCACCAGAGACCGGCGACCACAAGTGCGCCTACGACCACCCAGACCCACATCATCTTGTTTTTGTTTTCCATGGTAATGACGAGTTTGCCTTATTGAGCTGATGTCGTCGCCGTCGACGTCGCCACGGGGGGCGTCGAAGTTGCCGACTCCTCATCCACGCGCGGGATGTCGCGGAGCGACTGGATGGCGTTCTGCACCGCCTGGCGGGCGTTCTTCATCGCGCCGTCGCGGAGCGCCGTAAGGTCGCGGTGGAGCAGTTGGCGGGCGTTCCGCATCGCCTGCTTCAGGGCGTCTTCCGACGTGAACGTCACAGAGTACGACTTCTTCGCCTGCGCCTCGACCGCTTGGCGAGCCGTGCCGATCGCGGTCTTTGCCGCCTCGATCGCGGTCTTCACGCGGAGAACGTCTGCCCCGTTCGCCTCCGCCTTCTCCATGCGGAGCTGGACCTTGCCGAGCACGTTGTTTAGTTGGTCAAGCACGTTTATGAAGTGCGTGGTCCAGCGCTCGTTCAGCTTGCTCAGCTGGTCGTCGACACGGAGCGCGCGTTCCTTCTTGCGCTCATCCTTAATCGCCTGAACCCTGGTTTTAAACTCCTCACGCTTCTCCTCTACCTTCACGCGCGTCGCTTCCCGGACCGCCTGAAAGTTCTCTTTGACCGCGTTGCGCTGTTCCTCGATCTGCTTCTTCAACTCTTCGCGGCGCGCCTCAAAATCGACCTTCTGCGCCTCCCGCATCTCGCGCACCTCTGTACGCCGCTGATCACGGAGATCTCGCGGACTCGTCGTTGCGCTCCCCGTTTGCGCGACGGCGGGGATCACGACGGCGCCCATGAGGGCGAAGGCCGTCGACCCCGAAACTATTAATTTGGTTATTGATCTCATGGGTTCCATAGTACCATAAAGCATATCCTCATAACATCCGACCCCGACCCCATGTGGAAAACCGCTCAAAACACGCCACATCTTCCTCTTGTCAAGAAGCGCGCCCGGGTGACGCTATCCGTGCTTAAAAAGATCCTCCCGCAGGCGCGGATCTCGCTCCGCTACGGGAACAACTGGCAGCTTTTGGTCGCCGTCATCCTTTCCGCCCAATGCACCGACAAAAAGGTGAATGAGATTACAGCGAAGCTTTTCAGAAAGTACCGCTCCCTCGACGACTACGTACGCGCTGACCGGCAAGAGTTTGAGCGCGATATCCACTCCGCCGGATTCTACCGCGCAAAAACGAAGAACATCCTCGCGGCGGCGAAACTCGTCAAGGAAAAGTTCGGCGGCAAGCTTCCGAAAACGATGCCGGAGATGCTCACCATTCCCGGCGTGGCGCGCAAGACCGCGAACGTGGTCCTGGGGAACGCCTACGGCGTCGTCCTGGGCATCGCCGTCGACACGCACGTACGCCGCCTTGCCAAGAAATACGGCCTCACGACCCACGACGATCCGGTAAAGATAGAGCGTGATCTGATGGCGCTCTACCCGAAGAAAGAATGGTTCAAACTCACCTATCGCCTCATCGACTACGGGAGGAAGTACTGCCCCGCGAGGCCCCACGACCATGCGAAGTGCCCCATCACGCTCGCGCTTAAAAAGAAGGGCCTCTTACCAAAATAAAATCAAATTACATTCGTAACCTGAGTCTAGTTATTGGCGTTACATTATAATACGCCATGGCGTATTATAATGTAACTGCAGAAAGAGCAAGCGGATGCGATAAAAGTACGGTAAAAGTTTTGGCGCCCCGCATGATGCGGGGCGCCGGACATCTACTCGATGCCGAGACCGACAGGCACTACAACCCAACCCACAGCATCCGGCCGCACGTGCCGCAATCCGCGCCTCCCATCCCATCGTGTCTGATGTTCCGGCGGCCACAGCCATGGAGAAACATCCACAGCTTTTGCCACCATCGGGAGTACGGGTAACAGAGAGGCCTGCGCTTCGTCATGGAACGGCTCCTTCCTTGGGGCTGTTTTCGAACACTCCCCACGCGGTTCGGATGAACCGAAGATAGAGTCCGCGGGGGATCCAGTGGCTGGTACCCGCGCCCTTTCCGTGGAAGACGCGCGATATCTCCTCGAGGCGGCCGTTCCCCTTGCGAAACCTGACCTCGATCTCCTCGAATCCAAGGAGCACGCTTACGGCAACTCCGCCGTCGTCCCTGGCAACTGCGATGACACGAATTCCTTGTGCCAAGACGGTTCCCTCCTCTCTTCCGTTACCCGTAGATCAGCTTGTAGCTGAAGACGGCGAGAGCGAGCAGCAGGGAAAGCACATTCCAGATCTTCACCGGCCATGACTTGATCCTGAAGCCGTAGACGATCCATCCCACTATGCCGACGAGAAGGATGCCGTACATCAGCATCGAAATGTCCGCTGCCGGCTTCGGCGCCATCCGCCACACCGCAACGACCTGCGGCAGGAACGAAGAGGTGGTGAGAGCGCCGGAAACCAATCCGAGAACCTCCGTCCTTTTATCCACTTGTCCCCTCCTCCATGCGTAAATTTACTGCGCTCAATTATGCACTATTTTTTCTATTTTGACAAGATGCGGCCCGCGGGGTATGATTCTGTCGTTGGTGGTCCAGACGGCTACTCTGCCTTCACGGCAGGGAGGAACGTCGGGACACTCCCCCGCTTCGGCGGGGAACGGTAGCGGCTAACAGCCGTCAGCAGCAATGCAGAGGTGCGAACAGTGACGTCCCGAGGGGAAACCTTCGGGAGGACCCCATCCCAAGCTCGAAGGTCCAACTCCGCTATAGGGATAAAAAAGCGGAGGTGAAACGGCCAAATCCTTACCGAGTGCAAGGCCGCGCCCCTTACGGGGAGTGCCGCTCGAGCCCCGCAGTAATGCGGAGCCCAGATAAATTGCCGTCCCGGTCGCTTTACGCGACTATGACAGAATCCCGCGTATCGGCCACCGACCGCGAGCGCCCCGCGAGGGGCGTTTTGCGTTAGTGGAAGCCGAGGTCTGCGGGGTTCCTGCTTCCGGGGACATGCGCCACCTTCCCGCCCGCCCGGGCGAACTCTTCGCGAAGCTTCTTGACCTGCGCCGCGAGCTTCACCGTTTCCGGCGCGACTTTCTTTTCCCGGATGAACCCCCTGGACCACCAGTCGATAACGAGTTTGCTGTCGCCGAAAATTTTCTTGATCCTCCTTTTGCGCGCAAGAGCAAGGGCGTAGCGACACGCGAGGAGTTCGCCGTAATTGTTGGTGACCCCCCTGCCGAGAAGATGTTTGCCAAAACGGTTTACTTTTCCGCGTTTTAGGACATCCGCGAGAAGATCGCGACCCCGCTCATCGGTAACGCTGATCTCGACGCCCTCTCCCCTGCCGGTCCCCGCATCGAAATAGATCCCCGATTCGAGCGGCTTCTTTATTTTTTTTGCGCCATACGCAACCGGCGTTTTCCGTTCAGCATAGACGGCTCCTTCCGCAAGCCATGCCCTGGCTTCCGCCTCCATCTTAAACCCCCTATAGCGAGCACCGCTTACGCCGGAAACGATCTTTTCGCATTCAGTCCAGCTTCCCGTGACTCCCCGCACATGCTTTGCGGGAACGACGTAGGCATAATACTTCTTCTGCGCTCGCTCTTTTGCTTTCATGCGTTCCCTAGAGCCGCTTCCACGGCACTCCCTTATTGACCGGAACAGCGAATCCCGCAGCCGCCTTATGCCCTCCTCCGCCGAACTTCTCCGCAAATTTCGCAACGTTCACCGTGCCGTTCGAACGAAGAGACACCTTGATCTGTCCGTCGCGCTCGTACCAGACGATGCCCATGGGCGGCTTTTTGCTGTAGAGCGCGAAAGCTATTTCCGACCCCAAAGTCGGAGAGTTCACTGCGAGCGTCCGGATGCCGAAAAACTCCACGGGCACCGCGGTCGTGGAAACGATGCGTTCCACAAGTTTCTGCTCGTGTTCCAAAATCAACTTCCCGATCGCAACATGCTTTTTCTCGAACGATTTCTTTTCGAACTCACGCGCGAAGCGGCTCCAGCGGCGAAATTCAAAATTGAAAAGGTCGAGATAGGCGTGAACCGCATCCGTATGCGGCATCTTTTTCAAAAACAGGTCGTGGTCTTCCACGTAGCGAAGAAGTTTGGGCGCCTTCTTTCCGGGATGAAAATAGAGCCAGGCAAGCATGGCGCCGGAGTGCTCGAGGGCGTAGGAATAACGGTCCGTCATCTTGACCGCCGTTTCTGCCGTAATGTGATGGTCAATGGCCGTTACGCGCCGGTTCGCTGCGAGAAGCCGCTTTACCTCATCCTCCCTGGGACAGATGTCGATAAAGTAGAGCTCCTTGCCCTTAAGAGGAGGTAGAGGCGTCTGATGCACCCACGCCACATAGTCCGCCGTATCGCCGAACTTCTTCCATGCCGCCCAGGCACCAGTAAAGCCGTCGGTGCAGTTCGAATGGTAGAAGACGACGATATCTTTTTTGGGCACGCGCGTCCGTTTGCGCCGTTCAACGAATTTGCTCATGGAGATACTGGAGTATATCCTACTTTCGATTTTTCTCGAGGGCGACTATGCCGGGGAGCTTCTTGCCCGAGAGAAACTCGAGCATCGCGCCGCCGCCGGTCGAAACGAAGGATAGGCGTTTATCGAACCCGAACTTCTTGAGCGCCGTCACCGTCTCTCCTCCTCCCGCGAGCGAAAAGGCCTTGCGATTCTTTGCGATCGCCGCTCCCACCGCCTTTGTGCCCTTGGCATAGGAGCGGTTCTCAAAAACGCCCATGGGGCCGTTCCAGACGATGGTGCGGGCCTTCGCGATCTCCTTCGAGAACAACCGTATGCTCCGCCCGCCGATGTCGAACGCTCTCCTCCCATGCCAGACCACGTCTTCGGGCACAAGGACGTTCCGGTAGCCGAGGATCGCGCGGACCTTCTTCGGCAGCTTTTTCTCCACCAGGGACTCCCGCATGTCCATCCCGCGAAGCGCAAGAAGGGTGTTCGCAAGCGCGCCGCCCACAAGGAAACGGTCGGCGGCGCGTCGGAAGCGGATGAAGATCCCGAGCTTGTCGCTGATCTTCGCCCCGCCGAAGATCATCACGAGCGGCCGCCGGGGCCGGCGCATCACCCGCGAGAGATTTCGGAGCTCCTCTTTGAGCGAAAGCCCGCCGTGGGACGGGAGGAACCTCGTGACGGCGGCGACGGAGGCGTTCGCGCGGTGCGAGACCGGAAAAGCGTCGTTCACGTAATAGTCGCCCAGCGCGGCAAGACGTTTCGCGAAGACGGGGTCGTTCTTCTCCTCTCCTTTCTCGAAGCGGAGGTTCTCGAGGACCACGATGCCGCCCGCCGCGAGCATGCGCCGCGCCGACGCCATGTTTTGCGCGAACCGAACAGACGCGCCGATGAGCCGCGATAGGTGTACGGCATCGCGCCGGAGGGAGAGCTTCGGGTCGCGTCCCTTGGGCCGGCCGCGGTGGCTTAGAACCAGCACGGCGCGCGCATGGCGCATGAGCAAACGCACCGTGGGGAGCGCGGCGCGCATGCGCCAGTCATCCTCGGCGTTGAAATCGAGCCGGAGAAGCGCAACGCCCCGGAGCTTTGCGGGATTTACTTCGTCAACATAACGAATGGGCACGTTTCAATTATAATACGGATATATGCAATCGAAACCCCTAAAGACAATTTTGGTCCTCGGCGCCGGCTTCGGCGGGTTGCGTGCGGCGCGGAACATTGCTCGAAAGCTTCGCCGCCTCGACCTTCTCGACCGCTATGAGGTCGTTCTGGTGGACCGGAACGACTACCACACGTACACGCCGACGCTCTACGAGATAGCGACGACCTCGAAAGAAACGGCGGATGCCATCAAGCTCAAGTCCATCGTCGCCTTCCCTGTCTCCGAGCTCATCGCCGGATCGCCCGTCCGCTTCATCAAGGCCGAAGTGGAGCTCCTCGACCTCAAGGAAGGCGACGTGCATCTCTCGGACGGCCGGAAGCTCACCTTCGACTGCCTGGTCTTCGCGCTGGGTTCCGAAACGAACTTTTTCGACATACCGGGCCTCAAGGAACACGCCCTGGACCTCAAGACCTTCGAAGGGGCCCGCGTGATCCGGGATGCGCTCTCGGAGCGGCGGGCGGGAGGCGCTCCGGTGCGGGTGGTCATCGGCGGCGGCGGCTCGACCGGCGTCGAGCTCGGCGCCGAGATCCTCGAATGGGCGTGCGAGATGCAGGAGCGGAGGGTATGCACCGCCTCCGTGACGATCGTCGAGATCGGTCCCTCGATCTTGGGCGGCTTCGATCCCCGCGTTACCGCGGCAGTGGAAACGCGCCTTAGGAAGCTCGGCGTAGAACTTTCGACCGGCGAAAGCATCGAATCCGTCGACGCGAAAGAGGTGCGGCTCAAAAGCGGGCGGCGCATTCTCTACGACGTCCTTGTCTGGGCTGGCGGCGTTAAAGCGTCGCGGACCATCGCTGGCTTGCCCGTGAAACGCGAGAAGCGCGGACGCATTGAGGTGACCGAGAACATGGAATGCCTCCCCGAAACGCCGGACCTCAAGCTCCACGGCGAGATCTACGGCTTGGGCGATGCGATCTGCTTTTACGACCCCGTGACCAAGCGGCCCATGCCGGGCGTTGCGCGCGCCGCGCTCATCCAGGCGGACATCGTGGCGCATAACGCCGTCGAGGACATCAAGGCGGCGGAGGGCATCTCGAGGAAGATCCGCCACAAGGTCTATCGGCCCCTGAACTATCCTTACATCATCCCCGTCGGCGGCAAGCACGCCGTCGCCAAGTTCGGTCCCGTGATCATCACGGGCCTCATGGGCTGGGTATTGAAGGGTCTTGTGGAGTTCTACTATCTCAAGTCCGTCATGCCGCTCGGCCAGGCCCTGCGCACCTGGCTCGCCGGCCTCAAGATCTTCATCCAGAACGACCGCCTTGGTTAGGACAACGTCATGAAGACGATGATCAAATCTCGACGGTTCGTTCTGCGGCCCTACCGGAAGAGCGACGCGCTCTCGCTTGCAGGGAACATTAACGACAAGACTATCAGCCAGAACACTCTAGGCGTTCCTTTCCCTTATACTCTCCGGGATGCTCGACAGTGGATAGCGAAATGTATGAAGGAAAATCGGAAGAAAACGCCCGAGACGATGTCGTTTGTAGTTGATATCAACGGAGAAGTTGCCGGTGCCATAGGGTTTCACCACCTGGTAAAAGGCCACAAGGCAGAAGTAGGATACTGGCTTGCAAGGAAATACTGGAATAAAGGAATAATGACCGACGCCCTAAAGCTTCTTACCGACTTCGGTTTTAGAAAACTCGGCCTTCGGAGAATTTACGCACATGTTTTTATCCACAACAGAGGATCAATGCGGGTATTAGAAAAATGCGGCTATAAACGAGAGGGTATCCGTAAAAACGTAGTGAAAAGGGGAAATAAGCTCATCGACGACGTAATTTTCGCCAAAACCCGCTAAAACCGGGCGGGCATTCTGTTCTTCGTCCCCCCTCCCTAAGAGCACGTCCGCGCCCTTGAAGGGGTTTCCGCAGGCGCCTGTGGCTTGGTCTCCGCCGGAGGCGGAGCACAGGCGTCGAGGCGAAGGCCGCCGCGCCGCAGGAGCGCGGTGAGCCGACCCCTGAAAGGGCGCGGATGTGCTCTATTCCCTTATCCGCTTCAGTGCCGCCGCTTCCACTTCATGGCGGTCGCGGCCGTAGCGCGCGCGGGAAAGCTCCTTGATCCGCTCCACGCGGTCCGGGTTGCCGCGAAGCGGAGGAATGGTGCGGATATTGAAGGGCTGGCTGGTCTGCCCATTTATGAGAAGCTTCGCGTAGGCGTTGAAGTTATCGATGTTGATAAGGTCCTGCTTCGTGAAGGTCGGAGTAAACTGCTTCTCGAGGAACTCCGCGTCCTGCACGCCGACGCGGAATGAAACCATCGAACCCACGTTGCCGAAAACCGCATCCCGGATCTTCTCCGTAAGCTGCGCGATGAACTGATGCGCGATGACAAGGTCCAGACGATATTTCCGCGCCTCCGAAAGAATGACGGCAATGGAGTCGGTCGTGAAGTTCTGGAACTCGTCGATGTAGAGGTTGAAGTCGCGCCGCTTCTCCGGATCGGCGATGTCCACGCGAGAGAGCGCGGCCATGAGAAGCTTGCCGACAATGATCATGCCAAGCAGGTTCGCGTTGATGTCGCCTATCCGGCCCTTCGAGAGGTTCACAAGCAGTATCTTCCCCTCGTCCATCACCTCGCGGAAACGGAACGCGGACGCGGGCTGGCTGATAATGGGACGGAGATAGTCGTTCGCGATGAAGTTGTTGAACTTCGAGGTGACGTAGGGCGTGATGTTCGCGAGCGAAGCCTCGCCGCCAGCTTTGACCGCCTCTTTCTCCCAGAAGTCCACAACCGCCGGATTCGTGATGCGCGCGAGCTTGCGGGCGCGAAAAGCGCTGTCGGTGAAGACCCGCGGCACCTCCATAAGCGTCGCCGGCTCCGCCGTATCTTCCATGAGAAGCAGAAGCGCGTTCCGCATGTACTGCTCGAACATGGGACCCATCGTTTCGGGCGGGAACAGCTTATTGAAGATTCCCTGCAACTCGTTCACCACGAAGGTCTTCTCCTCCGGCCGCATGGGGTCGACATCGAGCATATTGAGGCCCACGGGCCGCATGAGGTCGCCTGGATCGAGCACGATCACGTCGTTCTGCCGCTCCTCGGGGATGAGCCGCATCACTGCCTCAACGAGATCGCCGTGCGGATCGATGATGGCGGCGCCCTTGCCCCGCTCTATGTCGTCCGCGAGCATGTTCGCGAGCAGTACGGATTTTCCGGTGCCGGTCTGACCGATGATATAGACATGACGGCGGCGGTCCTCGTCGCTCACGCGCACCGTCTTCCGCTCTCCGCGGAACACGCTTTCCCCGATCGGCACGCCCGCCGCGGAAAGAGCCGTCGGCGGCGCGGCCTCCCTGGACTTGAGCCATTTGATCTTGGGCACCTCGAGGAACGGCGTGGGCAGATGGAAGACGCTTGCAAGCTCCTCGCTCGTGAGCGTCATCGCCTGGGAAGGATCGAACTCCCGGAACGAATACTGATAGATGAACCTCTCGAGATTGCGCGGCGTGACCGCCTTGAGCTCGTTCCGGTTCGGCGCGGAGAACTGGGTAAAGGCGCTCGCGATCGAGTCCAGGATCGCGTCCGCCTGATACTGCGACGGCGCGGAAGCGAGAACGCGGACGTTCACCGAAAAAAGCGGCTTTGCGAGCTTCGTTTCAAGCGCGTGCACGGCCTGCTCGTCCACCACGCGCGGCTCTCCCTCCTTTTTCCGCTTGCCCGGGAACGCCTCCTTGAGCGCCGAAGAAAGCGCGGCTCCGCCGCCCGAGGAGAGCACCCTCTCGAGCGTTTCGCCCGCCTTAAGCCGCTGCAGCGCCGCAGCTATCGTTTTTTTCACCTCTCCCGAGGCAGGCCGTGCGATCACCTGGATGGCCGCTCCTTCGCCGGCAGTGTTGATCTTGGAGAGACCGCTTAAGATCGGCGCGAACGTTTCGCCGCCGATGTCCTGATACGTTCGAATAGGCAGTGCATAGTGATGTTTTTGGGTTACGGAGGCGCCCTGCGCCTCGCCGTGCGGGTTAAAAAGATTGTAGTCCCCCGTTTCCTCAACCTGCGCATCGGGAAAGAGGCCCTGGATCTGTCGCGCCGCCATGCCGCCATGTGCCCGGGGAACCGCGATGTAAAAGCAGATGTCTTCGCCGACGTGCGAGACCGCCGCTTCGAACACGAACGGCCGCTTTAAGGACGCGAGCGCATTAAAAAGTTGTTCCGAAAGGTTGACCTCCGCCTTCGGGTCCTTTCCCTCTTTCGAGGCGAGCGGAATACGGATGAGGTAGAGCTGAAGCTTGAAGTTCTCGAAAAAGAGCCGGCGGCGGATGTTCCACGCGTACCAAATGACCAGCGGGACAAGCGCGGCCGCAAGAAAACTTATGATGATCAAAAAAAGCGTCATGGGAGCGTCCCCGCCTACTCCACGATTCCCCGCTTCTTAAGCTCGGGGTACAGCTTGTCCACAAGCGCGTCGTGGAACGCGTCGAGGATGTACGGCCCCGCCTTTCTCGCCTCTTTAAGGCCCTGCGTGATCCCGGTATGGAGCGAAAGCTCAAGAAGCTCCTCGACCATCAGCTTGGTCGCGGCCGGCTCATCCTGCATATAGGACGGCAGGAGGGCGCTGCCGTCGTCCTCCGGGGACGGCGGTTGCGGAACCGCCGGCGTTGCCGGTTGAGGCGCAAGCGACCGCAGGGATTCGCGGATCAGTTCTTTGCTCTCCGCGCCTTTGAGTTCGGGAGATTCGCGATGCTTGCCGATCTGCTCGGAAAGGCGCGCGATGTCGCGTTCAAGCGCGGGATGCAGGTTTTGCGGGAGTTCTTCGGGCATTCTATAATCGAATGTAATGACAAAAAAGGAGATCGGCGCGATCCTGTTCCTTCTCATTATAGCCGCCTTCCTGCGCCTCTACAATTTAGAGACGACGCCGCCGGGACTCTATCCCGACGAAGCGATGAACGGCAATAACGCGCTTGAAGCCATCCGTACGGGAACGTTCAAGGTCTTTTATCCCGAGAACAACGGCCGCGAAGGGCTCTTCATCAATATCCAGGCGCTCTTCCTTGCCGCGACCAGCATCCGCGAGCCGTGGATGCTCCGCCTCCCGTCCGCGCTTTTCGGCATCCTGAGCGTGCTGGGAGCGTTTTATCTGTTTCGGGAGCTCGCGCGGACAAGCGAACTCAAGAACGACTTCCTGATCGGTTTTCTGGGGTCGTTCCTTATGGCCACGAGCGTCTGGCACATCATTTTCTCGCGCATCGGCTTCCGCGCCATTATGGCTCCCTTCTTTCTTATCTGGGCGGCCTATTTCCTGCTCCGCGCCATGCGGACCGGCTCCGTGCGGACCGCCGCGCTCTCCGGAGCCGCGCTGGCCTTAGGCGCGCACACCTACATCGCGTACCGGGTGATGCCGCTTCTCCTTCTTTGTTTCGTGCCGCGGCTCCGACAGCATGCGAAACGATGGAAGATCGCGGGGAGCGTCACTCTCGTTGCCACGCTCGTTGCGGCTCCGCTCC
>Ga0209518_1003578_pt1 | contig 13201 bp, 28 predicted proteins | sample RifGroB1_FD_183993 | JGI IMG/M metagenome (GOLD analysis project Ga0209518, IMG submission 183993) | Groundwater microbial communities from Rifle, Colorado, USA - Groundwater B1 (SPAdes) (version 2) | ecosystem: Environmental > Aquatic > Deep subsurface > Groundwater | place: Rifle, Colorado... | reverse complement strand
CTTTCGGACCTCACGCAATCCAACATGCTGACGTTCCTGGAGCTGTCGGCGGACGCCCGCATAGAGCAGAGGGGCTTCCGCATCAATGTGGCGATCCTCACGGCGACGAACTTCCTGAAGCGGAACGTCTGGAAGCACGCTGAATGGCGGAGGCCCGATGTTTAACATGGAGAGGCACGGCAAATTGCTGAGGGGCTTTGTCCGCGACGCCACGGGGAGGATAGTGCCCGCGTGCGTGAGGAGAATAGCGGAGGAGTTCCCGGACGGCGAGGACAGGCTGGAGGAGGCGAGCGGCAGATTGCTGGACGCCATGAACTTCCTGGCGATGGAGGCGGCGGAGGCCAGGAACGGCGCGCTGGACGATCCTTTATATAGGAGGTGCTTCCGCCACCTCCAGAGCGCCCACGTCTTGCTGAGAGGGATAAGGGAGGGGAAGAAGTGAAGGAGATAACCCACATAAAGGACCTCAAACCTGATTTGAAAAATGCCAGACGTCATAACCCGAGGAACATCGGCCAGATCGAGAACAGCCTCCGTCAATATGGCGCCGCGAGGTCCATCGTCATAGATGAAGAAGGGAAAATTCTCGCGGGCCATGGCGTCATAGAAGCGGCGGCGCAGGCTGGCATAGAAAAAGTCGAGGTCGTAGAAGCGAACGGCAACACGATCATAGCCGTACAACGGAAAGGACTGACAGAAAAACAGAAGGCGGAGCTTTCCATCGCGGACAACCGGACAACAGACTTGAGCACATGGGATTTACCCGCCCTAGAAAACCTAGATTTAGATTTGTCGCAATGGTTCTTACCCTATGAATTAGCTCAGATGGGAGCCGTCAGTGATCCGAATGATCCGGAGACGGAATGGAAAGGAATGCCAGACTTTAAACAAGATGATGAATCACCATTCAGAACATTGTTCATCCATTTCAAAACAGCCGCTGATGTTGACTCTTTTTCTCAGCTCATCCATCAATCCATTGGCAGTTCAGCGAAATACTTGTGGTATCCTGCACAAGGCAAAACAGTTGCAAAGGATAAGGCATATAAAGCTGAAAAAGCATGAACCCCAAATGGCCTGTCTTTATTCCGTCCAAAGGTCGTCATGCCTCACGTTATACGATGAGGGCTTTTGATATTGCAGGAGTCCCTTACAAATGCGTAGTGGAACCGCAGGAGTTTGATGCCTATGCAAAACACATTCCAGAGACAAATCTGATTGTATTGCCATTCTCAGAGAAAGGCTTGGTTGCAACTCGGAACTGGATTTGGGACCATGCAGTATCGATAGGCGTTGAATATTTCTGGACATTCGATGATAACATCTCATCCTTTTATAGGTTGAATCAAAACACGATAATAAAATGCCATTCAGGAGCACACATGTTAGCAATGGAAGATTTTACAGCACGTTATGAAAACCTTGCAATATCCGGGATGCACTATGAAATGTTTGTCCGTCGTCGCTTTAAGTGTGCGCCAGTGCAATTCAACACGCGGGTTTATTCTAACATGCTCATCAAGACAAACATCCCGTATCGCAATCACGGTGTTTTTAATGATGACACAGACCTTTGTCTGCGTGTACTAAAAGACGGTTGGTGTACAGCTTTGTTTCAAGCATTTCTTGTCAAGAAAATCGCAACGATGAAGGTTAAAGGCGGAATGACTCCATTGTACCAAGGCAATGGCAGACTGAAAATGGCACAGGAATTACAACAAGCTCATCCTGACGTTACAAAGATAATCTGGAAATGGGGGCGCTGGCAGCATCAGGTTGACTATCGGGCATTCAAGGGGAATAGCAAACCTGGTATCAACCTTGCTGAGATGAAACCGAACGAATACGGCATGAAGCTGACGCAAGTCAAGCCGATCAAGAGCAAGGAGCTGGACAACCTCATTAAAGAGAATTATAATCCCGAGCGGTGAAGATCCTACTAGTAGGGCAAGCTCCAGGGCGCAACGGCGATCCAGCAACTCCTCTTTTATATGGCGGAACCGGCTCAAAGCTTACCGCGCTGTTCGGCATGAGCGAGCGGCAATATCTCGAACGATTTGACCGCATCAACGTCTTGGACTTCTGGCCGGGAAAGTCTGGCAAGGGGGACAAGTTCCCCACCCGCGAGGCGACAAGAAGCGCTGCGATCAAATCAAAACAAATAATTGGCAGGCGAGTCTTATTTGTCGGGATCAGCACCGCAGCAGCATTCGGTTTCAAACCCCAGCCGTTGAGGTGGAGGAAATTCAACGGCGGCATCGCAGCCATCCTCCCACATCCCTCTGGCGTAAATGCGGTCCGAAGAGATGCCGGAGGCGCGGCGAAACGGATAGCCCGTAGATGTCGGACTCTCCAAGATCGCTAATTCCCCTTATATTCCGCTAACTTAGCCATCCCGAAAAAATCTCCATTTTCCCCCATTTTCTCCTTGACAAGTCCTTTAACAAAGATTAGAGTGAGATCGTGAATGAGAAAGGCACAGAGGGAGAAACGAAGATGGAAGCGATCAGTTTGACATTATATCCCCTTGGCGCTCCAGATCACTGTACCTGCGAGGTGCGCCGGGATGAGCATGGGATGATCATCCTGCCGGATTTGGCCCAGTGTCCGTTTACGATAACGGCTCACAAAGAGGCGATCCAAAGGGCGATTGAGAGAATCCAAGCGGTGAGTCCAAAGTCCGCCCACGTCCAAGATAAGAGGGAGGGATGAGCGTGGAAAAATTCCTAGGTATGCCGTTCATGCGCGAGACGGAGAAACCCTGCCCGGTATGCAAGACAGCGCTTTGGTTCAACACCGTCACCAGATTCTACACCTGCGGCCAGGATCGCAATCATTGGTATTCTACGTTTCCGACCGAGGCGGACAGGGAGAAATATCTAGCCGATCAACGGGAGCAGGAGGCCGTGAGGCATCACAGACACCGCAAGCCGAATCCCAACTGCCAACTATGCCAGTGAGGCCGAACATGAATGACGAGATCGTAGTAAAGCTGATCGAATGGCGAAAGCGCCGGGAGCGCGCCGAGAACTGCGGCCAATGGGGGATGGAGAGGATCGCGGCACAGATGGTGGCGAACTTTGAGCGGCTCCTGGCCGAGGAATCCGTGAAAGCCCGACCGGCGGCCTGCAATGCTGAATTAACAGCGCCCCGGCTCGTAGTCGTTGGGCCGTCGGCTGGGCGAAAAAGGAGGGAGAAAAAGATGAGCCTGCGAGAACTGAAACAGCACATGCTTCAGGACATGGCCGAGTTCGACGACGCGATGCAGGGAGAGGGCCTGCGCCGCCCGCACTACCGGATGACCACGGTCGGGCCTCTGGACGGGTTCCACGTCACGGCGAAGTGCGAAAATTGCGGGGAGGAAGTTCAAATCGAGCGGGCCGCATGGATCGCGGGCGGCATCCAACACGCGATGGGAAAGTTGAGATAGGAGGGAACGGAAATGACTATGGAAATGACTATTGACGATCTAAAGGGAAGCGGAGATTTTAGCGCCGCTGAACAAGCGCGCGCGGCGCGTAACAGCCTGTTATATTGTCCCGGGGGCAACCGGCTGCCGGTGTCGCACCAGCCAACGGTCGCGGGAGTCGGCCTAACATTGGCTCGTCTCGCACTCGCGCAGGCTCGACTAGTTGTCTTACGCGGGCAGTCTTGGGATGCCGCGCTAGCACAGTACCATCGCACTATCCACGCGACTGGGTACAGCGACGAAGAACTAGACATCAGTGTACGTGACTGCGTAGACGCGATAAATGAGTTACTTTAGCCCGCCCGTACCTAATGGGCCATAGGAGGGAACGGAAATGTACTGTAAGATTTGCGGCGATGAAGAGAACCTAACCAAGGTGATCCGCTTCTGGTCGCCTTTGGCATGACAACGAAACAGGCAGACAGGGCGATCAAAAGCGGCGAGCCGATAGCGGTAGAGTGGCCGGATTTCCGCTCGCATGCAACTATCGTAATTGTTCGGCGGGATCGGCACAACATCTATACAGCCGACGGCGGCAAATATGATCGTGCTGACACCGTGATATCCATACCTGCCGCCCGTACCTAACGGGCCATAGGAGGGAACGGAAATGACCTTTAAAGCAGTCGGAAATAAAATCATTCTGATAGACCGACAAGGCGAGGAATGCGACTGGGCGTTTTGCGACAAACCGGAGGAGGCAATCAAACTGCTTGACCGAGGTCATTTCCTGAACGACATAAAATCGCAGTACACAGCGGCAGCACGCATGTTCTACAAGGCAGAGCAATTACCGGGTTTCAAATGGATTATTCCGGTTTAATAACCGGGCCAAACAAGGAGGGAAAGAAAATGAGGCATATTGAATCAGGCGCGGGTTTTTGGAATGTCGAGCATTACCCCCGAGGGGGAGACTTCGGACGGGCATTTAAGGACAGGCCCTTAACCTGTGAACTTATTCCGGCTTCCTATGAATCTCACTTCAGGGAATGGAAAGTCAAGCTTCTCGAAGATTGCGGACACCATAAGGCCGGGGACAGCGTAATGGTGAATGAACGTTATCTCAGCGTTGAATTATAGCCCGCCCGAACCGTCCGAGATTGATGGTGAGGATAAAAAGACTGGGGTTGGGTTTATTGTCGGAACCGTTTTTGATATCAGCCAGACCGAAGCCCTCGAGGAAAGTGAGGCGGCGTAACATGGGATCAACTCACACATATAACGTAATAGGTGTAGGAGAGGAGCGGGAAGATCGCTCTTCCCTTTACCCTGCTATGTCTCACCTTGACATGCAGCAACAGGCGGAGAAAGCAAAAAGGCGCGGGGATAAGATCGTTGACTGGTATTGGCAAACACAAACCGGCCGGAAAATGCTCGAAAGACGGGTAAAGGTCAAAACCGTTGTCTGCCCGACGTGTAAAGGTTCTGGTTGCCAGATCTGCAATTTCTCGGGGATCACAACAAAGAGATGGTTGGCCGGATTTCAAGACTGGCAGTTAAAGCCAACAGAAAGTGAGGTAGCGGCGTGAACCCACGACCTAAATACTATGAATGCAAACCATGTGCCTTGAAATTTGAGGAAGCGCCGGAATGGAAACCCCGCTACGTTCGCCAACCATATTACCATGAAAGAACAGGACTTTATAAAACCGAAGTTGAAGCTTGCTCCGAATGCCATATGCGGATCTACCCTGTCTATAAAGAGCAAAAGGCGAAGGAAAAAAAGCTGCCTCAATTCCCGTTCGTCAAGGTGATCGACCTCGGGCAAGCCTATTACGTACCTCGAACCTTGCTGATTCCCTACTTAAAAGCTTGCCCAGAACAGCGGACTATTTCCAGAAACAACGGCCATATCGTGGTAAGGCACAAGACCGGCTTCGCCGCTTTCCTGCATACTTCGCCAGATGTAGCTGGCCGTTATGTGATAGATCGTAAAGTTATTTGGCAAGAAAACTTCCAGCCACCTATGGAAATCGAGGCAACGGTTTCGGGTTCTCGTCTAGCTCTCAAAACTCTTGCGAAGATGGGGTTAGCGGCTTAACTCCGCAACAGCCGGGGAGACCGGCAGAAAGAGAATGACCATGAGTGCTTTTGTATGTGGACCAGACCATTTTAAGGTTTTGGCGATTTTCGCGGCTTCCCGTACTGGCGGATATGGTAGCGCACATTGGCGCGTCGATCCGCGTTACGTTCAGGGGGTTGACCCCGAGGGGACCTATGCGGCGCGAGGCATTCACAACCTCACCAGCACAGAGCTTGCTAACCTGTACGCCAATGTACTGTATGCCGAAAATATCCGCAGCGTTGGGCATCGCTACGCTGAGGACACGCTTGAATCCATGCCGGGGCTAATCAACAAGCCTAACCATATCGAGATTTCGCACAACGACACAATTCGGGCAATATACCGACTCAAGCCGGTCGAACTCCTAAAGATGTGTGATTGCCTGGAATATCAGAGCTGTGAGACCGACGGCTACCGCCAAACCGTGGCTTTTGAACTGTTGGACAGGATTCGGGGCGCAGCTATTAAGGCATTGGCCGGCTACGAGGACGCGCCTTGGGATTACTGCGCGGCATGAATCCCGCTTGTGGGATTGAAGAGAGAATGAACCATGCGGGGAATAACCGAGGACGAGCGAGACCTGCTGATCCATTGGTCCCGGTTTGGCTCTGACGGGTATCCGGTCAAAAAGCTAGGCCGCGGTTGGCATTGGTCCTACCGTTCCGTCAAGGGTCCGCCAAAAGTATTCCCGACGAAGCGGGAAGCGGTGGTTTCGTTCGAGATGTTTATCGACATTTTGATAGCCGCGAAAGCGGGGAGGATTTAAGGGATGGCATGGCCTAAGTGTGAGGAGTGCAATGGTAGCGGTCTGGAGCCCAACACAACGGAGGATGCGTGCCGCGAGTGTGGAGGGCGGGGATTTATCTTGCCACGGCGCAAAACAAAGACCGAGAAGGCCGAGGAAAAGAATAGTGGATTGAAAGGAGATCTGACATGAAACACACAAAGGGGACCTGGAAAATCAAACCGAGTAACTATAATAGCCCACCAGACCACCAAAATATAGCCTTTCATTTGGATGCCAATGAGGATATCGCGGCAATGGATTTTGGCGATTTTCCCGACAACGAACCAGAAGCGGTTGAAATGGCTAAAGGGAACGCTGAACTTATCGCCCTCGCTCCCACCGCTCCGCACGATTGCGACCTCGACTGCCCAGGGGCCGTGAACAAGAGGAAGCTGGAGGCATTACCTGAAATGCTGGAGGCGTTGGAAGCAGCAGAGCAACATTACGCTATGCTCTGCGAGGTAATATGCACCGATAATCCTCCGCCAGGAGGTCATCCAGTATTGCTGCGTTTACGTGCCGTCATCGCCAAGGCAAAGGGGGAATGAACGGAATTATGTCCATGGGTTCGCGAGCAATTAAGAGCCGGGACGATATCACAACATCATTATAAACGTAAAAATATTATGGATTATTGGAGGTTAAATCGGCAGCGTCAAGTCCACGGATTCCTTACCGGGATTTTACCATATCTTCATGTAAAACGTGCTCTGAGTTCACAGGCGCTCGGGGAGATTAGTCAAATTCTCAATAACAATAAAGATACCAACGATCACCTACTCCAGACCGCGATGAAAACGGTGGAGACGGAATAAGGGAGGATTTATGCCGAGAGTGACAGCAGTGAAAAAGGCCCAAAAGGATCAAGGCCGGTGCGGGAAATGCGGAATCAACATCAAAGCCGGCGACGGCTACCGATGGTGGAAGTTCAATTTTGGCGGGCGCTATGTCCGGTGCCTGAAAGCCGAATGCGCACCCAAGCCGAGCGACCTGACGCGATCCGAGTTTTATGGCACCCTGTACGACATAGAGGATTCCGTCAGTACGGCTCTGGACGATTTTCGCAACGGCGGCGAGGCCGATGATCTCGCCAGCGCGTTGAACGACGCGGCAGAGCAGCTTCGAGAACTGGGCCAGGAATGCCAGGATAAATTCGACAATATGCCTGAAGGCTTGCAGCAAGGGGACACGGGGCAACTCCTGGAAAACAGGGCGCAGGAATGCGAGGCCAAGGCCGACGAATTGGAGAGCGCGGCTGGCGAGGTGGAGTCCTTGGAGCTTCATGACGATATGGCGAAGTACCTCGATGAGAGTGAGATGGCCCGAAACGAGGGCGAGAGCGATGATGATTACAACAAGCGAGTCCAGGCGGCGATGGAGGAAGCCAACGAACAGGCCAGGGATGAGGCGGCGAGCAATGCAGAAGTTGATTTAAGCATTGAGTAAAGGAGAAGATAATGTCCAGGACCTATGATATAGCCTGCCATGATTGCGGAGTTGTCCTATGGATCGGCCAAGAATCTCTAAGCGGCAAGCATCGGATTTATAGCACAGAGGAGGACCTGAGAAAACAGCGGGACTTCTTCTACGGCCACATCGGGCATCGGCTGGAATTTAACGACGGCGAAGTATTGTCGGCCAAATATGACTTTAAAAGTTTAGATTTCGAGGAAGAGGAAGAGTGAAGGAGGCCTAACCATGAAAACCATGTTCGCCATCGGCAAGATCCTGCGGGACCACGGCAAGCTCCTGATGTCCCACGACACGGCGGAGTTCAGCGTGGTCACCCGCGAGGCGCTGGATTCGGGGCGCGCCTACGAGACGGCGGTGAGGTACAAGCGGATCAGGATCAACGGGCGGGAGGAGATCGTGATGGATAGCTATGACGATGCGAGGGCGGCGATCGCTGGGCACAACCGACACGTTCAAATATTGATGCGGTTGCGGCAAGATTCCGCTTGACATGAGGTTTAAAAAGGATTAGAAGGGATCGTTGTCGAAAGGAGACTGAGATGCCGAACCCTATTTGCGTGGATTGCCAATGCGAGTTCCGCCCCGTCAAGAACGAGACCATCATCGTCACGATGGCGGGCCTTGATCCTTATCAGATGTGGCATGCCGACACCTGGGGATGCCCCGGATGCAAAAAGGAGATCATCATCGGCTTCGGCCAAAAGCCCGTGGCGGAGCACTGGCAGCCCGACTTCAATGAAAAGCTGGAGGCTGAGAGGCAACGCGGCGCCAGGATCGAATACGACTACGAGAGGCCGACGCCGAAGAAGATGTTCGGATGGGATGCGGCCTCGAAGGAGCCGTCCAAGACCGTCTGGTTTGACGCAGATTTTCACTATAACTTGCTGCGGAAGAAGGAATGAAAACGGCTCATGTCACGTCGATTCCATCTCTCAAATGATCCGAAATTGCAGGTCCGTTTTCCAGACAAGGTGTTAGGGAATGGTAATTTCAAACCAAAGGGTTTCTGGTACGACGTGAGTCTCGATTGGTTGCGCTGGCTCGAAGGCGAGAACTATCTCAATGATGATCACTGGATGCGGCCATACCTTTACGAGGTCTTCATAAACGAGGCGGCCTGCCTGACGATCCGCGACGTGGCCGAGTTGGATGCCTTCCACGAGCGATATTCCAAGCTGATGCTACCCGGCCTCCATCTAAAGGATATAGACTGGGATCTCATAGCTGAGCGATATTCCGGCGTGGAGATCGCGCCCTACCTCTGGGAACGCCGGTTGTACACCGGATTCACTTGGTACTACGCATGGGATTGCGCGAGCGGAGTCGTTTGGCGACCCGATGCGTTGAAAGACATTCGATTGCTCACTCGCACTAAGCGTAAGACGATCAAGTTTTATAAAAATCAAAAGGGATCAAGCGAATAGGAGACAAAATGAAGTATACGATAACATGTAATCTCGATAAAATATCCGATCAAAAATGCGTACGCATTACGGATCAGGACGGCAACCATATCTTCACTATATTCGCATCGCGGGATGATGGCTGGTTGTCACTCAAGGCGAAGGCTCGTGGACGATTGCAACGATCAAATGAACAAATCCCGCCACCAGAGGAGATTGAGATATGACCCTCGTTGACCAGTTCCTATCCCTCAAGTGCGCCCCCGACGTGCTGGCCGCCTGCGGGCGGATTCACAACCCGTCGAAAGAGATAAGCGAGGCGATGGCGCTCATCAAAGCCGTCAAGGGGCCGGTCCTGCGGGAGCCGATGAAGTGGCACCTGGTGGACCTCTGCGCAGGGAACGCCCTGACTTCCCTGATAGCCGTGCATCTCCTCCCCGTGGCGACGGCCACAGCCGTGGATATCAAGCCGAGGGATAACGGGCGATACCTGAGCGTCAAGCGATTCAGTTATCTCAAGCGTGATATCTACGACGACTTCCTGTGGGCCGGGTTTTTGCGCCCCACCATCTTCGTCTCCGCGCATCCATGTGGGGAACTCGCCAAGCGTATCCTACATTTCCACGACCTGGGGCCGATGGCCGTCATGCCGTGCTGCCTGCCGCGCCACGCCCCGGAGATCCAGGGGATAGTCAGGAAAAAGCTCGGGTGGTATGTGGCCTGGGCCTTGGCGCTGGCCGAGAGATGCGGGGGCAAGGTGACGGAGGCCAACGGGTGCCTGAGTCCGTGCAACTTGATAGTGACGAAGGGGCTGTAAGTCGGTGGCGAATTGGCCGGATTACGACAATGAAACGAAAGTGGCTTGGGAGGATTGCGTCTGCGTCGGTGAAACTGAAAGGGCGGTTAAAGTGAGCGGCGTAGAGGACAATCCAGTGTGGATACCAAAGAGCCAGATCCACGATGACTCCGAGGTTTATTGTTTGGAGGATAGCGGTACTATGATCGTCAAGCGATGGTGGGCGGAAAAGCAGGGATGGGTATGATTATTTGGCTACTAATCCTCTGGCTCCTCGCTTCCGTCTTAGTCGGACTCTGCCTCGGCAAGATCATCAAGAGGATGGATAGATAGAGGGGAAAGTCATGAACAAGGAATATCTCGGCGACAGCGTCTACGTGGAATTCGACGGGCGCTTCGTGCTCACGACGGACAACGGGTACGGCCCGAGCAACACCATCGTCCTTGAGCCGGAGGTCTACGAGGCCCTGACGCAGTACGCGCAACGGCTGAAGCATCAAATATCAGACAGCTAAAAGGGAGGGAAATATTATGACAGATGCGCAAATGAAATTCGTGGAGTTGGAGAAAAGGCGGAAGCAATTCTTGGAGGAGTTCGACGCGGCCCTGCAAGCCGTGGCGGAGGAGACCGGGATAGGAAACTACTTTCAGGATGACGAACAGACCGTCTACAAGATCATTACGCCCACGGGACGATATGTGAAGTTCGATACTGTGTCCTATCTGCGGACGAAGCGTGCCGATGAGAGACAGGGGACATTATCGGCAAAGGAGGCCGAGGAGCACGGCTTCGAGGTTTGATATGAATCGGCCCATCACTATCGATATGGACAAGAAGTGCAGACAATGCGGCAGGAAGGGTGCGGCTGATAACGGGATCTGCATGACGTGCATCCTGAAAAACATGAGGGCCGGGAAGTACGATCACCTATTAAAAAAGATACGAAAGGAGAAATCATAGCATGAAGGACTACAAAGATTACGATGGTGCCACACAATTATTCGGTGGCGTATTGCCCGCCGCCATAGGGGCTGGACTGCTGGTACAGTTCCGAAGCTGGCATATGATATTTTTGGGCGCACTATTGTTAGCTCTAGCGGCTTACTTCTTTCTCAAAGACATGATCGTTAGGAAATAACCGTGACCACCCGCGACGCCATCCTGAACCTCCTCCGCTCAGGCCCGAAGACCTCCTGGGAGCTGACCCAATTGGCGAAAACCAGCAGGTACGGCGGCAGGATCATGGAGCTGAGGCGCATGGGGTACGACATCCGGCATTCGATTCATAGTCTCCTGCGGGCGGACGGGGAGACGATCGTTCAGCACGTCTATGAGTTGGTTTCGGAGCCGGGAGCCATAAAAGCCGATAGTACAAGAAGGAGGAGCGCGGCCACAACAAGTGATCGTACAAATTCAATGAGCGCAGCCATGGAAGCCGATCGCGCATCTGATAAGAGCGCAGCCAAAACCCGTGATGGTACAAGAACCAAGAGCGCGCAGGGAAAGTTGTTTTAGCCATCGCGTAGGATTTAGCAAGGACAATGAGCTGGCCATTAAAGCTGATTTAACAATTTCAGCGAGCGAGCCAGAAGCGGTGATTTGTCATTCGAATAGAGCGGCCATTACGCTAGATAGGTCAAAGAATGTGATGTTTCATAAGGAGTGAGCGGGCCACGGTGGATGATATTTCAAGAAGAGCGAGCGTAGCCACATTGGGTGATTTTTCATAATTCGTGAGCGTCAAAACAGAAAGGGAGGATTTATGGAAGAGAGAACCGAAGAAGCGACGGAGGGAAGGGCGGAGCCGATAAGGCTCCTGCGAAAGGACCTGCGGGCGGCGGCCAAGCTGATGAGCGCGGCGGAGGCCCGGTATCAGGTTGACCTCTACTACCAGATTCAGGACTTCAGGAAGGCGACGGCGAACCAGATCCGGTCGATGGAGAAGACCGGCGAGCCGATATTGACGATAGACTGGACGTTCGCCACGATGGAGCTGATGGAGAGCACCATCAAGCGGGCGCTGGAGGAGTACACCGACGCGGAGCCGAGCGGGATGGGGGTCTACATGAAGGGGGTCGTCGGCATCGGCCCTGTCATAGCCGCCGGATTGCTGGCGCGCATCGACATAAAGAAGACCAGGACGGTGGGTGGCGTCTGGCGGTTTTGCGGGCAAGATCCGACCTCCGTGTGGCTTGGCAAGAAGGGGGCGCAGGACGCCGTTGAGAAGCATTGGAACGGCAAGGCGACGCCGGAGGAGAACGTGGCCCGGCTGGCGACCGAGTACCACCGCTCAATAGAGAGCCTGTTGAAGCTGGCGCGGGACGAGAAGGGGCGGATCACCAAGGCTTCAACTATTGCCGCGCTTGCCAAGCGACCTTGGGATGCGGCTGCGAAGACCCTGTGCTGGAAGGCCGGGGAGTCCTTCACCAAGCTGTCGGGCAGGGACGATTGCTTCTACGGCCAGAAGTACCTCGAGCGCAAGGCGATGGAGTGGGAGAAAAATTTGACGGGCGCTTACAGCAACCAGGCGAGGGACATATTGGCGGCGAAGCAGTTCGGCAAGGACACGACGGCCTACGCCTGGTACTCCAGCAAGATGTCACCGAGCTTGGCGAGGAGATCCCTGGACGGTCAGGGCGACGAGATCTCGCTCCTCAAGCCGCAGAAGGTCGGCGACGAGATCCCGATGTTGCCGCCGGGACACATCCATGCGCGGGCGAAGCGGTGGGCGGTGAAGCTGTTCCTGAGCCACGTCTACGAGGAGTGGTATCGGGAGCCATAATGACTGATATTTCACGGAGTGCGAGCGGGCCATCTTTCGTGATATTTCATTTGAAGAGAGCGGGCCAGGTATTCTGATATTTCATTGACGGAGAGCGGGCCACGGGCCTTGATTGTACACCAAAGAAGAGCGAGTCACCAACCTCGATATTTCATTTGAAGGGAGCGAGCCATTTGATAAGATTTTACATGGAAGCAGAGCGGGCCAAGTAATTTGATTTAGCAGGAGCAAGGAGCGTAAATGGAAAACACGATGACCGAATATTGGACCTGCCCGAACTGCGGGCGGTCTGAAAGGGCCGACGGGGAGAAGTGTTCGTGGTGCGGGTGGAGGACCTGCCCATCATGCGGGGAGCCGATGGAGGGCGAATGCCACGAGTGCGGCTGGCCGAAGGCTACCGAGAGATTCGACGTTACGCACTTGTC
>Ga0209518_1003577_pt1 | contig 13202 bp, 9 predicted proteins | sample RifGroB1_FD_183993 | JGI IMG/M metagenome (GOLD analysis project Ga0209518, IMG submission 183993) | Groundwater microbial communities from Rifle, Colorado, USA - Groundwater B1 (SPAdes) (version 2) | ecosystem: Environmental > Aquatic > Deep subsurface > Groundwater | place: Rifle, Colorado... | reverse complement strand
TCAAGTTCGAGTTCTTCTCTAACTTTTGGATTGCTCGCTGCTTTTAGTAATCTTTTGATGATTCTTTTCATTATTTCATCTTCTGGCTCATATTCGTAATTTATAAAGAAATTTCTATCAGTTTTTTCCTTTTGGTCAAATATACTCAATATTTTTTCAAGCTTAGTTTTCATTGTGGGATGTAATTTAGGTATTTGGATTATAAAAGAATTATGAGTCAGACATTCGATAAAGTCATCTTTTGAGTTAATTATTTCACCTGTAAGAATATTTTTGTAATTTCTGCTTATTTCTATAACTTCTGGTAATAGTTTATTCTCAAGTTCAAACCCTAAAAAATAAATTGTGATTATTGGTAATATTTTTTTAACTTCTTGTCCATTTTCAACTACAATTTCTTCTTGTTTATATCTTTCGCCAAGATAATTTCTGAATCTAATTAACGCAGATTTGATTGGTGATTTTTGTATCTCTATTATTACATTTTGATATTGGTCATCTTTATCTTTTACAACTGTGTTAAAATCAATCCTATATAACCGCATATAGTTGTAAATAGAATCTTTTTCCTTATTTTTTGAATGCCTATCTATCTCAACTGAGTATTCTAATGATTTTTCTTGAGGTTTTAATGTTAAACTAATGATTTCCTTATCAATAATAGCACTAATTATTTCTTTTGCAATCTCAAGGTCTTCCATCAAATATTTAAAAACAACATCGTAAATTGGGTTTGCTATAAGCATAAATTACCTCTTAGATTATATATTGAAAAGTTTTATGTTTTTCAATCTAATTACTTTAATATCAAATAATTATAGGATTTTAATCTGTGGCTTGCACTCGCTTCGTGTGAATCAGTGACAATCTGACTAATCCGTGTTATAGTATAACCAATATTTGGGATTTATTCAAGAATTTTTTTATTGTCTTTGTGAGATAAAGAAAATTCTATTGATTATTAAGTATTTCAAATAATTGCAGGAAATTATACGCTTTATTTTTTATATTTATATATTTTTATTCAAATTAATAACAAAAATAGGCTAAATTTTAATATAAACTCATCCAAAATTATCAAAAAAAGAAATATAAAAATTGTTTTGTTATTTTTTTAAAATATAAAATTCTTAAAAAAAATTAATAAATTTTATATTTTTTGAATTTCTCAAATATTATTTGATTTTTTTTCGATAATAACTTATCATAAGTAACAAAATAATCTTTATATTAAGGGGTTTTTTCTATGGAAGGAAAATTACAGGAACTTACCAATAAAATATATCAAGAAGGCGTAGAAAAAGCAAAGGCTGAGGGTAAAACTATTATTGATAGTTCAAAGCAAGACGCTGATTTATTAATTAGTAATGCTAAAAAAGAAGCAGAAAATATAATTAATAATGCTAAAAAAGACGCTGAACAACTAAAAAGTAAAATTTTATCTGAAATTAAAATGGCTTCAAGTCAATCAATTTCTTCTTTAAAACAAGAAATTGCTAATTTGCTATCACAAGCAACGATCTCGACTTCTACAAAAACAACTTTTAATGATACTGATTTTATTAAAAATCTCATTAAAGAAATAGTTACAAAGTGGGATTCGTCTAAAAATCTTGATTTAAATATAATTTTACCAGAAAAATCAAAGACAGAATTTACTGATTTTTTCAAAACAAAAGCGGCTGATATTTTGAATAAAGGTGTTGAAATTAAATTTGAAGGTAGAATGGACGCGGGTTTTAAAATTGGACCAAAAGATAATTCTTTTATACTTTCTTTCACTGATAAAGATTTTATTCAATTTTTTCAATCTTTCTTAAAACCAAAAACCAAAGAAATTTTATTTTCTGGAGAATAATTGTGAAAGAATATTATTATCTCGTCTCAAGTTTATATGATTTAACTTTAGATACTGGTAAAATGCCTATTTTATTAGAAGAATTTGAAGATTTTTGCAAAGAAGAATTGACTGACGAAGATTTTTTAGATTTAAAGAAATTATTCTTATTTAATGACATAAAAAATGTTATAAATTATAAAAAATCTGATGATAAATATTTACTTCCAGCCTTTTATACAGAGGAAGAATTTTTAGAAAATCTAAAAGATACAGATTCTTTTTTTACTTTTCTTTCAGAATATTTTTTTAATAAAGATGCGGGTAAAAAGATTTATCCAGAACTACAAGAAATCGACGAACTAACTTTACTCTTTTATGAAAATCTTTCGACAATTGCAAAAGATTTTGTAGAAGATTATTTTATATTTGAGTTAAATTTAAAAAATATTACTACTGCAATGGCTTGTAGAAAAGCAAACATTCCTTATACAAATAAAATTATTCCTTTTGGTGATTATTACGAATTTATTCTAAAGAGTAATACTCCAGACTTTGGGCTTGGCTCTGATTTTAATTTTATAGAAAAACTCATTTCTGCTTATGATAAGGATGATTTACTTGAAACTGAAAAAACTATTGAAGACATTAGATGGGAATATCTTGATAGCAGGACAGAAAATAAATTTTTCTCTAAAGATTTTGTTTTTGCTTATGCAATCAAATTACTATCTGTACGAAGATGGTTTTCTATGAGTAAAGAAAAAGGTGAAGAACTACTTAATAAGTTAATAGAAGAAATTAAAGGAAATATAAAATTTCCACAAGAATTTTTGAAGGTTGGAGGTAGAATGTAATGGTGACTACAGGTAAAATTTCTGGAATTATAGCAAACTTAATTACAATAGAAGTTTCTGGTGCCGTTGGGCAAAACGAAATTTGTTTTGTTGAGACATCTGATGAAAAATTAATGGCTGAGGTCATTAAAATTACTGGAAATACAGCTTATGCACAGGTTTTTGAAAGCACAAGAGGTTTAAAAATAGGTGCTAGTGCAGAGTTTACTGGACATATGCTCGAAGTACAATTAGGTCCAGGGCTTCTTTCAAAAAACTATGATGGTCTTCAAAATGACCTTGATACTAAAACTGGTATATTCTTAAGAAGAGGTGAATATACAGACCCAATAGATAAAAAATCAAAATATGAGTTTAAACCACTTGCAAAAGTAGGCGATGTGGTTGTAGCTGGCGATTGGCTTGGTGGTGTAAAAGAAAACTGGATTGACCATAAGATTATGACTCCATTCAAACTTGAGGGTAAATGGACAGTTAAATCAATAGTTGGTGCAGGTACTTATGGGGTTTTTGACCAAATCGCTATTCTCAAAAACGAAAAAGGTGATGAAGAAAAAGTCACAATGGTACAAAATTGGCCAGTTAAACAAGCAATCAAATGTTATAAAGAAAAACCAAGACCTTTTAAAATTATGGAAACTGGCGTTAGAATTATCGATACATTTAACCCAATGGCAGAAGGTGGCACAGGTTTTATTCCAGGTCCTTTTGGTTGTGGTAAAACTGTATTGCAACACGCAATTTCTAAGAATGCTGAAGCTGATATGATTATAGTTGCTGCATGTGGTGAAAGAGCAAACGAAGTAGTTGAAATTTTTACTGACTTCCCAGAGTTAATCGACCCACGAACTGGTAGAAAACTTATGGAAAGAACTACAATTATTTGTAACACTTCTAATATGCCAGTAGCAGCAAGAGAAGCATCTGTTTATACTGCGATGACTATTGGTGAATATTATAGAGCAATGGGGCTAAAAGTATTATTACTTGCAGACTCAACTTCAAGATGGGCACAAGCATTAAGAGAAATGTCAAACAGACTCGAAGAATTGCCAGGTCCTGATGCTTTCCCAATGGACTTGCCTGCTATTATTTCTAACTTCTACTCAAGGGCTGGTATAGTTTACCTTAATAATGGACAAACTGGTTCTGTAACATTTATTGGTACTGTTTCTCCTGCTGGTGGTAATTTAAAAGAGCCAGTAACAGAATCAACCAAAAAAGCAGCAAGATGTTTTTATGCTTTGGCTCAGGGAAGAGCAGACTCAAAAAGATATCCTGCAGTTGACCCTATTGATAGCTATTCAAAATACCTCGAATATCCAGAAATTCAAGAATATTTATCAAAAAATATTGGTGAAAACTGGGTTTCCGATGTATTAAAACTAAAAAACTGGAATTTAAGAGGAAAAGAAGCGTACGATCAAATAAGTATCCTTGGTGATGATAGTGTTCCAGTAGAATATCATGTTACTTATTGGAAATCAGAAACAGTTGATTTTGTTTTAATGCAACAAGATGCTTTTGATAAGATTGATTCTATAACTCCTCTTGAAAGACAAAAATATATGCTTGAAGTGGTTTCGGAAATTTGTGAATCAAATTTTAGTTTTGAAGTTTTTATTGATGTTGCTCAATATTTTAAAAGAATAATTAATACATTAAAACAAATGAATTATAATGAATTCAAACTTGAAGGATTTAAAAAATTTGAGAGCGAATTAAAAGTTATACTTGCTGAAAGGAGAGTTAAATAATGACGACACAGGCTTTTCAAAAAATATATACTAAAATTACTAAAATAACAAAAGCAACTTGTAGTTTAAATGCAACTGGCATCGGTAACGAAGAAATGGCTTTTGTTAATGGAAGACCTGCACAGGTTGTAAAAATTATTGGCGATGAAGTAACACTTCAGATATTTCAAGGAACAGAAGGTATCGGAACAGATGCAGAAGTAATTTTTACAGGCAAACCGCCAACATTAAAAGTATCGGAAGCCCTTTCAGGAAGATTTTTTAATGCTTATGGAAAACCAATCGATGGTGGTCCAGAGGTAGAAGGTGAAGAAAGAGAAATTGGAGGACCTTCTGTAAATCCAGTTAGAAGAAAACAACCTTCTGAACTTATTAGTACTGGTATTGCAGGTATTGACTTAAACAATACATTAGTTACAGGTCAAAAAATTCCTTTCTTTGCAGACCCAGACCAACCTTATAACCAAGTTATGGCAGATGTTGCGTTAAGAGCACAAGCTGACAAGATTATTCTTGGTGGAATGGGGCTTTCAAACGACGATTATCTTTACTATAAATATCTTTTTGATAATGCTGGTGCATTGGAAAAAATTATTTGTTTTGTAAATACAACAGAAGACCCGCCAGTAGAAAGACTTTTAGTGCCTGATATGGCTTTAACTGCTGCCGAATACTTTGCTGTTGACAAACAACAAAAAGTATTAGTACTTTTAACAGATATGACATTATTTGCTGATGCTTTGGCTATCGTTTCTAACAAAATGGATCAGATTCCATCTAAAGACTCCATGCCTGGTTCTTTGTACTCAGACCTTGCAAAAATTTATGAAAAAGCGGTTCAATTTCCAGATGGTGGATCAATTACGATTATTGCTGTTACAACACTTTCTGGTGGAGATATTACACATGCTATTCCAGATAACACAGGGTATATTACAGAAGGTCAGTTATTCTTAAGAAAAGATTCTGACATTAACAAAGTAATTGTTGATCCATTTAGATCACTATCAAGATTGAAACAGCTTGTAATTGGTAAAAAAACAAGAGATGATCATCCGCAGGTTATGAATGCACTTGTTAGACTTTTTGCTGATGCTGCGAATGCTAAAACAAAAAGAGACAATGGTTTTGACTTGACAGATTATGATGAGAGAACAATTAAATTTTCTGGAGAATATTCTAATAAACTTCTTGCTATTGATGTTAATATCCAGATTGATGAAATGCTTGAAACTGGTTGGCATTTATTTTCAAAATACTTTAACAAACAAGAAGTTGGTATTAAACAGGCATTTATGGATAAATACTGGAAAGGTAGTTGATTTTAGTAGATAAATAGAGATTATTGGTTAGTAATCTGTGTTATCTGCTATAATCTACCTGCACTCGCTTGATGAGTGCCTGTCCTCGCTAGACGGGGTAAAATCTGTGTTATAAAAGGGTAAAATTATGGCGTTGACTTACCAATTTAATAAAATATCAATGCAGGCTTTAAGAAAACAGTTAAAAATACGACAAACTGCTTTGCCTACACTAAAAAGTAAAGAAGCAGCGTTAAGACTAACTGTTAAAAAATTTAAAGAAACTTTGGCAATACTCAAAGAAAAATATAACAATAAGCTTAATGAAATAAATAGTTTTATTAGACTTTGGGCAGAGTTTCCAGAAAATATTTTTTATCTAAAAGATGTTATTCTTGAAGTAAAAAAAATAGCAGGCATTAAGACACCTAATTTAGCTGATTTGAGTTATCAAATAACTGATTTTTCAAGATTCGCAAACCCAAACTGGCTTAATGAAGGTATTAAAATTTTAAAAGAAATTACTGAACTTTTGACAGAGTTAGAAATTGCACAAAAAAGAATAGAAATACTCGAATATGCAAGAAAAAAGACTACACAAAAAGTAAATCTCTATGAAAAAGTTCAAATTCCACAATATGGCGAAGCAATTCTAAAAATCAAAAGATACCTTGATGATGTTGAAAACCTTGAAAAATCTGCACAAAAGATGACAAAACAAAGACAAAGCGTTGGGGGAGGTACAAAATGATTGAAAAAATGAAAAAACTCTCCTTGTTGATTTATCACAACTCAAAAGATAAATTTTTACAAAACCTTCAATCTTTTGGAGTTGTACATCTTGAATGTGATAAATCTGCACAAAATGATGATATTCTTGGTCTAAAAGATGAAATTTCAAAACTTAATAGATTAGAAAAATTATTAATCAGTCTCGAAAAAGATGAAAAATTAAAAATTAAAGACGAAGAATATAAAGGTAATTTTGATAATTTAATATCTGAAATTGATGCAAAAAGAGAAAAAATTGAAGAATATTCTGCAAATTTTGAGAATATTTCAAAAGAAATATCGATTTTATCTATATGGGGTAATTTTGAACCGGAAAATTTAAATAAATTAAACTCAATTGGTTTAAATATTAAATTTTATTCTACACCAAAGGCAAAATTTGATAAAATTGACAAAACTAAAGTGGCTATCGAAAAAATTTCAGATACTAAAGGGACTGTTTATTTTGTAATATTCTACAAAAAAGATGATGTAATTGTAGAAATTGATGCACAGGAAGAACGAATTCCTCTAAAAAATTTAGTTTCTCTACAAAAAGAAGCGAATGAATTACAAAATAAGATTAATTTGCAAAAAGACGGTTTAATTAAGCTTATTAAGTACAAAATAACAATAAAAAATAAATTAATAGAGCTTGATGATAAACTTTCTTTTAGTTTAGCAAATGCAAGTCTTTCTTCAAATGTAGAAGATAAAGTTTTAATTATTAGTGGTTGGATTCCTCAAAAAGGGCTTAATGAAGTAACAGGTTTTTTACAAAAAGAAGATGTTGCTTATTTAATTGAAGAGCCTAAAGCTGGGGATAATGTGCCAATTCAATTGAGAAATGGTCCATTTGCAAAACTTTTTGAGCCAATTATGAAAATTTTTAGCCTTCCAAGTTATTACGAACTTGATACAACTGCTGTTATTGCACCTTTTTATGCAATATTTTTTGGTATGTGTCAGGCTGATCTTGGTTATGGGCTTTTTTTACTTACAATTTTAACAATAGCATTTTTTGCCATAAAAAATAAAAGTGTTAAATCACTTATTTTATTGGGAATGGTTTTAGCTTTTATGACGAGTGTTTTTGGTTTTTTACTAAATGGTGCTTTTGGGTTTAGTATAACGGATGAGTTAATCAAAAATGGTATTCTTCCAGATGTAGTTAAACCTTTTGTTATATTTGCAGATGTAAATGACCCAACTGATCATGATGCTAAAAATGATATTATGATACTAGCAATGGCATTAGGTTTTGTCCAGCTTTTAATTGGTTTAATTATGAAAACGATTAATTCAATTAAAAACAATGGGATTCAGGCTGGTTTACAACCTGTTGGTAACTTTTTGTTTATTGCAGGGGTTGCTTTTGCTGGTATAATTTATGGTGGTGGCGAAAAATTTAAAATTGGACCACTATATATTGGTAAATTCCTATATTCTTATATGGATGTTTTTACTGTGACTATTGTACTTTTGATTGCTGGTGTTACGTTAATTATGTTATTTAATAACATAGACAAAGCTATTTTTATTAGACCTTTGACTGGTCTTTGGGAAATGTACAATACTATTACAGGAATTTTAGGTGATATTTTGTCATATATTCGACTTTTTGCTCTTGGTTTGTCAGGCGGTTTACTTGGTGCTGCTATAAATCAGATTGCATTTATGACAAAGGGTGATTCGATAATCGGATTGATACCAATGCTTTTGATTATGATTGTAGGGCATGGGTTAAATTTATCTTTGTCAATTTTGGGGTCTTTTGTACACCCATTGAGATTAACATTTGTAGAGTTTTACAAGAATCTTGGTTTTACAGGTGGTGGCATAGCTTACACACCTTTTAACTATAAAACAAATATCAAAAAATAATAAGGAGAATAAATATGGAAATTTGGGCTTTAATATTAACAGGTCTTGGACTTGGGTTGATGGTTGGTTTATCAGGCGTTGGTTCTGCAATAGGAACAGTTATTGGTGGTACTGCAGTAGTTGGTTCTATGAAGAAAAAACCAGAAAATTTTGGTTTGTATCTCGTACTTTCAGCTTTACCTGCTACACAGGGTCTTTATGGTTTCGTTGGATTTTTTATTTACTCTGGCGTTGTTGCATCTGCTGGAGGTGCATCTATACCACTTTTTAAAGCAGCTATTTTATTTGGTGCTGGCGTTGCATTAGGAATTGCAAATTTAATTTCTGCTATTAAACAAGGACAAGTTTGTGCTGCTGGTATTTCAGCAATTGGCTCTGGACACAATGTTTTTGGTAACACATTAATTTTGGCTGCTTTCCCAGAATTTTACGCAATTCTTTCATTAGTTGCTTCTATTTTGATGACAAATTTATTGAAATAATTATAGACTGATAAGACCTGACAGGTTTTGAAACCTGACAGGTCCTTTTTATAACACAGATTGGCACGGATTGGAAAGATTGACACGGATTGGAAAGATTGACACGGATTGGAAAGATTGACACGGATTGGAAAGATTGACACGGATTGGAAAGATTGACACGGATTGGAAAGATTGACACGGATTGGAAAGATTGACACGGATTTTTTTATATTCTTTTTTTTGTAAAACTTCTTGATTTTTCTTTAATTTATTTATATTATCATTCAATAAAACACATGTAGGATAAATACAAAATGGTAGAAAATGCTTTAATAAAGATGATACAAGAAGGGTATAATCTTCCTGAAGAATATTTTAGTACTTTAATAAATAAAGCAACAGATATTGAAAATATTCTATATGTAACTCAGTTAGAACAATTAACAGATGATAGATTTGAAAAATTTTATGTAGATACAAGTAAAATTAGAGAAAACAATGTTATTAATTCTATTAATATAGAGTTAAAAAATACATTAAGGATAAATTCTAAAATCACTTTTGCTGGTTTTACTGGCTCTGGTAAAACTACAGAATTAACAAAATTAGCCAAAAAATTAGAAAATGATTATAATATTATATTTTTTTCTATAATTAAGAGATTAAACTCAAATTCTATTACTATTGAGTCTTTTTTGTTTGAAATAATAGAAGATGTATTAAATTTAATATCAATAAATAATTATTTTGATGAAGATAACAACATTAAAGAAATAATAAATAATATTAATAATTGGTTTAACGAAACTATAAATGTAACAGAAAAAGATAAAATAAGAAATGCCTCATTAAGCGTTGGTATTGAATTTTTGAAAAAAATATGTGGTGGTGCAAAACTTGAATATAATGTAAATAAATCAGAAAAACAAATTACAACTTGTATTGAAGAAAGAAAAATAAAAGATTTAATATATGAATGTAATAAAATTTTTGATTATCTAAAAGAAAAAACAGGTAAAAGAAATCTTATAATCGTAGATGATTTGGAAAAATTTGATTTTTTTAAAGTAAGAGACTTTTATACAAAAAATAGTGCTTTTATTAAAGAGTTTAAAACATCTATGATTTTGACAATCCCAATAGAATTAGTTTTTCATTCAGACTATTCTCTTATTGAGAATGTTTTTGGTAAAGCAAAGGTATTACCTATGATTAAAGTAAAGGATAAAAATAACAATGAATTTACAGATGGTATAAATGTTTTAAAAGAAATCATATCAAAACGAATAGATTTATCACTTTTTGAAAATGAATGTTTTATTGATGCAATTAAACATTCTGGCGGTTCATTAAGAGAATTGTTTAATATAATAAATGATGCTGTTATTAGAGAAATGGGCGAATCATCTTCTAATAAAATAACAAAAAAATCAATAGAAAAATCTATTACACAAAATAAAGATTATTTTTCGATGAAAATTTTTGAAAGAAACGATGAAGTAAAAATTACTTTTGATCAATATCTTGATGTATTAATTGATATTTACAATGGAAATAAAAAAGAACCAAATCAAAATATAGCCCTCCTCGACCTACTCCGAATTAGGGCTGTTATGAAATATAATGGCGAAGGTTTTTATGATATTCATCCATTATTAGATGATTTTGTTAAATCTCATAAAGAAAAAAGAGAAAATGCTAGAAAATAACAATATTCCATTTAAAAAAGAAGAAAATATATCTAATCTCCATCTTTTTGAAAGATATTTAAAACTAATTCCTCGTGGGTTTGTGCTTTGTCAGTCATCTGCCTCAGATAAGTTTAAAATAATGGAATATTTTAAAAATACTCAGTTTAAAGACTATATTATATCTTGGGATATGTCAAATCCACCTCAAAACGCATTAAGCGTTCAATTAAGTCTATTAAAATATCATAGCGAGAATAAAAAGCCTAAATTAATGTTTTTTATCTATAATATAGAAAATTGTGTAAGTATTTTAACTAAAGATAAAAATTATAAAGAAGAATACGAGCAGTATAAAGATTATCTTGGAGATTTAAATTATATAAGAGACTTTTTTTTTAGATTTAACTCAATTTTTGTTTTTTTTATGACTGAAGAGACAAAAAAATATTTTATCCGCTATGCCTTTGATTTTTATGACTGGATGAAATCAATTTACATTTTTACCCCAGAAGAAGAAAAACAACAACAAACTCAAATTATTTCACCAATTGATCTTTTTAAAATCGAAGATTTTGAAGCAAAAAAACAAAAATATACAAATATGGAAGAAAAAATAGAATATTTTGAACAATTAAATCGAAGATTAAAAGAAGAGATTGAAATTTCATATAATTTAAAAGAACTTGGGGAGTTGTATTATCAAATTGGTAAGTTAGATTTATCTTTAGCTCGATACAACCAATCATTAGCAATCGATGAAAAACTTGGATATAAAGAAGGAATTGGGGAAAATTATATTAAAATCGGCTGGATTTATGAAGATAGGGGAGATTATAGCAAATCTTTAGAGTTTTATAATAAATCTTTGGAAATATTTGAAGAATTGGACGATAAAAGAGGAATTGCAAGAGTAATATTAAATATAGGTAATATTTATGAAAGTTTGGGAGATTATGACAAAGCGTTAGAGTTTTATAACAAATCTTTAAAAATATCTGAAGAATTGGGATATAAATCTGGAATTGGTAAATCAATTTTTAATATTGGGTTAATTTATCAAGATAAAGGAGATTATGACAAAGCGTTAGAGTTTTATAACAAATCTTTAAAAATATCTGAGGAATTGGGATATAAATCTGGAATTAGTAAAACAATTCATAATATTGGGATTATTTATCAAGATAAAGGAGATTATGACAAAGCGTTAGAGTTTTATAACAAATCTTTAAAAATATCTGAAGAATTGGGAGATAAGTATGGAATTGGTAAATCAATTTTTAATATTGGAATGATTTATCAAATTAAAGGAGATTATGACAAAGCGTTAGAGTTTTATAACAAATCTTTAAAAATATCTGAAGAATTGGGATATAAATCTGGAATTGGTAAATCAATTGGTAATATTGGAATGATTTATCAAGATAAAGGAGATTATGATAAAGCGTTAGAGTTTTATAACAAATCTTTGAAAATAAAAGAGGAATTGGGAGATATTGATGGAATTGCTTCATCTAAAACAAATATTGGATTAATTTATTTAGAGAAAAAAAAATATCACGAAGCCTTTGATTGTTTTATTGAAAGTTATAAGATTTTTAAAAAACTTGGTAGTCGAAAATTACAGATTGTTATAGATAATTTAAATAAATTAAAGAAATTTATCCTCAAAGAACAATTTAATAAAAAATTGATTGAAAATGGGATTGATTTGGAAGAATTAGGTTAAAATATTCTACTCTTTGTGTTCTTTGTGCCTCTATGAGAAATTTAATCTATGAAATCTAACCAATCTGTTTTATAACTATAACAATTCTTTTTGACAAATCTTAAAATTTTGGTTATATTTTTTGTATGAAAAAAGATTTAACAAACATACATAACAATTTTTTTCTACATCTCTTGTCAAATAAACAGAATGCTATTGATTTTTTGCGAATCAGTATTCCAGAAGATGTTTTTAATCAAATAGATTTTGATTATCTTGATTTTGATAAACAAAGTCATGTGTTACCAAACTTAAAATCAAGTATCAAAGATTTGGTAATAAAAACTAAACTAAAGAATAAAAAAGAACTGGATTTTTATCTTTTAGTTGAACATAAATCAAGTGTTGATAACAGCAGACCAAAAGATATATTTATCCAGATATTTAAATATATTTTTAATATAACTTTTGAAGACTATAAAAAAAATAAAGAATTAAGAGTTGTAATACCACTTGTTTTTTATCATGGACAAAAAGAATGGAAAATTCCAACTAATTTTAAAGATATTTTTGATGTGGATAATTCTATCAAGCAAAATCTAATTGATTTTAATTACATATTATTTAACACAAAAGATAATACAAAGATAAATAAAGAAATAATCAATAATATTCACTTGTATTCTGGACTTATAGCCTTAAAGACGATTTTTGAGGAAGAGTATAAATCATTATTAGAAATAATTAGGTTATTCTATTATTTTGATAAATTTAAAACTCTTGAAGAATTAGAAACAATAATTTATTATATTTCTTTAGTAAAAAATATAGATAAAGATAAATTTGAAAATATAACAAAAGAATTATTTGAAGAATTACAAGAGGAGGATTCACATATGGTAACATTTTTAGATTCTATTAAAATTGAAGGTAAA
>Ga0209518_1003570_pt1 | contig 13224 bp, 14 predicted proteins | sample RifGroB1_FD_183993 | JGI IMG/M metagenome (GOLD analysis project Ga0209518, IMG submission 183993) | Groundwater microbial communities from Rifle, Colorado, USA - Groundwater B1 (SPAdes) (version 2) | ecosystem: Environmental > Aquatic > Deep subsurface > Groundwater | place: Rifle, Colorado... | reverse complement strand
CCGGTCGGGACTTTGAAAAACAAGTTGGGTAAAGGTTCACCCAAACCATTCTTAAATTGGTTATACCCACTAAGGCCTATCTCAGCCCACGCTTTTTCAGGAAAGTGATAGCCCTCTGCTAGTTCTGGGTCGGCCTCAAGAGCCTTATCATATTTATCTTTGAACTGATTAAGAGCAGTTAAATAACTTGATAACCTCTGTAAGACTTGCTTTTGGTACTCTTTAAGTTCCATATCACTTCTTCATCCGATAAATCTCAAATGGTAATTGGCAAAAAGTGATCTTTAACTCATCAAGTGTTTGTTGTTCGACATACTTAGTCGGGGCGAATACCAGCAAAGGTTTCGACCCTGCCTTTTCTCGTAAGGCTCTAGCCTCATCCAGAGTCAAGGCGGTAGTTTTGAGATACCCTATATCAGGCTTGTAGTACACAAACACATCATAATCATCGTTGGAACCGATAAAGTGTGAGACTTCATCGAGCTTGTCTGGTACAAATTCGTCACCGGTGGCCGTGTAGTAGAGGTAGCGGGCCAGTTCTTCATAGCCAGGTAAATCTTCACCAGAAAGCAAACTCTCCATCTCAATCGCATCGCCTAGTTCAAAAAAGCTAAACGATCCACCCAAACCCTTCTGCACTAACTCATTCTTGGCCTTTGGTACGCCTTTGATAACCCGTCGGACCCTCTCAGCCGTGATGGTGTCAGCGTAATCCTCCATCTCAACCAATATAAACTTGCGGTTCCCACCATCCTCTTTGTTTAACTCCAAAACCGCTTGAGCGGTCGTGCCAGATCCAGCAAATGAATCCAAAACTATATCACCACTTTCCACTCCACAAATGGACAGAAGATAAGAGACTAGTTCTACTGGTTTCCCATAATCGAATTTGACGCCAATAGTTTTCAAAAAATCTGCACTTTTTCTATTGATAAAATCTGTTAAAAAGTTTCGGGGTTGAGTTCCAGATTTTTTCCTTTCGGTCAAATAACTTTTTGTATAAATATTATATTTTGCCTTATTCTCATCTTCATCTAGTAGTGGAGATGTTTTGGTTTCTTTGAAAACTAGTAGGTTTTTATTTTCCTGATAAGTTTGATAAGACCACCGCCAAACCTTATCATTGTTGTCTTTGGGTTTTACAAATGCCGCATCTTTTTTTTCTTCTGGAAAAACATTACCTGGTGGAATAACCATACTTCCATCGGGACATTCGATGTAATATCTCTGATTTGGCCTAGAATCTAAAGCCGATTGGTATAACGCCACATCATCACGAAATTGACCTTTTTCGTCAGACTTTTTGTACAAACTCGTATCAACTTCACCCTGAAAAGATGGTAAGAAGACCTTATTCTTTGCATAAACAACTAAGAAATCTGCAGATGGGGCAAAATAAGTTCCTTTATTGGAAGCAGTCTTGGCTATTCTGGTAACTATGGAGATAAAATTCTCTTCCCCAAAAACCTCATCACTCAGACTTTTCAGACTTGCAAGCTCCTCCTCCCCAATACTCATAAAAATAACACCATCTGAACGAAGAAGTTCTCTTAACAATTTAATCCGGGGAGCCATCATACAAAGCCATTTGTCATGCCTAACCAAATCTTCACCTTCCTTACCAACCACTTGCCCGATCCATTCTTTGATAATCGGCCCGTTTACCTTGTCGTTGTAAACCCAACCTTCATTACCAGTGTTGTATGGCGGGTCGATGTAAATACATTTGACCTTTCCCGCATAAGTTGGAAGTAGGGACTTGAGAGCCAAGAGATTATCACCATGAATGATCAGATTGTCATTCAGGCTAACTTTATCGGCCATGCTTTTATCGGGCTTGGGGATGAGTTGGTGGTATGGGACGGCTAAGTGGTGATTTTGGACAAAAGTTTTTCCTTTGAATTGGAGTATCGGCATATTTTTGGGACCTTGTTAAGAATTTTTAGTATCAAAAGCATTACAGTTACCTGTATCTTTATACCACGATTATATCGCTTTCTTTAAGGGTCATGTTCTGATACAGAAAATCCTACTTTTGGGGTAAAATTGGTGTGCGGAAATATAAGTATAAATCAGGCTTAATCTATGGCTCGTGAGTTTTTTCTTGCCGACTTTCTTAGACAAATCGACGTAGAGGTTTTTAACCAATACTTAGAGAGTAAATCGATACCCGCCATTACTGCCACCGACAACGATGAAAACAACGTGCAAGCGATGGTAAAGGCAGTTGAATCGGCCTCTGGCGACACTAAAGAGCAGATTGTTCAAGAATTGATGGTAGTCAGAGAGCTTGCCACCGAAGGCGGTGTCAACGCCATAAACGAGGTAGCCAAAGACAAAGAGTTGATCGAGTTACTCTCTAAACAGGAAAACAACCAAAATCGTGCCTTAGTTTGTTTGGTCAAAAATCCAAAGGTCTTTGACTTTGCCCTCACTCTAAAAACACTCGTCTCCACCACCAATTTTTACACTAGAAACGGCTTAAAAAAAGTCTCTGCCAAAGAGGTCTTGAAACGCAAAAAAACCCTCGAACTTGAGCTTCAAAGCTACCTACAATCAAACGAGGGGCGAGGGGCAAATTGCCAGATCGACATCTATCAATTTAGCGACCGTGTATGTTTTATCGCATACTCCGAAGATCACCCGAATACCTATCTCTTTTTCGAAAACACATCACTAAAAAGGCAAGTCCACACTCCCAGTTTCCAAACCACGTTTGTCTATTACCCTGAGGACGGCGTTATCCAACTATCAACCCGAGCAGGTTATCAGAAACGCCAAAAGCTCTTTGACTTGTTTAACCTCAATAAAATCCTAGATCCAGAATTTACCCTCGCCACCGAGCCGGAAGATCAGATCGAGGCAGTGTTTCTTAGCCAAATTCGGTTTGACTATAAGTACAACAACAAAAGAAGAACCATCGTTCAAATTGACGAAGGCGAGGGGTTAGAAACGATGTTTAAGGAGATGAGCTTTAGAAACTTGTCGGCTAAGAGCTTACAGTATTTTGATGTGTACCAGGCGACCTTCAAGTTTAGATTCAAACAGTTTGGCAGAAGCAATCGAGTAACCATGCAACTTACCATGCCTGATCGGGATGGACTCGATGAAACGGAACCGAAACAATTAGCACGCAAGTACATTGAAAAATGGGGTTTGATCAATGACGAAGACTCAGAAACTTCATAGCTTATTATCGGTAGGGTTTAACCAAGACGATTTCCAGATACAGGAAAGAGAATTAAAGAGTGGTTATGGGCAAGTTGGCAAGTTGGCGATCAGGCTAGAGTTACTTGTTCACGGGTACTCTAAGCGTTTCAAATGCCCTGAATGCGGGTCTTCCCACCAAGTTGAAGTATATGAAGGGCGTTTTTTTATCGGTTGCGACGTCGACGAGTTTGCCGAACCGCTCGAACTAACAAAGGAAGAATTATCTCTTTATCACTTCAACGAGACAAAATTGGCCGAGTGGATCAATGCCCAACTAGGTTTGCCCGAATCAGTCCAAAATATCGCCGACCACTCTTGGTATCTGGGTGAACTCCAAAACCAAGGAAAAAAGAGAAAAGTATATCTCAGTCACAACCCACAACTCGTACCAATATCTCCTGGAAGGATTGTCTTAACGGTACTGGAAAACCAACACCAGACAACACTTGACCTGATCAATATACTTGAGTTCGTCGAGATCGTTGATAACGAGATCGTGTTGCGAAAAGACAATCTGATTGATCGGTTCACTACCCATACACCGATTAAAGGGGAGGTGTTAAGGATCAACGACGAGCTAATTTTAAGCCAGGAAGGACGGGGCAAGAAACGAACCAGTTACATAAACTTTGGTCCTCAAACCAACGGTCAGTTTCAACACAAACTCCGGATAAAACCCCAGGCATACAACATCATCTATCATCTCCAAAAACTTCCATCTACCAACTCAAGAAAAAGCTCTGCCGAGCTTGAACAGGCCGGTGGTCTTGCCAAAAACAGAAGAACTATCACTACCCGCATTGGCGAAGTAAATAAGATACTTACCCAAAACGATTGGCCTGAACTTATACTGACCGACTCCGATGGAAAACACTATATCAACCCAAATCTTCACCAACCCCTTCACCAAACAAACCAGTGAAGGCTTGAAAGTAATCTCTCCAAGTCCAACTTACTCCACTTGTTTGTAACTTCCCAAATTGACCCCTCTCTATATCGCTCACTTTGAGTGGTGACTTGTTGTGCCAATCATCCCCAACCCTTGACATGATTTTTCGGTGAAAGGTTGCGTGGCTTCATTACCAAATAAATCTAAGGATAAGTATGAAGCACGATTACTTCACGACCTATGACTTAAACCTCAGTACCACCTTGGTCGCTCTGGGGTTTACTCTCGAGAAAATTAGCAAGAAGGGGCAAGCTCGAGGCCTGTTTTGTTTTAAGAAGCACCCAGAGCTACTTCCCACAATCGACCGCTACTACAAGAACCAGCTCTCGATCACACCTAAACAACTGTTTGACTCCCTAAAGGCGATTAAAAACCGCCTGTATTCGAACGTGGAGGAACTTGATCAGTAACAGCTCTTTAATCCAGTTTAAGCGGTTGTACCGGCAGGAGTACGGCGAGGACATTCCCCACGACAAGGCCTTCGAATTGGCCACCAATCTCGTCAACCTTTACCGATCCGTGTATCTGGGTGAAGAAGAAAGTATAAGTCAAAAATATGAAAAGAAATCACGATCTTCGAAAAATCAAAGCTAAAAAAAGCTACTCTACCCAAGAGCTAGCCGAGGCTTTGGGTGTGCATCTTCAAACTGTACGAAATTGGCGTAGGGATGGGTTAAAGCCGATAGATCCCGACTCCCATTACTCGCTTTTTATCGGTTCCGACATCAAAGAATACCTTTATGGGTTGATGCAAAGTCGGCGGGTTAAGTTGGAACCCAACGAGTTTTACTGTTTTGGATGCAGAGAGAAAACCACCTCACTAAAGATTAGTCGCCAATCACAAAACCGAAAGATTGGCACAGACAAAATCTCGGTCATACTTAAAGGTCGATGTGTCAAATGCGGTAAAGAGGTCAACAAATTCTCATCTAAATCTACTAAGAAAGCCAATACATCAGAGGTCATTAAATCAGGCCTCCAAATGTCTTTATATCACTCACATAAATAACGAAAGGAATTGCTATGTCCAAACAAGCAAAAACAAAACTTAAAAACGAGAAGATCAAACGCCAGTATTTACGGTGGATGAGAGAAGCCCAAGGGTTCTCGGAAAAGTCTATCACTGCTATTGAAAAAGCAATGTGGAAATACGAAGAAGCCACCAACAACGAGGATTACGCTCTATTTTCTGACAAGCGGGCTGAACACTTCAAAAAATACCTCAAATCAAATATCAACAAACGATCCAAAAAGGCTCTCGGTTTAACCAGTCAATACCATCATCTCCGGCACGTCAAAAACTTCTTCTTGTGGCTGTCAGGACAACCTGGGTATAAATCACGAGTCTCAGCAAGTGACGTAATGTATCTGCAACTTCTCAAAAAGGAACGCCGACTTGCTACCACCACGACCGAGCAAAAATACCCAACTCTCCAACAAGTCAAAACTTTTTGCAGTTTTGAGGTAAAAGATGAACTCGATCGAAGGGATCAAGCCCTGATTACCTTCACTGCATTAACCGGTATGAGGGACCAAGCCATTGTCACCTTGCCCATAGGTTGTTTTGATGTTTCTAGCCTTAGAGTCAACCAAAGCCCTAAAATGGGTGTCCAAACCAAGTTTAGTAAGGAAATCCTCACTACTTTATTTCGTGTTGATGAGAAGCTAATCAAGATTGTCGTTGATTGGTACAACTACTTGGTTGAGAATAAAAAATATAGCCTCGATGATCCGCTTTTTCCCGCTACCGAAATCGGCCATATCTCTGAGAACCACACCGCTTTTACAGCTAAGGGGTTGAGCAAATCATTTTGGGCAAACACCGAACCGATGCGGGTGATTTTCAAAGAAAGAAGCAAGCAAACCGGCGTGCCTTACTTTACCCCACACAAGTTTCGCCATTTCATAATCAACGAAGCTCAACGACACATCTCAAGTATCGAGCAACTCAAGGCTTTAAGTCAAAATCTTGGCCACGAACACGTCACCACCACCCTTTACGGCTATGGAGCTATTGACACCTACCGAGTTGGAGAATTGGTTGAACAAATCGACTTCTCTGGTATGCCTTCAAATAAATCTGAGGAGGATCAACTTTCCAGACTAGCAGATCTGGTGGCAAAGAAATTACAAAAGAGTTAGTCTATAATGGGCTATGTTGATCCAATATAATTTCGAAGGTAAAAACGGGCAGTTCTGCTAACTATCTTCGGATGTGTTGGATCAACCAGGACTGTCCATTTTTGTACCTATGTATAAACATAAATCTAAAACCAAGCCAAGAAAAAACCGATACATCCTTTACGCCAGGAAAAGCACTACCTCTGAGGATAGGCAAGTGGCCTCGATTGAATCCCAGATTGAGGTAATGCAAGAAACCGCCAAAGAACACGACCTTCAAGTTGTGAAAGTGATGAGTGAGTCAGGATCGGGCTTTAAGATAGGCAGGCCGGTATTTAACCAAATGATTGAAATGATCGAGAATGGTGAAGCCGAGGGTATTGTGGTGTGGAAACTCTCTCGTCTATCTCGTAACCCCGATGATGCGGGCAAAATCATGGGCTTACTTCAAAGGGGAGAAATCAAACACATTCGCACAGTCGAGCGTAATTGGAACCCCGAGGATAACGTGATGATGATGTACGTCGAGTTTGGCCTGACTAACCAATTTAGCCGTGATCTTTCCACTGACACTCGCCGAGGTTTAACCAAAAAAGCAGAGCGTGGGTGGGTTCCTAACGCTATTTTGCCCCTGGGATACAAACACACCCCTTACAAGGCTTTGGGAGATGAAGAAATCATCATCGATGATGATAAGTTTTACTTAATGCAAAAGGGCTTAAAGTTAGTAGCATCGAGAAGAAAAACACCGGTACAGGCTCTTGAGCATCTCCAGGGTTTAGGATTGACGGGTAGAAAAGGTAAACCCCTCTCACCTTCCACATGGTACAGCTTGTTATCCGAACCGCTTTACTCAGGTACTTTCGAGTTCCCCAAGGGAAGCGGGGAAATGCACGAATCCAAAGCAGTCAAAGCAATCACTCAAGAGGAGTTTGATTCAATTCAAGCCGTATTAGGTCGCAAGAATAAACCCAGACCCAAAAAACACTTTTTACCTTATACAGGCTTGATGGTATGCGGAGAGTGTGGCAGTTCAATTACCGCCGAAAAGAAGCGAAAGGTGCAGAAGAATGGAAATGTTCACCACTATACCTATTACCGATGCACCAAAAAGAAAGGCCATTGCGGGCAAAAATTTATCAGGGTAGGCAAGTTGGAAACTCAATATAAGGATCTCTTGTTTAGTATCCGCATACCCAAGGCATTTCATGAGTGGGCTTTAGAGGAAATCCGCAAAGACCAAGAAAAAGAAGTGATGGACAGAAGCCAAAGTTTGGAGAAAACTAGGACCAGGTACGATGGTTGTGTTAAGAAAATCGATGATCTAGTTGAGGGTTACCTTGACAAAAAGATACCAGAGGAAAATTACGAGAGAAAATTGGCCGAGTACGAGAAGGAAAAGAAAACTCTCAAAAAGATCCTCGATGATCTCGACTTGAGGATAGATGAGCGAATTAAGAAACTAGACAAAGACCTTGGCTTTGCCGTTACGGCATCCCGAAGGTTCAAAAAAGGTAAAAAAACCAAACGTCGGGAGATAGTTAGCTACCTTGGCTCGAACCTCATACTCACCAACCAAACACTAGACATAGAACTCAAAAGACCGCTAAAACGCATACAGAAAGAGGCAAAAGAAATTAGAAGCCTTGCGAAAAGGTTCGAACCTCTCGAAAAGGCGGATAACTCGGCAAAATTTAAGGAATTTTTATCTCAAAATCCCGTAGGGGGTGGCTGACGAGATTCGAACCCGCGACCTCCGCTTCCACAGAGCGGCGCTCTAACCATCTGAGCTACAGCCACCACGAATGGCGCTAAACCAAAGAGTTTCTAAATTCTCTTCCAACGCCTGATTTAAGATATCACTCAACTTCCCTTGCTAGTTTTCTGTTTTCAACTGTGGCTAAAAACACTAATTCAAAATCAGTTAAGTTTTTGGTTGTTAAAGTATTGGACAGTTTGCTGTTATGTTCAGTTAACCTTCGGTCAATATTGTCAGTTAACCCCGTATAAAACTTGCCAACAGACTTACTTTTAATTATATACACATAGTACATGTAATTCGACGCCCTGCCTGCCGGCAGGCAGGTCTAACCATCTGAGCTACAGCCACCATAACAATAAGTTTTAAAGTTATAAAGCAATAAAGTTCATAAAGTTTTTATCAAACCTGATAAAAGTCTGGCAATTTCAATAGATCTAGACAGTAATTCTTGATATCTAGAGTCACTCAAATATTTTAAATCTTTACCAAGATACAACATTGATCTAACTTCAGCTATCGAACCTTTTGAAATATAGAGAAAATTTCTAAACTCTTTGTTGCCATTTCTCTCAAAACCTTCGGCAATATTATTCATTACCGATACAACTGCTCTTTCAATTTGATTCTTAAAACTGTAATTCTTACAGTCTTTAAACTCATCAAAAATATCAACACACAAAACTCTTGCCTTCTGCCAAGCCATTATTTCCTCAAACTTATCAAATTTCATATATTTAGTTTATCAATTTTACAAACTTTACTAACTTTATTAACTTTTTAAGGTTCATGTACGCCCGGCAGGATTCGAACCTGCGACCCTCTGCTTAGAAGGCAGATGCTCTATCCAGACTGAGCTACGGGCGCTTGCAGGTGAATTTTACCAGACTACTAACCAAATTTCAGTCCAAAGCCGTTCTCTTACCAACCTCAACCAACTTTTAATGCACCCTCTCTTTGGTTTTCGTCCCAATTTGTTGCCTCAAAGACGCCGGATCCACTTTCACCACCATGCTACGGACAATCATTCCTTTACCATGATCGTCCCACCATCTCTTTTTAAATTCTTCAATTTTAATTTTATAGCTTTTTCTTTTTTCAAATGTCGGCCTTTCAGGCGGCAATTTCGCCTGCACAAATCCATCTTCATCATAAACTCTCTCCGCGTTTGACGGGTCTATCACCACCACATAACCGTCTTCCACCCGGGCCAGGATCACCCAATGCCCGTCTTCATCGCTATAGTCATTATCTGGATAATCATCCCTGATTACCGTCGCCAACCAATAGTCTTCTTTTATCCACTCCTTAGCCTTTGCCAACTCCACATTCTCGTGAACCTTCACATCTTCATAAAATTTACTCAGAAATTTCACCATCCTCTCCGGTGGGCAACCACCGGGGGGATCACCGCCCCAATGGGGATCATAGATCTCTTCGTGGATTGCTTTCTGCGAATTCTCTGGAGTACGTACAACTCCCGAAGCATTTAGAAACATTCCCGCACAGGACGCCGCACAAGCAGTCGGCTCTTGCCACTCGTGGAAATCCAGCTTCGCTGCACCGTCATCAGTTGTAGGCAACATATCAACAAGCTCCATAATATCAAACTCTAACCTCTCGGTCATAAACAATCCAAATATCATAATCCAATCAATCGGCAAATACAATCCAAGAGGCACTCAAAACTCATTTTAAGACAAGCTTTAGTGTTCGCTCAACCATACAGTTCACTATGTGAACCAATCAGGGCGAAGATAGTTATTTCTTTATCTTTCTTCAAGAATAGGGCTCGCAGGTCACCATTGACATTTAGACTCCAATAACCCGAAAACTTACCCTTAAGTGGGTGTACACGTAATTGAAGGTTTGTGGGATCAGAAAGAAAAAGCCGCAGACACCCATCGAATTGGTTTTGAAATATCTTTGGAAGCTTTTTGTACTGTTTTTTAAATTTAGCAGTATATTGAATACTCATAACAACCTCTACTGTTTGAGGTCAGCCAAAAAATCTTCTGCATTGTTAAATTTCTTACTGACTTTACCAACTTGTAATTCAGCCTCCACTTCTGCGATAAGCCCTTCAAGTTTGGGTGTCATCTGTTCTGGAGCATACAGTTCAATGCGGCGGGTAGCGGTGACTTGACGCAAATAGGCAGTAATCAGGGTACCAAGTTTCAAGCCGGCACTCTCTGCAACTTCTTGGGCTGAAGCCTTAAGCTTTTTATCGATTCGGACACTAATTACGGTATTCATACTACAAAGTATATACTTTGTAGTGGGTTTGTCAACATGATATCGTACCGCATTCCCAAAAGAAGAATTAACAACAAAGCAAAAAACAGCATATTTAAAGCAGGATAAGTATTGGGAAAGTGAAAACTCCCAAATTAAACAATTGGCAAATGAACTTAAAACTCCTAAGAAAATCTATGAATATGTTGTAGATAAATTAAGCTATGATTTTTCAAGAGTTGAATCTAATAGCCCAAGACTTGGAGCCTTGGAAGCTTTAAAGAACCCTGACTCCGCAGTTTGTCTTGAGTTTTCCGACCTCTTTATTGCTCTTAGTAGATCAGCTGGTATTCCTGCAAGACAAATTAATGGTTATGCATATACAGATAATTCAAGTCAAAGGCCTTTATCTTTTGTAAAAGACATTTTGCATGCTTGGCCAGAATATTATGACTATGAAAAAAGCGCTTGGATTATGGTTGATCCTACATGGGGAAACACTACAAGAGGCGTGGACTATTTTGATCTTTTAGATTTTGATCATTTTGCCTTTGTAATAAGCGGAGAAAATAGTTCTTATCCAGTTCCGGCAGGGGGATATAAATCAGAAAGCGATCTAAATAAAAAGGACGTTGATGTAAAAATTTCCAAAGCATTTACTCCAAAAGGATCTAGTCTTAATCCAAAATTAAATATTAAATCAATCGTTATCGCTGGTTTTCCTATAAATGCTACAGTTACTATTGAAAATACAGGCGATGTAATTTCTTCCCAAACTGAAACCTTAGTTACTTCAGAAAAATTAACTCCAGGAAAACAAACCCTAATAACAGGAGGCATTCCTCCGTTTGGATCAAAAGATATTTCCTTTTCATTTGATAAAACTTCGTTTTTGACAAACAAAACAGATACGGTTAGAATTGCGGTTGCAGGAAACAACGCTTACAAGCGCGTTTATATTGCTCCATTTTTTCTTAATAAATGGGTATTAATTGGGGGTGTTTTAGTTGGAAGTACAATCCTTTTCATATCGATTACTATCGCAGGATACAGGCGTATATCTCTTTTTAGACAAAAAAAGGGTAATAATTTACGTGGGGAAAGCAATCAACCTACGCAAACGAGTCTCTAGCTACTTTTCAAATAAAGACTTGGGTGAAAAAACAAAAGCTTTAGTTGCCCAAATAGAGAGAATTAAAACAATCAGCGTACAAAGCGAAGTAGAATCATTTTTACTCGAAGAAAGATTAGTTAAAAAATATAATCCAAAGTTTAATATCGAATTAAAAGACGATAAAGCTTATCCTCTTATAAAGATTACTGTTAAACAAAAATATCCTGCCATTTTAATTGTAAGAAAAAAAGATGATGCTAAATCCTTATATTTTGGTCCATATACAAGTGCAACTTCTTTAAGAACGGTTCTTAAACTGCTTAGAAAAATATTTCCATACCAATCTATTGAAAGGCATGGTAATAGAATTTGTCTTTATAATCATTTAGGGCTTTGTCCATGTCCCCAAGTAACAAATGATTTAAATTACAAAAAAACAGTTAAATATATTATTAATTTTTTAAATGGAAATACTAAAAAGGTTATAAAGGATCTTGAAAAAGAAAGAGACCAGTGCAGTAAAAACCTCGACTTTGAACTAGCCTCAAGTATCCAGAAAAAAATAAATGCAGTAAGTCTTATTACAAGTCCTTTTTATAAACCATTTGTTTATGAAGAAAATCCTAATTTCAAATCTGATATTTTACAACAGCAACTAAATTCTTTAATTGAAATTTTAAATAAAAATAAAGTTTACGTTACAAAACTAGAAAGAATTGAGTGTTACGACATATCAAATATTCAAGGCAAAAATGCGACAGCATCAATGGTTGTACTTACTAACGGATCAGTAAATAATAAGGAGTACAGAAGATTTAAGATAAAAGGCTTTTATAATAACAAAGCAAATGATTTTGCTATGCACCAGGAAGTGATGAGAAGAAGACTTAAACACGGTGAGTGGCAAATGCCTGATTTAATTGTAGTAGATGGAGGAAAAGGACAGGTCTCATCAGTAAAAAAAGTTCTTGAAGAATTAAATGTTAAAATTTCTCTAATTGGCCTTGCTAAAAAAGAGGAAACTATTATTACCTCAGATCTTTTAGAAATAAAACTACCTAAAGATTCAAAGGCTTTACTTTTAGTAATAAAAATAAGAGATGAGGCACACAGGTTTGCAATTTACTACCACAAAAAACTAAGAAGTAAATTTATCTTCGAGTAACTTCAAAGTTATAAGGAAATAGTATAAAACTGGCTGGGGGATCATCCAAGAGATACTTTTGGAAATCAGAATAAATCTTTTTTCTTTCGTTAACATCAACGGTTTGTCTTCCATCTTCCAAAAGCTTATCAATTCTAAGATTTCTATAACCTGTAATATTACTTACATGATTTGAATGCCAAAGCATATACTGATCAGGGTCTTTTGGTACTTTAAAGTCTCCTAAGAATATTTCAAAAGTTTCTGGAAAAGTATCAACGGTCGTAATATTAACCTCAATTCCTATCTTTGCCCAAGATTCTTTAAGTTTTTGAGCAATATTTTTGTATTTTGGGAATGTCTTAAGTTCAAATGTTATACTCTTATTTGCTTTAAATGAATCAGAATTTGATAAAAGAAGTTTTGAATGATCAAAGTCTTGTGCGTAAGTTGTAAGACCACCGTGTGATACCCAGGAATTTGGGGAAAATGAACCGTAATTTCTTTTACCTTGTTCAAATTGATCTGGAATAGCATATGATAAAGCAGCTCTTAATCTTTTATCTGAAAGATTTTTATCTCTGGTATTGTAAAAAACAGTAACTAAACTTTGATCATCTAGTCTTTTCTGAACCAATACATCAGGGAACTTAGTAAATGCAGTATTTTCAAATTCTATATCTGTAAGACCA
>Ga0209518_1003563_pt1 | contig 13247 bp, 10 predicted proteins | sample RifGroB1_FD_183993 | JGI IMG/M metagenome (GOLD analysis project Ga0209518, IMG submission 183993) | Groundwater microbial communities from Rifle, Colorado, USA - Groundwater B1 (SPAdes) (version 2) | ecosystem: Environmental > Aquatic > Deep subsurface > Groundwater | place: Rifle, Colorado... | reverse complement strand
GCCAAACCACAGAGAGCGGTAGCCCTGTCAGAGTTCGTGGGCGCCGCGGTCCCGGACAACCTCGACGCCAAGGCCCGCGCCGTGCTCGACAAGAACGGGCTCGATGTGGCCGAGTACAAGAATGGCGACCCTGAAGACCGAAAGCGCGTCATCGCGGAGGTAGCCGGAAAGCACGGCCTGCTGTTCTCCCGCCGCGCCTTCGAGAACCTGGAGTTCGGGCCCGAGTGGCGCGACGGCGTCTACGACGAGGCCATCACCCCGGCGCAGCGTAGGGCAACCACGACCCCCGGCGGCATGGACGAATGGCCGTCCGTCGAGATGACCGAGTTGACGGAGCCCAAGCGGTGGCGCTCGCCCTCGCCCGTCAAGGCCGGGCCGGTTGAGGACACGCTGCCGATCCCCGGGTTCCACCCTGACACGGGCGGCGGGGCTACCGAGGTGTTGGCGCGGCGGGGCGACACGGTGAGCGAGCGCACGCGGGAGATGTTCTCGCGGCGGGCGGAAGAGACGCCGGAGTTCAAGGCGTGGTTCGAGGGTTCGGCGGTGGTAGACGACAAAGGCGAACCGCTGACCGTGTACCACGGAACCGACGTTCCCGACATCGAGGCGTTCAGTTTCGAGCGCCCAAAGCTGGGTAACATTTGGGGTCAAGGGTTCTATTTCACCGAGTCGGTGAAGGACGCACAGCACTGGGCGCGAACCGCTGACCGGGTTGGATACGGCGGATCACAGACGGTGATGCCGGTCTACCTGAGCATCAAGAAACCCCTCGACATCGCGGAACCGGATCACAAGTTCGCGACGTGGCTTCGTGAATGGTACGACAACAAACTCCCCGAGGAGGTGGATGCGTGGCTCAACGGGGAGCAGATGGATGGAAGCGATGCCGAGATGTACCTCGGCGACTGGATGGGGCGGCACCTGCGCACGCTGGCAAAGAAGGCCGGGTACGACGGGATCGTGGGGGACTACAAGGGTGAAAGGCATTGGGTTGCCTTCGAGCCGAACCAGATCAAGAACACCACCAACGAGCGCCCGACCGCCGACCCGCGGCTCGACTTCTCCCGTCGCGCCGGCCAGGTCACCGGCACCTACACCCCGCCGCAGGTCATCGGGCAACACCTGATCCAACTCTTCGCCGGGGCCGACTTCGGAACGCTCCTGCACGAGAACGGGCACCTCCTGACCCAGCTTGCCGGGGCCGACACCCTGCGCGTCCTGGCCGAGCACTTCGACTCCATCCCCGCCGCCGAGGCGCAGGTCATCCGGGACAGGCTCCGGTCCGAGAACCCTGACGTGATCGCGCAGTCTCTCGGGTACACGTACGAATGGCACGACCGGATCGGCGGCGTTCACGTCGAGCCCGACATCACCGTGATCGAGGGCGCGCGAGGGGCCGCGCCGGGAGACCGTGTGTTGACCCGGCGCGGGCATGAACGCGCCGCGGAGTCGATGCGTCGGTACGCCGAGCTGCGGATGCTGCCTACTGGCCCTGTCGGTCAGGCCATCGCCGCGGCGGGAGAAGGCGTTCGGAACCTGTGGCTCCGGGCGCGAGGTCGTGAACTCGAACTGCCCACCGCTGTTCGCGAGCGGTGGGACCGCGTCCTTCGTCCGGACGTGCTCGCCGAACTCCTGTCGATTCGCGTGGCGGACCCGACGACGGTAGGCGAGCGCACGTTCCCCAGTGTGACCATCCCGGAGCGCCAGGCCGGGCTCGTTGAGGAGCAACCCGTCCGCGTGGCCGGCACCCGACGCGAGGCAGCCAAGGTCACCCAGCGCCCCGAGGAGGTGCTCCAGGCCCTCGGATTGAGGCCGTTCGACGAGGTGGGCATCAACGACCTCGTGGCCCGCGCCATCGCCGACGTGGCCGCGGAGAAGGCCCGGACCATGACGCCCTACTCCGGGCCCATGGTCACGCTCACAGCTCGCACCAGGGTCAGGAAGGATCTGGTGCCCAGCATTCGCCGCAGGGCGCGTCAGAACCTCGATGGCGCGCTTGGGATGAGCCTCGATCGGTTGGTGTCGACGCAACGCGAGGGGGACGCCGCGGTTCGACTCGAGCCCGCGCAACAGGCCGGACTCCGAACCCTCGTCTTCTCGCTCGCCGAGGAGCCCATCACCACCATCAACGGACGCAGCCTGATCCCTGAGTCGCTGACCCGCGGATCGCTCGATGTGGTGACCTTCGACGACATCAACACGATCCAGGAGATGGCCATCGACGTGGCGGCTGGAGCGGGCAGCCGGCGCAATCGCCGCGCCGAGGCCATCCCGCCATCCGTCGGGGTTGCGGTCTTCAAGTTCTTCACCGGTTTGCCTGACCGTCTTGCCAGCAGCAAGGCCACCCACACTTTGGGCACGAGCCTTGCCTCGGTTCAACAGAAGCTCTCGAACGACTTCATCGTCAAGCGCCCGATGGAGGGGTACGCGGATCCCCACATCCAGGAGATCATGGAACGCGGGTTTCGGCGAATGGGTCTCGTGGGTGAGTGGTTCCGCAACCTCGCCAAGAGCATCCACCGTGCCCGGTCTGCCATGCAGCGGTGGGGGTTCGCCGCGAACGCTGGGATGGTGATGGAGACCATCCGAGGCATCAGCCGCGAGTTGACCCCGCCTGTTGCGGACCGGCACGGCGATGTGTCGGTGGTCGACGACCTCCTCGACGTGAGCCGCGCCTACCCTGGAGTTCAGCCGATCGACCGACTACTAGACCCCGTAGAACTGCGCCGCATCCAGGCGGTGCTGGTGCGGTGGCGGTACGGCATGAACGCCCACGAAACGGCCGCCATGCGGATTCTGCACAGCTACAGCGGGCGGCACCCGTCCACGTTGACGGCGCCCGAGTTGGCCGACGTAGAGGACGCGCTCCATCAGGTCGTGGTGGGTGTCGAGGATCGAAAGAAGCTGGTTCTCGAACGGGCCACCGAGATCGCCACGATGCTCGCCGGCAGCAAGACGAAGGGCATCGCGATCACGATGACCGAGGCCGAGTTCTTCGAGGTTTACAAGGCGTTCTACGATGGCCGGTGGATGCCGGAAGACGTTCCGACCGACTCGCCATCCGCCCGCCAGTTCAACCTCCAGGACCACCTTGCGACCCGTGGCCGCGAGACCGGCCGCGGTGACCAGCCGTCGCGCATCGACTACGAGCCGAACGTGGCCTTCGCGGAGATGGTCCTCCGCATGCGGGCGCGGGAGATCGCCGCCGATGTCGCCGACGAGCTGGCCGCGTACGGACTGCTCGACGTGCAGGTGCCCGAGGGGGCCCATCGGGACACCTTCACCGAGAACGTCGCGAAGTACCTCAACCTCATCACGGAGTGGAACGAGAGCATCCTGTACGACGAGGCCACCGATGGGCGGTACCGGCTCCCCCCCGCGCCGCCACACAACCCCGACGTGCCGAACTTCGCATTCTCGCCAGAGCCGGGTAGGTTTCACGACTTCGCCGCCTATGAGGCAGCGCAGCGGATGCTCGAGCGGTGGGGTTGGAACACCGCGGGCAAGTGGGTGGAGGTCAACATCGAGGGCCGCCGGGTGGTGGTGCCCGAGATGTTCCAGGAGGCATGGACCGGAGCCTTGGACGACGCGGCGAAGATGGGCACAGCGTTCGGGTCCGCCCGGGTCGACGTGGCTACCGGGCGCCTGGGCTTCGACACGCCCATCGACGCACTCCAGCGCGCATGGAACTTCCTGGTCGTGGGGTCCGCGCGCCGCATCAAGCAGGGCATGATCCCCGGGCTCCTCCTGCCCAACATCTCGACGTGGGTGGGCAATGCCATGGGCGGCCACCTCCAGTGGTTCCAGGCCGAGGGCGTGGGGTCCGTGTTCGGGTCGTACCTCCGACCAAACCAGTACCGGCTCGTCACCGGGGTAGTCGCCAGGTTGTGGGGTGACGGGCGCCAGATTCCGAACGGCGGCGTCCTGGTCACGAAGTCCGGGCGCATCTACAGCGCCGACCAGATCACCACTCTCGCGAAGGAGCACGGGCTCGACTCCTCGATGGTGAAGGCCGAGATCGCACAGCCGCTCATCGAGGACATCCGGAAGATGCACCGGCCGTGGTGGCAGCGCCTGGGTGTCCCGCTCGAATGGTGGCAGGGCCAGATCCAGAACGCCTATACTGCCATCGACAACTGGGTCAGAACCCAGGTGTTCATCGACAACCTGCGCCAGGGTGCCGATCCGTCCCACGCGGCCGAGCGGGCGCGGCTGGCAGCCTACGACTACGGCCGCCTGACCGATTTCGAGAAGAAGGTCGGCCGGCGAATTTCCCTCTTCTACGCCTTCGAGCGCGCGAACCAAACGCTGTTCTGGTGGACCGTGCTCAACCACCCATCCCGGGTGCTCGGGCAGCTCCGGCTCATCCGGGATCTGCAACGGGACTGGCTGGAAGAGGAGCCCAACCTCGTGATTCCCGACTGGGATCGCGAACTCTTCATGGTCTGGTACCGCAACCTCCTATCGGTCGCCGACGCGAAAGCTCAAGGGGTCAAGATCGGGAGCAACCCCGCCAGCGTGGAGGGGTACGCCTGGGTGAGCAAGCCGCTCCCGGTAGTCGACGGAATGATGCTGTGGGCCGACATCCTGCGAATCCTGGCAGGTCGTGGAGGGCCCACCACGAAAGCTGGTGCGGCGGCCATCGCTGGCCGCGTACCCCCGTGGTTCCAGGCCCCGTTCGTCTACGCCACCGAGAGCGACATCTTCTACGGCCGCGACCTTCGCTCCGTGAAGCGGTACAACCAGATCCCCGCGTGGTTCGCCGCCGAGGACATCGCCCTCACTGGCGGCACCGTGCTCGCTCTGGTCGATGCCCGACCCGTACGCCAGGCCGACCCGGCGGATTGGGAAAGCCCCGACGACGCCTATGTGTGGGAGGTGGGCCCATCCGAGAACAACCGCATGGCGTGGTGGATGTTCCGCAACCTCGGCTCCGGCGTGCCGGGCATGGGGCGCTCCATCGACACGCTAGCCACGCTCGACCGGTCCTGGTACAACTCGCGCGGTCCGGTGGAACTCCTTGTGGGCGCAACGCAGGAGACGCGCCTCGCGGTGGCGGACCGAACCGGGCTCGTCGACATGCCCATCGACCACCCCCACGTCGATGAGGACCGCTTGGCGGGCCCACGACCGGGACTGACCGAGGCCGAGGAGTTCCGCGCGTTCTGGGGGTTGCGGCCGACCACCATCTACACGCTGCCCACGCTCTACGGCCGGAGTCACCAGTCCACTCGCCGCGGTCTGGAAACGAAGGTCAAGGAGATGAAGAAGGAATCCGGAGAATAGAAGGTAAACCGCACGGTTTATCCGTTCTAATCGACATTCGTGCTACGCTCACCACGACGGAACGCTTCCGTCCGAACACTGACTCAGGAGATCGACATGCAGCCCTTCCACATGGCCAACGGCAACGTCTGCGATGGCGCGCTGAAGATGGTGGTCCCGCTCATCGGGGAAGCCGTCATCGAGAAGTCCCACCAGGCCATCACGGCGGCCGGTCACGTGACCCTGACCATCGGTGGCGCGCAGGCGACCCGCATGGCCGCTGACATCATCTACTTCGACTGTGACGGTGTGGCCCGGAACCTGACGCTGCCCGCGCCTGCCGGGTGGCGGGGCAAGCGCGAGATCGTCAACACCTCCGCGGGCGCGTTCGCGGTCACCGTCAAGAACAGCGCGGGATCGACCATTCTGGTGATCGACCAGAATGAAGGCGGTGTCGTCTTCTCCGACGGCACCACGACCCGCGGCCAGGGCTACGTCGTGGCGGCCACAAGCGGCAACGACTTCGGGGTGGCCGGCATCAAGACCGACGCGCTCACCGAAAGCACGGCGGGGGCCGACATCACGATCCCGGACGGCGTCGCGCTCGCCATCGGGGCCGGCAAGGATCTGAAGATCGAGCACGACGGAACCAACACGACCTTCCTGTCCGCCGTCGGTGACTTGATCTTCGACAACACCGACGTCAACGACCAGATCATCTTCCGGACCGGCACCGACACCTCTGCGACTGGGCTGGAAATCCGCAACAACAGTGACGTCGCCTACTGGGCATTCAATCCGTCGAGCGCCACCGCCGGAACGCTGAAGGGCGCCGATGGCTCCGCGTTCGTTCTCGGCACCGGTGACGACGACAGCGTGCAGCACAACGGCACGGACACGATCTGGACCCACAACACCGGACTTCTCGTCTTCGACAACGTCCTGGTGACCGGCACCACCGTGCTTCGGCTGGGCACCGACACCAATGCCACCGCCCTGGAGGTTCGCAACAACAGCGATGTCGCCATGTGGGCGTTCTCGCCGTCTTCCGCCACGGCTGGCACTTTCAAGGGGGTTGACGGTTCGGCCTTCGTTCTCGGCACCGGCAACGACGACTCGGTTTCGCACGACGGAACCAACACGACCTGGACGCACACGACCGGCGACCTCATCTTCGACAGTACGGATGTAGACGACCAGATCATCTTCCGCGTGGGTACCGACACGACGGCCACCGGCATCGAGTTCCGCAACAATTCCGACGCAGCGATGTGGGCCATCAACCCGACGGCGGCCGGAGCCGGCACCCTGAAGGGTCTCGACAACTCGGCACTGGTGTTCGGCACTGGCGACGACGATTCCGTGCTGCACGACGCCACCAACACCGTGTGGACGCACACCACCGGCAACCTCCAGTTCGACAACCAAGCGGCGGCCGGCTTCCACCTGTTCGACCTCGGCACCGACACCGGCGCCACCGGGTTCTCTGTTCGCAACAACAGTCTCGGCGACCTGTTCAAGGTCACCGGCGACGGGGCCATCACGGCCGGAACCGGCATGTGGGCCAACAGTCCGTCCGAGGCTGACCCGAACCCCAACGCCGCGCACCGGTTCTTCGAGGACTTCGTAGCGGTACTGTCCGCGGACTGGGCGGTCGCCGAAACCGATACCGCGAACACCGCAGCCGTGTCGGACGCGCAACACGGCGTGGTGGTGCTCACCTGCAACGCAGGCGACGACGACTCGTCCATCCAGATCCAGCACGCCCAGGAGACCTTCCGCCTCACCAGCGGGAAGAAGGTGTGGGTCGAGTTCCGTGTCAAGATCGTGGGCGACGCGACCCAGTCCGACTTCTTCATCGGCCTGGCGGAGGTCGAAAACCTGACCGCGGTGGCCGACAACATGCCGGCCAACGGCTTCGGGTTCCGCAAGGACGACGGCGACACGAACATCGACGCGTGTTCATCGGACAACGGCGGGAACGTAGAGTCGCTGGCGGTGGCCGTGCTGGCCAACGACACGTTCGTGCGACTCGGGCTGCTCTTCGATGGTGGAGCCAGCGGGGCGGCCACGCTCACGCCCTACATCGACGGCGTGGCCGGTGCCCCGATCGCCGCGGTGGCCTACGGGACCATGACCGAGGTGGCGCCCATCTTCATGGTCCGCAACGGTGACGCTGTCACCACCGAATTGCTGCACTGCGACTACATCAAGGTTGTCGCGCAGCGGTAGAAACTCGCTCCCGGTGCGGTACCGTTTTCCGTCACGCCGGAACGTTGCCGCACCGGGTAGCGGGCTTACCTTTCAAGGCGTGACGCAACCATGAGGCGTGACCATGAAAAAAATCATCCAGGAAAAGATCGACGCTCTCGAAACATCCAGGCGCGGGTACGCCGTTCGCGTGGAACAACTCAAGGCGACCATCCGCGAACAGGAGGTCAACATCCAGCGGTGCATCGGCGCGATCCTCATCCTCCGCGAACTCCTGGCTGGTGAAACGCCGCTGTCCGACGCCCCAGCGTCCACCGACGCCACACCCGACAACGGCGTGGAAGCGGCTGACGCCAGCAACGACAGCGTGCCGCGCACCCTGTAGGAGCGAGCCTGATCCTTGCCCCCGCCATTAGTGCCCTGTTCATCCACATGCCGAAGACCTCTGGCGTGTGGTGGGCGTCGATGCTTCGGGCAACTCCCGGCGCGAAGAACATGGCCGGCACCCACTCTCCCGGCGTCATGGTCGACGAGTACCAGCGCAGCAAGTTCCACGTTTTCGGAATCCTGCGTGATCCGTGGTCGTGGTACCAGTCGCTGTGGTGCCACGCGGCGGAGTCCGGACCGCGCTACACCGGTCGACTGGAGATGTGGGGCAGCGGCTCCTTCGGCTTTGATGACGTCCTGCCCCGGTGGGTCTCCGGGAAGTGCCCGCCTCAGGCGTCAGCGTGGCCCGGCGTGATCTGGGAACACCACCCGAAACGCCGCATGCAGTGGCGCCACAGCGAGGGGTTGTGGTCCTTCGCTGTGCGGTACTTCTTCCAGGACAACGCCGACCGATGGCTGGTCGACGAACTGATCCCCATGGCAGACGGGAGCCAGGCCGCTGCCCTGATGGGGTTGTCCGTAGAGCCGTCTCGGAACACCCGCGAACAGCGCATCGCCGCCCGGCCTGCCCGATCGGTACCCCCACTCCCCGGTCTCACCGTTGATCAGCACGCCCTCATCGAGGCCGCGGACGGGTCCATGTACCGCGCCGCGCAGGGTCTCACCCGCCAGTTGGCGGCATAGGAAACACCAATGTCAAGCGGCGGTTTCATCGTCAACACCACGGCACCCACCGCGGCATCGTTCGCCCTGACGAAGCTCTTCAAGCTCGCGGAGCTGGTAAGCGCCGACGCGAACAGCCTTCACGGCGCCCTCCCGTCGCAGGCGCGCCTCGAACAGGTCGACGTGCAGTTGACCCTCACGGCAGGAGGTCCACCCACCCAGGCCAAGGTGATGCTGTACTGGGACTCCGCCGGTGACGACCCGATGGCTGGCCCCTCTGCCTACTTCGCGCTCACGGCTGCGCTCACCACGGCCAACCTGTACGTGGGCACCGCCAATCTCGGCAGGGTTCGCCCGCGAGCCCCCGCCGGGCAGACCGCGAGCGGGACGTGCTACGCCGCCGTTCTGGTCGACGCGGGCACCGTCACGGTCACCCGGGTCCGCCTGCACTGGTCGGACCCGCGGGATGGGGAGTAGCCATGCAGGGCGGCTTCCTCGTCAACCTCACCGCCCCCGCGGGCATTCAGCAGACCTTCCTCGCGGCCAACATCTTCGCCATGGGTGAGGACGCCACGGTCGACGCGAACAGCGTGTCCGGCGTGGGCGGTCTCCCCTCGCAGGCGGACTTCGAGCAGTTCGACCTCGTGGTGGTGGCGACGGTCGGCGTGCCTACGACCGCCCGGGTGACCCTCTACTGGGATGTGCTCGGCAACGTCGTAGCGGCCGGTCCGTCGGGGTCATTCGACCTGACGCCCGCGCTCACCACGCCCGACACCTACATCGGGACCATTTCACTGGAGGGTGTGCGCCCGCGGACCCCGGCTGGGCAGACGACAGCGAAGGTGCTCTACGGGGTGGTCCTCGTCAACGTCGGCACGGTCGACCTCGTGTGGGCACGATTGCACTGGGCCGACACGCGGGATGGGGAGTAGCCGTGGCTGGGGTCTTTTCCGGTTTCTGGTCGGTGGGTTCGCTGGCTGCCCCATCGGTGGTAGTCACCTCTTCTGCGGAGATCGTGGCACCAGGCGGCACCGCCACGTTCACCGCCACACCCACCATGGATCCGTCCGTATCGGTGGCGTCCTACCTGTGGGTGGCCACCCGCTACAACGCGGCGGGCGCCAGTGCTGTGGTCACCGGAACCGTCCTGTCTGCCTCGAATGTGGCCGCCCCGACGCTGACTGCGGAAGTAGCGGCGGATGACTACGCCTACGACTGTGCATGCACGGTCACCGACAGCGCGGGTGCCGAAGGAACCGGGCGCCACACGGTTCGTGTGGTTGCCCTGGAAGCGCCCTCCGGCTCCATCGGCACCAACTCCTCGCAGGCGAACCTCAACGCCATCACGGCAGACGCCTCCTCGCTCGTGGGCGCCACGTCCTGGGCGTGGACGGTGGAAGTTGACGAGGACGCGGATACCAGCGGCTACGTCTCCGCTGCCGCGTTCGCGGACGCCGCCGCCGAGACAACCACGATCACGCCGGACGGGCCGGGCGTCTACACCCTGGTATGCGCCGCCACTGGCCCAGGTGGTACGCAGCCGTTTTCGCGCAAGGTGACGGTGACGCAGACCGCGCCGTCCGCGTCTCTTGCGGCAATCGTCGATCAGCTCTGGCTTGGACAGATCACGCTCTCCAGCGCCGGTTCGTCGGGCACCGGAATCGCGCGGTCGTGGGCCATCGAGGCGGCGCCGAGCGGTTCGACCGCCGCGCTTTCGTCGACTGGCGATGTCGCGTCGCCCACCTTCTCTCCTGACCTGGCTGGCACGTACCGATTCCGCGTGACGGTGACCGATGACTACGGCCGGACCTCTGCCGCCCGCCGCACATGGCAGGTAGGCGACGAGTACGGCCGCCTGTGGGCCAACCTCGGTGCCGCGCCAGATGCTGACCCTGGCGGCATTCTCGACGGTACACCGACCCACCAGGGCGGCGGGATCTTCCGGGTGCCAGTGCTCCAACAGGGTGGCGCCGTCAACACACTCCCGACCATGGCGCGATGGACGGTCACGCTGCCACAGACGTTTGCCGAGGTGCCGGCGATTCACATGGCGTTCACCGCGCGCTACGGCGACGTGGACAACTTGATCGGCCACTTCGCGCTGACCGACGACACGACGCCTACCAATGGACTGTGGGGCGGGTCGCGGGCTGTACAGTCGGCCGGCCGAACCGACCGGGGCAACCTCGCGCAGACCGGAACGGGGCTCACGTACACGAATGGCGTGGGCGCCGAAATGGTGATCTCAACGATCGCCCACGTGTTCCCCGGTGCTCGAATTGACCTCGTTGGGGACGGTGTGATCGCTGGTGCCTACAGTGGCGCTCTCACGATCGCTCAGGATGCCTCCGGCATTCCAGCGGCCGGGAACGTGCTCCTGCATGTGTTGGTTGGGGCCTCTGCCGCAATGGCCGGTGCCGGCTACATCGACGTTGGATTCGCTTATCGCTCGGTGGTGCTGACATGAGCCTCGTCATCCTGATCCCCGGCCACGGCCCCATGAAGGAGGCAGCATGCGCCAGATTCGCCGCGTGATCGTCCACCACACCGACTCCCCCGACACCACCAGCGTGTCCGACGTGGACCGGTGGCACAGGGCGCGCGGGTGGCGCGGCATCGGCTACCACTGGCTCGTGCACCGGCCAGCCAGTGGGGAACCCTGGACCTGCGACCGTGGCAGAGGCGAAGAGGAGGTGGGTGCCCACGACGGCGGCCAGAACTCCGACTCGATCGGCGTCGCCATCGCTGGTAGATTCTCACGGGATGCGCCCTCCGGCCCGGCTTGGTACGCGGCCGCTGCCGTCGTAGCCGACTGCTGCCTGCGCAACGGGTTGACGGCGGCCAACGTGGAGGGCCACCGCGAAAATGAGCCTTCGAACACGCCCACGGACTGCCCGGGGAGGTTCTGGTCGATGGACGCCTTCCGCGACCTCGTGGCGCGGGCGATGGAGGACCAGGCATGAGGATCACCGACGTACTCGACCTGGACGCCGTCCGTGCCGAGTTGGACATCGACGGCGACGGCGAGATCTCCAACGAGGAGATCACCTCCGCCATCGCCGGGGCGATCGACCTCGCGGCCCTGGGTGCGCTCGCTGGCCCCGGTGGCGCTCTCGCCGGCCGGCTCGCGGAGGCGGCCGACATCGACGAGGTGATCGTGCGCGGACTGGTACGCGGCGTCCGGCTCCTCGCCGGGCTCGTGCGTGAGGAGGTGCGCGGGTGGCGGCAGGAGCTGCCCGAGCGGCGGGCAGCTCGCAGGGCCAGGAGAGCGGCCAGACGCGCGGCTCGATCGGCGGCAGGGTAGAGGAGAGCATGACGCCAGACCCCACCGAGGCCCCGACCGTCTCGATCGCCCGTGAGGCTGCGATCATGACGCAGCTACAGGCGATCGCCGCATCCGTGGGCGAGGTCCGCGAGCGGCTGGCAGGCATCGAGGGCCTGCGCGCTGACATCGGGCGCCATGAGTCGATCCTGGTGGGGCTCGACGCCCGCACCCGCTCGCTCGAGGTGGCGACTGGGCAGGTGAGCGTCCGCGTAGCCTCGCTGCTCGCTGGCGCTACAGGCCTACTCGGAGTGGTGCTGTCCTGGGCGGTAGGACGGGTGCTCGGTGGCCCGTGACGCCCTCGCCCTCGCGGTAGAGGTCGGCGCGCAGGCCCAGGCCCTGGTCGAGGTCGCCCGCCGGCTGGACCGCCGCGAGGTGGTGCGCCCGCCGGTGCCGCTGGTCGTCATCGAGCGTGGGGTGCGTGGCTTCCCATCGCTGATCGCCGGCCTGCTGGTGGGTACCTCGTGCCGCCTGGACCTGCCCGAGGTGGGCGTGGTGCTGTGCCGGGTGGTCGAGGCGACCCGGGATCGTGTCGTGCTCCGGCCGGTGAGCACGGTAGCCGAGCACGAGGCCCGCCAGGTCGCCGTGGCCCGAGCGATGGGGCGGGGCGAGGAGTAGCTACTCCAGCGCCGCCCGCGCCTGCTCCCAGGCGGCCTCCGCCAGCACGGTGCCCGCCAGTACCTGGCGTGCGAGGCTCAGCGTGGACAGCAGGTGGGCCTCCGCCGCCTCCGCCCACGCCCGCGCCGCCGCCCACGCCGCCGCCTCCGCCGCCTCCGCCCACGCCGCCGCCTCCGCCTCCGCCGCCGCCCGCTCCGCCGCCGCCTCCGCCGCCGCCGCCCGCGCCGCCGCCTCCGCCGCCTCCGCCCACGCCGCCGCCTCCGCCTCCGCCTCCGCCGCCGCCCGCTCCGCCGCCGCCTCCGCCGCCGCCGCCCGCGCCGCCGCCGCCTCCGCCGCCGCCGCCCGCGCCGCCGCCCGCGCCGCCCCCGCTGAACGGTCAGCGCCTGACAGCCATCCGATGCCCCACTCCCGGGTGCTCTGGTGAGGCGTGAGCATGATCGCCCACGCCACCCGCTCCGTCGGCGTCAGCGTCGGTAGCGGCAGCTCATCTACGACGGCGCAATCGCCGCCGGTCCACTGCTTCAGGCCGCCCGTCTCCCACGGACGGCTCGACTCGATGCGGAAAAGCCGCATCGTAGCCGGATCAAACCGCCCGTGGATGGGATTCCCGAGGACCGCAACCTCGGGCGAGACGTAGCCGTGCAGCACCCCCGGGCCGCACGGAGCCGCCCCGGTGCCAGTCGGGCGCACGATAGCGCCGACCGTCCAGAGGGTCTCACCGGACTCGCCGCGACGGGTATAGCCGTCGCGGTCCGTCAGCTTGAACGCTGTGAAACTCATG
>Ga0209518_1003559_pt1 | contig 13256 bp, 17 predicted proteins | sample RifGroB1_FD_183993 | JGI IMG/M metagenome (GOLD analysis project Ga0209518, IMG submission 183993) | Groundwater microbial communities from Rifle, Colorado, USA - Groundwater B1 (SPAdes) (version 2) | ecosystem: Environmental > Aquatic > Deep subsurface > Groundwater | place: Rifle, Colorado... | reverse complement strand
GTGCTCCTTGGGTTGGTGCTCCGCGCCCCCATCGTGGCACGCCTGGGACAACTCAACCCAGCACGACGGGGAACGCGGAACGGTGCTGCACAACAACAGCCGCGCGCGTGCAACGCGGGTCCACCTAGGCTTCGGGACGTCTCCGACGAAGACTCGGGCGCGCCACGAATGTCTCGTGTGCCTCTTCAGAAATAGCCTCCTCGGGGAACGCCCAGAACCCCAGCCCCGTTTCGCGATCCCGGAGGTGAACGATCCCCGTGAGCGTTTTCCCGCGCACCGTCGTGAGGTCAAGCACCTTGAAGCCGCTGGCGCCCGCCCCGGTCACCGCCAGCACCACGGCCTCCTCGTGCCCACCGTCACCGGCGTGATAGGTGACTGTCTGTCCGGTTTTCATCAGGCGGCGCTGGAGGTGAAGTTCGCGATGGTGGCGTCATAGCCCGTGGCGGCCACCTTGACCGCAGCCTCGATGGCCATCGTCTCGATCTTGGGACCGGTGCTGCCGCCAGCTGGTTTCGCGAGAGAAGCGATCTTGACTCGGGGCAGAAACACACCGAGGGCACCCCGCGGCACGTCGCCCGGCTCCTGGAGCAGAAGACCGAGGTTGAACTCCGTCTCGGCGTCGAATAGGGTATCGTTGGCTGAACCCGTCCGCGCGCCGGTGATCGAGCCTTTCACGGTCATGATGTTGTCGAACACGTCGGGGCTGACGAACGTCCCGAGGATCGGCAGCGTTGTGGCGCCAATGGCGAAGTCGAGATCGAAACCGGTGATGTTGACGGCCGCCGCGGCGTTGAACCAGGCCGTCGAGTCGTCGGCAATCAATCCGAGGCCCGTCGTGGTGGTCGGCGTGGTGAACCAGGGCGAGGTACCCACCACGAGAATCGTGCGGTCCATGCCCATGAACGTCGCGCCCCACGTCGCCATCTCGCCCGGCTTGGCGCTGAGACGGAATCCGGTCACGCGGCAGCCCAGATACAACTCCGACAGGTCGGTGTTCTCATCGTACTGCTCGATGGTATGCGAGTACCGGGTCGGGGTCGTCGGCGTAGTGACTTTCTTCAGCACGTTGAAGGTGGCGTTGGTGTCCGCGCCCACGACGGCGAGCGGCGAGCCGACGGTGGTGATGATCTTGTCGGTCGCGTCGATGGAGGCAACCATGAACTTGATGTTGTCGATGGTCGCGCCGACGGCGCCGCAGTAGCACACGTCGCCCACGCGGACGCCGTGCGTCGTGGCCCACGTATCGGTGCCCGCCAGTGTCACGGTGTTCGCCGTAAAGGCCAACGATGTGTGTGCCGCTCCAGCGTCGCACGTGAACTTCGGGGTTGAGGCGGCAACCCACGTCGAGCGCATCACCGATTCGATGATCATATCGGTGGCACCACCCACGGTTAGCTCGCCGTTATACGAGCCGTCCACTGATTTCCCCGCGAGGCGCATCAGGGTCGACGTGAGATCATTGCGGAGTTCCTTGCTCTGGACCTGCGCCCGCTTCAGCTCGAGGCCCGGACTGTCCGTCATGCGAATGACATGACAGGGTGTTGCGCCTACCAGTGCGGCGGTGCCGGTCGTGGACTCCCGCACCAGGCGGACACTGACATCGCTCGCGAGCTGGATCGTCATGATGCGCTCCTAGATCGTGTTAATGGTTTGCAACCAGAGTGGGATAGTGGCCGTGACCCACGCCCAACTATCCCCGTCGGTCCGTAACTGAGAGCGATACGACCCCGTGTCCGTGCGAACCCGGAGCATCTCCCCCGTCGAGAGCGTGATCGACTGGCGCGGCGGGAACAACGTGAGCAGCGCGTCGGCGTAACTGAACGCCGCGAGCGCCTGCGTCTTGAACGGGACGTAGAACGTCACCAGGTACTGCGGGAATCCGTCCACCAGCCCGCCCGTGCCGCCGAACACATGCTGACCCCTCGGCCCGGGGAGGTACTGCTCGACCACATACGGCTTCCCCACCACAGGGGCGGTGACGGGCGGCAAATTCTCATAGACGCACGTGCCGGGCAGTCCGACACTCAGAGTGCGCCCACTGTTGCCCGCCTCCGCTGTCCGTGCCGTGGCAACCGTAAGCGTGAGGGCTTCGACCCTCGTGAGCGTGTCCACCGGGTTGGACGTGAAGCCCGCGACCGTCAGTTCCATGCCGGGCGCGAACCCGTCCGTGATGAACGAGCCGGTCGTGCGCGTGTAGCCCGTGGTCGTCGCGGCCAGTGTCACCGAACCCGTGGTGCAGACCGAGAGCGTCGCGGCCCGCGCCCGCAGGGCCAGCAGCACGACGTGATGGCTAGTTGCCACGGGATTCCTCGACCGCTGCGTCCACCAGCTGCTGAATCCCCGCCACGGTCATCTGCACCGAGTGGAACCCGCCGACCTGCGAGCGCAGGGTCAGGGGGCCGTACCGACCAACACCTTCCTCGATGGGCGGCGCGTAGACGATGTTCGTCGTGATCTCGCCCACCATCGCCTCGGGGAACGCGGCAATCCACGATGCCTTGAGCGTACCGATATCGACCGGCTGGCCCGGGGCACCCGTGATGGGCGAGCCTTCGGTGATAGACTCGTGCGCCTTCTGCACCACGGCGACGAGCACTTCCTGGCTCGCGGCCTTGATGCCGACCTTGATGCGGGCCATATCGTCGGTCCAGCTCACGGCGACACCGCCGCGATCACGACGCGAGCGAGAATCGCTGTGCCCGCCGGCGACAGAGGATTCACGTCCTTGACCGAGTGTGCTACGCTGTTCCACGTCACCATATCGCCCGGCTTAGGCAGTGAGCCGAAGGTGGTCGGCGCGAACAACAGCGTCGGCGCGGTGGCCTCAACCAGCGAGAGCGCCCGGTAGGTGTCGGGCCGCCCACGGGCACGAATCGCGTAGCCCGCGACACTTGTGCTCGTCGGCGTGACGAGACCGGTAGCCGAGTCGAACGCTTCGGCAACGCGCGTGAACGTCACCGCGGCCCCCGACTCCGTGAGGGTCGCCAGCGCGCTCGCGTGCTCATCTGCGTAGAGCGTCACCGTCGCCTGCCCGCGCGGCCGAGGTCGTTTTCGAAAGTGTCGCTCTTGCTCATGGGGTCATTCTCCTCTTCGGGTGCGGCATCTGCTTAGGCGGTTTCGGCATCAGCTTCGGCATCCGCTTGGGCATCGGCATATCCTTCATCGGCTTGTCCATCTCGTGCTTCATGAGCGGGCGATCTCCCGGTAGCCCGCGCTCGTCGCCAGCATCGGCGCGATGAAGGCCACCACGCGCGGGTAACGGTCGAGACCTGCCGGCCGCGAGGAACCCGAGGCCCAGCGAGTCGTGAGCACGTCAACGGTTTTCTCAATGACACCGGTATTCGGATCACCAACGGCGATGTCCGTGGTGCCCGCCTTCAGGAACTCCAGGGCCAACTCGATCTGCGCGTGCTTCACCCGATCCGGCACACTCGCCACCGTCGTCGCCGTGCCCGTCCCGCTCCCGACGCCCGTAGCGGTAAACTGAATCCCGACCGTACTCGCGCTCGCCCCGATCAGCGTGAAATCCGTAGTCCCGACCGACAGAATCACGTACAGCGTGTCCACCTCGAACTCACCGGCCGTTTCGGGCAAGCCGTCGTCGAAGTAGAGCTGCGCGATATCCGACAGCCCCGTCACCGCAGGAGCGTCGGGGTCGAGACAATACCGCTGGGGCCACGCGAGCGCCTGTGTGTCCAGCGTGCGCTGCGCCTGCCAAGGCAAGTACGTGATCTCGCGTTGGGCCTCGATCAGCGCCTTCTTCTCGTCCTCACTGCAGGTCGAGCCCGAGACCGTGGTCCCGGACACGACGTTGAGCCGCGTCGCCGCGTAGGCGATGAACTCCACCTCCGTGGCGTAGCTGTTCGCCGTCGCGCTGCTCGAAGTCGCGTTGATGGAGATCGTCACTGGCCCGCCCGGGCCTTCCAGCCCTTCCCGCTCCTGACCGGCAACTCCACCGACTTGGCGGGCGGCGCGTCATGCGCGCGCGCGGCCACAACCGGCGCGCCGGTGGGATGGCCACCGACCACCGTGCCCGTAATGGGATCGACAGTCAGTTGTGGTTGTGGCTCGTTCCGTGCTGGGGTGGCGTCCACTGTCGCCGCAGGCATTGCGCCGTCGATAGGGTCAGCCGTGTATTCGCCACACGCCAGCATTGCCCGCGCGTCCACCGGCCAGCGCTCGATGGCCCGGCCCGTGGTCGCGTGGTACAGCCGCATCTTGCCCGTCGGCGTGATCGTCGGGGCCACGGGCCTACGCCTTCTGGACGAGGTTGGCCGTGTAGTTGATGCCCGTCGCCACCGTGCCCGCCACAAACGTGTAAACGCGGATGTAGCGGTAGAGCGTGCCGTTCACCTCGTTCGTGAACGCGATCTCCTGATGCCGGGTCGCGGCCGTATCGACCGTTTCCTGCGAGACCGTGGAGTCGCCCAACTGGAGCGCGCCCAGGTTCCACACGCCCGACGCGAACGTCGAGGAGGTCGAACCCTGCACCATGATGCGATACTCCTCGTCGCCGTCCGCAACCTCGCAGGCCGTGATGTCCACGAGCACGCGGCCGTCGAACCGCTGCGCGCCCATGTCGAGGATTTTGGCCACGCTGCTGACTTCCGCTGCGGCGCTGGCGGCAATGGCGCCGTCGTCCTTCATCCGAAGCAGATAGTCGAAGGTCGCGTCTTTCTGGTTCCGCTGGAGTGCCATGTTCGTTAGTCTCCGTCTTGATGCGTGAGCCTACCGGGGGCGAGCCGAGTGCCCGCCCCCGTCCTGCGGTTAGCCCTTGATGTCGAGCAGCATGGCGATGCCGTCGAGGTTGGCGCGCAGTGTGCCACCGCCCGCCTCGCTGTCCACCACAGACGTCGTGACCTTGACGTTCAGGATGTCGCCAGCCACGAGGCTGGTCGCGGTGACGTCAAAGTCCTTCGTGTACCAGGTGTCATCCGCCGCCCACGACTGCGCCGCCGTCGCGCAGATGTCGGCACCGACCGCGCCGTTGCCCGTCTGCTCGTAGACTTCCACGTCGATTGTGGAGCCGTTGTTCACAGCGGCGGCGACTTTGATGAGCGCCGTTTTGATGCGAACCTTGACATCGCCCGCCGCGACGTACTCGGGCGGCAGGACAAACTGGAAGTACCCAACCGAGACCTCGGTCTCGTTGTCGCAGATTTCGCCCTGCACGCTCACGACATTCGCGGCAACGACGATGTTGAACGTGCCGCCCGTTTCCGCCGCGAGCAGCGCGGCGCCGGCGTCGGACTTCAACGCGTGGGCCGGGACGCCATAGACGGCCAGCGCCTCCTCCAGCAGATTCGCCCGCGTGATGAGCCCGGCCAGGTGCGCGTTGTCCACCGACCCTGCCGTGATGTGCTCGGAGTCCACGGCGTTGTCGGCGAGCTTCGTCCCGTCGATGATGTCCGCTTCGAGGTTCGCGCGGACAATGGTCGGCGTCATCACATGCACGAATACGTCGAGTTTGCCCGCCGTCCCGGCCGCCGTAATCGTCGCGCGGACGTTCTCGGCTTTCGGGATGTTGATGAGCTTGAACACCCGGTCGCCCACCACCCATGCGCCAGCCTTGAAATCGTCGGTCACGGAGTTGATGGTGTTCGTGACGCCGATGTCGATGTCCGGCTCGCCAGCCGCCGCTTCCGTCGCCACGGCGTACACAAGCGCGATCCGGTCATTGTCGGCGTCGGCCGCCAAAACCTCGAACGGCGAGACGGCGGCATGGTCAACCTCAACCGCCGCAACACCCTGCAAGCCGAACGCCGCATTCGTGATGGCCGGGCCTGTGACTGCACCCGCCGCGAAATGCTCGGGGTCGATGGCCCCCGCGGCTAGTTCCGCCGAGTCCACGGCATCGTCGGCCAAGTGCTCATTGTCGATGGACGCCGCGGCGTAGTGCTCCGAGTCCACCGCATCGTCGGCGATCTTCGTGCCGTCGATCGCGTCGGCCTGGAGGTCGCTGCGGTTGACCGTCGGGAAGTCCCGCAGGTCGAACTCGATCACGCCCACCGTGGCGGACTTGATCGCGCAGTGTCCCACGACCTGCGCCGTGGAGGTGACCCCGGTCGGCGCAGTCGCCGTCCAGCCACCCGCCGTCTCCGACAGGTAGACGGGATCGCCCGCCGTGGTGACGGCGTTCGTGTTGACGTTGGCCGCCGTGCGGGAGGCGGTGAACACCATCCCCGTCGCGCCCGCCCCAATGGCGGTACGCACGACGAACTGCGCGTGCTTGCCTGCGGCGTTGGCGTCGGCCAGCGTGACCGCCGGGAACCCGAGGGTCTCGTTGCGGCCCGACACGTACACGAGGTCATTGACCGCGAGCGCCGCAGACGAGTAGACCTGCAACGCCGAGCCGCCCGCGGCGGTGTCGCCGATGATGACTCCGCCCGCGACCTCGACCTCGATCTCACTTTCGGCCTGACGGCCCGTGCCGGTGTCGATCCACGTCTTGATCTTGTGTGTGGTGCTCATGGGTTAGCTCCTCAGGCCGTGATGGCGGCGTCGGAAATGCCACCCAGCCGCACCAGCGCGCGGCCGTGCTCCACGCACTGCCCGGCGAACCACTCGACCCGCGTGCGCTTGGCCGGGATGGTCTCCAGCTCGCCCAGATCGCGGACCTGCATCGGGCCGCTCTGGAGGCCGGTCACCAGGCCATCACCGAACCCGACCACATAGATCGAGGTCGAGGTCGAGCCGGCCGGCGTGCCGCCCACGTCACCCTGCTCATCGAATGCCAGCGGCTCCGTGCCACCGTTGTCCGGGTAGGGCACGAGAATCGGCAGGCCGTTGTACTCCGTGACGCGCCGCCCGAAGGCATCGAGGGTGTAGGTGACGTAGCCCGACACGGACGTGGTGCGGCCCGCGGCCGAGAACCGGCGCCGCATGGCCTTGCTCATCACGAGCGCGGAGGGGCTGACACAGGCGTCGATCGCCTCGTCCAGTACCGCCAGCGACAGCGCGTCACCGGCATCGGTGGTGCCCGCGGCGATGAGCTGCGAGGAGCCAATGGGGATACGCGCCTGCCACCCGTCGAACTCGCGCGGCTGGCTGGTGCTGTCACCCTTGATGAAGACGCGGGTCAACTCGGCGGCCAGCGCCTTGACCTTCATCTCTTCGTGGGTCGCGCGGACGCCTTCGCCCTGCGTGTCGAGAATGAACGTGTCCACGTCCAGGTCGCCGCCGCAGATGCGCAGCGATTCGACGAGCTGGTTGATGACGCCCACGGTCGCGGTGTACGCCTCGTTCACGCCGCGGAACGCAACGCTCGGGAGCGTGCCTTCGCGATTGTACTGGTAGGCGTTGCCCTGGATGTCCCGGAAGGGCAGGGCCATGAGGATGTCGCTCGCGCGGGCGAACATGGAAATCACCGAGGCGCGGAGCGTCTTGCCTTCGTTCGCGGCGAGCTTTGCCGCTTCGACGAGCGTGAGGGAAGCCATTGCGGTCTCCTGAGAGTGGCCCCCTCAAGAGCACTGCCCAGCACCGAGGGGGATTCGTGTAACGCCTTGCGGTGGATTCGCTCCACCGACCACGGCGCCGAATCGCTCGGCCCTGCGTTACCGTCAGGAACGACAGCCGTCGTCCCGGTGCTTCGGGCACCACTCCCGCCGCCTCGCGCGGCCCCTGCGGTCTACTCTGTGGCGAGCCTCGCGCTCGCCCTATCCGTTACGCGCTTGCCCCGGCCTCGTGCGCGGCCTGCAACGCGCTGCGCGGGTTCTTCAGGATGGCATCGGCATCCGCCCCATCATCCAGCGCCGCTCCCTGTATGCCCGCCGCCCCGCCGCCCTTCGCCTGCGTGCCTTTGTAGAAATCGGGCATCTCCTTCCTGAACGACTTGGCGAACAGGTCGTCCACCGTCTCGGTCGTGACCTCGCCCTTCTCGTCCTTCACCACCAGCCGGTCGTCCACCAGATCGAGGCGGTCACGCTTGAGCTTCAGCGCGGCATCCGCCCGCTCGGGCCGGCCGCCAGCCTTGAGGAACGCGGCCTTGGCCCGGTCGTCCAGGTTCACCGCCCGCAACTTGCCAGTCACCGCGTCGAGCTGGTCCTGCACGGCCTTGACGGCGGACTCTTTGTCTTTCTCCCACTTCTCCAGCGCGGCAGCCATCTTCTTGTCTACGTCGGCCCCTGCCGTGGCCTTGATGTCCAACTGGCGCTGGATGTCGGCGGCCTTCTCTTGTGCCTCCCGCGTCGCCTTCTCGGCATCTTTCTTCTCGGCGCGGACCTTTTCGAGCGTGCTTTCCAGCTTCCCGACGTCCGGCACCCTCGCAACCCACTTCCCGTCCTTCTCCTCGTACTCCGACTCGAACCCCAGGGGGATGTCGGCCTGCTTCTCGAAGATCGGGAACGCCATGCGGCTCCTCGCTGCGTGAGTGCGTGCGCCTCTATGCCTGTGAGATCAACTTATGTGGTTAGCACTAAAGGTGCAACCCGGCGGGCGGGAAGAGCTTGGAAATAGCGCGCCCCGCAACGACAATTGAACACAGACTCCCCTGGAATCATCTCGCCGTTGCTGAAGTAGGCGTCAAAGGGCACAGTCTCACCGTGCATCGCAAGATGTTCTGGACGGTTGCGCCCGTCGCCAATGGGACCAGCCACGGCATTCCATTCTTTTCTGAGCCGCGCCCCATCTACCAATCCCTTCGCAACCGCGTCCTCCCACGCCAAACGCTGGCCTAACCTCAGGCTGTCCAGCGTCGCGGTCCGGGCGTTGGTCTCGGCGTTGAACGCCAGCATTCGGCGTTCATAGGCCGCCACCGCTCGATCAATCCGCCCGGGCGTCATTGCTCCGCGGCGGATCAGTGAGTCGAACCGACGGTCTCGGAGCGCGTAGTCCAACGGGCTCCGGCCCTGACCCTCTAGGGCGCGCCGGAAATTGCGGACAGCCTCCTGCTGGTTGGGAGCCATGCCGATGATCGCCCGCAGATCCCTGGCGATTGCCCGCGGCCCCAATCCCTCGCGCAGTCCGCGCTCCACGAACGCGCGGACCATCTCCCGGGTCTCGCTGGTCAGGGTGTTGAGGATCCGACTATCGAGTGCCCGGATCGCGTTGATGACTTCGGGGTTGAGGTAGTCGAACCCGACTCCGACTACCCCGTCCACCTTGCCGGCGCGGGGTAGATCGCGAATCGTAGCGTCGAAGCCCCGGCGCACGATCTCCTGTATCCGCTGGCGCACCGGCCCGAAGGCGCGGTCCAGAAGGGCTTGATCAAGAAGCTGGTCAAGCTGGCCCGAGGCAATGAGGCGAGCCAGTTCGGCGTCGGACAGCGATTCTCGGATGGTGCGGAAGGCCCGCTGGAGTTCGCGGGCGAGGTCGGGCTGGAGCGCAGCGGCGCGGCGATTGAGGCGCAACCAGAAGGCGCTGTCGCTCACCGGCTAGTCCTCTTGCCACGACTCCTTGGCCCGGAGGCGGCCGAGTATCCAGGCACAGGTAAGCTGCGCGGCAACGGATTCCGGCACGCCCCGTTTGACGAGCTGCTGGAAGTAGGTGGCGGCGAGGTCCGCCTCGGACGCGGGGTCCACGGGGCCAACCTATACCCAGCCGGGGCGAGATGCAACGTCATGCGGTCCACGGCTGCGGCACGGCCTCGCGATGACTCACGCCGTCCGCTGAAGCGGCTGAACTTGCGCTGCCAGTTCCGCCGCCTTCTGCGCTTCCGCCGCCGCCGCGTTCGCCATCATCTCCGCTTCCAGCTCGTCGAGATCGGTATCGACCGGAATGCGCCCACCCGCCTGCCACGCTTGCAGCAACAGGCGCGGAGGCAGCCCGGCGTCCCTTACTGCGGTGACATACGCCACCATCGTCTGGGCGTCGAGTGCGACGGAATCAAAGTCCTTGTTGATCGTCACCACCGGCGCGCCGGCCCTCTCGATCCCTAGATACCAGGCGTGATCTTCGAGCGCCCCGTTCCACGCATCCTCAACGGCCTGGCCGGCGGTAGCTAATGTCGAGTTCTCCGCGGTTGCATCCAGTCGCTTCGCCTCGGCAGTCTCGGCGGCGCGGGTCTCGCTCACCAAGAATGCCATGCCCATCTGCCCGATTTGTTCCAGTTTCTCCTTGATCCCCCGTTCCATCGGCGCGAAGGCATCAACGGGCGGGGCTTTCCACTCGAAGGACGCACCCTCACCCACGAGCTGAACGAGTGCGAGCGGCCCAAGCTTTACCCTCCCCGGCAGTGATGTCCCGTTCGGCCCCGGCACCTTGGCGAGGTCGCCCACCACGACCCCCTGTGCATAACAGGCGATTTCACGCGCGAAGGTGAGCGCGGTACTCAACCGCCAGTGGGCGAGGTTGGCGTAGGCCACGCCCAGAAGGGGGACGGTGGCGCACATCGGCGCGTCCGTGCGGCCCGCGTAGGCCACACGGAAAGGCAAAGTTGAACGGGTCTCGCCAACCGAGTTCATGAACACGTCACCACCGACACGTTTGAACCCGCCCATCCCGCCTTCCTTCGTCTCCTCCCACAATTCCCAGCGCGCAACCCGTTCCCCTGATTCGCCAACGCCGAGACTCAGCACCCGGTACCGCTTGACGGGCTTGGTGCCGTACTTCCCATCGTTCACGCTGCGACACTCCTCAAGAACCACCTGGACCAGCGTCTCGGCGTTGTACACCACCTCGGTGCGCCAGGATAGCACCTGCTGGCGTTCGTAGATCGCCCACGTTGGCCGCAGCCCGAGCGTCCGCTCATTGCCCCCCGTAACCGGAATACCCGGGGCGGGTGTGTGGTCAACCAGGATGCAGGCGATCCCGTGTGCCAACGCCTTGTCCGCGAATCGCTTGCACAAAACCGGCCCGGCTGTGCCCATCGCATCGAGGTTCGCATAGTGCCCAGTCATCGCCGATTCACTCGCGTTCCACTCCATCTGAGGCACGCGGGCAAAGAGCATTCCGACACACGCCGACACCACTCGCCCCAACCCCTCGAAGACGGTCTCGCACTGACGTCGGATCTCGTAGACCTTCTGGTCCTCGTCCGCCCACTTTCGAATGTACTTCTTGGTCCACGATTGATTCCACATCCGTCGCGTTCCCGCGAGGAGATCGGATACGAGGTCGAGGTCGTCCCGGTAGGCGTAGACCTCAGAACGCACATAGCTGGGAAGCGCGGGGTCAGTGGTATTCACGGTGTCTCCGACATCGGAAGGGTACGCAGCACCAAGCGGCAAGCCAGGGCGTACACCCAGCGCGGACACCAGAGAGGACGGGGCCGGATCATGTCACGGACCTCCGAGCACACGAGCTTGCGCACGTGGCGGTTCGTCACAGGGACATCTGCGCGAAACCCACGGACGCTATCGGGGTAGACAGTTTCGCAAACGCACCGGCCGCTCCGTCGATCTGGTCGTCGTGCGCGCCGTTGGGGAAATCGGCCGCCTCGGCGCGCAACGGGTCACGCCACGCCCCCGGACACAACACGACGTTCCCGGCCTCCACGGCACTCGCCAAGGGCTCGGCCCGGTGCACCTTATTCCCGGTCGGGTGCTCCGTTGAGACTGCCATCCCAGCAGCTTGGAGACGACGCACGAGCTGCGCCGTGCGGTCCTCGCCCGCAATACCGGCCTCCGTCTCGATCCACCACCGCACACGACCCGGATAGGCGAGGAGGTCGGCGCAGGCAACGGTTTCGAGTTCTGTGTCGCGCGCAGCGATGGACTTCCGAAACCGCGCCACGTCCACCATGGCCGTCCGCTTGTCCACCATCCGACAGAGTAGCGCCCCCGCCGTGTAATCCGGGTCGTGGCCGCCACCCTTGGGCTGCGTGCCCGCCAGATCCCAGTATCGGATCATCGGGCCTTGCGCCGGCACGGCATCAAGAAGCTGCCACCACGCCCACTTGAACATACCGCCTTCGCGGGGGCGAGGCCGGCCCTGTACCAGTGACGCGAAACCGTACTCCCCCAATTCGTCGCGCTTCTCGGTCAGCCAATCCTCGCCCCGCTCTTCCGGCCACAGCGGGGCGCCCAGCGTGCGGCCTAGTGGGTCACCGGGCTCTGCCCGACCGGGGAGGTCGATCACCCGCCAGCGCGCCGCTTGTCGGTCCCGGATGCGCCCGATAGGGTCGTCCCCGTGCCATCGCGGATGCGAGACGATAACAGCCGTATCCGGCACACAGCGTGCCAAAATGTCGTTGGTCAGCCAGTCCCACACCTTGTCGCGGTAGGTCTGGCTCTCCGCCTCGTCGCGACTACCGATAGGGTCGTCGATCAGGATCAGGCCCGCATTCACCGAGGCAACGCCCGCCCCGGCCCCGACCGCGCGCACACCGCCACCAGCCGCCGTCTCCCATTCGCGCGCCGCGTCGCGATCCTCACTCATCACGACGCCCTGCGATCGGGCATGGCGCCGAATCACGCGCGAGAGGAGGTCGGCCTGCTGTTGGTTGTAGGTGCCCACGAGTACCTGCAACCGCGGGTCGGCTACGAGTCGCGCCACCGCATAGGCCTCAATGCTCGCCGTCTTGCCATGGCGGACGGCGATCGAGAGAACCAGCCGCCGCAGTGTGCCCGCCGTCACCTCATCAAGTGCCGCGTGCATGAGGCGGAAGTGTGGCGCATCCCAGCGGTACTCTGGGTGGGCGGCTGCAATCCAAGCGTTGAAGGGCGGCTGCACGACAGGAACCGGCGGCGTGCGCTGCCGACGCCGCAACTCAAGCAGCGCAGCGGCGCGCACCGGTAGAGGCACGGCGAGGGCGGGGCTCACTTCGGCGCCCGGCCGGCCGCGAGCACCTCGAGATCCGCGTCCGTCATTCCACTGAGATCTCGAAACTCTTGCGTCGGTTCGTGCTGACCCAGCAACTGCTTGCCGAGCCAGATGAGCATCGTCGGGTTGCCGTCCGATGCGGCCTTGTACTGCATGCGTCGCAACGAGGCTTTCCCTTCGTCTTGACCCTTTTTTATGGTGTCCGCAAAACGTCGAGCCAGTGTATCAACGGAACAGCCCAAGACGGCCGCTATCTCGGCTTGGGTGCAATGGATACGGGCCAGGGCTAGCACCGCATCCGGGTCAATCTTCGCACGGGGGCGGCCGATCTTAGCCACGCGGGCGCACCGCCTTCTGGCCGGTGGCAGCCTCCCAGCGGGCCACGATGACGTCGCAGTAGGCGGGGTCAAGTTCCAACGCGAAGCAATCGCGGTAGGCCACGGCTACACTGACCGAGACGGCGACGGCGAGCAGGATGGCAGTAGTCGTGCTGGCTCCTAAAAGTAATGAGGCCGGGATTCGGGGCCTCTAGTCGCGACCGAGTGATGCCGCATGAA
>Ga0209518_1003550_pt1 | contig 13273 bp, 11 predicted proteins | sample RifGroB1_FD_183993 | JGI IMG/M metagenome (GOLD analysis project Ga0209518, IMG submission 183993) | Groundwater microbial communities from Rifle, Colorado, USA - Groundwater B1 (SPAdes) (version 2) | ecosystem: Environmental > Aquatic > Deep subsurface > Groundwater | place: Rifle, Colorado... | reverse complement strand
CCTCTATTCTCTTGGCACCTTGTCTCTCATCTCTACCGATATTCTCGTTGTCCGTGCTTTTTCGGACTCTCACTTTTCCGGACTCTACTCCGCTCTTTCTATCCTCGGCCGGATGATTCTCTTTGGACTTACCCCCCTCATAGGTCTTACCCTTCCCATCGCCACTCACCGCCACGCCGCCACCGGTTCCGCTAAGTCTGTTCTGGTGAAACTTGGAGCTCTGATCCTGGCTCTGGGGGTTGTCGGTGCCGGTATTTTTAGTCTTTTCCCTGCTTTCATTGTCCGAATTCTTTCCGGCTCCCAATACTTAGCCATCACACCCTACCTGTCGTTTTTCGCTTTTTCCATGGTCTTCTTTGCTCTAAGTCAGTTTATCCTCTCTTTCCTTATGGCTACCGGCAGGCCCCAAGCGAACTTCCTCCTCCTGGCCGCCACCTTACTCCAGCCCTTTCTTTTGTATGCCTACCGACTCTCGTTCTCCGGCCTCATCTGGTCGAACTTTGCCGTCCATCTCTTACTTGTTCTCTCTCTTCTAGTCTTCCTCCTCTTCCCCCGCATAAATCTAAAAAAGTGGATACAGTATTTTGAGTTTTTGATTCTTTGAGTTTTTATTCTTAACCTTGTTATAATTCCCTCATGCCCACCGCGGCCAAAAAAAGAAAAGTATTAAAGTCCGACCCTGAACTCCTTTCGGTCATTGTTCCGACATACAATTGCAAGTCCATTGCGAAGGATCTAGCCACCATCAAGCTTTATCTAGACCTCCTAAATCGCCCCTATGAAATTATTTGTGTTATTGATGGACTAAAAAATTTACGAGACAAGACATACCATAAAGCCAAGTCATTTAAGGGAGAAAACACCAAAATTTATTTCTATCCGGAAAACAAAGGAAAGGGCTATGCTGTCCGCTACGGCATGGCGCGAGCCAAGGGAGGTATCATCGCCTTTATCGATGCCGGGTCAGACTTAAATGTTAAGGGAATTGGCCTCGCTCTGGAGCACATGAAGTGGTACGACGCCGATATTATTATCGGCAGCAAGCGCCATCACGCCAGCAAAGTCGATTATCCTTGGCAGAGAAAGGTTATGTCCTACCTTGTCCAGCGAGCCACCCGCTTCTTCTTTGGTCTCAACGTCTCCGACACTCAGACGGGCCTCAAAGTATTTCGACGACAGGTCCTGCTAAAGGTACTACCTAGAATGATCGTGAAACGCTGGGCCTTCGACCTAGAAATGTTGACCGTCGCCAATCGTTTGGGTTTTACTCGCATTTTTGAGTCTCCGGTGGAAATTACTCACAATTTTATGAGTAACGTGGGTTTTTCATCTGTCCAAAACTTCGCCAAGGACTATCTGGCGATCCTGTATAGAACTTATGTTCTTCGCTACTACGATGATGGTGGCTCAGACCAGTGGCAGCACGACCCAGCCCTCAAACTCCGCTACAAATAAATCTTGTCATTGCGAATCTCGTATTCGAGCTGTGGCAATCCAGAAAATAATGAAAACAAAAATTATAAAAACCGACCATGTCATTCCTGCGTAGGCAGGAATCCATCAAATGACTCCACTTAAAATCAAGCACTTCCCACTTAAGATGGTATTCGCTATTATCTTCCTCGCTTCCGTAGCCCTCGGCATACACAATGCAGGGCTTTATGATCCTACAAACGGCTTCGACGGCTCCGGCCATGTCTACTACGTCGAATATATTGCCAAAAATCTTCGAATCCCTCCACCCACCGAGTGGGAGACTCATCAGCCACCACTGTACTATGTTATTTCTGCAATAGTTCTCTCCATCTTTCAGAACATCAAATCTATCCAGTACGTGAATATTGTCATTTTCTGGATGATTATTGCGGTTGTTGGCTTGGGACTCAATAAGATATTCAAAGATAGACGACTGGTACTTCTCGGCATGTTTTCTCTTGTCGCCCTCCCCATGCTAAACATCTTCCTTCCTACGGTCACGAATGAGCTCTTAAATACCTTCTGGATTCTCTCTGTCGTTGTTTCAGGTCTGTATCTGTACTACGCCAAAACCAATAAAGAATTTATTCGGTCTTTCCTCTTTTTGTTGTTTTCCCTCGTTCTCGGTATCTGGACCAAGATTACCGTGATCACCATCCTCCCCACTGTTTTCATTGCCCTTTTCCTTTCCGTCAGGAATCTCAAGAAGTTCTTTGTTTATTCCATCGTCGTTATTCTGGTTTTTGTCGCCGCTTATACCCCAATTTACCTCCGGGCAGCAAATTCTCAGTCTCCCTCAAATATTGCTTTGGTGGCATCTCACCTCATCATTCAAAGATCTCCCGAATTCTACTATCGACTGGACTGGATTCCTAAAGTAGATATGTACACTACTCAGTACTATTCATTTCTTGGTGGCGCCTGGAACTCTTTCTGGTCAGATGGTCACAATGTCATTACGCCCTTTGTTACCTTTCACAAAAAGGCTCTCATCCTTTGGTTACTCGGTTTTGTTCTCCTACCTCTTAGTCTCTATGGCTTCTGGAAACAGTTTAAGGAAAATAAAAAAATCAGCATCATCATGGCTGTTCTTACGGCCTCCATGTGGGGCTTCTACCTTCTCCTGAACATGGTAGGTAACCATTACTCTGCCGTGCGTCTCACTTATCAGATGGGTATTGTCTTGCCTTATGCATTTGGGATCGCTGCGGCAGCCAAAAATAAAAAGCTTTGGCTCTGGATTACTTTACTTCTTAGCATTCAATTTATTATTTTAATTTCCTTTTTCTGGATACTGCCTTGGTGGTTCGTCACCCGCCCCAAAGCCAGCTAACGCGTACGTCGTCATTCCCGACCTGATCGGGAATCTATATAAATAAATTCATCTAAAATTCATAAATGAAAATCCTCATTATCAATTGGCGCTCCGTTAGAGATCCTCTCGAGGGAGGCGCCGAAAGAGCCACCATTGAGCATGCCAAGAGGTGGGTTAGAAAGCACGACGCTCAGGTCACCTGGCTCTGTCCCCGGTACGATATGAGTATCGATAGTGAAACTATCGAAGGAGTGCATTTTCACTATGTTGGTTTCCCTCTCAAAAGAAACATCTCACAGGTAATTTTTACCTATCCACTTTTCTATTTTCTCGTCTTTTGGACCTACATGACCCAGTTTCGGGGAAAGGTCGATGTCGTCATCGATCAGGTCCATGGTATTCCTTACCTTACACCTCTCTATGTCAAGGAAAAAATTGTCGTCTACATCCACGAAGTCGCTGGTGAGATCTGGGATATCATGTACCCTTTTCCTATCAACAGGGTTGGCCGTCTGCTGGAAAAAATCATTTATCCGCCTTACAAAAATATCGATTTCGTCGGCGGGGACACGGTTTCCAAAGAGTTACCGAGCATCGGTATACCACTCTCGCGTATTCATACCATCAAGTACGGTGTCACCGCTCCCAAGCTAAATAAGGTTCCTCCGAAAAACAAAGACTTGACCATTGTTTTCCTCAATAGGCTTGTGAAGATGAAAGGACCCGAGAGAGCCATCGAAGTTTTTAGTTTGGTTCACCAGTTAGACTCCAAGGCAAAACTGATTATAAGTGGTAAAGGAGAGTTGTCCTATGAGAAATTTCTTCGAGAATTAGTCAAACATCTTGGCTTAGAAAAGAGTGTAGAGTTTATCTACGCCTCAGACAAGGAAAAGTTTGATCTTCTAGCCAGATCGCACGTGCTTTTGAATACCAGCTTCAAGGAAGGGTGGGGGTTGGTCAATATCGAAGCCAATTGTATGGGCGCTCCAGCCATTTCCTTTGATGTTCCGGGGAACAGAGAATCAATTGTGAATGGAGTCTCAGGCTATATTTTCCTGGAAAAAGACATCCAAAAAATGGCCAAGAAGATTGTAGAACTAAAGAATAGTATCGAAATCCAAAAATCATCCTTAGTTTATTCCCGTCAGTTCGACTGGGACAAAGTCAGTAATGAATTCTATGAAGTCCTAAAAAAACCATGATCATCACACTTATCAATTGTCATTCCCGACCTGATCGGGAATCTATATAAATAACACCAAGTGAACAGGCAACTCCCACTGGTATCAGTCATAGTCCCGACAAAGAATAGTTCCAAAACTATTAAGAGATGCCTTGATTCTGTTAGGGGACAGACCTATCAAAACATCGAGATTATTGTCGTCGATAACCACAGTACCGATCAAACAGTTTCCACCGCCAAAAAATACTCCGACAAAGTCTACACCCATGGCCCAGAAAGAAGTGCTCAGGTAAATTTTGGTGTTTCCAAAGCTCAGGGTGGCTTAGTATATAAGGTAGACTCCGACTTCGTCCTAGATCCGGAAGTCATTTCTCAGTGTGTGGCCAAAATAGCTGAGGGTTGTGACGCGGTAGTGGTACACAATTCGCCGGACATTAGCGTCTCTTGGATCGCCAAAATCAGAAAATTCGAAGTCGATATGTATAAGTACGACCTCACTCACTCTTCAGCCAGATTTTTGAAGAAAGCGGTCTACGAAAAAATTGGCGGCTTCAATGAAAAAATTACGGCCGGAGAGGACTACGATTTTCAGAACAAGTTAAATAAGCGAGGTTTCAAAACCGGCTTTATCGAAGCGGAGGCCTTACACCTGGGGGAGCCCACTAATCTATGGAAGCATTTGATGAAATACTTTATCTATGGGGGAGACTTTGTCCACTACGCTTCCGAGAATAAAAAAGAGTCACTTCGGCAACTAAACATCATTAGACCAGTCTACTTACGTCATTGGCAAAAGTTTTTTGCTCACCCGGTCTTAGGAATGGAGTTTATTATTTACACTCTCTTGAAGTATGGTTTTGGTGGCGCCGGCTATCTTTCAAAGACAGTAAATAGAGTTCTGAAGTGATGAAAGCTCATTTAGTCTCCATCGTCATTGTCAACTGGAATGGCAAAAAATGGCTCAAGACTTGTCTAGACTCCGTCTTTCGGCAAACTTATCGGCAGTTTGAGGTCATCATGGTTGATAACGGCTCAAATGACAACAGTCAGGCCTTCGTCAGAGAGTACTTTCCGAAAGTCAAGGTCATTGAGCTAGACCAAAATTACGGCTTTGCCAAAGGAAACAATGTTGGGATAGAAAAAGCCAAAGGAGATATTGTGTTCTTACTCAATAATGACACCGTGATTGATAAGGATATGCTGGAAAAGATTGTCCCTGTCTTCGATAATCCGAAAATTGGTACAGCTCAGCCAAAAATAGTATTGATGAATGAGTCGAACATGCTGGATCTCGCCGGCGCCTTTTGGACCTCCACTACCTTCTTGTCTTACTTTGGCTTACGTGCCAAGAGTAACCTTAGGAAATACAATGAACCCCTTAAGGTCTTCTCGAACAAAGGCGCCGCCATGTTTATCAGGAAATCCATGTTAGACAAGATTGGCTGTTTTGACGAAGATTTTTGGTGCTACTACGAGGAAACCGATCTCTGCCATCGGGCTTGGCTAGCGGGCTTCGAGTGTTGGTACTATCCGGTCTCTACTTGTCATCACGCGAATGGTGGTACTTCTCTCGTCTTTGAGAATTCTTTTATCCAGTTTCACAATTTCAAAAATAAACTATTGAGTTTCCTTAAAAACTTCGAAGCCGGAAGCTTGGTCACGATTATTCCAACCTATTTATTTTGTCTCCTGGGACTAATATTGTTCTTTGGTCTCAAAGGAGAGGGATCCAAGTCTCTGGCGCTAATAAAATCACTATTGTGGAACGTTCAGAATCTTTCTAAGACTCTTCGGAAGAGAGGCAAGGTCCAAAAGCTAAGGCAACTAAAAGATCATGAATATCTCCCGGCTATTTCCAGGTCTTTATCTATAACACAAATTTTTTCACTCCTCTCCAAATGAAAAATTCTCATCAAAAATTCTGCTTTATTTGCGGAGGGGAAATGACCCCTAATCTGACCGGCCAGGATTATTTGTACAAGACCTCTACTGAGAAATATGTTGTCCTGAAGTGCAAAGATTGCGGGTTGGAAAAAATTCATCCAACTCCCTCCAATCGGGAAATAATCATCTTCTATCCCAAGAGTTACTACTCTTACAATTTGGCTTCACCAGAAACTAGGAAAGGTGTCTTTACCAAGATCAGAGAAAAAATAGTCGAGATCTCTTATCACTCAAATTCAAAGAAAGATCTTCTGTATTGTTTGGCTCTTATTTGCAAGCCTTTCTTCTTCGGACTACCCCTCTCTATGGGGAAAAGCAAATCCTTTCTCGACGTGGGCTGCGGGGATGGCTACAATCTCCACCTCATGCAAAAGTATGGCTGGGAAGTCACCGGCTTCGAAATCGGAGAAAAGAAAAAATCGGCAGACATTTATTTTGATAGAGACCTATCTCGCGTCGATTTCCAGCAGAAAAAGTTTGGTGTCATCCGTGTTTGGCATGTACTGGAGCACACTCCAGACCCCAAAAAGTTTGTTGGCAAGTTAGTTGAACTTTTGACAAAAAACGGAAAAATATATCTAGGTCTTCCCAATACCAATAGCCTTTATGCCAGACTTTTTGGCAAGTATTGGTACAATCGAGACTTGCCAAGACATCTCTATAATTATAACCCCGAGAATATAAAGATATTGTTTGGTAAAAATGGGTTAAAGCTTATCAAAGTAAAATACGCCTCTGCGGGAGGCTTCCTAGGGAGCATGCAACACTTGATAAATTCTAGACTTGGCTCCAAGATTAATCTCATCGATAATTTTCTTCTGGTCTTACTTTTTTTCCCTCTGGATATCTTATGTAATCTCCTCCGACAAGGAGACTGTTTATCTTTAGAGATTTCAAATGAAAAAGAATATACATAAAGATTTAATGCACTGGTTGATTTTTTTATTACTTTTAGCCCTACCTTTTTTGGTTTGGGGTAATTCGGTCTACCAGGCTGGTGGTGATGACTCCAGACTCTATTACCTAATGCCTGGTGAGATATTGAATAAATATGTTTTTAATTTATATTCGAGGAACACCACCGGAGCGCTTGGTGTTTATGGAAGTCAGGCATATCAGGTCCCATTCTTAACCTTAATAGTGATTTTTAAAAAACTCTTACCTTTCGTAAATACACAAAACCTTTTTTACGGATTAAATCTTGCATTTGGCTATCTAGGATTTATCCTACTATACCGCGAGCTATCAGCGATTAAGCTCAAGACAGAGCTGGAGGCAATCTCGGGGCTGTTTTATGTATTTTCAAACTTTACGGCCTACACATTGTGGAGTCACCAGTTGTTTCCGCTTTATTTGGTCTCGGTCTTTCCCTTTGCGGTCTATTTGTTTATGAGAGCTCTAAAAACCAACTTTGTTTCCTACTCAATTTTTCTAGTCATATTATTATCACTTTTTAGCATAACCTTAATAGCAATACCTTGGACACTGGGGGTTGTTGGTTGTTTCCTTCCAGTGATAATTTACCTCGCAATCAAGTACAAGCAAGTATTTTTAAAACATTTTTCCATCTTAATTTTTTTGTTAATTTTATTAAATTCATATTGGTTCTTCCATTTTCTTTTCCCCGCCCTATCCAGTTTCGGGTCTGGTGAAGATATCATTAGCCGATCAATCACTTCTGAGAGTTCTGGGCAAGCTGGTAGTATTATGAGAATTGTCTCCAAAGGTAACAGTATCCTTCTACCCCTGTTTAGTCAGTTTCATTCTCTCGTCCAGCCGGTCAGTCGTCTTTTGCCGCTCTTCGTATTCTTTCCCTTGATTATCTTCGCCAAGTTTATTTTTGCAAGGCCGAAGGAATCCTTGCATTTCTATCTTTTTGCTTTTTGGATTACCTCCATATATCTTTTTACCGTCAATATCTTTGGCGAGTCCGGTCTTGGTTTCTTCCTCTGGCTAAACGGGCACATTCCAGGATTTAACATGTTCCGTTTTATGTATGACAAATTTGGCTATGCTCTAGCTCTTTCTTCCTCACTTCTGCTTATTTCCTCCATAGATGTCATGCAAAAGATTACTTCGCGAAAAATCTATCTGTTTTTGACACTTTTTATCACTCTTATTCTTATTTTTGGAGCGAAGCGACTCCAAGACACTAGCCAAAGTCTTTTTAGTATCACCGATCTAAATCAGGACTACTACGATCTTACTAGCCACTTAAAAAATTCGTCTGATGAAACGAAAATAGTCTGGTGGCCACTTAACGTGGCCAATTACATCCCCATAAGTGATCGAATGCTTGAGGGTCACTACTATTTTGGAATATCCCCTCTTGTATACTTGTCCAACAAGAGTGAGCTGGCAGGTCTTCCTGGGTTTGGACCTTATGCTGGTGAGCTAACTGCAGCCATTGACAGGGGAGACGGGGAACAAATTCTGAAAGTTTTCAACAAAGTAAATATCAACTACATTATTTTAAATAATGACTACAGTCCGCAGTTTACAGAGAGTGATTTTTATCCAGGCGGGCTCTATCAGAGTCAAATGCGTCCGAAGATATTAAAAAAATTATTAGGGAGAAAAATCAAAGATTTTGGAGAAGATTACTCTCTGTATGAAATAAATCCACAGTACTCTTCCAAAAGAATAAGCCTAGCCGGTGTAGAAGACAAACAGGAAAAACTCCTCATTACAAAGGAAATCTCCCAATATAAGTACATGCTTACCTTCGAGGTTCTGTCTCAGAGCCAAATGCTAAATTTCCTGGAGTCAAAGAGCAATCAGTGGCAGATTCTTTCTACCTCAGGGGAAATGATCAAATTAGACAAGATAAGTGATGGTGAATACGGAAATCGTTGGGTAATAGATAGTAGTCTTTGTAGCCGAGTCGAATGTGTGATCAAAGATGGTAGAAACATCGCCACCATCTATCTTTATTTCCGTCCAGAGTTGTATGATCGTATTGTTAAGATAATCAGCCTTCTAGCACTTTCAGGCTGCATTCTTTATCTATTTATGCGAATAATCTTTCATACAATTAACGAATAACCTTGAACGAAAAACATCACTTAGTTAGTATCATCATTGTCGACTACAAAAAGAATAATCCCTATTTGTTGGAATGCTTAGACGCCATCCAAAAGCAAACCTACAAGAATTACGAGATTATCTTAGTTTGTGATTACAAGGTAGATCTTAGCTATCCTAAACTTCGTCAAAAGTCTTACGGCCACTATGTAGGTCCAGCCGAAAAGCGGGATCAAGGTGCCAAGATGGCGAAAGGGGAGATCCTCGCCTTTATAGACGACGATGCCTTTCCTTCTGAGAAATGGCTAGAAAATATCGTGCCTCATTTCAAGAAAGAAAGCATTGCCGGTGTTGGTGGTCCCGGGATCACCCCACCTGGCGTCTCCTGGCAGGAAGAAGCCTCCGGCTGGGCTTCTGCCTCTCCCATGGGAGCCGCCCTTTATTTATACCGCTTTCTTTCGGGCAAGAAGCAGTTCGTCGAAGACTATCCTTCCATGAATCTATCGGTCCGGAAATCGGACTTCGAAAAGGTGGGTGGGTACGACTCCAATTTCTGGCCCGGGGAAGACACCAAGCTTTGCCTAGATCTGACTCACAAAATAAATAAGAAAATAATTTACGATCCAAAGGCGGTTGTTTTCCATCATCGGCGTCCTATTTGGAAAGGGCATCTAAAGCAGAATGGTAACTTCGGGCTTCATAGAGGTTACTTTGCCCGCATCCTCCCCGAGACCTCCCTGAAGTTCATCTATTTTCTCCCCTCACTCCTCCTTCTCGGCCTTATTTTTCTTATTATGTTTTCCCAGATGACACCAACAACTAACAACTTTGAACCAATAACTCTCGTCTATCATCTCGGCCTCTACTCCTTCGTCCTCTATTTCTTCGTACTTTTCCTAAACTCCCTCTGGATCTATTCCGTCATTGCGAGAAGCGAAGCGATGCGGCAATCTCACTCAATGAAAGCCCTCCTTCAAGCGATATTATCCATGCCGGTGATCTTCATAACTCATCTATGGTACGGTGCTAGATTTATTCAGGGTTTCCTATTTACGAGAAGTCTATCGCGCTAGACTCTGTTAAACTGACAAGATCATTCTTGTCATCACGGACCTGATCCGGGATCTATGAAAAACTGATAAGATATCCCATTATGTCCCAAGTAACTACTACCGAGTCTAAAAGTGAAGCTGTCCGCAATGACGGCCATCTTATTACAGTAGATCTAGATAAATGCATCTCGGCTGGTCCTTGTTCTATCGCCGCTCCTCTAACTTTCCTCCTCAGAGACTCAGATGGTAAGGCCATTATCTCCGATCCCGATGGCGACACTCTCGACGCCGTCAAAGAGGCTGCACGTTCCTGTCCGGTTCTTGCTATCTTTATTAAAGACGCTTCAGGGAAACAATTGTTTCCCTGAGAGAGTTATTGGGTATTAGTTTTTAGTTATTAGTAAGCTGACGATTGAAAAATTTAAGCGATATTAAAATTCTAGATACAGCCGAAAAGGGAGTCTTGGAAGTGTATGAGCTTTCAAAGTCATTTCCAAAGTCAGAAATTTTCGGAATTACCTCTCAGGTGCAAAGAGCCGCCGTATCAGTTTGTGCAAACATAGCAGAAGGATTCTATAGAAATACAAATAAAGACTTTATTAATTTTCTTTCGATATCTAGAGGTTCAGTCGGTGAGACAATTATTTTATTAAAAATCTGTTCTGAGTTAGAATACATAAATACTGTAAAGTATATTAAGCTTAAGGATCATTACGAGTCCTTAATAGTATCTATTAACTCCTTAATTAAATATCTAAAAACACATGTCCGTCCAAATTCTCAAAAAACACAAGAAAGCCAAATCTCCTGATCGAATAACTAAGAACCAAAAACTAGGAACTCCCGACAAGCCCTTAAGGCTTGTGGTGGGCTACCCGCCCATGCAGTCGGACAAGGGCGTCATGCTCCTATCTCAGAATCGCCAGTTCCAGTATTTTAACGCGAAGACGTACATCTACCCCATGGTTCCCGCTTACGCCGCCTCAAACGCCAATGCCCATGGTTATGCGGTCAAATGGATGGATGGTATTGCCGAGGAACAAACCTACGAACAGTGGATATCAGAACTCAAGAAGTTTAAGCCGGACGTTCTGATGGTGGAGACCAAGTCCCCGATTGTGAAGAAGCATTGGGCTCTGATCAAAGATCTCAAGAAAGAACTCCCCAAACTATTACTGGTCTGGGTAGGGGATCACGTCACTTTTGCGCCTGAAGAAATGATGGATAACAGTAAAGTGGACTACCTCATCACTGGTGGAGACTATGACTTTGTCATCGTCAATCTTCTTGACCACATATCATCGTCATTGCGAGCGAAGCGTGGCAATCCATCCCCCATATCCGAGTTGGAAGGTGGCGTCTGGTGGAGAGTAGGAGACAAAAAAATAAAACAAAAACCGGCAGAGACTATTAAACGAAAAGGCAAAGCCGTGTACGCCAATTCGGGTAAACCAAGTATCGCTCACGACCTGAATGAACTTCCCTTTGTCGATCGCGATCTGACGAAGTGGGAGCTCTACGCTGTCTACAACGGCAACTACAAATACACCCCCGCCACCTATATGTACTCCGGTCGGGACTGCTGGTGGAATCGCTGTACCTTCTGTGTTTGGGATCACACGATCAACCCCATCGGTTCATATCGCCGGTTTACAGCCCAGAGACTCTTCGACGAAGTGAAGCACGTAGTAGATAAATATCACGTCAAAGAAATTTTTGATGACGCCGGTACTTTTATGATTGGCAAACCTCTTGTAGATTTTTGCAATCTTATGATCGAGTCGGGGTACAGCAAGAAAGTCGTCTTCGGCTGCAACATGAGACTAAATGCTCTCAAGCAAGAACACTATGACCTTATGGGAAAGGCCAATTTCCGCTTTATCCTCTACGGTATGGAGTCCGCCAATCAGTACACTCTGGATCACTTGGATAAAGGCTTGAAGGTAGAACAAATCGAAGAAGGTGTCCGGATGGCCAAGAAGGGTGGTCTGGATCCCCACCTCACCATCATGATGGGGTATCCTTGGGAAACGTACCAAGATGCCAGAAATACAGTAGACCTAGCTAAGAAATGTTTTGAAAAAGGCTACGTCGATACTCTTCAGGCCACCGTCGTTATTCCTTACCCTGGTACTCCTCTCTGGAAAGAGTGCAAGAAAGAAGGTTGGCTCATTTCGGAAGACTACGATGACTACGACATGAGAAAGCCGGTTATGCAGTCATCTCTTACCGAGAAGCAAGTCTTGGAGCTGACCCAAGATCTTTATAAGTCTTTCCTAAGTCCAAGGTTTATGATTAGAAAAGTGACTGAGATTAGGAGTCTGGATGATATCAAATTCCTCTTCATGGCCGGATGGCGTTTTCTCGGGCACATGATGGACTTCTCACCCAAACAGCTCGGCCAGCACGGTGACGTCCTAAGCGGCTAGATATGAACCTCAAAATCTTTTTTAAGGACACACTTCGTCTTTTTCCATTTCGACTACTCAATATTTATCGTGAGTGGGCGAACAGAAACGTAGACCGCAAATTTGTTGGCTCGACCTTATCAATTACTCCGGGAGGGATATGGAAAAAAGCACCTGCAATTCCCAGTTATCGATACGAATTTGGTGCTGGAGTAGTAGACGACAAAATATACGTTATTGGAGGCATCAACGCTCCAAGCGTTTACCATGGAACAAAAATTAATGAAGTCTTTGACGTCAAAACCCAAAAATGGCAAAAAAAGACAGATCACCCAGTCATCATCCATCACCCAGGAGTTACGAGTGATGGTACAAAAATCTATGTTATTGGCGGGAATGGTATGCGTATTACCTCATGCCTATGATCCAATTTCTAACAAGTGGGAACGTCTTCCCAACATGCCAACCAAACGCTGTGCTCTTGGACTGGCTTATTTAGATGACAAAATCTATGCCGTTGGAGGTGCAGACAACAAGAATCCACTTTCGACTTTCGAAGTCTTTGATATCAAGAAAAATTTCTGGGAACGTCTTCCCGATATGCCGACCAAGATAGAACATCTTTTTGCAGTCGCTACGCAAGGGAAAATATTTGTCTTAGGTGGATACCAGAATGATCGTTTCCATAATATTGATATCTTTGAAAGCTACGATATCAATACAGGCAAGTGGTCCTCACTTCCACCGGTACCTGCCAAAATCAGCGGTTTTGCTGCCTGTGTCTACGGTGATAGTATCTTTACTTTTGGGGGGGAGCAGGGCTGGTCAATCTCGGGAGAGGTTTATGAGTTTCGTATACAAGAGAGCAGGT
>Ga0209518_1003545_pt1 | contig 13282 bp, 9 predicted proteins | sample RifGroB1_FD_183993 | JGI IMG/M metagenome (GOLD analysis project Ga0209518, IMG submission 183993) | Groundwater microbial communities from Rifle, Colorado, USA - Groundwater B1 (SPAdes) (version 2) | ecosystem: Environmental > Aquatic > Deep subsurface > Groundwater | place: Rifle, Colorado... | reverse complement strand
AGCATTGAAACCAAGAACGCTGAAAGGAATAATCGCCCAGTCCGGAATACCAAAAGAGGAGTGGTTGAAATATTGATAGGTGTTACTGGGACAACTACCGATTTCAGCTATCTTATATTTACGCTATCGCGCAAATACGGCATCTTTGTAGTTATTTAAATATTACCCGGTGCCATTGACATAACTCCAGAAAAGGAGTATTCTTATGGAAAGCAGTTTTCAAAATATCTACCTCGAACAGAAAAGGAGCCAATAATGGATGATTACATAGCTTACATGCACGAAGATGAAGGGTTTCAAGAGAAAGAGCATTGGGAGGTTTGGAGTAGGCTTCCAAGTCACCTATATGACTTCGAGAAAGCCCAATCGCGTGGTGGCAATACGGCAATGAGGGCAATGAGTGAAAAGTATTATATCTGGGTAGATCCTCAAGCTACCGCCGCGCTTTTAACGAATCCCAGAACATCTTTGATGGCTTTGGGGCACAGGTACAAAAATAGTTTGGGGTTCCATGTTGTGTCTTCGGCAGAGTCACCAAATTCAGTCGCCTATGCTCGAGCGATGAATGTGATTCTGGCCAAGGTTCATGGATACAAACCAAAAAAGGTGAAGAAAACGCCATAAACCCTGATGGCTTAAAACTTGCAGGGAACGAGGTCCCGATCTAGGAATAGGTCGGGACTTTCTGCACACACTTAAATTCAACTATTCCTTATTTACGCTATAGCGCAAATACGCGATACTTAAAGTTGAAATATTTTTGAGGATGGTTTAAAATTTTACAGAATTGCTGTAACAAATGGGAGGGATCTATGAGTCTTTTTGAAGATTGGCTTTTGGTAGTTTGTGTTTATCAGCGCTTGGATAAGAGAACAAGTGCGGCGAAGAAAATAGATGACGGGCTAAAGTTATTTTGGGCAGATGCAACTGACAGTGAAATCGCAGACGCCGCACGGAATATCGCAAAACTTTTCGATACAGATCCGAAGGAGATCCGTGAATCGCTCAATGAGAAAAGAATGAGTGCGCGAAGGATTTTGTATCCAAATGAATGGAATTAAGGGGCTCGCGGTTAATCACATCTCGAGCCCCTTGACTATACTTTTGAGGCATATATAATGGAATAACGATTGAGTTTCGGATGAAAAATTATACGTCCTAAATATAGGCGAGGGTGCAAACCCACAAATCATAAATAACTAAATAATTGAGCGAATCCCTTAAGAATAAGGGGTTTTTGCTTGTTATGTATTTGGCTCAAAGATTTCGAGTTCTCAAATCTCGAAATCTTTGATTGCCAAATCTTTAACCCCGTTAGATATACCCATGTATTGGGTCTACGTGCTTAAAAGCTTACGCGATAATCAGCTATATGTCGGCCGCACAGCCGACCTTAGAAAGCGATTAGAGGATCACAAGAGAGGAAAAGTTTTAAGTACGAAGGCACGGCGTCCCTTTAAGCTGGTTTATTGTGAGGCCAGCAATGACATTAAAGACGCTGATCATCGCGAAAAGTATTTGAAAACCACATGGGGTAAAAGATATCTAAAACATAGGACGCGCAATGACAGCGTTATCTAACGGGGTACTCAAATTTATTTATTCACTAACATTCATATAAATTTGGTATGCAGAAAAAATATTTTTCTAAATATCGCGAACCTTTAGCCACCCTGCCTTACTTGCCGGAAATCCAGCTGGAAAGCTGGCGCTGGTTTTTGGCGGACGGACTTAAAGAGCTTTTCCGCGAATCGTCTCCAATTAAGGACTACGGCGGAGAAGATTTGGATTTGGAATTCGTGGATTATGCCTTGGACGAGCCGAAATACGATGAGTATCAGGCGAAGGCGCAGAACGCATCCTTCGACGCGACGTTAAGAGTCAAGGCGCGCCTCACGAACAAAAAAACCGGGGAGATGAAGGAACAGGAAATATTTTTGGCGGATATGCCATTAATGACCCCAAGAGGAACATTTATAGTAAACGGAGTTGAGCGCGTCATTGTTTCGCAATTGGCTCGTTCTTTCGGAGTATATTTTACGGCGAATTTCTCCCGCGGCAAGAAATATTTCGGGGCGAAAATTATTCCATCGAGAGGAGCTTGGATTGAATTTGAATCTGACGCGGACGGAGCCCTTTACGCGAGGATAGACCGCAAAAGAAAAATTCCGGCCTCCTGCATCCTAAGGATTTTCGGCATTGCGACGAATGAAGAAATTTTGGGTAAGTTTGCCAAGGGCGGTGAAGTTGACCCGATTATAAAGAAAATGCTCGATAAAGATCAAACCAAGACCGCAAACGAGGCGTACATGGAAATTTATAAAAGGCTTCGCCCGGGCGAGCCTGCTACTATGGAAACGGCGAAGGAGCTTATATCGGCAATGTTCTCCGAAGAAAGATACGACCTTTCCTCAGTCGGGCGTTATAAATTAAATCAGCGTCTCGGCCTTTCTGATAATCCGACATCCAGAGTTTTATCAGGCAACGACCTGGTTAAAATAATTTCGCACATCTTAACTTTGAATTCTCAGCCGAACGCGGAAGCGGATGACGTAGATCATGTTGGAAACAGAAGAATCCGCTCATTAGGCGAGCTTTTGCAGCAGCGTCTCCGCGTCGGTATGACGCGAATGAAGCGGACGATACAAGATAGAATGTCCACGCTTGATCAAGCAACGCTAACCCCGGCGCATTTGATAAACGCGCGGCCTTTCATGGCGATATTGAAAGAATTTTTCACAACTAACCAGCTTTCTCAATTCATGAACCAGGTAAATGTTTTATCTGAACTCGAGCACTTGCGCCGCCTCTCCGCGCTCGGACCAGGAGGATTAACTCGCGAGCGCGCTGGGTTTGAAGTCCGAGATGTGCACCCTTCGCACTACGGGAGAATTTGCCCGATTGAAACTCCGGAAGGGCCGAATATCGGTCTTGTCGTCCACCTCGCGGGATACGCCAGAGTTAACGAATACGGAATTTTGGAGACTCCGTACAGAAAAGTTAAGGACGGGAAAATTACGGACGAGATACGATACATGACGGCCTTCGAGGACGCGAAATATAATATCGCGCAGGCCGGCACTAATATGGATAAGAGCGGGGTGATTTTAGACGATGAAACGGAAGGCAGGGTTAAGGGGTCTCCCGGATTGATGAAAAAAGAGGAAATAGATTTTATAGAAGTTGCGCCTGAACAGGCGTTTTCAATCGCGACAACATTGATTCCGTTTCTCGCTCACGACGACGCGAATCGCGCGATGATGGGTTCGAACATGCAAAGACAAGCAGTGCCGTGCATAAAACCGCAAGCTCCTTTGGTGGGAACTGGAGTTGAAGAGCGCGCAGCGCTCGATTCCGGAAGACTTACGGTGGCGGATGAAGACGGGGTTATCTCTCACGTGGATGCTTCAAAAATTACAGTTAAGTCGTCTAAAAAGGAAACTAATTATCCTCTTGTAAATTTTCTTCGTTCAAATGATTTTACCGTCATCAATCAGCGTCCGGTAGTTGAGCTTGGCGAGGTTGTTAAAAAAGGAGAAATTCTTGCCGATACATCTTCATCTGACCACGGAGTACTCGCGCTCGGGCAGAATTTGCTTGTCGCTTTTCTTTCGTGGGGAGGAGCCAATTTCGAGGACGCAATTATTCTTTCCGAGAGATTAGTCAAAGACGATACTTTCAGCTCGATTCACATCGAAGATTTTATGGTGGATGTCCGTGATACGAAGCTCGGGCCGGAAATTACCACGCACGATATTCCGAATGTTTCCGAAGAAAAATTAAAAGATTTAGATGAGGAGGGAATTATTAGAATCGGCGCGGAGGTCCGATCCGGAGACATATTGGTCGGCAAAATTACGCCCAAGGGCGAAGTCGAGCTTACTCCCGAAGAACGGCTGCTGCGCGCGATTTTCGGAGAAAAAGCTAGGGATGTTAAAGATACCTCGATGCGCGTTCCGCACGGAAAAGCTGGAAGAGTTGTCGGTATAAAAGTTTTTTCAAGAGAAAGAGGGGATAAATTGGATACGGGGGTCATAAAAAGAGTCCAAGTCGAGATCGCGCAGTTGAGAAAAATTTCCGTTGGAGACAAGCTTGCCGGACGCCATGGAAACAAGGGAGTCATTTCAAAGATTCTACCGGTTGAAGAGATGCCGTATCTCCCGGACGGCACGCCTGTAGATATAATTTTAAATCCTCTGGGAGTCGCGTCTCGAATGAATGTCGGGCAAATATTAGAAACTCACTTAGGATGGGCTGCGAAGGCGCTCGATTACCAGGCGATAACTCCGGCTCTGAATGGAGCTTCGGAAGATGAAATAAGGGGCGAATTGAAAAAAGCTGGTCTGCCCGAGCACGGAAAGATCAAGCTTTTCGACGGACGTACGGGGGAGCCTTTTGACCAGGAAGTTACGGTCGGGATGATTTATATGATGAAATTGATACATATGGTGGAAGACAAAATTCACATGAGATCGATCGGGCCTTATTCGCTTATTACTCAACAGCCTCTAGGAGGCAAGGCGCAGGGCGGGGGACAGAGATTTGGGGAAATGGAAGTCTGGGCGCTCGAGGGATACGGGGCGGCGCATACTTTGCAGGAAATGATAACGATAAAATCGGACGATGTTTTGGGCCGCGCGGCGGCTTATGACGCCATCGTCCGTGGAGAGAAATTCAAGAGCCCAAATTTGCCGGCCTCTTTCCACGTTTTGATAAATGAGCTTAAGGCGCTTGGGCTTGATGTCGATCTGAAAGGGGTTAAAGAGGAAGTTGAAAAAAATGCAAAGGTTGAGAGAGGCAGGGATGATGTGGTTATAAGAATTTAGGATTTAGTGGCTAAGCTACTAAGTTTCTTAGTAGCTTAGCCACTAAGCAAAGAAAACATGGAGACAAAAGTAACAGATTTTAAATCAATTTCAATAAAACTCGCCTCGCCCGAGAAAATTTTGGCCTGGTCGAGGGGAGAAGTGACAAAGCCCGAAACTATAAATTACAGGACGCAGAGAGCCGAGAAAGACGGTCTTTTCGACGAGCGTATTTTCGGCCCTGAGAAGGATTACGAGTGCTATTGCGGGAAATATCGCAGGATCAGGTACAAAGGGATTATTTGCGATAAATGCGGAGTCGAAGTGACTCGCTCGGTTGTGCGAAGGGAGCGAATGGGGCATATAAAACTTGCCTCTCCAGTATCTCATATTTGGTTTATGCGCGGCGTACCTTCGAGAATAGGGTTGGTTTTAAATCTCTCAATTCCTGAACTTGAACGCGTAATTTATTTCGCGGGATACGTGATTATTAAAGTTAACGATAAAGCTAAAGAAGAGGCGCTGCGAGAGCTTGAGCGCGAATTCAAATCTAAGACAAAGAAAGACGGGATGAAGGAAAAAGATAAGTCCAGCCTGAAAGAAGCGTGGGATGCCGCGAAAAAAGAACTGGACAGCATACGGATAAAGAGAGTTTTATCTGAGGTGGAATATCATAGGCTCTCTCTGCGCTGGGGAGAAGTTTTTGAAGCGGGCATCGGGGCCGAAGCATTGTTCAAGCTTTGCAAAGATGTGAATATGCCTGCCCTTAGAAAAGATCTTGAAAAAGAACTCGAGGAAACGGAAAATCCCCAGGCTAGAAAAAAAGTAATCAAAAGGCTTTCGCTAGTCAAAGCCATGGAGAGGTCCGGAACTCGTCCTGAGTGGATGTTTTTGAATATTATTCCGGTTTCTCCTCCGGCGCTTCGCCCGATGGTTCAGCTCGAAGGAGGAAGGCACGCGACTTCAGACGTAAATGATCTATATCGCAGAGTCATAAATAGAAATAACAGGCTAAAAAAACTTTTGGAGCTGAAAGCCCCCGAAGTTATAGTGCGGAACGAAAAAAGGATGCTGCAAGAAGCTGTTGACGCGCTTTTGGACAATTCAATAAGGCGCGGGCCCGGCGCGGCAACGTCACAAGCGCAAAAACGCCCATTGCGCTCGCTTGCGGACATGCTTAAAGGCAAGCAGGGCAGGTTCAGGCAGAATCTTTTGGGCAAGCGCGTTGATTATTCGGGGCGCTCTGTGATTGTTGTCGGGCCAGAATTGAAATTGCATCAATGCGGCCTTCCGAAACATATGGCGCTTGAGCTATTCAGACCTTTTGTAATAAATAAACTGATATCGGCGGATCTCGCGCATAACATAAGATCTGCGAACAGATTGATCGATGAAGCAACTTCAGATGTTTGGGCGATACTGGAGGAAGTGATCCGAGGGAAGTATGTTCTCTTGAATCGCGCGCCGACCCTGCATCGTTTAGGGATACAGGCGTTCCAGCCGGTTCTGATCGAGGGAAACGCAATTCAGATTCACCCGATGGTATGTTCTGCTTTCAATGCTGATTTTGACGGAGACCAAATGGCGGTTCACGTTCCATTGACGGAAGAAGCTCAGCGGGAAGCCGCGGATATCATGGCGGCGACAAAGAATCTTCTGAAACCTGGCACCGCCGATCCGACTGTAACGCCTTCGCAGGATATGGTTATTGGGTGCTACTGGCTCACAAAATTACGATCTAACGTAAAAGGAGAGGGTAGAATTTTTTCTAATCCCAACGAAGCGATTTTGGCTTATGACTATGACATTTTGGATTTAAAAGCAAAGATAAAAGTCCGCGCAACGCTGACTCCAAAATACAAAAAATTTGAGGGCGGTATTTTTGAGACGTCAGTCGGCAGGCTTTTGTTTAATTCCGTTCTGCCGAACGATTTCGAATACATGAACGAAGATATTAAGAAGAAAACTTTGGAACGAATCGTCGCTAAATTAATCGTTGATTACGGAGTCGACAAGGTGCCGCCCATTTTGGATAAGATCAAGTCTTTCGGGTTTAAGTACGCGACTGTATCCGGAATTTCTTGGGGAATGGACGATCTGAAAGTTCCAGAACAAAAAGGAGCGATATTGAAAGAAGCTCAAATAGAAGCAAAGAAAGTAGACGATCAATATAACGAAGGCTTGCTTACTGATGAAGAGAGGTATGACAAAGTCATCTCAATATGGGCGGAGGTGAAAAGGAAGGTTGATGAAGTTGTGCCTACGGTTTTGGACGAAGAGGGGCCGATACATTTGATGGTATCCTCCGCGGCGCGTGGAACTTGGACGCAAGTGACGCAAATGACCGGGATGAAGGGACTTGTCAGGAATCCAGCTGGGCGCACAATTGAGCTTCCAATTCTGTCTTCGTATAAAGAAGGTCTTAATGTTTTAGAGTATTTTATCTCAACCCATGGCGCCAGAAAAGGGACGGCGGATACGGCGCTTAAGACAGCGCACGCGGGCTATCTTACGCGCCGCCTTGTTGATGTCGCCCAGGAACTAATTGTCCGCGAAGAGGATTGCAAAGATTCAACCGGACTCAAGATATTTCGCAAGAATATAGAAGAATACGGTAAATCGTTTAACGCCAGGATTTTCGGAAGAGTTTTGGTGCAGGACGCGAAAGGAGCGAGCGGAAAAACGATCTTCAAGAAAGGGCACTTATTGACGCACGAGGACGCGGACCTGCTCGATAAATCCGGAATTGAAAGCGTAACCTTGCGCTCGCCGATTTCTTGCCAGACGCTCCGAGGAATTTGCCAGACATGCTATGGATACGATCTTGGTTCGAACGCGATTGTGAAGATGGGAGAGGCAGTTGGCATTGTTGCCGCGCAGGCAATAGGCGAACCTGGCACCCAGCTTACTATGAGGACTTTCCATGTCGGAGGAGTTGCCGGAGCCTCGGACATAACAATGGGCTTGCCGAGAATTGAGGAAATTTTCGAACTGCGCTTGCCCAAAAATGCGGCGGTTCTTTCGGACGTTGACGGAACCGTTATTGAGATAGTAGATAACGGCAGGGAGAAGACAGTTAAGATATTAGTTGACGAAAAAAATAAAAAGAAAAGCGAAGAGATCAAGGAATTTGTAACTCCATTTGGGAGATCGCTTTTGGTACAGAAGGGAAGCGAAGTTAAAAAAGGACAGGCCCTATCCGAAGGCCCGATCGATATTAAGGAACTTTTTGGTTTTTCCGGCACATCCGCGGCTCAAAATTATATCATTAGCGAAGTCGGCAGGATTTATTCCCTGCAAGGAGCTTCTATAAACGATAAGCACGTGGAAGTCATCGTCTCGCAAATGTTCTCTCGAATTAGGGTTAAAGAATCAGGCGATACAAAATTTGCGGTTGGAGATATCATTGAGAAAAGCGAATTGATTGAAGAGAACAAAATAGTTTCGGCTAAAAATGGAAAAGGCGCTGAAGGATCGGGAATTGTGTTGGGAATTACAAAAACCGCGCTTTCAACTTCGAGTTTCCTCGCCGCCGCTTCCTTTCAAGAAACGACCCGCGTCCTAATATCTGCATCACTCGAAGGAAAAGAAGACAAACTCCACGGCCTCAAGGAAAATGTCATCATTGGGCGCCTGATTCCGGCAGGAACTGGATACAGAAAAGACTATGAGATCAAGGATGAAAAAGAAGTAGAGGAAGAATATTACCGCGAAAGAAGAGAAACCCGAACACGCTCAAGATACTAAAAAATAAGGGCTTTTTGTGTTGTTGACTTTTGACGCTATTATAGGTATAATTGCGCAAAGTGGCCGAAAGGCTAAAACAATGGCTTGATCCTAAAACTGAAGGAGGAAGCATGCAGGAAATCCATATACCGACCGCGGACGAAGAAGCCGCCGCAATGCTGAACGCGGCGGCGGGGTGTCTGAGGGAAGCTCAGGCAAAATTATCTTTCGGAGGTGACGCGCTCGTTCGCGAGCGCGCGAAAGTGGCGGTCTTGCGAGATGAATTTGAAATCAGGGCCAGGGCCCTGATGGCACGCCATCAAAACCGGAAGTGCGATTGACCGTCTCGATTTATCGAGGCAGGGAAGGAGGTAGCATGCAAAAAGCGCTTCTGGCTGGGGGCGTTTTGGTTGAGGCCGTCGTGGCTTATCTGGCCTTAGAGCTGAAGCAGTTAGCCACGATTACCGGACGTTTTGACTATCATTCAGCGATCGCGCTGGCTCTCTGCGCGGTAGCAGGATTAGTCATTATAGTCATTGGCAAAAGAGCGTAAAAACCCGTCGGGGGAGTTGGTGAAGCAAAATTCATCAACTCCTCCGACACAAAACTTCAACCAAGTTCTTAAAAGGATTTAAGGGTTTAGTTGAGGGGTTGTTGCTTAACAAAAACAAAACTTTAACCAAAACCTGAAAGGAAGGTATCTGATGAGTGAAATTGTTTTACCAAACGGTTATTCTGGAGCAATTCTAATCCCGAGGGGTAGGCCAACTTTTCTGGGCACAGCTTGGGGTGTTAAAAAGAGGTCAAAAGCGCTCGAAGTTCTTAAAAAAAGCAATCCTTTCGGATTAACTCAGGAGGACTTGGCGCGTTTGGCGTTGCGGAAACTCCTCCGTGCTGATAAGGTCAAGGGCGACCTTACGTGGGATGAGGTGCTAAGGTGGGCGGAAAAATATTTCCAGCGGACGAAAGAAGATGCTTACAATTTTATTGGGGGGAGCTTCGATCCTATCGACTTCTCTAAGGCAAGGGCTGACGGACGACCGAATGCGTTTGCTCGGCGATGCCTTTACCGGGAGCTCGACGAAGAGTTTTTCAAGGAAGGCAGTAATCCCCAATTTTCACTCGAGTATCTTTTTACGCTGATCAGGAAAAGTTTCGGAGAAGGCGGGGGTAGATACGAGGAGAACTTTTATCTCCTCCATTTCGCAGGTGAGCTTAAGGAAGATGGTTGCCCGGATGAGACGGATGCGCCGGAGATTATTCCAATGACCTCCCTCTATCCCGAGAAGTTCGCCAAGAAGTCCGCCTTCGTTTTGAGGATGTTTCTTCGAAATATGGTTGAGGAGCGCAAGCTCCGCGAATATGAGGCGCCCCTGCGACATATTTCTCGGGTTTTTGGGGAATCTCTCCAGGGGTTTAAGTTCGAAATTAGAAATAAAGAAAGTGCCCTAGACATCTCGGCTGAGCCTCAAACTTGGGAAGCTCTTGCACAGGCGAAGGACTTTGTCCCTATGCAAAAATAAGGAGGCGATAACCAGCCGAGGAGATTGCTCCGCAATCTCCTCGGTATTTTTTTAATTTTTTGCTATAATATCCACATCATTTGTGGCAAAGAAAAAAGATAAAAATAAAAACGGTAAGTCCAAATGGCATGAAGGAATAGGGCGCGAAACAAAGCAATCCATCTTCGCGGTTTTTTCTTTCGCGGCGGCGTTTTTGCTAACACTGGCGGCCTTCGGGAAGGCAGGGCTTGTCGGGAACGGGCTTCAGAGCTTATTTGAAATTCTTTTCGGGAAAGCGTTTTTCTTGGTGCCATTGGTCTTTCTTTTTGGAGGATTTTCATTTCTTTTCGCCTTCCGCAGGAATTTTGTATGGGCGACGACAATCGGAGCCGTATTATTTTTGATATCGACTTTAGGCATTGCGGATCTTGCATTCAGGGATATGGCTGCGGGATATGTTGGGTTCGGGGCAAGCTACCTCTTTTTAAAACTTTTTGATTTTTGGGCGGCTTTAATTATTCTTCTGGCTCTCGATATCGTGGGACTTTTTATAATGATGAATTTTCACATCCTTGGTTTATTTAAAAAAGATGAGGCTGAAGCAGAAGATGATGAACCCGCCGAAAGACAAAGGCCAGTTCCCGTAGTCAGGGAAGAGTTAATGCCAATCGCGGTTTCTAATCCGGTCGTTAAAGAACCAGAAGCGAAACTGGCTCCGGCTGATGAATTTGGAGTTTTATCCCTAAAAACAAAAAGGTCAAAAGGGCTTCGCGAAATGTTCGGCCTCTTGCCGCCACTGGAGCTTCTTGAAGATGACCGCGGAACTCCTTCATCGGGGGACATAAAAGCCAATTCAAATATTATAAAAAGAACTCTTCAGAATTTCGGCATCGAGGTTGAGATGATGGAAGTAAACGTCGGCCCTTCGGTTACGCAATATACGCTTAAACCTGCGGAGGGGATGAAGCTCTCCAAAATTACCGGACTGCAAAATGACCTCGCCTTGGCGCTCGCCGCGCACCCCTTGAGGATTGAAGCGCCGATCCCCGGGAGGTCTCTCGTCGGGATCGAAATTCCAAATAGGTCCATCGCCTTAGTCGGGCTCCGATCTCTTTTGGGGTCGGAGGAATTTCAAAAGTCAGATAGGCCGCTCTTGTTCGCGCTCGGGCGCGATGTCTCGGGCAAGGCTGTTTACGCCGATCTCGCTAAGATGCCGCATTTATTGATCGCGGGCGCCACAGGGGCCGGCAAATCCGTCCAGATACATTCGTTTATCATGAGCCTTCTTTACAGAAATACTCCGGAATTTTTAAGGCTGATCGTTGTCGATCCGAAAAGAGTTGAACTTTCTATTTATTCGAAAATCCCGCACCTGATGTTTCCCCCAATCCATGACGCGAAAAAGACGATTTTGTCTTTGCGATGGGCGGGAAAGGAAATGGAGCGGAGATACGAGATCTTATCCCAGAGCGGAGTGCGTGATATAAGTTCCTATCACGCGAATATCCTCTCGAAAGATAAAGAAGCGGAGACGATGCCGTACTTGCTGATAATTGTCGATGAATTGGCGGATATAATGGCAACTTACCCGAGGGAACTTGAAGCCTCGATCATTCGTCTTGCGCAGATGTCGCGCGCGGTTGGAATACATTTAGTGCTTTCAACTCAGAGGCCTTCGGTTGAAGTTATTACCGGTCTAATTAAGGCGAATATAACTTCGAGAATCGCCTTCGCGGTTGCCTCGCAGATAGATTCGCGGACGATTTTGGACACTTCCGGCGCGGATAAACTTCTTGGGAACGGGGATATGCTTTTTCTCGCCGGGGATGTAGGCAAACCTAAACGAATACAAGGGGCGTTCGTTTCGGAGAAAGAAGTTAAGAAAGTTACCGGCTGGATTGAAGAGCACGTGGAAGACATCGGAGAAGTTATCACGGAAATTTCCGGGGATATTCCAAATGGAAATGGAATTTCTTCAGATGCGTCCGGTGCGCGTCATATCAATCTTGACGGGGAGATAGAGGACGACGAGGACGAGGAATTATTTGAACGCGCAAGGCAGATCGCGATTGAATCCGGCAGTATTTCCACTTCGCACCTTCAGCGCAGATTAAAATTGGGATACGCGAGAGCTGCTCGAATTGTGGATTTGCTTGAAGAGCGCGGAGTCGTCGGGCCAAAGGACGGTTCGAAGGCGAGGGAAGTATTAATCGCGAGGGAAGATTTCACGCCAAGCCACGAGCCGAAGCCCGAACCAAAACCCGAAGATTTTTACGAGAGTTTTTAGATGAGAATTTCAAACAAAAAGCTTTTGATTGGTTTTGTCGGGGTTTTAGTTTTATTCTACGGCCTCTGGCAGGCGAGAGATTTTTTAAGAGGGCCTCGCGTTTATATCGAAAGCCCAGAGCAAGGGGGAGTTTTTGATAAAAATCCCATGGTAGTCAAAGGGCAAGCTTTCGACATCATAAAATTTACGTTAAATGGCCGAACTATTTTTACCGATGAGAACGGAAATTTCCGCGAGGAAATTCTGCTTGCCAAAGGGGTGAACGATATAGAAATTTACGCGGAGGATAAATTCGGGCACGAAAAAAGGATTTTGCGAACAGTTTTGTTGAGATAATTTTGAATGGTATATTCCTGAAATAATTTGCATAGATTTTGGCTTGCGCCACATCAAGTTAATTTGCTATCGCTTATTGATTGGATATCATTAATAATATAATTTATGATATAAGATGCGATATTATGCGTAAAATAGATTCATGGGGGCCGGTCGCGCAGAAAATACTGCTTCTTCTTTTGGGAGGCGTTGCATTGGGTTTGGCGCGCTCGCCGCGCCAATATTTTTACATCATCAAAAACATAAAAAAAGATTGGCGGACTATCGAGAAAAGAAAATTATACTACTCGCTTAATAAACTTCGCAAAGAGAAATATATAGAGATAAAGAATAGCCGTGACGGGTCCGCAATGGCCGTGCTTACCGAAAAAGGAAGAAATAAAGCTCTCGCGTATAGCATTGATGAAATGATGATTCCTCCAATGGCCCGATGGGATAAGAAATGGCGCATTATTCTTTTTGATATTCCAGAAAAACATAAAAAGGCGAGAAATGCTTTAGCGGCAGTTTTAAAGAGAATGGGATGGTACCAATTTCAAAAGAGTGTATTTGTCCATCCGTTTGAATGCGAAAATGAAATCAATTTTGTTGTCCGCTTTTTCAACATTGAGCCATATGTGAGTTTA
>Ga0209518_1003540_pt1 | contig 13296 bp, 17 predicted proteins | sample RifGroB1_FD_183993 | JGI IMG/M metagenome (GOLD analysis project Ga0209518, IMG submission 183993) | Groundwater microbial communities from Rifle, Colorado, USA - Groundwater B1 (SPAdes) (version 2) | ecosystem: Environmental > Aquatic > Deep subsurface > Groundwater | place: Rifle, Colorado... | reverse complement strand
AGACTTTTGAAGAGCATAAACTGAATAAAATAAGATACTTGCGTTAAAGGAGGAGCAAGAAAATGCTATTTAACAAATTGATCGCCCTCGCACTGGGCGTTTTTTTCTGCGCGAATTTAACTTTTGCGAGCGAAAGCCCGGAAAAAAAACTCCAAGAAGCATTTAGAAAAATCCAGTCACTGTTCGATAGGCAAGCTTCGGAGAGGGAGTGGTCGCTATCGCTTGCAAAAATTTTGCGGGATCTTCTCGGCCCCAAAAGCTCCAACTCCATATCCTTGCCCAACATACCGTATGTTTGCGAATGCGGAGGCCTAGGCATCTGGTCTACCAGAACAACCATGAGAGGGAATGTTACTAAAGTCCAGGCATGGATTATACGCGTTGATCTCGAAGGCAAAAAATGGCTCTCATTCTGGCAGTTTGAGTTTGTGTTCCGGAATGGAGGATGGTATTTACACAGCTATTCATAAAAAGGGAGGTGTGCTGTGGTTAAGAGCAGAATCCGTGAAGCATTTGAGCAGAAAGAAGAAGACAGCCATGTTGGTATAAAGCCGTATAAAACAGACGGCTTTCGGAGTAGCATAAACGGAACCGTGCGCGACGTTATCGAATCGCAGCAGTTCACGCGCGAATGGCTTGAGGCAAGTTTTTTTCCGCGGGTCGCATACCACGAGCTGTTTGCGGGAAGAACGCGCGATGAGTTGAAGGGGAAACTGATGGCCACGATTTTTTATGAGCCGAGTACGCGCACAAGGTTATCATTTGAGACGGCAATGCTCAGGCTTGGAGGCATGGTTATCAGTTCAGAGAATGCCAGAGATTTTTCTTCCGCCGTCAAGGGCGAAATACTTGCCGATACAGCTAGGGTCATTGATATGTTTCGTCCAGACGCGATTGTTTTAAGGCACTACAAGACCGGAAGCGCCAAGTTGGCGGCCGAATTTTCCGACACCCCGATAATCAATGCTGGCGATGGCAAGGGCCAGCATCCAACTCAAGCGCTCCTCGACCTCTACACGATTAAGAAAGAGCTTGGCAAAATAGACGGGCTCGCGATCGCTATGTCGGGGGACCTAAAAAGAGGAAGAACTGTGCGATCATTGGTCTACCTGTTGTCTAAGTTCAGAGGAGTTTCTATTTTCCTCGTATCGCCGCCCTATCTCAGGATAGGCAAAGACATCAAGGAGCATCTTTCTCAACGGCAGATCAAAGACAGGGGGATCACATTTGAGGAGTTTATCGACATCAGGGAAGTTGCGCCTTTTGTTGATGCGATATATCAGACGCGGGATCAGACCGAGCGTGCTTCGCCATTGGAAAGGGTGCAGCGGCTTTACTACGGTGCGACCAAAGCGTTCTTTTGCCGGATAGATAAGGAAGTGCTCGGGCTCATGAAAAGCCATGCGCGAATATTGCACCCTCTTCCCAGAAACACGGAAATTAGCGCGGACTTAGACCAAGACAAGAGATCAGCGTATTTCCGCCAAGCTGGCTACGGTGTCCCGGTTCGGATGGCAATTCTTGAAGCGGTTTGCGGCTAACTGCTCTCTTCAGGAGCAATAAAGAGAAGTGGTTGTTGTTTAGGCGGCAGCCACTTTTTTATTTTATATAAATAAGGTATATTCTGGAGCTATGATAAGCGTGCACAAAAAAGTTTTTGTGGCGATGTCTGGCGGAGTTGATAGCTCTGTCGCAGCTTTTTTGTTGCGAGAACAGGGATACGATGTCACCGGTGCGCATATGACTTGCTGGGAGGGGTGCGATTCGAACGAAGACAGAAGGGACGCGATGAGGGTTGCCACGAAGATTGGAGTACCGTTTCATGTTTTTGATTTCAGGAAAGAATACAAAGATAAAGTTTTTAATTATATGATCCGCGAATACGCGGCTGGCCGGACGCCAAATCCGGATGTTGTCTGCAATTCTGAAATCAAATTCGGGATTTTTCTCGAGAAGGCAATTTCCATGGGAGCTGATTTTATCGCGACCCGCCACTTGGACACCGAGTGTCCACTTGGACACTCGGTGTCCAAGTTACTCGTTGCTCGCGATTCAAACAAAGATCAGACTTATTTTCTCTGGCGATTGAAGCAGGAGCAGCTTAAGTATGCTTTATTTCCCATCGGAGATTATTTAAAATTCGAGGTGCGCGAAATCGCAAAAAGGGCTGGCTTAATAATTGCGAATAAAAAAGATTCGCAGGGGCTTTGTTTCGTCGGTAAAATTGATTTTCAAGATTTTCTGCGCGAGTATTTGCCGACGAGACTTGGAAGCGTGGTTAATTCCGCCGGGAAAGTTTTAGGAACGCACGACGGCGCGCATTTTTTTACGCCTGGCCAAAGGCACGGAATAAAATTAGGCGGGTATTCGGAACCGCTCTATGTTGCCGATACGAATAAAGAAACAAATACAGTTGTCGTTGCCGAGGGCGCTTCCGATCCGATTTTGTATAGAGAAGAAATTTCCATCTCAGGCGCGAATTTGTCGTATGATATCCCGGAAAAAATCTCCGCGCGAATTCGGTATCGCCAGCCCTTGCAATCCTGTCGAATCGAAAATTCTAAAGTAATTTTCGATTCCCCTCAGCGCGGAGTCGCCCCGGGGCAGTCCGTCGTCTTTTATGCTGACGGGCGTCTATTGGGCGGGGGAATTATTGAAAAATAATATTGCGCGAATCAATTTTTCGTGATAGATTTTCTAGTAGTTTTTTGCAAAAATATTGAAGGGAGGGACGCAGATGAAACAGGAGGAAAGCATGAAATTCGAATCGGACGTTTTGACGGAAGATGATTACTTGCGGATAAATCGAAGTCGCCTGTTAGACCCGGAAAAGTCTTTAATGCTGGCGGTTTTGGACGATGCCATTGACTGCTATCAAAAGTACTATCTCTCTACTGACGCAAAAGATAAAGACTTATTCAGAGATGCTGAATTTTGGCTCATGGGCCAGAAGTCCGATTGGCCATTTCATTCGTGAATATATGCGAGGCTTTGGATTTTAGCCCCGGATATATCAAAAAAGGCCTCGCGAAATTGGTGGAGAACAAAAAGGCGGACACTACGTGATCCGCCTTTTTCATGCTAAAATGTTTTCATGTCCTCGAATGAGTTGCGCAAAAAATTTCTTAAGTTTTTTGAGTCGAAAGGACACGCGGTCGTGCCGTCTTCATCGCTTTTGCCTGATGATCCGTCGGTTCTTTTGACGACTGCAGGTATGCAGCAATTCAAAAAATATTACACCGGCGAGGCGGACCCGGTAAAAGATTTTGGTTCCAAGAATACAACATCAATTCAGAAATCATTTCGCACTTCGGATATTGATGAAGTGGGGGATGAGCGGCACCTTACATTTTTTGAAATGCTTGGAAATTTTTCATTTGGGGGGTATTTCAAGAGTGAGGCGATTTTATATGGTAAGGAATTTTTAGATTCTATTGGGCTTGAAATAGGATACGTTACCGTTTTCGCGGGCGACAAGAATATTCCTTTTGATGAAGAGTCGTTTAAGATTTGGGAAGAAGCCGGCGCAAGAGATATAAGAAGACTCGGAAGAGAAGATAATTTTTGGGGACCGACTGGAGGGGAGGGACCTTGCGGACCTACGACGGAAATTTATATAAACGGCATTGAAGTTTGGAATATAGTTTTCAATGAATATTTTCAAAAAGCGGACGGAACTTTGGGAAAATTAAAAACGCCCGGGGTTGATACGGGAATGGGCCTCGAGCGGCTGGCGATGGTTTCCCAGAAAAAAGAAAACATTTTTGAAACGGATTTATTCGAGCCGATTTTAGATATTCTTCCAGGGACTCTGTCAGAGCGCCAGAGGAGAATCATTTCGGATCATCTGCGTGCTTCGGCATTTTTGCTGTCCGACGGCGTTGAGCCTTCAAATAAAGAGGCGGGATATGTATTAAGACGCCTTCTGCGGAGATCTTTCGTATATGAGCATATTAACGTCCTATCTCCTCAGATTTTTGAATCAATAATGCTGGAGATAATAAAAAACTATGAAAACTTTTACCGCGATTTAAAAGAAAGGCGCGACGGGATCATCGATTCTTATTGGAAGGAGCGGGAGAAATTTTCAAAAACCCTCGCGAAGGGAATTCGGGAATTAGAGAAAAGCGAAAATATAGACGGAAAAAAAGCCTTTCGCATATACGAAACTTTCGGCTTGCCATACGAAATTATAAAAGAATTCTCCGGCGCGAAGTCGAATGCTCTAACCCGCGGCGGATTTGAAGAAGAGTTCAAAAAACATCAGGAGAAATCGCGCGCTGGGGCGGAGGGTAAATTTGGAGGACATGGGCTGATTTTGAATACTGGAGAGCTTAAGGCGAAAGACGAGCATGAGCTTTCAAAAGTTACTCGCCTTCATACCGCAACGCATCTTTTGCAGGCGGCGCTTAGAAAAGTTCTTGGAGAAGACGTTCGGCAGATGGGTTCAGATATTACTGCCGAAAGAACGAGATTTGATTTTAGTTTCCCGAGAAAACTTACCCATGAGGAAATAAAAAAAGTTGAGAATCTCGTTAATGGCGCCGTGGCGGGAAAACTCGAAGTTAAAATGGAGGAAATGGACATTGAGAGCGCAAAAAAATCAGGAGCGCTTTATTTTTTCAAAGAAAAATATCCGTCGAGGGTCAAGGTTTACAGCGTGGGTTCGCCAGCAGGCGAATTTTCTAAAGAGTTATGCGGAGGGCCACACGTTAAGAATACGGAAGAAATCGGGAAATTTGTTATAGTAAAGGAAGAGGCTTCGGCCTCCGGAGTCCGAAGGATTAGAGGAAAGATTATCCCTTGATGTTTTTTCCCAGATTGAAAAAAGAGAAAAATATTCTAGTTTTTGATATCGGGAGCTCCTCGGTCAACGCTTCGCTTTTGTTAAAGAAAGAAAACGAAATTCCTGTATTTCTGTCTTTTTCGCATCTCAGGCTCCCGCTTTTGGAAAATCCTGATTTCACGCATATCGAGCGGCACGCGAGGAAAGCGGTCAAAGAAATAGCCGAAGATGTTGGCAAAAAGAACAGAAAAAAAATGCCCGATTTGATTTATATGGTTCTTTCAGCCCCATGGTATTTTTCAGAAACAAAAAACGTAAAAATCCAAAGACGCGAAACTTTTGAGGTAACTGAGGAATTAGTCAATAAAATAATGGAAGACGAACTCGAACTGTTTAATCGAAAAGCCAGAGAAAAGTTCGAAGATTCAAGCGATATTGAAATTTTGGAAAAAGAAAAGATGAGATTTATAGTGAACGGATATCCAATAGAAAATCCTTATGGCAAAGAAACGAATAGGCTTGAACTTTCCATTTATCTCAGCGCCGCGAGAAGAAGTTTTGTAAAAAATATTGAAGATATGCTAACGCATTTTTTGGGAAACGCGGAAATTAAACTTGTTTCCGAGCCGTCTTCTCTTTTTAGAATTTTATCCGAGATGATCAATCCAAAAGAGGGCTATCTTGTTGTTGATGTGGGAGGAGAGGTTACAGAAATTTATCTGGTTCGAAACGGAGTTTTAGAAAATACCAAAAATTTTGCATGGGGAGCGAATCTTGTAATAAGGAGGGTCGCTTCTTCGTTGAATATTGGGCTAGGTGAAGCGCTTTCATTTTTTACCGCGCAAAGCTGGGGAGATATTAAAGAAGCCACTGATAAGAAACTTTCTTCGTCATCGCTAGGAGTTTGCTCGGAATGGCAGACTTTTCTCGGGGAATCGCTTTCTCTGCTTGGCCGCGAGCATCCATTGCCGCAGACCTTGGTTGTCTTGGGCGGAGTTGCCGGAAGCGACATATTGAAAAAATGCCTGAATTCTCCAGATTTTGCTTCATTCACGATTCTGGGCAAGCCTTTCGACGTCATCAGTTTTATTCCTGAGAATTTCGGTGAAAAAATATTAACATCCGGAATAGATCGCAAAGATTCAAAAATGACGCTACCATTACTATTAGCGCTAAGCGCGCTGAAATATGGAAATCAGAAATAATCCAATGGAGAGAAACCCTTCGTCGGGCCGTCCATTAATGAGGGATATAGCTCCAAAGTCATCAAGACTTAGGCTTCCCAAAAAAACTGCGACAATTTCTATCAAGAAAAAAGAGGCCGCGAAAGAAACGCAGTCGAATAAGTTTAAGACGGTAGTTTTATGCGGCGCGATTATATTTCTGGCGACGATACTTATCTTCGTAAAGTCGCTTGCGGAAGTTCGGGTATCTGTGACGCCGCGGCAATTTGTTTCCGATGTCGATCTCAACCTTGAAGCTTCTTCAAATTCAACAGCCCCGATTTCTCTTGAGATAGTCAGCTCAGAGGACACAGTAGAGTTGGACGGAACCATAGATAAAGTTTCAGCCGGGACGGAGAAAGCGCAAGGCCAGATTGTGATTTTTAATGCTTATTCTACAGAGTCTCAGATCCTAGTGGCGTCCACGCGATTTGAGGCGCCAGGAGGAAAGATCTACCGAATTAGGAACAGAATTACTATTCCTGGAGGAAGAATGGAAAAAGGCAAACTTATCCCCGGCCAGATTGAGGTGAACGTGTACGCGGACGCGGCCGGCGCTGATTATAATATCGGCCTATCAGACTTTACGATACCTGGATTCAAGGGAACGCCGAAATTTGATAAAATATACGCAAGGTCTAAGACAGAAATGTCAGGAGGATCATCAGGCGGGGCCAAGATTGTCACCCAAGAAATCGTAAACAATCTATTAGCACAAGCTCAGGAAAACTTTCACGGGAGCGTCAAGAATAAGATTCAAAAAGATCTTCCAGCCAGCGTGTATATTCCAGAGAGCGGAATAGATGTTAAAGTGACGCTTCTTAGCGCGGATCCGAAAGTAAATTCAGTCGCCGATAATGTGCGCATAAAAGCGAAAGCCTCAGCCGAGGTCGCCGTGCTCAAAAGGAGCGATATAGCAAAAGCGCTTTCTGCTAAATATCTGGATCTGAAAAGCGGAGAGAATGTCCAGATCAGCAATTTGGATGATCTTAGCTTCCAGGTCTTAAACAAGAATTTCGCCGAAAAAAAGATTACTTTCAAGGTGACCGGACAGGCGCACTTCGTCTGGCTTTTCGATGAAGTCGCGCTTAAAAAAGATTTAGCCGGCGCATCGCGCCAGGCTAGGCAGGACGTTTTTAAGAATTATTCTGCAATCGACCGTGCTGAGATAAAATTCACACCATCTTGGTTAAAATTTTTCCCCTCCGATCCTGATAAAATAAAACTTGACTATCCAGGCATCAAAGATTAAGATATAATGACGGAAAATAAGGACAAAACAATTGTTCAAGGACAAGTAATAGAGGCTTTACCCAACGCTACTTTCAAGGTTATATTGGATGACGGCAGGGAAATCCTCGCGCATCTCGCAGGGAAGATGCGTCTTTTTTACATAAAAGTGCTTGTTGGCGACAAGGTTAAAGTCGAGATGACGCCTTACGATGAAAAAAGAGGGCGAATAATACAAAGATTATAAAGTTTAAATTTAATGAATGAAGGTTCGAGCTTCAGTTAAGAAAATTTGCAGTTCGTGCAAAGTAGTCCGCCGGCGCGGACGTTTGCATGTTGTTTGCAAAAATCCGAAACATAAACAGCGCCAAGGCTGAATATAACTTATGCGGATCGCGGGAATAAACATACCAGATAACAAGAGGCTAGAAGTAGCTCTTACTTATATTTATGGAATCGGACGGGTTTCAGCGCTAAAAATTTTGGAAAAAGCGGGGATATCGGAAGGAAAACATCCTAAAGAACTTAAGGGCGATGAGATAAATCGCTTACGGGAAGAACTCGAAAAAAATTATAAAGTCGAAGGCGAATTGCGCAGAGAAATTTTATTGAATATAAAGCGCCTCCGGGATATCGGATCCTATCGCGGGATGCGCCATTCTAGAGGTCTTCCGTCGAGAGGACAGAGAACAAAGACCAATTCGAGGACGAGGAGGGGAAACGTCCGAAAGACGATGGGTTCCGGAAAGCGCAAGCTTGAAAAGAAATAAAATATGGGAAAGAAAAGAGTAATTCAAAAAGCAGATGGGGCTTTGGCGGGAGCTAAGAGCCAATCTGCCTCAAAGCTTCCGAAGCGCAAAATAGATTTCGGAGTTTTAAATATACTTTCATCTTATAATAACACGATTGCTACGCTAACTGACCGGGAGGGGAATGTTATATTATCCTCTTCTTGCGGCGCTATGGGTTTCAAAGGCGCGAGAAAAGGAACTCCGTACGCGGCGTCAAAGGTTTTGGAATTTATCGCCGAGCAGGCCAAATTAATCGGCCTCAAGGAAGTTGGAATAAAGGTCAAGGGGATTGGTTCAGGCAGAGAATCCGCGATCAGAACGTTCGCGTCCAAAGGTTTCGAGATACAATTTATCAGGGATTTGACTCCTGTGCCGCATAACGGCCCGAAGCCGCCTAAACCAAGGCGTGTGTAATATATTATGAGGATCTCGTGTAAAATTTGTAGAAGGTTGGGAATATCTATTTGCGGACGCGAGAAATGCGCGTTTAAGAGAAAGCCGTATGCGCCTGGCGAACATGGGAGAACGCGTAAATTTTCGAGGGCTTCGTCTGAATTCGGAGCACAGCTTAAAGAAAAACAGAAACTTAAATTTTTATACAATCTTCGCGAAAGGCAGTTCAGGAATTATATTAGAGAGGCGGAAAAAAGGACTGGAGATTCCGGAGAGAATTTGATGAAATTTTTGGAGTCGAGGCTTGACAACACCGTTTACCGCCTGGGTTTTTCGCAGACCCGTACACAGGCGCGCCAGGCCGTGGTTCACGGACACTTTATGGTGAACGGGAAACGAGTGAATATCCCGTCTTTCAGGGTCAAGAAAAATGATAAAATCACAATCAAGCAGCAAAGCCTTTCTAAAGGAATATTCCGCGATTTGGACGCGTACCTCAAAAAATATGTTCCGCCTGTTTGGCTTGAATTGGATAAGGGGAAAAAAGAAGGAATTGTGTTAGGTTCTCCCGCGACGGAGGATAATTTGCTTCTGGGTTCAAATATTAATTTAAAGGCCATCATCGAGTTTTACTCGAGATAATTATTATTAATTAATGGTAAAGATTGAGTTATGAGTTACACCATTTCAATGCCTTCTCGAATACGGACAGTATCCGAGGAAGAAAATAAAGGAGTTTATGAGATTGATTCCCTGCACCCTGGCTACGGGCATACTATAGGAAATAGCCTTAGACGGGTTCTTTTATCGTCTTTGCCGGGGGTCGCGATCACCCGAGTCAAAATTCACGGCGTATCCCATGAATTTTCAACGATTCCTGACGTTAAAGAAGACATTATATTAATAATTTTGAATCTAAAGCAGGTTAGGTTATTGATGCATGCCGACGAGCCGCAGGTTATAAAAATATCCGCGAAAGGCGTTAAAAAAGTTGTTGCTGGCGATTTCGAGACTCCGACTCAAGTCGAAGTTATGAATAAAGACTTAACTATCGCGACTTTGACTTCGAAGGACGCGAAGCTGGAAATAGAAGCTACTGTTGAGAGAGGCTTAGGCTATGTTCCAAGGGAAATTCTCGAGAAAGAAAAAGTCGAAGTAGGCATGCTGACGCTCGACGCGGTTTTTACGCCGATAAAGAAAGTTAATTATGAGGTCGAAAATATGCGGGTAGGGGAAAGAACTGACTACAATCGGCTGCGAATTTTGATAGAAACTGACGGGACAATTAATCCTAGAAAAGCGATTGAGGAAGCTGTCCGTATGCTGATAAAACAGCTCGAAGCCCTAGTCTTTGATGAAGATAAGGCTATTAGCGAAGTTCCTCCCGATACCGCAGAGCTCTCACAAGAAGAGCGTGCTTCAGCGGAATCAGCGAAAGCGCTTGACGACGAAGACCCGCTCAAAGTCCGGATAGAAGATCTTGAGTTTTCGTCTCGTACGCAAAATGCTCTATCTTCGGCTGGGATTAGGACGGTAGGGGGATTGGTTAAAAAATCCAGAGAAGACTTACTATCGCTTCAAGGAATTGGCGCCAAAGCCGTTGAAGAAATAGAGGAGGCGCTTTCCAGAACAGGGCTTTCACTAAAAGAGTAGGATGAGGCACAGAAAGAAAGGAAGAAAATTCGGAAGAGTCAGGAAAGTTCGCGTTGCCCTAATGCGCTCTTTATTGCGCGCGCTTATTTTGAAAGAAAAAATAAAAACGACGGAAGCGAAAGCGAAAGAAATCAGGCCGAAAGTGGAACAGCTTGTCACAAAAGCGAAAGATAAGAGTCTTGCGGCTAGGCGGGGGATTCTCTCGATATTGCCCGATAATTCTTGCGCAAAAAAACTCCAGACTGTCTTGGCGCCCAAGTATCTTGACCGCCGCGGAGGATATACTAGAATAATCAAGCTCGGAGCCCGTCCTTCGGATCGCGCCCCCATGGCTTTAATTGAATTCGTATAGATAATATGGAAAATGTAATTTTGGATGTTAAGGGAAAATCTCTAGGGCGCGCTGCGTCGGCTGCGGCAATAATGCTTCGCGGGAAAAATTTGCCGTCATTCGAGCCAAGAATTAGGCCATCACATAAATTGACGATTAAAAATGTCAAAGAATTAAATATCCATCCGACGAAGTTTAGAACGAAAGTTTACGCCGATTATTCCGGATACCCTGGCGGGCTGAAGCACATCGGACTCCGGGAGCTTTGGGCGAAGAGTCCGAGAGAAGTTTTCAAGCGCGCCGTCTGGGGGATGCTTCCCAAAAACCGTTCAAGAAAACATATCATTAAAAATTTGAAATTTGAATAAGATGCCGCCAAAGAAAAAAATAGCACCCAAAAAAATAGCCCCTAAATCCGTAAAAAAACAGGTTGTTAAAAAGCCAGAAATAAAAAAAGTCGAGGAACGTGTTGTGCCTGTTGGCAGATATATTGAGGCTCTTGGCAGAAGAAAGACCTCTATCGCACGCGTGAGGATTTTTCAGAATACTCCATTTTCGATTTTGATAAACGAGAAACCTTACGATTCCTATTTCCCGACATTCGAATTGAAAAATATTATTGATTCGCCTTTGGCGAAAACAAATCTTCCGAAAAAGTTTTCAATAAGCGCGAAGGTTAATGGGGGAGGAATTCATTCCCAAGCGGAAGCGGTCCGCCATGGAATTTCGCGCGCGCTTGAGAAAATCGAGCCCGGATTACGCAAAGTCTTGAAACCTTTTGGATACTTAAAGCGCGACCCACGCATGAAAGAGCGCCGCAAATTCGGACTCAAGAAAGCCCGCAAAGCCCCTCAATGGGCGAAGAGGTAGTTTTGTTATGGCTTATTTGACTCACTTGTTCTTATTTCACGCTATCGCGAAAATAAGGAATAATTGTATCTCATATGATTAGCAGTCCTTGACAGGGAGTGCTAATTCGAATAAACTCGTAATATGAATAGATTAGGGGCTAGAGAGGAGAATATCTTAAACTTTATTATAAGAGATTATGTCAAGAATGCTTCGCCCATTTCTTCGGGGAGGATTTTTGATTCTAGGACATTCAGATTGAGTCCAGCTACGATACGAAACGCCATGCTCGAGCTTGGCGACGATGGATATCTGGAACAGCCGCACACTTCATCCGGCCGAATTCCGACTGATAAAGCCTATAGATATTTCGTCGATAATCTCATGTCGCGCAAAGATCCGACGCGGAACGAAAAAATGCTTCTCGAAGATTTAGCCAAGGAAATACGCGAGAGGCACGAAATGCTGTTTGAAAATTTCGTGAAATCTTTGGCGGAAGAAGTAGGATTATTTACTGCGATCGCCAGTTTTAATAATGGATCGAGGATAGAAACTTATGGGCTCGAGAAAGTTTTTGAAGAGCCGGAATTCGACGATAGGAATTTGACGGTTGAATTTTCGCGATTGGTAGACAATATTGATGATATCGCGGGAAAATTTTTAGAGGATTCATTTGAAGACAGGCCTTCTATTTTTATCGGCGGGGAGAAGCCGCTTCATAATGCCAAAGAATTCAGCTCGGTTGCGATGAAGTTTTTAGATAATGAATTCGGGAACTGCGTGATTTTTTCAATAGGTCCCAAGCGTATGAATTACGAAAAGGTTTCCTCGCTTCTTAATTTTATTGTTAAAGATATGATGGAATAATTATGCCAGACGAAGAAATAGAATTGGAGGAGGAAGTTATCGAAGAGGAAGGGCTAAAGGACAAGCTTAAGAAAATGCGAGAGGACCTGAATGTTTGCAGGAAAGAGAAAGAAGAATATTTAGCGGGGTGGCAGAGAGCGAAGGCGGACTTCATCAACGCTAGGAAGGAAGAAGAGAGAAATCGAGAAATCTTTGTGAAATTCGCACAAGCATCTATACTTCTCGAATTCTTGCAGATAATCGATTCGCTCGAAATGGCGATGAAACATGATGACGGAATCAAGCAAATTTATTTGCAGGCGAAAGAGATATTAAAACAGCACGGGGTGACCCAGATTGAATCAGAAGGAAAGAAATTTGATCCAGCTCTGCATGAGGCGATAGAGAAAGCGGAAGTTAATGAGGAGGAAAAAGACAATATGGTGGTCGAGGATTTGCAAAAAGGCTGGCTGATCTTCGAGAAAGTATTAAGGCCGGCCAAAGTGAAAGTGGGAATATTCAAAATTAAAAGTTAAAAAATCAAAATTTAGAATTATGCCAAAAATATTAGGAATTGATTTAGGGACAACTAACTCCGCTGCGGCGGTGATTGAAGGTGGAGAACCGAAGATTCTCGAAAACGAAGAGGGCGTCCGAACCACGCCGTCCATGGTCGCGATATCGAAAGCCGGAGACAGGGTTACTGGGCTCCTAGCAAAGCGACAAGCTGTTACAAATCCGGAGAATACGATTTTTTCCGTCAAGCGTCTTATCGGGCGCAAATTTACCGATCCTGAAGTCGGGCGGGATAAAAAATGGCTTTCGTATAAGATTCAGGCGTCTGCGAACGGAGGCGTTGAGATAAAAATTGGAGATAAATGGCTGCGGCCGGAAGAAATATCCGCGATGATTTTGCAGAAGTTAAAAAGAGACGCCGAAGCGAAGCTCGGAGGGAAAATAGACGAAGCCGTTATAACGGTGCCAGCCTATTTCGACGATTCTCAAAGAGCCGCGACCAAAGCGGCGGGAGAAATCGCTGGTTTTAATGTGAAAAGAATTTTGCCGGAACCGACGGCGGCCGCGCTTGCTTACGGGTTAAACAAAAAGAAGGACGAGAAGATCGTTGTTTACGATTTCGGCGGCGGAACTTTCGATGTTTCGGTTTTGGAAGTAAGCTCGGATACGGTCGAGGTG
>Ga0209518_1003531_pt1 | contig 13325 bp, 31 predicted proteins | sample RifGroB1_FD_183993 | JGI IMG/M metagenome (GOLD analysis project Ga0209518, IMG submission 183993) | Groundwater microbial communities from Rifle, Colorado, USA - Groundwater B1 (SPAdes) (version 2) | ecosystem: Environmental > Aquatic > Deep subsurface > Groundwater | place: Rifle, Colorado... | reverse complement strand
TGGTAATAGTATCCACTTTAACTGGAAGAACAGGAATAAATCTACAGGCGGATTTAACGGAGGTTTTCAATGAAATATATCATAGCGTTAATGTTGCTGCTCATGCCTGTGACAAGCTGGGCGCTGGATAAGAAAATAGTTACAAATAATGAATTTAAAATCGGCATATTTGACAAGTTCGGTAATGGCATATCGGGGCTTGACGTGATTACCCCATATTCGGATACTGTAATTAAAATACAATGTGGGGCAGGGAATATTATCACTGTGGATGAAACGGCAGATACATTTGCCGATGAAGGTGGGGGTTACTATCTGCTTATCACTAATGACACATTCACTGCTGTCAATGAAGCCGAGTGCCTGGGATGGGTTGAAGGGGAAGGCAATTATGTTGGGCTAATTGCGAAGACGCCGGTGAAGTTTAAGGCAGTAGGCGCAACCATGAGCCAAGTTGGTCTTTTGAAATCTATTACAGTTAGTTCTGCAACTACTTCGACCATAACAAGTACTGAATTATCTGAGGCAAGTAACAAGGATTATGTCGGCGGAATAGTTAACTGCCCAAATGCTACAGCGGTAGATAACAGGGCGATAATTCTTAAAATTATAAGTTTCAATCCAACAACAGATACGATTACACTGAATGGTTTATTTGCGTCAGCTTTATCGGCTAATGATGTCTGTGATATTTACATAGATACGGTGAGGTAATAATGAGTAACATATCTGAATATTTTGTGGCTAAAGATGCAACTATTAATGAGATCGCTGTAATCTATAGATGCTTTCTTGAGGCTGGGGGGCAGGGAATAGGTGGCCTTACTCCATTGCTTAAGATTACGAATCCGGCAGGCACCAATGTAACCCTTGTTGAAAATACAGATTGGCGTAAGGTAGAGAGAAGCAATGTTAATGGAGATTATGAAGTCATTATAGGTATCAGTAATTTCACATCTTTTGGCCAATATACAATAGAAATAGATAGCCAAGATCCTGGAGTAGGTAAACTTATTGCTCACTTCACACTTAAAGGGGTATATGGAACTATTGTATCCGGAGCTTCTACAACTGGATTTGTGACAGATTTGGCTTCTACGGTAACAGACTTCTATAAAGATAGTTATTTATTAATGATAGGTGGGGCATGTGATGGTTCTGGACCTAAAAAAGTTACTGCGTATACCTCTGGTAAGGCAATTACTATTAACGCTTTACCTACAGCACCATCTGTAGGCGACGCATTTTACTTAATACGATTTTAATACCAAAGGGGTAAAAATGAAGAGTGATAGTATAATAATAAAAAATTATAAACTAAAAAGGGGGGTTTAATAATGGCGGCTACATTTGCATGGTTAGAAAGATATGGAGCAACACCTGGAACTACAGTAGACCCAACGTCTTATGTACATTTACTTTCTGCAGATGTTGCGAGTGGAAATGATACAAACTATACTAATTACCCGATAACAGTTCCTGGAGCTGGAGATGATTATAGTTATGAACGGTATGTGAGAGGTAAATGGACGGGTACATTTAATAACATTCAAAATGTAAAATTTTGGAAGTCTGCTGGATCTCCTAATACTGGGTGGACAATAAATGCTGGAGTTACAAGTGGGTTTAGTACACCGGTAGATACCGCATCAGCTATAGCTGCTGCGGCTATTCCTACAAGTCAAGGTGCGGGCTTAACATTGACATTTGATGGTACATACAGTCAATTTGCTGTAATGCAAGCTGTTGTAGCCAGTACAGCTGGTCCTGGAGATATGATTACATCCCCTGGTGCAACTTATAGCCTTAGCTACGACGAAAGCTAGAACTCATTGATTTTATTAGAGAATTTAAAGTTAGTTAGACGTTGAAGAAAGATTTAAGATTAGTATAAACCAATAAGAAAGGAACTCAATACAATGAGTTGTTTTTATTTAAAAACCCCCCATACGCCGTACAATTCCATTAAAAAAGAAAAAACTCTTAAAAGACCTAAGATGTCGCACGAAAGACGCTATGTTTTAATTTAAGGTCCTAGAGGCTAAACCCAAAGGAGATTTACAATGTCTGATAGATTGTGTTGGAGAGCGGTATTAAAAAATAATAGTTTAATAAATCAATTTGATAATGGAATAGAAAAGTCGTTTAGGGAGGTTCTAGATAAAGAGGATCTTGTAGTAAGTTTTGAGTTATTTAATGATGATGAATCTTACGTCGTATATTTACAAGATGGTGGGTTTAAAATAGGTGATATTTTAATACCTGTATTTAATCCTGGAGGTCAAGAGTATAGATTAATATATTTTAAATCGAGGGTACTTCATTTTGGACCTTCTGGGGCTGAAGAGGAGACTGAGTACTTTTTGGGGTGGCAGGTGACATATGATGAAAGAAATTATAAACTTATGTTAAATATAAAGAATGATGGAAGAGTGGGATTTATGAATATATCCCCAAGAGATGAGGATATAAGAAAACATATAATGAAAGCTACGTATTAAATTTTAATTTTAGCAATACAATGCTAATATAACCTATACAAAGGTATAAATGAGTTATATAATCCTCAGTGGTGAAGAATCCTTAGTCCAAGTTATAACAGGCAATAGCTGCGGACAAAAAGAATTTATACAAACTATAACCGGATCTTCTAGAGCTCTAAAGTCTTCTATACAAGTTATAACGGGTAATGGATGTGGTCTAAAGAATATATCTCAAGAGATAACGGGTAATTCTAGAGCTTTAAAATCTTTTACTCAAACTATTACAGGGTCTGCTAGATCATTAAAGTTTTCTATCCAGGTCATTACTGGCAATAGCTGTAGCTTAAAGAATATAGTCCAAACCATCTCAGGTAATTCCAGATCCTTAAAGTCTTCTATCCAAACTATAACAGGTAATTCCAGATCCTTAAAGTCTTCTATACAAACAATTACAGGTAATTCTAGAGCTTTAAAGTCTTCTATACAAACTATTTCAGGTAATTCTGCAGGGTTAAAAAATATAATCCAAATTATAGTAGGTAATTCTAAAGCCACTACAGCTATAACTCAAATCATAACAGGTAATTCTAGAGCTTTAAAGAATATAGTTCAAGATATAACTGGTAATAGCTGCTGTCAAAAAGAATTTATTCAAACTATACTTGGTAATTCTAAAGCCTTAAAGTCTTATATTCAAACTATAACAGGGTCCTCTAGAGCTCTAAAATTATATTTCCAAACTATAACTGGTAATAGCTGCTGTCAAAAAGAATTTATTCAAACTATACTTGGTAATTCAAAGGCTGCTACAGCTACAATTCAAACTATAACAGGGTCCTCTAGAGCTCTAAAATCTTATGTCCAAACTATAACAGGGTCCTCTAGAGCTCTAAAATCTTATGTCCAAACAATTACAGGGTCTTCTAGAACTCTAAAATCTTATGTCCAAACAATTACAGGCAATAGTCGCAGCCTAAAGAATATAGTACAAGAGATAACAGGTAATTCTAGAGCCTTAAAGTTTTTAACTCAAGTTATAACAGGCAATTCAAGTAGTCTAAAGTCTTCTATACAAACAATAACGGGTAATTCTAAGGCTAGTACATCTTCTATTCAAGCTGTTACAGGATCTTCTAGAGCTCTAAAATCTTTTATTCAAGTTATAACAGGTAATTCTAGAGCCTTAAAATCTTATACACAAACAATTACAGGATCTTCTAGAGCCTTAAAATCTTTCGTTCAAGTTATAACAGGTAGTGCGACATGCATAACCCCTATATCAGTTAAAACTATTACTGGTAATAGCTGTAGTCTAAAGTCCTTAACCCAAACGATAACGGGTAATTCTAGAAGTTCTATATCATACCCATATGTGGTCTACATAACTATTAACTCGAGAGAATATACGCCTATAGATTTGTTGACAAAAGAATATGTCGATATTAATATAGATGAAAAGGAGCAATGATGACCAGAGGAACTACAGTATTAATAGAAATAGTATTTAATCTACAAAACGTATTTGGGTCTCAGACATTAATAGACCCAACAAATCCAGTTATAACCGTAACTGGCCCAGATAATATTAATAGAGCAACAGATGTTGTCTTAACAAGATATGACGCAGGTAGATACTATTATACACTAGCTACTTTCACCACTTGGCGAAAAGGTTATTATACATCTACAGTAACTGCAGCATATAATTCAATGCCCATTAAATTAACACAAATTAAATCATTTATTTTAGAATAAAGACCTGGGTCCACACGCCCCAGGACTCAGGTCTTATACCCACAAGACACAACCTATTTTCAATTAATAATAAATATTAATAAAGTACAATAACAGTATAATAAATATATTAGATATACTGAGTATAGTTAGTATACTCATAGCTCATTCCTCCACACGGACCTGGTCCACACGTCCTGAAACCACTTTTTCCACTTTCTCTGTCTCCTCGGACCAAATAAATACTTTAATAAGTATAAGCTTTATAAGATATAAGTATATTAAAAGGATATAAAGTAACATCAGATAATAGATAACTAGTAATAAGTAATTAGTTTTATAACATATATTATATTAATGTGTATCTAATATATTTTTACTCTGGGAATAGTTAGTCTTTAGCCCATAATCTTTAGCCCATAATCTTTAGCCCCCATCCACTTTTAGAAAATATATTAGCGTGTCTATACCAATATATCTACAGGAGGATCAAAATGATTAATTAAAATTAGTAATAGAAACAATCAGTTAGATGTATTATAGTAACTAACAATTAACCAAGGAGGATTTAAAATGAATCTAGAAATATTCAAGAATAAAGTAATTAAAGCATCAAAGGTTATAGGTAAACAAGCATTAAGGGTAGTTAAGACATTTCTTACAATAGCTTGGATGTCTTTTCTGATAAGGTTATTTATTATATCAGTAACCACAGGGTCTCCTGCAGCAATCTTGTTATTATCCTTGTCTCTAGTAGTATTTACGATATAGATGGACCTTGGACATAATAAATTTTATATACCTTCTATATACAGAAAATCTATATAGATGGACATGTCCGAGGTCCGAATATTAACAATGAAAGGGGGTGATATAAAGATGACTATTGAAGAATTGTATAAGATTATGGAAGAAGAACTTATGCCTGAAGTAACTGAAGGAGAGGTATATAAAATCATCAATGAAGAACTTAATGGTTAGTTTATGTCCGAATATTAACAATGAAAGGAGGTGATATTGTGGGTAATGTAATAAAGATATTCTTAGCAGTTACCTTAATAGCAGTATTGAATTACTACATATATGTAGCTATTAAGGTACTGCCTTAGTACCTTTATCAAATGGATTCTAGTCTTGGGTGTGGTCTTAATTCACATAGGTGGCAAGTGTCTAAATCTATCATGAAAGGAGGTGATATTAATGGCTAAGGTCTACAAGATCTCAGATGTCCTCAATGGCTCTGCCAAGGTGGAATCTGGGAAGGCTGAGAAGGGTGAGAGCAAGGCACTTCGTGCTAAGGCTCTCAAGCATCTCACAGCTGTTGGAGACTGTATGCTTCTTAGTGAATTTGTTAAGGCTTTCTATAACAGATTCACTAGAGATGAGTATAATTACGCCCGTCAGGTCTTCATGACTCGCGGAGGTAATTTCTCCATCAAGAAGGCAAAAATTGATGGAGACAGTCGGGAACGGCTCTTTTTAGTGAGAGTGTCCTAACTCATCCCACATCTGAATAAGATTCCGAGTTGTCCACTTACTTGGGAACAGAAAAGTGGAATTAATAATAACAACTAACCAAGGAGGATTTAAAATGAATCTAGAAATATTTAAGAACAAAGTAACGAAGACTGTAAACAAAGTAGTAACACCTGTTGGACCGGCTTTAATCAAAGTAGGAAAGACTCTTGAGCCAATAGTTAAAGCAGGTGTCAAGTTCCTCAACAGTACTGCTGTAATATGGCTCGCAGCTATGGTGATAAGACTGTTCATCTTGGCCGTAACCACGGGTTCAATAATACCTGTATTACTACTGACACTCTTCTTGGGTGTCCTTGTAGGATTAGTATAACTTAATCACCAACCCGCTAGGTCCGACGGCTATAATATCGGACCAAGGAGGTTTACAATGTCTAAGACAATTCACTCATGCCACAAATGTGGTTTACTCAGAGCTGGTCAGGTTGTTGGACTACCTGACTGCCATTGTCTCGGTCAAACCTGGTTTTCATATGAAGGTGAAATAAGAACTGAGAAGGAAGCAATTGAGATTGCTAACGAGGTGTATAGACAACGTCTTCAATACGTGGATGATTCTGAACGTATTAACAGCTTGAAGAAGATGTATGGAGTAGCTGCATATTAACTTTAACTTAACTCATGAAAGGAGGTGATATTAATGTATTATAATGACGATCAAGATAGATCTATGTTTGAAGGTCCGGGTGGGATATCATCACTTCGGAAAGCTACAAAAAGTAATCCGAGAAATTTACCTTGTCCTACTTGTGGAGAAGCAAATAGATTAACTCCTAAAGATGTGCACTTAGGGTATCAGTGTGATCAATGTGCTGATATGACGGAAGCAGGAGAGTTAGAATATTAACTTTAACCCAACCCGCGACTCTCGACGGCTATAATATCGAGAGAAGGAGGTTTACAATGTCTAAGAAAACCAGCAAAACAGAAGTACCTTTTAATGCAGCAATAAAGGAATCTTTAGAAATTGCTTCAGAAGATGCTCTTAGAACTGAAGCTTACAATCTTGTAGATAAGATTGTTGAGATTAAGAAAGAGATCGTAGACATCATGGATAAGAAAGGAGGTGATATTATGGAAAAGAAAGCTAAGGTCTTTAAGATCGCTGATGTCCTTAACGGTACTGCTGATGTACCTTCAGGACATGCTGAGAAGGGCGAATCAGCTGCTCTTAGAACAGCCGCTGCAAAGATCCTTCCCGCAGTGGGAGATTGTATGCTTCTTAGTGAGTTTGTGAAGTCCTTCTACAAGCGCTTCACTAGGGATGAGTACAACTATGCTCGCCAGGTCTTTATGACTCGTGGTGGAAGCTTTGCTATTAAGAAGGCTCATATCTCTGGGGATACCAGAGAGAGGTCCTTCCTCGTAAGAGTGAAATAGTTCCTCTTACATCTAGATGGGAGTGTCTTTATGAGCTCCCATCTAAGAAATAAATTCCCCCCCCAAGGGGGCCGGGCCGGGGTGAGTGCCTCGGCTTAGGTTCAGGTACTTTGGTATATACATACGTATGTAACTTGGATGTCTCCGTTACGATACCTATCCTATAACAGAAAGGAGTCCATATGTCCATAAGATCACCACCAAAATAATTCTTTATCTACATCGTTGATAGCCACAAGGAGACTTGTTATAATTATATTATAATAAATAATAACTATAGGGGTTATTATAAACAAAGGAGGTAACAAGATGGATAAGAACAATATGAAGTCAGAGGGAAAGAATGTAGTTGATGTTAACAATAACAATGGAGGTGATAAGATGGAAAAGACAGAGACAAAGAAGGTAACAACGTTTAAAATAGGTGATATAACAAGTGGCAAAGTAGTAGTTAATACAGGACGTGGCGGTACGTCCGAATTAGGTAACTTAATACGTACCAAGGCTAACGAAGTACTGAAAGCATCTGGAGATGCTGTCAGGCTAGGTGAGTTTGTTAGCTTTATTAAGGGGACTCACGAGTACAGAGAAGTATATACCAGATGTAAGATGGTATTCTCGAGTAAGAGCAGCAGTTTCAGTATCAGGAAGTATGATGTACAAGGTAAGGAGATGAGTTTCTTAGTTAGGAAATAGTAGATGTATTGTAACCCAGAGATGTTGGTTAGTCTCTGGGTTATTTTTTATGTAGCTTGGGGGTTCGTTTGTAATTAATGTTTTCCCCTCCGGGGACACGGGGGTTCGGAGTCCCCAACTCAGGTTCGGAGTCAGTGGTATACACACCGGGGGTTCGTTTGTAATTACGGTTAATTTATGTATGGAACTGGTGCTATAAATAGGTTTGATATAGAAAGGGGGTTTGTATGGGACCAAGATCACCACCAAAATAATTCTTTATCTACATCGTTGATAGCCACTAATATACACATTATAATATTATTATAATTTATAAATACGGGGTAATAGTACCGCGTATAAACAAAGGAGGTAACAAGATGGATAAGAACAATATGAAGTCAGAAGTAAAGGTAGCATCAGTAGCAAAGGTAGCAGATGTAATTAATAAGGGGGGGTGATAAAATGGAAACAAAGACAGAAGTAACAACAGCAGTGGTGCCTGCTACAAGAAGTGTAGCGACGTTTAAGATCGGTGACATCCAGTCAGGTAAGGCGATAGTTAATACAGGACGTGGTGGTAATGGTACATCAGAGTTAGGTAATCTGATCAGGACCAAAGCTGCTGAGGTATTGAAAGCATCAGGAGATGCCGTCAGGCTGGGTGAGTTCGTATCGTTCATCAAAGGTACACATGAGTACAGAGAAGTGTATACCAGGTGTAAGATGACGTTCTCGTCTAAGAATTCAGCATTCGCTGTTAGGAAGTACGATGTACAAGGTAAAGAGATGTCATTCTTAGTACGTAAGTAGTATATACGTATATGAAGTATGTTATAGCCGTGGTGCTGACGTGGACCACGGCTATTTTTTTATATAGAAAGGAGATGACATTATGAACAAGCATATGAAGGAAGTCATAGCTATCCTTATGGATAGCCCGTTCTGGTATCTTCTTAAGATAAGGGAACGTATGAAGTTAGTTAAGTTTACTGAGTCTCTCTTCTGGAATTAAGTAAAGTGGACATTGGACATATAGATTTCTATACGTATAAGGTATTAATTTATTTGTTGTCCGAGGTCCGATGTCCAAATAAAGTAGACATCTGGCTGGGGCTATTGCGACCAGACTATCTATTATAGAAAGGAGGCGAGCATATTGGTAAGGACGTTATTGGTAAGGACGTTGTTGGTAAGGATGTCAGCTATAGCTATAGCTATGGCCCCCTTGTTTTACCACAGGTATGGGGGGTAGCTATAGCTGCGGTGGGTAGTTGGTCAAGACAAAATTTTTTTGGAAAGGAGGACAAACATTTGGCTATTTGGCTATGTGGCTATTTAGTTGGGTAGCTATTTAGTAAGGTAGTTGACATATGTTATATATAAACCTAACAAGGAGGTAATACAATGCTATATGTACCACAAATAACTGCTGGGACTATAGTAGTAGTAGAGTCGATAGATGATAGAGACTTTATATATGTTGTAGATTTAGTATCTAAAAAGGTATTATGTTCTAATGGAGATGTTATAAAGGACATACCTAAAGTGGAGTGGGATAAATTAACTGATCTAATTCAATCTATTGTATGGCCTTAGAATTAAAGGTAACAAGGGGAGTTAAATAGGTGGTGATAATATGAATAGTTATTGTATAGCGTGTCGTAAGTCTACGTATCATAAGTATTGGCGCATACTAGCAAGATACTTCAGACAGTGTATTGAATGTAATCATATCATTCATGGGGTATATAAATAAAGGGGAGGTAATTATGGCTATATTGTATTTAAGAGGGCCGCCTTGTTTATTTCGGATGTAAACGATTACGGCAGGTCTCGGTTGGAGCTAACACCAAAAGAATTCTTAAAATTTCCGTTGAAAGCCTTCATATTTCCATATTATAATAAAATAAAAAATATAAAATTTAATCATGGGGGGTATACTTGTGTGGTGTAACAATAACATGGGAGGTATTTATGAATGATATAAAAACAACGATGTTGGAGAAACACTTGATTAACGGAGTTAATTGGCAACATAAGCATGTGAACAAGAAGTTTCTGAAGTCTTTGAGAGAAGAGTTTAGTAAGAAGACTTTTACGAATAAGGATGCATATGTGGTGTATGCTACAAAGCACTGGCGTTATCCTAAGATCGTTATGCACAAGAAATTAAATAGTAGGAGGGCGGCTGAGAAATATAAGAAGAATTGGATTAATAGAAAAATTAAAGACGATCAGTTTGTACAAATGAATACAAGGAATAGTTTATGTGCAGCTGTATGCTACCCTGAATATGGATTGATTAGAATGGGGTTAGGTAAATACAGATTTGTAAAGTAAGGGGGCAACAATGTCATTAGATGTATTTGAATGTTGGCATAAAGAGAAAGCTAAGTGCATGAAGTGCGGAAACCCTGTTGCGGATACCGATATCTGGTGGTGTGCATTAACAGAAGCTTTTGAGATTGATGACACTACTATAACTAATGCTAAGTGTAATTGGGATGAAAATGTAAATAAAGGAGATGTTGGAATTAATATTAATTACAGGAAATCAATTTTATTATGTCAAGATTGTATGCAAGATTTTCTGGGGCATATAGCACTTAAAAAATAGAAAGGAGACATCGATGAAGGTTCTAATTAATGGACTGGAGATGGAAGTTACTGAGTTTAAGAAGTTGAAAGCGAGTAAGAAGGAAGTGAGGCCACGTAAGCCGAGGCGAGCTAAGATTATGGGAGTTGTTAAGATTGATACTCTCAAAGAAGTTATTACTGAAGCTAAGCCTATTAATAAGAAGGAACTTCGATGGGGACCGGGGCGAAAGCCGGATCAGTTTGTGAAGATAGCTGGGGTTGAATATACCTACGTATGCTATGAAGACAAGCAAATAGGATTTAAGTTTGATGGATATGCATTCATGCTTGATCTTAAATCAAAGGAGGGACATTATGTACAAAACAACCAACTGGGATAATATGGAGCATAATGGGGCTTATAATATCAAGAACGTTCGTGGAGAAAGAAATGTTAACAAAAAGAAACAGTATTTACATATATTGAATCAGGTAATGAAATCATCTGGAGATGCAGTATCATTACCTGAATTGATAAAGGCTATATGGCCTAATCTACATTTTAAAGAGAGACAAAGAGAGTATATGTACGTGAGACAAACCTTTAGAGGTATCTTTAAGACAGATCTGTTTAAAATCGTTACTGTAGAAGGGAGGACATATATTGTCAAAAAATAAGTTAAATGCTGCTAACAAAAAGCTTCTTGAGGAATTACTTAAGAATAGAAAGGAGGTGATATTATGTATACACTTACTTCAGAACATGTTGAACAAGTTTTCTTGGATTGTTTATTTAAAAATGGCGAAGATACAAGTAATTACATCAAAGCTATAGGTATTATAAATAACGTGGGTCTCCATTCGGAAAGACTAGAAGCATATAGATCTGAGATTGAATTAATGTTATCAGAACTCCCGGATGAATTTAAGGCGTCGATTGGAGGGGGATGGTCATTTCTTAATATGTGTAATGATAAGAATGGAAATCAATGGACTGATCTGCATCTACGTATGGAACAGCTTGTACAACTAGGTATTGGTATTGATAAAATCAGGTATGCATTGCCGAAAGATTTGTGGGCAGCTTTACCTGCGGGCATGCCTTATATTCAGGTTATTTTGTAAAATAGGTGGGGGGGTGATATTGTAATATTGAGTGAAGAAACAATAAAAGATCTGGAAGAGTGTCTGCGTGATCAAGGTACAAAGGGGTTTGCTATGCTGCCTATTGTAGCAGCAGAAGGAAATCACGGTATACTAAATAGGTCTCTTAGTCAAGCAATGCTTCAAACATCCGGTCTACTTAGTTCTATAGTGAGAGATTATTTAGAGATGCAGCGAGTTAATGGACCTATTAAAAAGAAAGGAAAATAATATGACATTAAGTATGGAAGAATTGGAAGCTAATTATACAAATGGTTTAATTACGTGTACAGAACTTAGCAATGGTTTAAAGGCGTTGAATGCAATAGCTTTAGAGGGGAGTATTGAAGAGGAATGTATTTGTGGTACATGTAACAAATAAGGGGGATATATGGATAAGAATGATAAAAAGATGGATGTATTATTTAATGAGTACAGTATATATGCGAAGATTGAAGGATTAATTGGTCACGGCTACGGTTCAGGGGAAGAATTTCTTGATTACTTAGAAAGTCACGGAGTCGACTCGCGGAAGGCTGAGGATATAGTCGACGTATTTCGGAATATTATATTAAGGGGGGGGGATAAAATGAACGAAGAATTATTCTCAGGTGAGCCAAAGGTATTTAGAGGTTTATCTAATGAAGAGAAGCTAATTAAGATATGTCCGAAAGAGTTTTTAAATATACGTAACGAGTGGTCAGAATATTGTAGTAAATTATTCTTTTTGGGGGCAGATACAAGTAATTGGAAATGGAAGACAGATAATAAAACCGATCAGTTAAATCAGATTGGGTGTTTTAAAGCATTACTTAGATCATGGAATATTAAACACGAGCATAAGGAAGCAGTAGCTGGGTGGATGCTATCAGAGATGCTTGTAGAAGTACCTGAACATCTAGCTGTAAAGAAAGAAGTATTTTAATCTAAGGAGAATAAAAATGGATACTAATAAAGATTGTGATGTATGTAAAATAAGTGGTGAGTATGAGCCAAACCCCAAACCTCCTAATAAAGCTGAGTTTGATGTTAAGACTATGCAAGGGCCATGGGCGTATGTATGTAAAAAGCATTTTAAATCTCACGCAATGTTTAAAATTTTGGGTGTAGGTAAAGGTCAACATCATCCGAAAAAACCTGACTGTGTGAATTTCTGTATTGACGAGAAGCCTTAAGGAGGATATAGATGGCTAAAATAAGTGTGGGGGACTGGGTTAAAATAAAAAAAGAGTTCGATCCTGTAGGCGGGATATGTGGAGAAAGATTTTGGGTTAAAGTAACTAAAATATCTAAAAATAAAATATACGGTAAAGTAGATAATGATTTGCTGTATACACATGTTCATGGACTTAAGGATGGGGATAAAGTAATATTAACTTTGGATGACGTTCTCACCGTCATGAAAGGAGATGAAGCTATATGAACTCAGCTTTGGAGAAACGGTTAATGCCTATAAAAGAACAGACTTTGGAGGATAAATTAAATTATGCAACTCATTGTTTAATTCTTTTCAAGTTTGTAGGCAATCAGAGGGGAATTAATAAATGTCGAGCTCAAATAGAGTATCTTTCTGAACTCATTCATGATATCAAACTTAGAAAGAGGTGATTAATATGGATATATTATTTGTAGTGGCGAAATTAGTTACGTATCCAATGTGGCATATGTTGACGGTAAGTGAGAGGCATGAGCTAGTCATTGAGATAGCTTGGAATAATATGTATGGGATAAATGTATGAAGAAATCAAAACAACCATATGTAGTGGCTGCTGAGATGACTCTTGAGGAAATAGG
>Ga0209518_1003529_pt1 | contig 13328 bp, 12 predicted proteins | sample RifGroB1_FD_183993 | JGI IMG/M metagenome (GOLD analysis project Ga0209518, IMG submission 183993) | Groundwater microbial communities from Rifle, Colorado, USA - Groundwater B1 (SPAdes) (version 2) | ecosystem: Environmental > Aquatic > Deep subsurface > Groundwater | place: Rifle, Colorado... | reverse complement strand
CGACGAGATTCAGCGGGGCGTTTGGGAGAAAGAGAGGGACGAACTTGAAACGATCTCCCAGGTAGAAGACGGGCGACAGTGCCATCTCGGGAGGGTTGCCGAGCCGGAGAGACGTTTCCATGATGGTCTCTATCCGATCCACCGGATTGAAGGCGCCCGAGTCGGTGAAGTCAACTGACGGCTCCTGCCATTTGCTGACCGTCGATACCGACAGGCCCAAGCCCTTGGCGTGGGCCGCAGTCTTGCGGTTGATGGCGATTGACAACGCCTCGTAGCTTTCCATCACACCCTCCCCAGTACAAAACACATTAAAAGTCGTAATTTAAAGATTGATCAGTATCAGGCAAACTGCACTAATCAGGCTGCTATCCTGGACTTTTTGACTAAGCCTTCTTTCAACGCCTGTTCTGCGATCGCGACCGACGCAGGGCCGAGATCGCAAGGGGGGCGCAGCCCTGTAGCCAGCCCATACGCGGTTTTATAAGAGAAGCCATGCAACGCGCACCAGGCCCGTAAATTGGTACCCCGGCCTTTCAGAAGCGGGATCCACGATCCCCAGGAGTAAAGTTCATAAGGCTGTTTGGTTTCCATTGGCTTTCCTTTATGGTTGTGCTAGTCTTAAGACCTTTTTTGAGTCCTTCACAGAAGAGGAGACATCACATGGGTCAAGAAGCAAAACAGATGCGCGCCTACTGCCAGCAATTGATGCTGGAACTCCGCGATCCGAAGAACGCCCCCGCCGTCAAGCTTGAAACGATGGTCACGATGCTGGACCAGATTCAGAAGAGGCTGACTCTGTTAGAAGGTGCAACCCTGCAATCGCTTGAAGAAGAAGCGCAGAAATAGCCGCTTCCATTTCCTGGTACTGTTCCGGAGTCAGTTTCTCCAGTTCCGCTTCCAGCGGGCTGAGTACCGGGAAATGCCGAAGGCCTGTGAAGGGGCAGGTATCCGTGGTAACAGCGGACCAGGTGAAAGAGCACCTCGGTGTCGCATCGGGTGTTTCGGTATGGCAGATAGCAATGGGGTGCTCCATATAGAGGCTCCTTTATGCCGCTGAATTGCCTAGACCGGAAAAAGACCCGTCTGGACGGTGTCCGGCAAATTGTATAGAGGCGCCGATTCCTGGAGTAAATCGAGACATGCGCTCTTTGCCTGCCGGACGTTGCGCAACTGGGTCGATAATGTCCGCTCCTGCTTGGTCAGGTAGGCCCACATCGCCCAGGCCTGCTCAGGCTCGGTCGGAATGGCGGCCTTTTTTGCCAGTCCGTAGTGCCCCTGCTTCCGGATCGCCGGCAGTACCTCGCTAGTCACCCACTTGCGAAACGCCTTGGCCTGGGGTTTGTTGGAGCGGAAAACAAGGTTGTACAGGCCTGACTCGTTGATGATGTTGACCTCTTGTTTGCCCCCAGGGGTGTCGGTATAAGCGACCCCCTTTTCGTCTTCATCAAGAGCCGAAACAGCGTCACGACCATTTGCAATTTCCAAGATGTCACAGACATCCTTGGCCACAAACCATGCTTCACCGGACTGGTCCACCATGCTACGCACGGATTGGAACTGCTCTTGAAATCGGAACTGCTGCATCGATTGGAACTTCTTGTCTTGGTTCATATGACCTCCTTTTGGCTGTCGCTAACCCTGTGGCTTAAGATATATATCAGGAATCGCTCAAATGCAAGATAAAAATCGCTCAAGTGCCAAAACTAGATTGTTGGAGTTAGCCTCTTTTTCAAAAGTGAAGGGTATCCGCGGGCTTGCAAATTACTTAGGTGTTCCGGACAGTAGTCTTTACTCTTGGATAAGTAGGGACAGTATTGGGGACAAAAGTGCAATACTCAAAAAAATCCCAAATGTAAGGATTGAGTGGCTGGAGTCAGGCGAAGGGGAGATGTTTTGCAATGATACAGAGCGGCCGCTTGAGGATGATGGCGGGTATATTGCTGCTGTGGCGGCCATGATGAGGGGAATGGATGCTGACACTCAGAAGGATATTTTCCTCAGTGTTCAAAAAGAGAAACTCTTGAGGGAGCTTTTGGAGGAGCGGCAGGAGAAAAAGGCGGGATGAGCACTACCGGATAATTGGGGAAATGGTAAAGGTTCGGCGGGAGATATGAATTCTGGGAGGATACAACTGTTATGAAGGCAATATGGTTACTGCTTCTGTTCACTTTGTGTTCAGGTTGTACTATGGGCGTGGTGACAGTAAAAAAATCGGAATTGGATAATTCGACGCATATTGCGATGACGCCTGCAACGGCAATACCTTATATCGCTTTAGGTTTATCCTGGAATGACAAATTACCAAGGGATGAATTAACACTAGAGGTGATAAAAACCCATGGTGGCAGCGTGTCAGGTGGGGAATCTCTACACTTTAACATCGATGGCGAATTGATTAATTTTACATCTTTTGATTCAACCGCTGAAATAGGGTTTAAACCAGGTCTGTACAATTCCGTTGCTTCAATCCCTGGGCATGCTTGGAGTTCAAGACGCTATACCATCCCCCCTACCTTCCTGAAAAAGCTGCTCAATGCGCGCAAAGTGGTTATTCGGGTAGATTTGGACAGGGAATATGCTGAAGGGATTTTGGTTACAGATCCGACATTCTTTTTATCATATGCACCGGATTTTATGGCAGCATATGAGGATTACCATAGTACAAGATAAGGTGTACAAACGGGACAATGTATGTCAGTAAGGCCGCACAAAAATAAGAAGGGGGAGCCGGTCCCGCACGCTTGGCAGATAGACCGCTACCCGCAAGGGCGCAAGGGCAAGAAAGTGCTGAAGGTTGTACTGAACTGCACCGAGGCCCAAGCGAAGCAGATCGAGCTTGCCCTGATCCGTCAACACGTCCACCAGGTGATGCCGCACGACCCTCTGGTGCGAGATGTCGTTGCGGAGTGGCTCAAGACCTACCGGCTGGATCATTCGGAAGGGACGCTTAAGGACATCGGTTGGGCGTTGCTGAAACTGCTGCCTCACTTCGGCGGCTGGCATATGTCCAGGCTCACGCTCCCCCTATTCGAGCAGTATATGCTGAAGCGGAGCACGGAGACCTGGCGCCCGCCAATCAAGAACCCGGACCCCGAAAAGAAATACGCTCCTGCCAAGCCGGTCGGCAAGCGCCGGATCAACACCGAACTCAAGTACATGGCGCTGATCGTGAAGTACGCCGTCGACAAGCGCTATATCCTGCGGCCGCCGTTCGAGGTGCCCAAGTTCAAGAACATCACCAAAAAGGTGAAGATCCTCCCCGGAGGCGACGAAATAGACCGGCTCCTCCTGCAGTGTCACCCGGACGCCCGGCTTGCCGTTCTCCTCTTCAACGACGCAGGCCTGCGCCGGAACGAGGCGCTGCAACTCCAGGCGGAAAACGTTCTCCTCGAGGATGAAATCCTTCACGTCCTGGGGAAAGGCAACAAAGAGAGATTCGTTCCCATTTCCACGGACCGCCTGTGCGCCGCGTTGACCGAGCGCCTCGCCGAAGTCCCCGCCGGGTACCTGCTGAAGAACCCCCGCACCGGCCAGCCGTACAAAGATCTTCGCAAAGCCATCGAGGCCGCGGCGGATCGCGCCGGTGTCACCAAGGGGATCTACAACCATCTATTCCGGAACGTCTACACCACCACCGCCCTCGAGGCCGGAGTCGACCTGGACACGATCCGGCAGAACCTCGGCCACGCCGACTTGAAGACAACCCAGGTCTACCTCCACTCCAGGCTGAAGCATAGGATCAGCGAGAGCCGGAAAGTCCAGGAATATCAGCAGTCGGAAAGAGCACTGTCTGCAGCCAGTAGGCAGAAGAAGGCAAAAAAGATAGTAAAATAAGCTCGTTGCATCTGTTACCCTGAATACTGGGGGTCTAGTGGTCGCAAGTTCGAATCTTGTCGCACCGACCAAATTACAGGGGGTTACGGGTTACCGTAGCCCCCTATTGCTTACTACCGCTTACTACCGCTCCTTACAATTCCCTACATTATCCCCAGGCTTCTTTTTCTTGCCGGTCTCCCGATTCATAGCTCATCCGGCAATGATCCGCCTCATACCGGCTAAACAGTGCTATGTTAGCCCTTCTGGGCTTTATCGTAATCGCTTCCGCCAGGCCGCCACTCAACAGTGCAGTAGCCCAATCCAATTGTTTTCAGATGCGCGTCCCAGCACATCGGACAGGCAGGCTTACCATCACTGGTAATCGGAGCAGGGTGATTATCATGAGGACCGTAGGCAAACTCATATTCGCATTTGATGCACTTGTGCGGTTACGGTAGAATATAACTCATACGATATGTCTCCTTTAGGTAGTGGTTTTTTGACTTATACCACAATATGGCATCCAGCGATAGACCGCTGATGCTCAACTCGTTACGAGCGATTCCAGCGCAGCCAGTCTCGCCTCCAGCGCCGTATTTTGCGCTGACAACTCCGTATTTTGCGCTGACAACTCCTGTACCGCTGTAATGAGCATCGGGACGAGCAATTCCAGCGCAGCCAGTCTCGCCTCCAGCGCCGTATTTTGCGCTGACAACTCCTGTACCGCTGTAATGAGCATCGGGCCGAAAACGGAATACTTCACTCCTTTGGTGACCTCCCCTGTTTCGTAACGCTCCATGATCGGTCTGTCGAGATCGTCACTTATAACAGCGGCGGTTATGGTCTCATCCCCGTCCGTCACTGCGGGTGTTATCTCTATTTGCTCAAATCTGCCCGAAGGACGCTCTGCCGTGTCCCTGGTTTCTTCGATCATGCCGGGGAAAATCTGCTCTAATTCTTGTGCTATGACGCCGAGGTATTTATGATGGTCTTCCCCGTCAGAAATGAGTCCATATTTCACAACCCTGACTCTGTTCAGGTCCACAAGGTAATTGCGCGCGGTTTCTATCTCCCGCTTGATTTTGATATCAGAGTATGCAGCGTAGCTGTTAGTTGCGCTCCCAAATGATCCTGCAGCTGTGATATACGACTTACCTACACCAGACGAATAGTTAATCATGGCATAGCCATTAATCCCGTTGCTTGAAGTGCCGACGGCAATGCCCACGGTACTTTGATTGCTGACATCTAATGCGGGCAGGGATGCAACGTCTTTTCTGATAGTATGGCTGGTACCGCTAGTCGCGCCCACCAGCAAAGTGCCAGTAGCCGCGTCTAGCCGCGCCCACTCAGAATAGGATGATCCGTTGTAACCCTGCCAGACGAACACCACTGCACCACCGGGCCCCTGTACTGCGCCGTATACTGCTTCATTGTTACCTCCGGCAGAGTATCTTGTTAAATTACAAGCCCCTGCGCCATTACCCGAAAAATAGGTCGTTCTGGCCACGGCGCCGTTATACGCTGCCGCTGAGTAGGCGGTTGTGTCAGCGCTTGTAATTAAGACGTTACCTGGCAGTGCCAAAGTTTTATCTGCCCGCACAACCGGTATCTGATTCGCCGCTGGTGTCTGAGTGGCGTGGAAGCCGTCCACGGTGTCGGAGTTCACCAGGTCCACACTGGATTGAAGGTTGGCAAAATTCTGGTCGATGGTGGCCGGACTGTGCGGGCCGTTGCTCTGAACATCCGCACCGGCGGACGGGGATGGCTTGGCACCGACGTAGATGATTTTAGTTGCCATTGGCTATCTCCTCCGTCAGCCGAGCCAGCTCGCTGTTGAGCGCGGCTATCTCTGCGGCGTGGGCCGTCTCTTTGGCCATGATGGACTCTTTCAGCCTCTCGTTCTCTTTCTGCAACGCGAGATACTGACTGTCCTGCTGCAATATGACCGTGTTGCGCTCGATGAGGCGGCGGGCTTCCATGATTTCGAGGTTTAGTGCTTCGATTTGCATAACTGCTCCTTATCTGTATTGTATTCGGCCAGAGGAATAGGCGGTTCACGGCGTCTAGAACTTTTATATTCTGAAGCGCTCTCTTTGTATTCAGGGTCCCCGCACCCGAACAGGGATAAACTCAAGATTAAACATATTGAAAATCTCATCATCGTTTTTCCTCTTTGTTATTGAGCGCCGACTTTTTGCCAGGACGTGCCGCCGATACAGATATACAAAATTCCCGTAGAGGTTGGCCATAGCGCCCCAATATCTGCCGAGTGTGTCGGAGCAGCGGGATACTTGCCCGGCATCAGGAGTATTGGGGCCTTATCGCGGTGCTCCACACCCATAGGGTAGTCATATTCGGTCCCTTGGAAAACCGCTCCATAACCATAATTTACGCCGTCTCTAAGCGCCCGGCCAAAAACGCCAGCGAGTTTACCTCCACCATAAACGCCGTACTTACTACCGCTCATCGCCTCTATCCCATAATCATCTACGCTTTGAGCAAAAACCCCGGGCGCTTCTATTGACTCGCCGCTTAACCCGACATTGCTATACGACCGAGCCTCTAATCCTACGGCACTATTGCCTGCTGTGAGAGACCCGAAGCGCCCAAACAGTGGTACGCCAAGGTGAGTCGCACCTGTGCCAATAAAAACCATCCGCTCATTGCTAGCATTGAAAAATTCAAGCTTGTTGTCTGCGCCGGTAATTACTAGGCGCGTTCTGTCCCCAACACCAGGGTCAGTGGTCGTCTGGATGACAGCCCCTGTCAGTGTTCCCGCCATGATCGTTGGACTCTCGATGGTGGTTTGTGTGATCTTGGTCGATGTGATGTAGGCCGGCACAGTGGGGATGGTCGGCTTGTTCGACACGTTGGTGTTCCAATCCGCGCCCAGCGTGGCGCCTGCTGCTATACCTGCTAGTTTCGTCGATGCTGTCGAGTCCAGCCCCGCCAGCGTGGTGGGCCTGCTGCTCACGTTGGTCCATGCAATATAGGCGTCGGGCCCCATGGTTACATTGTCGCCCACGATGAGCTGATCGGCGGCTATGTGCCGGGCCAGCAGCGTGCCGTCTATTACCATGTCCCCGCTGATGCCGACCGTTGAGACCCCCTCGATCTCGCCTACGGTGAATACGTTTTTGCTGCCGGTGCCGTCCGGTTTGGCGATACGAAATGTGTCAGTCAGCATGGTGATGTTGCTGCGGGATTGGGTATAGTCGGTCCATCCTATGGCGATGCCGGGGCCTACGGTGCCGGTGGAGTTGAGTTTGAGGCCGATCATGTCGGAGAGGACGACCACCTCCCCGCTCAATTCGTTTTTAGTCGCGCGGAGGGAAATCGCGGCGTTCGCACCGTCGAGGCTGATCTCCGCCGCCGATACGCGGCCGGTGAGCGTGTCGACCCGGGACGCCTGCAGCGTGATGTTCGCGGACGCGGAGTCCAGATCGATGGCTACGCGCGAGAGGCGGGCGTTGAGTGGCGGGAGATCCTCCATCCCGAATATCGAGGCGCTCGGCAACGCGGCGGCGGAGGAGAACGCCAGAGGCCCGACGATGGTCTCGGCGTGCAGGGTGATGGCGTCGGCAGCTTGCGCTATCCCCGATTCCGCGACAACCATGCGCCCCGAAATAGGGACGTTGAGCCAGTGGGTGACGTCGGCGGCGGGGGCGTACCCGAGGGGCGGGTCGGGAATGTCGAGGATGCAGCGGTATTGCAGATCCGCCGACATCACAACGTCGTTGGTCACATAGCGCCGTGTCGGGTCGAATATCTCCCCACCCAGGATCGAGAGCGTGGTCGTTTTGACCTTCGAATCGATCAGGTCCGCGCGCTGGCTCATCGAGCTGTCAGCGAGCTCAAGCGCGCCTATGGCCGTGTCGTATGTCGTCACGGCGACCTTGTTGAGGATCTCGCCGTTTAGATAATCAACCTCCTGCTGCACGTCGGCAAGCAGGGTGAGCATCGATGAGGCGAGCTCCCAATAGTCAGAGTCCGTCGGCAGGATACCGGCGGTCGTGGCGGCGATGCAGCGGTACACGTCGCCCTCGTAGCGCACGTAGGCGTTGATCTCGTAAGCTATGAGCGGGTCATAGTCGTTGGTGATGAGGCCTGCGACCGTTGCATTTAGCGCGTCGAGAGTGTCGCTGAATCCCGCCAGATCTACGCTTTGCGCTGCTATGGCCGAGACTACCTCGACGATCTTGTCGCCCTGGGACAACACTCCGGATGACGCTCTCTCCAGCGTTTGCAGGATGGTTGCTGCAGCTGCAGGGGTCGCTGCGGCGGCGGTGAATGCGCCGGAGCCGACGTCGAACAGCTTCAACAGCGGGATGGCGCCGGTCAGGTATTTGTCCAGGTTGGGGGCGGATACGTCCGCGTTGAGCAGCCGGATCACTTCGGAGGGGTCGGAAATGCTGGCGCCGGAAACGCCTCCGGTCGCGGAGGAGGGATGCCAACTGCTGACCTGCCCGTAGATGTCGCGCACCCGCGCCCAGTAGTAGCGCGCGGCGGCAGGGGGCAACCCGGTGTGGACATAGTCGCCGTTCTTGATGACGGCCGTGGGGTCGCCGCCGACGGTCGACCGGTCGTTGCTGGTCGCGGACCAGATCTCCAGGCAATCGAAGTCCTCGGGGGCGGTGTAGCTGGCCGCGAGCTGGATCGACATGAGCCGGCCGGTTGCCGTCAGCGCGGTCGGGGCCGCGGGGGTGCTGTTGACGACCGTGATGATCTGCGGGGTGGCGACCGCGCCGCCGGTGTTGATGGTCGACACGCGGATCTTGAAGGAGGGTGCGGGGGTGCCGAAATCGTCCAGGTTCATGCCGTAGGTGTACCGGAAATGCACGCCGGAGATGGTGACGGTGCGCTTGACCTCATCGGCCAGGCTCAGCACCTCGACAAGGTACCCGCCCAAAAGGGACGAGGGGAGGGTCGAGGCGGCCCAGGTCAGCAGGCAGTCCCGGCCGGTGAATACGGTGTCGCCGCCGGATATCGCCAGTCCCGCGTCGGCGGGGGTCTCGACCGACGAGATGCCCTGGACCGTCGCCGAGATCATGGGGGCGGCGTTGATCGGCTGGCGCACGCCCCGCGTGTTGACCGTGACGACGGCCACCTGATAATCGGCGGCGCTCCTGGCCGGGATGGTCGCCGTCGCCAGGTCGCGGCCGGAGATGGCGGGGACCGTGGAGGCCAGCGCCCAGTCGCTGCCGGAGTCGGAGACCCATACCTCGTAGTACCCCGCGCGATAGTCCAGCGGAGGGACGAAGGAAAGCAGCAGCGAGACGGTCAAAATGCCGTCCGCGCCCAGGGTGAGCTGCTCGGTGAGGGCAAGTCCCGACGCCTGCGGATAGAGGTCCCACTGGTCGTAGGCGTACCAGGTGGGAGAGTCGTTGTAGGTCAGCGGCGAGATCTGGAACAGGTCCAGGGTGAGCGTGAAGTTCTTCGGGTCGACGGCCCAGCTCATCACCATGAATTTGACGTTGTCGCTGAACCCGTCCCAGGACGCGAGGGGGCAGGGAAGGCGCAGGTTGTCGACGTAGACCATCTTCCCCGGGCGGACGTCCGCATAGTAGCGCAGCGGCACGTTGGTGGCTTTCACCGTGGTTTTGGTGGTGGCAACCTCCTTGCCGCCGACGGTGGCTGTCGGGGTGAACCAGGAGGCCAATCGATCCGCCAGCTTTGTCAGCGGGTTGGGCACTCCGGGAGCGGTTCCAGCGGCGAGCCCCCAGTTGTCGAACCACTCGCCGACGACGACCTCTTCCCGGTCCCGCTCGGCGATCACGCTGGCCTTGCTGCCGACGGTGGTGTACACGTTGCGGTAATCGGCGGGCGATCCGCCGCCCAGACGGCGCCCCTGCTCGTCGCTGCTGAGGTTGAAATAGATGTTGTGCCGGGTCACAGTGTCCGCCATGTCCGGCGTCATGCCGGTGAATTGGATCTGCGCCGCGTCCAGGGTGACGGCGGGGGTCTGGGCGATGGCTGTCTCGTAGTGCATCGGCGTCAGCTTGCCGTTCGGCGCGGGGACCAGGAAGACGCCGGCGGTGACCGAAAGCTCCTTCAGCAGCTCGTCGCTGTCCTTCTGCTCGGTCAGCACGCGGTAGACGTTCCACTCGGGTCCGGAGAAGTCCGACGCCTTGAGGGAGGCGAACGCGGCCTTGTCTATGAACCGGTCCGGGGCCTTGGCGAGATCCGAAACCTGGACGATGGCGTCCATGATGTTCAGCGGCGTGCCGGTGCCGGTGCCGTCGGTAGCTTGCCCGAACAGGCGGTTAATGGGGATGGTGGCGCCGTCCTTGTTCTGTTGGTCAGGGATTTTGCCCTTGAACTTCTTCCAGACGTCGCGCAGTTTGACGGTGAAGGTGCGCTTGTCGGGGTCAGCGGTGTAGCCGTCCCAGACGCCGGTGAAATACGGTTCATAGTCGGAAGCGGCGAGCCCCACGAAACCGAGGTAGACCGTCACGCTGCGCCGCTTGCCGGTGCTCTGCACCAGGTCGGAGGTGAGCGGCATCCACGCCAGCACCATGGTCAGGTCGCCTACGGTGGGCTTTTCCTTCAGGGCGATCTTGGAGGAGGTTGAGGAAACGCTATGCAGGTAGGGCGCCACCTCCCCGAGCGGGAGCGCGGGTTCCCCGATGTGGTCGCCGAAATAGACGTACTGGCCGTTGCCGCCGACCACCCTGATGCTGTAAATCTCGGGGGTGTCGTAACCGGTGGAGGTCATCACCGCCGTGAGGCGATAGTAGCGGTACGGGGCCAGCTCGCCGCCGTCGATCACTGTGCCGAGATCCACCCATCCGCCGGTGCCGGTGGTGCTCCCCTGCGCGGTGTAGACGATGGACGCGGCGCCGGTCACCATGTGGTCAAGCAGCACGCGGGAGGGGATGTTCGGGACCACGCCGAGGTCAAAAACCTTGGTCGTGATGGTGCCGGTCTGGGCGCGGAAATTGTATTGGAAATCGGCGTCGTTTACTGGGTAGAGGGGACAATGCGCATCCGCTATAACAGTGGATCCAAAAATGTACCCATCGGAAGACACACCTTCTAGCATGCGAGGGGTGCTGGCGCCCTGCGCTATCAATCCCAATCCAAGCAGGCTCATGGCGTGCGCCGACAGGGTCGTCACTAAATATCCCGGGTCATCAGGGTCTTCGTAGGGATAGAAAGCCTCCGCCGACCACCCACGTACAGTGGGGACGTCGCCGGCGGTCTTAAATGATATTACTTTTACCCGCCAACGGCCTGCCGCCAACTCCATGTATCCTGCGGTTGGTGCGCTGAAGTACGGCATATAATTTATTATCGGATTAAAGGGATGCAAGCCGATCTTGGGGGGCTCTATATACCATTCCGTCCAATTCACCTGTGAGTTATCATAGGTGAACAGCTTGGGGCGTATCCCGGCGCCGCCAATGGTCCCTTCCCGGTCGAACGTCTCCACGTTGGTCAGCGTTCCGGCATCCCAATCCGACTTGAGATTTTGCGTCACGTTGACGGCGTCGACCGATTCGCAGGCGACGTAGAACACCGGCTCCATGGGGGTTTTTTTGGCGGCGGTTATCCAGGCGGCTGAGGGCATTATGCGAACCTCGAGGTGAAGGGAATCCTGGCGATGGAGCGCAGGCCGTTTTTCATGGGAGCAGAGAAGGTGTAAGCCGGCTCCGTGTAACCGAAATGCACCGTGGTCAGGTCGCTGTCGGGGACCAGGAAAAAGGCCTGGGGGGAACGGACGCAAGAGACGGCCCATTCGTCAAAAAGCAGGTATTCCTGCTCGGTGACTTGCCCCCAGGACAGAGAGATTTTCCGCTCGGTCTTCGTTTTCTGGGATCCTAGGAAATGACCCTGGGGGGAGATGATGTGGTTGGCCGCAGTGACGAACGCTTCCAGATCCGCGCCGTCCGCCAGGAAGGGGAACAGGGTCATCGGGCTGAACGCGAGATGGTAAAGCCGGGTGGCGGTGGTCGCTCCTGTGAGGGTGATGTGCAAATAACGGTAGGCGGCCGAGGTGTAGGGGCGCCAGGCGGCGGTGAAACCGGTGAGCGGCGAGGAGGCCACCAGGGGCACGTTGGATGCCGCGAAATTGTCGGTTGACCCGTTGAGGGACAGCAGCACGCCGTTCAGCTGCTCGCCAGCCAGGGCGATGCAGGCGTAGGCCATGGGGGTGAGCAGATCGAGGGTGAGCGTGAGCGTGGTGGCGGCGGGGGAGACGAAGGTGTCCTCGTTCGCCTGGAGCACGTCGGCTGCGACCTGTCCCGCCGCGCCGTTGACGAGTGCGGCCAGGGTGCCGGAGGGATAGTTGCCATAGATAAGGAGGGGCTGTTTCAATTTCTGCTCCTGCTAGTTGGTTGCAAAGCCGAAATTCACGTTGCGGTTCAAGGCCAGATCCTTCATTGCCGGGGCCAGGCGCTCCTCGATCCAGCGGTCATCCGCGATGATGTTGCCGTCGACTTGGACGGTGATGTTGAGAGATTGCTGTTGTTGGGTAGATGATGGTTGGGTGACAACGCCCCCCCCTGTGCCAAAGGAGGTAGGCGACTGAGAATATCCACCCCCACCGCCCCCACCGCCGTCACTGGCGCCTTTGATGGTGGCCAACTGCGCAGCCCCGGTTCCCGCCAAAGCGATGGTCTTGGCTAGCTTCTCATACCAATTGCCCGATGATGTGTCTCCCCATACCTGCATGATGCCGCTCGCTGTGGACACCACGGCCACGCCGGCTTGCATCAGTTGGTACGTTTTAAAAGCCTGCTTGTTCCTATTCCCTGACAGCTTATAAAATGCGTCTGCCGCTGTAGCCATCGACCCAAAAGTGTTCCCTACAGAGGCAAGTGTCATAGCCGTTTCTGTTTGCTTTAACTGCCGCCGCTTCTCGGAATAGAATTGTTCGATCTCCGTCTTCCGCTGTTCAAACACTTCAAAACTGTCGGTCTGCATGGCCCATGACTGCATCCATGCTTCTTCTTCCTGTTTGAGCCAAAGAAGTTCTTGTTGCAATCCGTTGTCGCCGCCGGCTTCTGCACGGGCTGCTTGAAAAGCCGCTCCTGCATTTTGGGCGTTGTTATCGGATTCCTTGTTGTTCGCCGCCCACTTGGAAGCCATTGCGGACTCGTCGACGGCGGCTTGCTGGCCTTCCGTGAGTTTTCCCAAAGGGTTCAGAAATTCGGCACTTTCCTTATAGCGGGCCTCCAAGTCTTTATAGAAAAGCTCGACGGCCTCCCCGCCCATTTCGACGCTTTCCTTATATCTTAGCTCCTGTTCTTTATAGAAGAGATCGAGCATGTCCTTGCCGACGGCCATGCCCTCTTTGCGGTTCTGCTCTATTTCGCGCTGCTTCCGTGCTTTTTCTGCGGCAGTGGAGACATTGGGGATAATGGTATCTTGCCTGCGCGCCCCGGTATCCTTGCCTAAATCAGGCATGACCGCCCCATCGGAGCGCTTTACGACATCGGCAATTGTTTCGTCCAATGCCTCATCTATTACCTTTACTCTGCGTGCGTACTCGTCCAACCCTTCCTTGC
>Ga0209518_1003528_pt1 | contig 13330 bp, 20 predicted proteins | sample RifGroB1_FD_183993 | JGI IMG/M metagenome (GOLD analysis project Ga0209518, IMG submission 183993) | Groundwater microbial communities from Rifle, Colorado, USA - Groundwater B1 (SPAdes) (version 2) | ecosystem: Environmental > Aquatic > Deep subsurface > Groundwater | place: Rifle, Colorado... | reverse complement strand
AGGGAGCCACCAACGCTGCGTACACCAGCGGCACATGATGGCGCTCCCGACGCGCACACGGCGATGGCCGAGCACGAGGCAACGCAGCCAGCGAAAGAGGCTAGACACTAGGCGACCTTGGCGGTGTCGGTGGCGTCTCTACTCTGCCACGGTAGTACCAGGCCCCCGCCATACCCATAAGGTTGACGAGTGCCCCAATCACTAGCTCGCTCTTCGTCACAACGGCAAGGTAGGTGACAGCACCGATAGCCGCGACGAAGGCGATGCCTGCAAGGATGTCATTGAAACTCTGTGGCTTCATGCGTGCCCTCCGTTGCGCCGTATCAGGCCCTCGATGCGGTCAAGGCGACCGTCGAGCCGGTCGAGCCGGCGTATCACCTCTTGGAAGTTGGCCTCCACCGATGCCAAGCGCTCGAAGCCAGTGCGCCTGACCTCCGTGGATAACGCCTGCTCCTTCGCCATCTCATCCTCCATCCTATCACTCCGTCGGTCTCCGCGGTCCAGCCGGTCACGAGTGTCCTTCAGCACCAGGCCCATAAGCGCGAGCACCATGCCCGTGAGAGCGGTGACGACCCAAGCTGCCTCGGTCATGTGATTATGATAGCCCAGAACCGCGGGCCGCTTGCTAAGACGACCTCAATGCCCACCTGCGTCACACGGCGGGTGGCGTTTGTATCTTGGACAACAGCCTCAACGCCTTCTTGAGTCACACGACGAGTAGCGTTGGTATCTTGGACAACGACCTCAACGCCTTCTTGCGTCACACGACGGGTGATGGCCATCTATGTCTCCTCGGCCAAGTTAGCCTCGAAAACCACGGCACCACCTATTCGCTGGCTACTGAAGCCGCGCTCGTCCACCCAATACTGTACGCCTGTTTGGATTGGCACCTCGGCTCCTCGGTCAACTGAGCGCTGTGCACTGCGGCGCGCTTCTTCCTTTGTCCAATCCCGTTCCTGGGTTCTGTCATCGAACCAGATAGCCTTCAGGCGCCCCTCGCCTTCGATCACTTCACCGTCGGGGAATTCCCAGCGTACCATCATGACTTTCCCCACAAAACGGCGTAGGCTTCCCTCCAGTTCGGCGAATTCAACAGGCGTCGGCATCATGCCACCGCCGCATACCCAAATTCGCTGTTATTCAAGTTGGTGACTGTCCAGGCGCCGACGGCGATTGGGTCGGTCTCCATGATTTCGAGTTGTGTAGCGTAGGACGTGCTGGGGTTGAAGGAGGCACCGTTGTTCTCGCTGACGCCGGAGCGGTAGACCCGCTGGATGTTCGCCGTGCCAGCGCTCTCCTTGCGGGCGCGGATGATAACCTGGATGCCTGGGATGGTCGCTGCGGCAAGTGAGATGTTTGCCATGCCGAAGGTGTCCTTGTTCCCCTCGGTGGAGGTGCTGTTATAGGTAGTGTCATCGTCGGGGTCTGCCTCATCGACGTTCTGGAAGTTGGAGCCCGCCGAAGGCGTCCACTGCTCGGAGTTGCCGTCGGCGTTGCAGGCGAGGTACTCGATCTGGGCGTCGCCCAGGTAGTCGTTGTTGATGCTGCCCGTGCCGTCGCAGATGTAGAGGTCATCGAAGTCGCTAACGACGTTCGACGAAACTCCGGGTGGGTCCATCCTAATCCGGTCTGCCGTCGCGTTAGCCGTCTCTTGGGTGTCGCCCGTGAAGGTAGCGACGACTGATCCATTGACCCGCGCTTCAAGAGTACCGCCGGCGTTGGCGATGATGTGCTTGAATTCTACGTAGTAGAAAACATTGACCAAGTGCGCTACCGTCTCCGTTGCGACAACGGTGGCCCCGCGTAGAACCTGGAACTGGCCAGAGGTGTTTATCTGGACGACTCCCTGCGCCGTCGCCGCATCTATAGTGGCGGCGATAAGGCTTGCTTCGACGAAGTCCGCCGTGCGGAAGGCTACGCCGATGATCCAGGTTCCCTGTGCATTCAAAACGAGCGTGGGACCGCCCTGTTGCCGTGTTGCGCTCCGATAGCCAGCGATCCCTGTCCGTGCAGCCGCAGCGGTAATGGAGTTATTGACGTCCGCATCCACGGTCCACCGCTGCGTCAGCGTTGTGTAGCCGTCGAAGGGGTCAGTGTAGCGCAGCGCCATCAGGCGGCTCCTGGGATGGCGACGGTGCCGTGGCTCCAGGACTGAACGTCGCGCAGGAAGAGGCTGGGGTCGCGCCCACGGCTAAGGGCGATGGCGCGGCCAAGGCTCGCCGCACCGTCGGGCGTCAGCGCCTCTCTGCCCGGGATCTCCCTATCGCGCCAGATGAGGTAGACCAAGCCGTCGGTGTCGCCCGTCCACGGCGCGGGGGCGGTGCAGCTCACCGAGCCGTCAGGGCTGTGCTGCGCCGCGATCTGGTAGTAAGGCATGGTTATCCCTTCGTCACTCGCAAAGCTAGGGCAATCCGTGTCACCGTCGTCACAGAGTCAACATTGAAGCCCAGCACATCACCCTGTAGCAGCCCCGTCGTCCATGTGCTCAGCGTGAGGTCTTGGTTTTTCTGAACACTGGCAAGCGTCGGCTTCTCTGTGCCGGCAATCGTATCCGCCACCGTTGGCGGGAAGTTGCCGTAACTGTCCTTCCATACATCGATGACGATGCTGCCCGATTGATCGGCGAGGAGGGTCCAGCCGGTGATCGTGCAGTTGAATGGCACTTCGAGGAAGCCCTTGAGCCCTGTTGAGATAACGCGCCCGCCGCCGTCGATATGCGCTTCAAGGCCCGATACGACGCCGCCGCCAGCGGGTGGAACGCCGCCTGATAACTGCGCCCATGTCGTCGCGCCATCGGTGTTGATGTAGATTGCACCAGTGACGCTGTCGATAGCCAGCGACCACTGCGGTGCGTTGTACGTTGGCGCACCACTGCTAGGGGGCAGAACGACGGGATGGCGGTGAGAGGGGAGCGGCATGAGGATTCCTAATCCGCCCCTTCTGCAATCCAATGGATTGTCTTACTTGCCTGGGGTGTTGCGCCAAGGAAACAAGCGATTGTCGCTTGAGTAGAAGATATGGTTTTGATCCAGGTTTCAAAACTGCCAGCATTATCGTCATTCTGTTCTACTGTTAGCGTCAGGGATGGTGCCGCAGAGAAAGCATTTGCGTAGGTGATCGTCGCATAACCATTCACATCGGTTGTGACGGTGCCAGCCTCAACATGCCGATTTGCCGCCCTAGCACCCATATAAAAACCTGCCGCTGGCAGTAGCGTTGCCCATTCCGGCGCTGTCGCGCCCGCATTCATGCGCAATTGTTGGTCTGCCGTGCCCTTTGCGAGCCGCGTCAATGCATTAGCCGCCGTCGCGTAAAGCAGGTCGCCCTGAGTCGTCACCTTGGCCGGACCTGTCTCTAGCAGGTTATCGCGCAGATGGGTATTGAGGAGAGCAGCGGTAAGAATTTCCGCAGCCACCCAGGTACGGGGCGCAGTCCAAGCCATTGCTATTGTCCTCCCGTCGGGAAGCCACGGAGCACATTCTCGGCCTGCAAGTTCGCCACGCGCTCGCCGCGCTGCGGGAACCAATGGCGGCTGATTGGCGGTCGCGCGAGCAGCACCGCCTCAGCGGCGCGGTAGCCGCTGGGAAAGACGACGCGTACCATGGTTCCGCAGCCGAAGTCGTAGCCGCTGGGATTCCCAGGCGTGCAACCGATGCCTCCGTTATCGACGGGGCAATCAGCCACCCATCGCCCATCGCTCACATAGGCCGTTACGCGCTGCGGCCAGACGTTGACGGCGGTGAGACCCAGACGTGGCAGAGAGTCCTGTATGGCAGCCTGCCAATCGGCGAGTGTATCGAGGCCGTAGATGCTCCGTTGGTCGCGCATCAGAATCCCAATATCCCTGTATTGAGGAGACCATAGGTCGCGTCGTCTAGGATCAGATATGTCCCAGTCGCTGTGGGAACCTTTGAGCAGAGCAAGGAGCATTTGACATCACTTCCTTCGATCTCTAGCTCCTTCTGCTCGATGGAGTAATCGCCATTGACGCCTGTGTTTCCTTCAACGATGGTGATCCGATCGGAGATGTCGAGCGTGAGAAGGTCGCTAGTCATCTGTGCCGATAGGTTGGCAAGGTCAATCTGAATGTAGGCTTTGCCGTCCTTGAGGATGCTCACGAGATAGTCGGCATAGTCCTGAGCATCGTTGCTGCTTTGCACGAGGTCGTTGTCAATCGTGATGGAGCGCTTGCCATAGGTGGTCTGAGAAGTTGCATCGCCGCTGGCGATGGTGAGCGGCTCCTCTCTCGATTGCGGTGTCCCACGCACTTTGAGAAGCGTGAGATAGCCGCCGAAGGGGCCAGCGTTGGTCACGCTGATGGCGCCGCCCTTGGCAAACGAGGTGACAAAGGCGACGGTGAGCTGGCTCGTGAGGTCTGTGCCGAGCCCATCGGCCTGGCTGTTGAACGTGAAATCTGTCCCTGATACCGGCGTGACGATACTCGTGGCTGGATCGTCGTATTCGGCGTAGTAGATGGCTGTCGCGGTCGTTGGGCTACTCTCGCCGATGACAAGGATGCTACGCGTGTTCGGCGGGAGGAACGGGTAGTCTCGCAGGCGCCACAGTTCCGTCCCTGATGTGCCGGCGAACGGCACGTAAACCTTGACCACAGCCTCGTTCTTGATCTCCCTCAGCCGGCTCTGATAGTTCATGCCGATCATGGTCGCCGTAAAGGTAGCCTGTGAGGTGAGATGCGCCCCCTTGAGTCGATGATGCCGGTCCTCGTAAATGGCATAGCCATCGCCGCGCACCAAGAACAGACCGCGCTCTGCCTCCTCGATCTTATGCAGCGCGTCCAAGGCCGATTCGTCCTGCACAAACCACTGCCCGAAGGTTGTTTGGCCTGTATCGATCAAGCGATCCGTCCCTGACCATCCCACACGGTCCAGGACGTCCCCTACAGCCGAACCTGCGCCTTTGCTGGCAAACATGGGCGTACGCACCGTCTTCGTCGCAAGAACCTGCGCAGCGCCGTCCACAGCGCGTATGGTGGCAATCTGCTCGCCTGGAGTCGGCTCAGGGATGATGTCCTCCAGGTAGCCGAGGAAGTGTGTCTTGGCGACTGGACTCACGGAGCGCAGCCGAACCTTCCGCCCTGGAAGGATGAGGCCCGTGATAGGGCTTCCTGTGTTGTCGGGGCTATAGACCCCGGTATCATTCCGTAGAACGATCTCGCATTCGCCTGGGATGATGCGTCCCAGTTCATTGTCGCGCCCTCGGCGTAGAAAGATACGCTGCACATCGGCGCTCACGTCTTCGCCTGTCCCAACGTAGGTTCCATCATTGCCCCAATCGACCTCTATGATCCAGCCGACATCCACCATCAGATGCCGCCTGTTGGGAGACGTAAGCGTTGGCGCTCGTTCAGCAGTTCGGCTATTTCCTCGGCGAATTTCCGTGCCTCTGAACGTGATCCCATGAAAGCCTGTGCATTGATATTGATCGTGATGTTTCCCATCGCAGCCTGCCCAAGTGGGATCACCGCTTCAGGTCCAGCCTCGCCCACGATGCCCAGCGTCGGGCGAGTGACGATTCCGCCATGCTGGAACGCTGCAACAAACTGATCATCTGTGAAAGGAGCGCCGCCGGTTTGCTGATTGTAGTACTGTTCAGCAGCCCCCTGTGTGCCGAATGTCTGAGTCTCGCCGCCAGCAGTCACAGCAAACCCATGTTGACCACCACCACCACCGCCAGCAGCGCGACCTCCAGGCAACTCCCCACCCAGCTGCGTGTAAATAATGATGGGATTCTGCGCAGCGAAGGCGATGGCCTCGTTGATAAGGCGCTGCACTTCTTGGAGCGTCGTGCTGGTGCCACCGGTCGCGTAGGCGTTGATGGCCATGAGCATCGCCCGCATCTTTTCGTCGATGATATAGGCTTGCTTTTCCGATTCGCCGCCGAGCTCGATCATCTTCTGGCGGTCTTCGCCAAACCACTTGAACGCCATTTGTAGGGCGTCGTTCATCATGCGCTGCTGCGCCTCGGCCTGCTGTATCTGTGCCGTTAGCCGAGCCGCACTCTCCCGCATGGCCTCTGCTGCCGCCGCCATATCAGCCAGCGCCTGCTGCTGTGCCCGCAGCGTCTCGTTCTCCGAGGCAAGCGCTGATTCCAAGCCGCTGATCTGCGACTTCGTGGCGGCGATGCCAGCCAGTGCTTCCTCAAAGGTGAGTTCCTGGGAAGTGCCCTCAGCAGCCTCTCTGAGTTTGCGCAACGGGTCGGCGGTGAGATCTTCCAAGCGTGTGCGCAGCGATGTAAGAGCACGGTCTATGCTGGGCTGGTCAAGGGCAATGCCGCCAAGGGCTGCCCGCATAGCCTCTGTAAGTTGTGGCGTCGCGCCGGCGCCAGCGGTGAACTCGGCGATACGCATCCGGCGCAGCACCGCCTCAAGCTGGAAGATACGCTCCTCGATGGCTCCTTGCCCAACGAGGCGCGGCGTCGTGAACTCACGCAGCCGATCGCGTGCCTTCGAGAGCGCTTCCGTAAGAGAGGAGATGCGAGCCTGCGTGGCCGCGATCTCAGCCTGCATGTAGCGCTGCTGGCGGGCGTTCTCCTCGATGGCCGCATTCACAGCGGCGAGCTGATCGTTGAGGCCCGAAATGCGGAGTGTAAACACTTGGACAACGGGATGGCTCATTGCGAATGACTCAGCCACCTCGTTCATGCTTGTTCCAGCATCGCGCAAGAGGTCTAAGAAAGTCTTGACCTTGGTAGCCGCGTTCTTGGCTTTATTCTCCAACGCAGCGATGGCTGCGTTGAGTGCGTCGATATTTGCGCTACTCCTCTGAGATGTTTCACCTGTTTGTTTTATCGTCTGGCCGAGTAGTCTCGTTGCTTCCTCAGCACTGAGGCTGTTTGTCTCCTGATCCTCAATCCATTTCACCGTAGCATCAATGTTTGCCTGAGTCCTATATGGAAGTGCAAAGGCTTGCCGTATTCGCTCTTGAGCCTCTTCTGAACGCTTTATCACAGCGGCAATATCGCCAGTCTGAGCAATTGCTGCGACCCCAGCGAATTCTTTGACAAGGACGATAGCGCGTTGGATACCAAGGCCGAGAGTATCAAATGATATGCGTATTGTTTCCAACGCGCTTACAATCTTAGGAGCCGCGCCGCCAATAGCTGGTAAAAAGGTGTTGCCCCACTCTATGGCCAAGTCATGCAAATTGTTTTTCGCAATCGCCATTTTGGAGGCTGTCGTCTCCATCTGCTTTGCAAATTCTTCCTCGATACGTACCCCCGCTTCAACAGAAGACCGAGCGGTATCAATGGTATCGGCAAATATGGCCTGAGCTTGACTTGCTTTGAGTAATGTTTCCAAAACCCGCACATCGCCGAGTTCCATAGCTTCCAAGACAGGGATAATACTCACGCCGCTGGCTTTCAACTCAGCGATGCCCTTGATGAAGGCTTGAACTGCATCTGTTGGTTGTGCCTTGAAAAGTTGTGTGAATTGAGATGCCGTTTGTCCTGCCACCGCCGCAAAGACAGCGAGTTTTTCCTTACCCTCCTCGACAGCCTTCAACATTTCGAGAAGCACGCGGCTAATGGCCGTTCCAGCCATTTCAGCAGGCAATCCTACTGAAGCGAGCGCCGCCGAAAAGCCAAGCACTTCCGCCGAGGTTATGCCTACAGTTTTCGCAGCACCGGAGATGCGTACAGCGAGTTCGGCTATCTGGGATTCTGTGGCAATAGTTTTGTCGGCAAGTTCTGCAAGACCAGAAGCAATATTTCTGAATTGATTGACTGGAATATTCATAACCGCACCGAATTGGCCAAGAAAGGTGGCTGCGGCTTCAGCTGTCATATTTGTGGCTAATGCCATCTTTGCCACCATATCGGTGAATGAAGCAATGTCCTTGGAAGCTATGCCAAGTTGACCGCCAATAGCACCGATATTGAGAATATCGGCAATTGGGATAGGCGTTATCTTTGCTAGGTTACGCAACTGCTTTTCAAGTCTCTGGAAATCCTGTTCGGAACCGTCAACAGTCTTGCGTATCTTGGTAAAGCTACTCTCGAAATCGATGGCCGCTGAAGCAGTTGCATTGAGAAACCCTGTAACGCCAGCGATTGCTAATCCAACCGTGCTCAACATCGCCACTGAGCCAAATATAGGAACATGCGCAGCGCTGAAGCCACGTCCTACCTGATTGATGGATTTGGTCAAGCCATCTTGCCGAGCCGATAGTAAAGAGGAGCTTTCAGCTACTTTGCGATTCGCAGCATCAACGGCCCGCATTCCAGCTTCGGCACGACGGATGCCAGTATCGTCGAGCTCATACCGGAGGCGCGTCGTGATGGGCGGCATTATCGTGCCTTGAAGCCTATCGCCTGTGCGAACCGCACCATCTGAACGCGGGCTTTCTCAGCCAGCACGTCAATGAAACCAGCGGGGGCCTGTTGGCTGTGGCCGGCGTTTAGTGCGCCCACGTATGGCACGTTCGTCCCTTGCACAATCTCTAGGTTGGTTTGATGTTCCTCATGGATTGCATCGCCAGCGCTGGCATCCGCATTCGGCTTTACAAGATCGCTGGGCGTCCAAGAACCCCAGGAAGCCCGGGCGCGGCCCGTATCGACTGGCATCTGCGACTTCACGCCGCGTTCTAGGTCAACATCCGTGGCCCGTAATGCTGTCCAAAGTTGCCGCTTGACCTCAGGCGTAGCCTTCTGCAACGCTTGCAGATGCACCACCACATCGCGGGCATCGATTGATGCTCTCATCCCAACCACCGCCGCAGTTCTAGAAGCACCTGCATATAGGCCCCTGGGTCGCCATGCTCCTTCGAGAAACCGCGAATGATGCCCTGCAATTCACGGGCGTTGATCTCAGTCCACGCGAAAATGCGCCGTTGCTCCGCCATAGTCAGAGCGTCCCATTGCTCGCTGCTCCAACCAAGACGGGCGAGGATGGCATAGACCCGCCGTCTAAAGGGGTAACTTCTGTCTCAGCCTCTTTGATCGTCTCCGGCGTGAAGCCGTTCATACGGTTGAACACGTCGAAGAGTTGTTGCTTCGCCCACATCTGGATCGTCATGTGGAAATGTTGGACACGTTCCTGTTCCGTCTCTCCTGGCACGTCCAAATCGGTGAGGCTGCTGAGAAGTGCCGCCGATGCCCGTAGTTGCACCGCCTCATCTCGCTTTTCGAGATAAACGGGATCATTCTCGTTCATGACGCGCTCAATCTTGAGCGTCTGCTGATTACGCACCATGTCGCCTAGCGGCGCTGTTGGTAGCGGGAACAGCCGATCACGCGCCAGCAGTTCGCTGTGCGTCAACGGCCGCATGTGCAACTTCGTGCGCTTCCCGCTAGGCGACACGATCTCGACTTCAATCGCCTCTTCCACCAGCGCCGACAACGGCACCCGTCCATTTGCTGCTTGTCTCGGCATCACATCCTCCTAGATGGCGCTGTAATCATGTGCTCGAAACTGCATACTCCCTTTCCACAACCCGTTCTCTTGCCCCTGCATTTGAAACTCTGTGATGACGCCGCTCCATATCTGGAAGGCGCCTGTCTGGAGCGGGCTCACCGCGCTCACGGCGAAATTCCACGCTGTCCCGCTGTTGGCTCGGATCAACGCTGTCGAATCCGTCCAGATATGCCGGAAGTCCACTGTCACGAGCTTGTCCGACAGCACCTCGGTGAACCGCGAAGCCCATGCTCCCGTCGTGAGATTGCGATAGGTGCGATAGCCGAAGCGCGCCTGAAAGGTGACGCCCTCCACAAACGCCTGCCCGACGCCAGCCTCTCCTGCGCTGTAGAAGAACACAGACGCCTCAGGCCATGCGAAGGCTTCCCGGGCCAATGACGGCTCCTAGCTGAGATAGCCGGATGCTGTGGGTCCGTTGGCCGTGAGTCCGCGGAACGTATAGGCCCTCGTGTTGCCTTCAGGGGCCTCGGTGAGCGTGATCTGCATGGGGAACGGCACGCCCATCACCTGGTAAAAGTAGCCTGTATTGGTGCCCAGTTCGGTATAGTTGTACCGGAACTCCAGGTGCATCATCTTGACGCTCGCGCCGCTGGCGGTGCCGATGACATTGTCAGGCCAATCGGCGGTCACGCCTTCGAGGACGGTGAACGATCCTTCAACCGGCAGCGCCCGAATGAGCTTGTTGTGGCTCAGAACGCCACGATTGTAGATGGCGGCATACTCCTCACCACGTTGGAAGTTCAGCCCCGCTTCCACGAAGCCGAACAGCCCAGACTGCGGCGCCGAGGCCGTTGCCCAGCTCGTGCCACGACCGGATGCCTGCACCCAGCGCAGCGTCCCTTCCCTGTAAGTCCTTACCTCTTGTGTCATGTGGCCTCCCTAGACCTGTGCTCGATAGAACCAGTGGGCTAGCATACGGAGTCGGTGAACGTTGCGAGATGGTTCCATAGGCGCTTCCACGTCCTCATAGACAGAATCCGGCCCAAGGCGTAGGACACCAATGGCCGTGAGATTGGCTGTAGCAGTCGTCGCGTAGACATTGAGGAGAGGGATGCTGCGGGCACTCTGGAAGAGATAGGCGGCCATGTCATGCATCTGCCAGAGGTCGCGGCTCCAAGCACCACTCGCATCCCCGCTAGCCCAACAGGACACCTCGGTGATTGCATAGCGATAGGAACCCGTGCCGCCGTTCATGCGGTCGCCCTGGAAGCGTTGCCCGTCGATCTCGCCGAGATGTGTCACAGAGAAGGAGGGGAATGTCAGCGGCACATCGGGATACTCGAAGTTGACGGGGATGCCGCCAGCCGTGTATGCCGCTGGCCAGCCCGCCGCGCTGTAATTCACGCGAAACCAGCGGTTGAAGGATGCGCGGGCGTTATAGGTGCTGCGAGGCCAGGAGAACGCCAAAGGCCACCTCTACGCAAAGAGGCGACCTGTTGGGGCTCCTACGAGCACGAAACAGGCCGCCTACGCGGACACGTCTATTCGGTTGTCAGTAGTCTACGGCGATACGATTCTCGCTGTCAATGCCTTTCAGTGCCCGCAGGTCAGCCCTAATCGTATGGCCCGCATTCCAGCTATGCGTCATGTGGTGCTGGATAACTTGCTCGGCTAAGTCCTTCAAGGCCATCGTGGGGAACACCATCAGATTGCGGGCGAACTCGTAGCGGAACGGTAAGCCGTAGTCATAGGGAGAATCCATGCTGGGCATAAGGTAAGTGAATGTCTCAGGGACGATATAGCGCGTATGTGTCGGGTCCTGGAAGGCCATGTCCGTAGCCCCATAAGGCGCAATGCAGGTTATTACGCCGTTAGGCTTCAAAACCCGCCACGCCTCGGCAAAGAAGGCAAAGAAGCCGTCAAGAGGATGCGGTTCACGAATCCCCTGAGGATGGAAGATCTTGGCGCTGCCGATGCGCTCCTCATAGGCAGTGCTCCGCTGATAGACCTGATGCGGGATATGCTCGATCAGATGACTGGCGACGATGTAGTCGGCGTAATTATCTGCGATGGGCCAAGGAAACTCGAAGAGATTGACCACCTGATCCACGCCAGCGAGCGGTTGACTATCGACGTTGATCCATCCTTCGTCGTTCGGCAGTATCACCCGCCCGCAGCCAAGATTGAGTCGCACACCTTGCGGCACTTCCTCCTTGCTTGGCCAACCGGCCGTATGCTCAGACGCCCACTGCCACCAATTTTCCATACGCCTCCCGTAGCATCTTACCCACGGCCTCGCTGCTCACCTTTTCCATACCTGTTGGTAACGGCATCAAACCAAGATTTCGCTGGCGCTTGTTCCATTCGTCCCTGACGGTATAGGGTGGGCGCGCTAAGAGTTCGCCAATCCAATAGCGTAGACGCATCCAATCGCCAGGCGGCACGTAGGCATCCACTCGGAACAACTCGCCCAGCCAGCGAAAGACGTTCTGTTCACTCAATATGATCTTACAGCCCGCCGCTGCCGCCTCCAGGACGCCGATGCCATACTGCTCCTGCCAGCCTGGTGTTGGGCAACTCGGATAGCAGAACACGTCAGCGACGCCATATATGGCTGGCATCTCAGCGTGAGGGATGGGGCCAAGAAACTCAATGTTGGACATACCCAATGCCGCCGCCCAAGTTTGCGCCTCTTCTAGTTGTTCTCCACCGCCTGCCATAATGAGCTTCCACGGTTGCCCAGCCGAAGCCATGATGAGATCAAAGATACCCTTCTGCCAGACCATACGACCAGCATAGAGGACGATGCCCCCAGGCTTGGTGTAGGGTACGAACTTCTCGGTGTCCACACCAGCAGGGATGACGATAGCCTTCTCAGGCGGGCAACCCATCTCAATCCCTGAATACATAGCTAGCGGCGAGCGGAAGACGACCAACTTAGCGAGATCAAAGCAGCGGCGCCATTGACTAGGAAGCATATTCCAGGGTAGGTTCTCCCACACAGTGAGTATAGGGCATGGGTGTTGCTCACATATCTCCCATGCCCATTGATAGCACGGATCGGCCACGTCAACGGCATCATAACCAGCCGCTAGAACCTGCGGCTCGGTCGTGTTCGGGTCGGCGATCCAATCAAACTCGATCCCGTCCCCGCTCGCCGCCTGGTACGTCATGCGGTCTGAGTCGTTGACAGCATAAGCGCGATAAACGCCGACTCTCACTTCACTGGCCTCAAATCCACCCGCATCACGTCCACGACGTTCCAAAGCGTCTGCACTGATTGCTCGAACTGCAGTTGCGTCATGCCACCTGTCCAAGGTAGCCCCATCAGATACGGTGTATTGTTGATGGCCTCAAAGCGGAAAGGCAGCGCGTAGTCGTAGTTGTCGTCCTCTTGCCCCGCGAGATAGCCGAAGCTCTCAGGCAGCAGGAAGCGTGTGTGCTGCGGGTCCATCACGGCGCCGCGGCTGTAGGCATATGGCACGACCACACAGATATATCCCCCAGGTCGCAGGATGCGATAGACCTCGTTGAAGAAGGCATAGAAGCCGTTCAGCGCAAGCGGGCGCTGCCACCCACAGCGAGTCGAATAGACTTGGTGGGGCACATGCTCGACGATATGGACAGCCAGCATGTAGTCCACGCTGTTGTCCTGGAACGGCCACGGGAACGAGAACAGGTGACAGCGCACGTCCACGCCTTCGCTTGGCACGATGTCCACGTTCACCCAGCCATCCTCATTCGGCAGACAGATGCGCCCACTACCCAGATTCAGCTTGCGTCCTGATGGTATCTCTGAGGCATCTGGCCAGCCCCGCGTGATAGCGACGGCATGTTCCCATGCGCTGTCACGGTAGGGATTCGGCCTCATGATAGCCCCAAATCCCGCATCATGCTCCCGTATCGCTGCTCGCTCTCAGCCTTGCATTCGGCGCTGCAATAGGCATAAGGCACCTC
>Ga0209518_1003526_pt1 | contig 13338 bp, 8 predicted proteins | sample RifGroB1_FD_183993 | JGI IMG/M metagenome (GOLD analysis project Ga0209518, IMG submission 183993) | Groundwater microbial communities from Rifle, Colorado, USA - Groundwater B1 (SPAdes) (version 2) | ecosystem: Environmental > Aquatic > Deep subsurface > Groundwater | place: Rifle, Colorado... | reverse complement strand
TGTTGAAAAAGCCGGTTGCTTTCTCAACAACCTTAACAATTCCTCGCATAGCTTGCGCTATGCTGCGTAATTGTACCGGCTTTTGAAGTGTTGAAAAGCCGCATCCGCGTTTTTCAACACCCTGTTAAAGACCTGAAAAACGGCTTTTCCGAAGTAGCGCTGACGGCTTCATCCCTGCCGCTATCGATCTATTCCAACAGCCAGAACCGGGAACTAATGAATATTTTCATCAAGAATTTGAATCCAGCGGCGGACACGGGCGACGCAGTTCAAACCACCAACTAAGCCGCCGTCACGCCGGCCGTCAGTAGTGCGGCGGCCGCTCCTGCGGCAGGCTGGCGCCCGGCTTGGTATCGTCCAGCTCCTTGAGCCGGCCGGCCAGCTGGCGCAGCAGTTCCTCGAGACGGGCCAGCCGGCGCTCGTGGCCGAAGATCTGGCCGCCCAGGTCGGCGATAGTCCGCTCCTGCCAGGCAAAGCGGCTTTCCAGTTCGGTCAGGCGCGTCGCCTGGGCATCGGGCTTCCGTTCTACCATGGTCAGCCTCCCCCTTCTATCAAATCGGCCAGCTCGGCCCAACGCTCGGTTTTACTGTCTATCAAGTGACCCAGGGCCTGGTAGCGGGCGGTGGCCTGCTCGAGGGCGGTGACCCCGGACACGAAGACGGCCTCCAGCGCCGCTTTCTCGGCTTCCAGGGCGTCGATCTCGGCCAGAATGCCGTCGTATTCCTTTTTTTCGGCAAAACTGGGCTTGCGCGCCCGCTGGCGGCCGGCAGCACTGGCCTCGCTGCCAGTTTTATCAAGGCCACCGGACTTGTCGGCGCTGGCCGACTTGTCAGCCAAGCGGGCGGCCGCCGCCAGGTTGGTCGCCACGGCTGCCGCCTCCGCCGCCTCGTCGGCCAGGGCCTGGCGGTACTCGCCGTAGTTGCCGGGGAACAAGTTAACGTGGCCGTCGGCGCCAAAGGCCAGGGTGGTCTTGCAGACGCTGTCCAGGAAGGCCCTGTCGTGCGAGACGATAACCACCACGCCGGCGAAGTCGTCGACATAGTCCTCCAAGAGCTCGATGGTATCGATATCGAGGTCGTTGGTCGGCTCGTCCAGGATCAAGAGGTTCGGCGCACCGACCAGCAGGGCCACCAGTTGCAGCCGCCGCTTCTCGCCGCCGGACAGGGTGTACAATTTTTGCTGCTGCATGGTGCCGTCGAACAAGAAGCGCTCCAGCAGGCGGGCCGGATCCAGTACCAGGTCGTCGCCCAGCTTGATCTGCTCGGCCTGGTGGCGGATGTAGTCCAGCATGCGCAGGTCGCCGGGCAGCTCGTCGGCAGTCTGGCCGTAATAGGCGATGCGGGTGTTGACGCCGGCCACGATGCTGCCAGCGTCGGGGTCCAGCTGCTGGCAGAGCAGGCGCAGCAGGGTGGTCTTGCCGCAGCCGTTGGGGCCGACCACGGCGATGCGGTCGTCCTTACAGAACTCGAACGAAAAGGGGTCGAACAGCCGACGGCCACCGAAGCTCTTGGTGATGCCCTTGACCTCCAGGATTTTCTTGCCCAGGCGGGTGGTGGCCGAGCCAAAATCGCCCATCGCTTCCGGCCGCTCCAGGGCCGCGCCTTGCATGTCGCGGATGATCTGCTTGCGCCGTTCGCTCTTGGTGGCGCGGGCCCGGGCGCCGCGGCCCAGCCACTTGAGCTCGATCTTCAAGATAGCTTCGCGGCGGGCGTCGGCCTTCTCCAGCGAGTTCCAGCGCTCGGCGCGCATCTCCAGGAAGCTCGAATAGTTCCCCGGGTAGCTGAAAATGGCCGAGCGGTCGATTTCCAGGATGCGCCGGCAGACCGACTCCAAGAAGACGCGGTCGTGCGTCACCAAGAGGAAGGCGAAATTCGCGCCCAAGAGCTTGCGCTCCAGCAGCTCGACCGACTCGATGTCCAGATGGTTGGTCGGCTCATCGAGCAAAACCAGCTCCGGCTGGCCGGCCAGCGCCCGGCAGATGGCGGCCTTCTTGACCATGCCGCCGGAAAAGCCGTCCATGGTCGTCTCCGGCGGCGGCAGGCCAAACTCGTTGCACAGCGAGGCAAACGACTGCTCAAGCTGGAAGCCGCCTAGCTGCTCCATCTGCCGGCTGACGGCGTCCAGCTGGCGGTGGTCGGCCTGGTCGGCCCGGTGCAGCAAGGCCTGGTACTTGGCCACCAGGCTAACCAACGGCGATTCGCCGGCTAGCAGAAAATCCAGCAGGCTCCAGCCGGGTTGCACCAGCGGCGTCTGGGGCAGGTTGTGGACGCGCAGATCGCGCCGCCGCGCCAGGCTACCTTCGTCGACCTCCAGGCTGCCGGCCAGCAGGCGCAGGAAGGTCGATTTGCCGGCGCCGTTGCGGCCAACCAGGCCGATACGGTCACTGTCCTCTATGCCGAGCGACACCGCCTGGAAGAGCGGCGTGCCGATCAGGGTCTTGGATACATTGGTCAGGGAAACGATATTCATGGCGCCGATTGTGCCCGTAAAAGCGGAAAATTACAATCGGTTGAGGTCGGCGGCTTGCGCGCAGCCTATATTCGGCTATACTGGGAAGGTGAACCGCCTGCCCGGATCGCGATCGATGCGGGCCCGGCCGGTCGCCGCATCCCCATCGATGGCGCAAGGAAGCCGTAGCATGTTGATTCTGGACATGGTATTCAGCCTGGCTCACCTGATAGCCGTAGCCAGCCTGGCTGGCGCCATCGACGTCACGTGGCCGCAGAAGCCCTTCCGGATCTGGCTCCAGGGCCTGGCCTTCGGGCTGGCCGCCATCATCGTCATGCTCAAACCCTTCCACTTCGCGTCTGGTATCTTTTTTGACAGTCGCTCCATCATGCTCAGCCTGTGCGGGCTATTCTACGGCCCGCTGGCTACCGCCCTGGCCACGGCTCTCAGTCTGGCCGCCCGCCTGCTAATCGGCGGCGCCGGCCGGCTCTTCGGCAGTCTATTCATCGTCTGGGCCAGCCTGATGGGCCTAGCTTTCCGCGCCTGGCTGGCCAGGCGGCAGCGCGAGCCGGGAATGGCCAACCTCGTGCTCCTGAGCATTCTGGCGCACCTGCCGGTACCGCTCAGCGCCAGCCTGGCCGGCGACGTGATGTCGCCCGTCCAGCTGGTTCTGTCCATGAGCCTGGTCATCGGCCTGATCTTCCCGATCGGTACCGTCGCCGCCGGTTGGGTGCTCATCACCCTCAAGCGCAGCTGGCAGGTCCGGACGGCCGCCCAGCAAAGCCGTGATTTCTTGGAAAGCGTCTTCAACCATGCCAACGCGCCCATTTTAATCTGGGACACCGCCTTCAAGGTCATCCGCTGCAACCAGGCCGCCGAGCAGCTGGCCGGCCGCAGCCAAGCCGAAATCGTCGACCACCCGCTGGAAAACCTCTTCCCGTCCTATCAACGCGCCCTGATCATGCAGCTGATCCGCGATTCGCTGCACGGTCCGCGCCTGGAAAACATGGAACTGTCCATCGCCCGCAAAAACCAGGAGTTGCGCATCGTGCGCTGGAATTCAGCCACCGTCTACGCCGAGGACGAGACGACGCCCCTGGCCGGCATGGCCCAGGGCATCGACATCACCGACTTCAAGAATGCCGAGCAGCAACTGCGCGCCAACGAGGCCAAATGGCGCAGCTACATCAACCACGCCCCCATCGGCATCGTGGTTATCGACCGCTTCGGCCGGATCCGCGAGTCCAACCAGACCGTTACCCATATCACCGGCTGGAGCTCTGGCGAGCTGGCCGGCACCTCCATCATCCAGCTCTTGTCCGCCAACAGCCAAGAACAGCGGCACCGCCAGTTCGAGCAGCTGCTGCGCAGTAGCGAAAACCAGGCCGAGTTCGCCATCCGCCGACCGGACGGAGAGCGCCGCCACATCGCCGTCAACGCCGCCAGCTTGGTGGATCACCAGTTCATCCTGTTCATCACCGACATCAGCCACAAGAAAACCATCGAGAACGTCATGCGGGCCATCGCCGCCAGCAACCTGACCGGCGACGGCGACATCTTCCGCTTCCTGGCCCAGCAGCTGGCGACAGCCTTGCGCAAACGCGGCGCCTTGATTGCCGAGATCGAAAGCCAGGGTAGCCTGCAGGCCAGGACACTGGCCGTCTGCGACCGGGGGCACCTGGTCGCCAACTTCGACTTTAACATCAACAATATCCTGCCATCGGTAATCCCGCAGGCCGTCAATCTGGCGGAGACTGCGGCCGATGACCACACCTTGCCCGACTTGGACCTGGCCTCGCAACTGCCAGGTTTGCACAGCTACCTGAGCCTGTCCTTGCACGACAGCACCGGCTCCATCAGCGGCCTGATCGCCATCCTGGACGACCAGCCCATAGTCCACGACAGCAACGCCGACAGCATCCTGCAAATATTCGCGGCCCGCGCCGCCGCCGAGTTGGAGCGGCGTAAAACCGAGCAGAAGTACCAACTGCTATTCAACCGCATACTGGAAGGCTTCGCCATCCACGATATCATCTGCGACCAAGCCGGCCGGCCGATCGACTACCGCTTCCTGGCCGTCAACCCGGCCTTCGAGAAGCTAACCGGCCTCAAGGCAGTCGACATTCTCGGTAAAACCGTGCTGCAGGTCTTGCCGGAAACCGAAGCCTACTGGATAGACGGCTACGGCCGGGTAGCCCTAGACGGCGAGCCACTCGAATTCGAAGCCTATTCCGAGGGCATCAACCGTTTTTACCATACCACGGCCTTCCAGACCCAGTACAAGCAGTTTGCCTGCATCATCACCGACATCACCGACCGCCGCATCCACGAGGCCCAGATCAAGCAGAGCCTCCATGAAAAGGAGATATTGCTTAAAGAAGTGCACCACCGCGTCAAGAACAACCTGAATATAGTGGCCAGCCTGCTCAGCCTGCAAAGCGGGCACACCAACAGCCGCGAGGACGCCATCACCGCCTTCGCCAACAGCCGCGACCAGATCATGTCGATGGCCCTGGTGCACGAAGAGCTGTATCAGTCCAGCGACTACAGCAACGTCAACATGCCATCCTACATCGCGCGCATCAAAACCAACCTGGTGCAACTCTACCATAGCGATAAACCCATCAGCATCGAAACCGACATCCACGATATCAAGCTGGACGTCAACACCGCCATTCCCTGCAGCCTCATCCTGAACGAGATGATTACCAACAGCTTCAAGTATGCCTTCCAGGACCGCCCGGATGGTACTATCCGCATCAGCCTCAAGCACCTGGATAGCGCCTTGGTTCGACTCGACTACACCGACAACGGCCGGGGTCTGCCGCCCGACTTCGACATCGCCCAGAGCGCCAGCCTCGGCCTGACCCTTATCCAGCTTCTGTCCGGCCAGATCGACGGCCGGCTACACATCGACAATGAAGACGGCCTGCACTACCAGCTGGACTTCCCGCTGGTCTTGACCAGGAATGGCGAGACGGCCCGGGCCGCCAGCCAGCAAGGAGACACCGACCATGGACAATGAGCGACTGGTCAAGCTCGGCAACAGCCTGATCGACAACCTGAACGCCGACCGCATCATTCCGCAAAAGCTGCTGCTGGAAACCGCCTCCATCATTGCCGATGGCGACGAGGCGGCCAAGCAGCTCTTCATGCGGCTGTGGGAGCAACGCGGAGGCACGTCCGCCGCTAACCAGGCGAGTGGTAGCCCGGCCAACCCCGAAGCCCAGGCCGAGCTCATCCTGCGCGCCGCCGAGAAAGGCCTTGGCCTGGGGCCAGAAAACCTGGCTAAAATAAACGGCGGCCGCGCCCCGGATCACGAGACGATGCGCGCCGTCCTGGCCGACACCATCGTCAAGCGCAAGCTGCAGCCCCAGCTGCTGGAACACTTCCTGGGCAGGAAAACCGATAAATATATCGAGCTTTTGAAGGATTTCCTGCGCCAGACCGTGGCCTCCCGAGCGGAGGATCCGCAGGAGCTCATCCTGTATACCGGCATGTACCTCTTGTTCAACGGCGCCGAGCCGGACAATCTGGCCGCCCTCGGCCTGGCCGCGCCGCTGCTGGCCTACCTCACCGACCGCATCGGCCGGGTCCGTTCCATCTACTACGCCTCGATGCTGTTCATGCACAGCTACCTGTTCGTGCTCTTCGCCCAGGCCTTCGAGCTGTCCGGAAAGTTCCGCCAGGCTACGCCGGACCAGCAGCTGAAGCTGCGCAAACTCTATTCCGGCGAGGACCGCATCGCCGTGCTGGTGAACAACGCCGTCACCATCGCCAGCCGCAAACTGGCGCCGTTCAAGGTGGACGCCCGCGAGGTGTTAACCAACTTCAAGAATTTCTGCGCCAGCCACAAGAACCACTACGGGCCGGCCGACCTATTCGATAGCGATTACCGCGGCTGAGCCGGGAAAGGGACACGCATGATAGTACGACCCAAGAATGCCTTCGCCGGCCTGATGCGGATTCTGGACGCCATTAACCCCGTCATCGTCCTCCTGTCCATCGTCGGCCTGTTTCTGGAATACACCCCGCTGCGCCGCTGGGTACTGCTGCCCAATGAAATCATCTCGCTGGCTTTCGTGGCCGACTTCATCCTGCGCCTGATCGCCTTCCCGGCTGGTAAATATTTCTTCAAGGGCTTTGGCTGGGTCGACTTCCTGGCCAGTCTGCCCGGCCTGCTCATCCTGGTGGCGCGCACCCCGATCTTCGCCGTCTTCAAGGTCTTGCGCATCGGCCGCTTTTTCCGCATCATCCGGGTGCTGCGCTTCCTGCGGGCCTTCGACTTCATGAAAAAGATGCGCGACGACTCGGCCTGGGTGCAGGAGCGTATCATGCAGATCGGCGTGTCTATCGTGCTGCTCTTCGTCAGCGGCATCGTGCTCCTGGACTTGAACCTAACCGGCCACTACGACAGCCTGAACCGCCAGGAACTGACGCTACTGCGCCAGCAAGCCGGCAACGACACGGCCCGCCTGGCAGCCGTTCATGCCGACACGGTCTACTGGTTCCGCGCCGGGCTTATCCTGCCGCCCGACGGTGGCGCGGTGGTCAGCCCGGCCGACTACCAGGCCCGATTGGTTGAACTGGACTCCGGTTATCAGCTGATTGCCTTTTCGGCCGCCACGCTCAGCCCGGACGGCCACACCAGCCTGCCGGCCGACGGCATCCTGGTGCTAACCCCAACGACCACCGCCTGGTACAACCAGATCATGCTGATCGTGCTCGGCACCCTGTTGGCCATCCTGACCACCATCATCTTCTACATGGGCTACGTCTTCGCCAAGGACATGAGCGTGCTGCAGCTGATCATCGACTCCTTCGACGCCGGCGACTACAGCCTGCTGACTCACGCCGCCGAGGGCCTGCGCGGGCTTGATGGCGGCATCAGCCTGGACGACGACGACGACGAGATCAGCGGCTTACTGAAGATGGCGGCCAGCCTGGGCAGCAGCCTGCAGGCCGACGGCGCCGCCGTCCAGGCCGCCAGTTTCGGCTTCGGCCTGAGTGGCTTGGACAGCGCTCCCGACGCCGGCCAAGCCGCAAGCAGCCAAGCCCTGGCCCGGCTGGAGGATCGCCTGGCCGCCCTGGAAGGCGCCGCCCGCGACGCCCACAAGACGGTCGCCCGCCAGACCCTCAAGCTGGCCTTGCCAATCATCGTCCGCTACGTCAAGGCCGAGCTGGGCCGGGATCCGTCCGCTTAACAGGTTGTTGAAAAAGCCGGTTGCTTTCTCAACAACCTTAACAATTCCTCGCATAGCTTGCGCTATGCTGCGTAATTGTACCGGCATTTGAAGTGTTGAAAAGCCGCATTCGCGTTTTTCAACACCCTGTTAAAAGACCGGCGGCACGGCCGGCCCGCCGTCGGCCGGCAGCTGGTTGAACTCCTGCCACTGCAGGCAGGCGGCCGGGGCGACATCGTCAGCGCTAGACTCGCTTCCGGAGGGCGGCCGGACCAACAGGCGGAACAGGCCGCAGTTGCCAGTGGTAATCAGCGGCATCCAGCTTGTACTGCCGAAGGTCAGGCGCACCAGCCACTGCAGCAGGCCGCCGTGCGTCACGGCCAGGACGTTGCCGCCCCCCTCCAGCGCGGCCTGGCGCAGCCGCCGCCAGACCTGGCCGGCCCTGGCCCGCAATTGGGCCACGCTCTCGGCGCCGGGCACCGCCGCCCAGCTGTGGCTGTCGAAGCGGGCATGGACGGCCGGGAAGCGTTCGGCCACCTCGGCCAGGGTCAGGCCGGTATAGCAGCCGGTATCCAGCTCCATCAAGTCCGGCAACTCGACCACCGGTGGCAGTCCGGCCAAATGGCCGATGATGTCGGCGCTCTGGCGGGCCCGCAGCTGCGGCGAACAGAAGAAGCTCTTGACGCCGGCGGCGCTAAACCAGGCGGCGGCGGCGGCGGCTTGGCGCCGGCCGTTTTCGGTCAGGCCGTGCTCGCTGCGGCCTTGGATGCGCCCCTCCAGGTTGGCGGTGGTCTCGCCGTGACGCAGGAGGAAGAAACTGGTGACAGCCGGCAGTCCGGCGAAGAAGGCGGGGTCGATGGCATTCTGGTGACTCATATTGTACTGCAGGCTAGCACGATTCGGCGACTCGCGGCCAGCGGCCGGCCGGCTGGCAAGCCTGGTCGCCAGGCGAAAAACCTTTATTATTTCCGGCGTTTGATATATAATCCTTCCAGACCGGGCCTACTGTTGGCGCCCTGTATCCAAAATGGTGGAGATGCAACAATGTTCGATGCCGGCAACCTGATAACCCTGGGCGTGGTACTGGTCGTCCTGATAGCCTTCCGGATACTCGACAAGGACAACCGCTCCCTGGAGAAAATCAAGAAGTACACCGACAAACTCAAGGAAGAGCTCGATGCCGTGGCCGCCGAACGGGCCGAAGCGCTTAAAAGCTACGCCGTCGAGGTGGACAGCCACAAAAAAGCCGCCAAGGAAGTACTGCGTCAGGTCCAGGAGGCCGAGACCAACCTGGCCGCCCGCGCCGAAGGCATCGCCTCGGTAGCCCAGCGCATCGCCGAATACGACAAGGCCCTGGCCGAGCTGAAGGCCATGAGCCAGCGCGTCGACCAGAACCTACATATCATCCACGAGGAAAGTGACTTCGTTGACGGCTTGGCCAAGGAAATCCGCAACACCCGCGCCGATATCGACCAGCTGAACCAAGAGATTCCGCTGCTACGTACCGCGGCCTATGAGGAATCGCTGGCCAGCGGCCAACAGCTGCAAGCCCGCTTCCAGGCCGACCTGACGGCCGCCACCGTCCAGGCCGAAGCGCAGAACGGCCGCATCAAACAGGAACTGGACGCCGCCTTCGTGCGCGCCCACGCCGAGGCCCAGAAACTGGAGGCCGCCAGCTTCCAGCAGCTGCGTGCCCAGATCGAGCAGCGCGTGGCCGCTCTGACTACCCTCCAGGCCGAAGGCAGCCGCCAGGCGCAGGACGCGATGGCCAAGCAGGAACAGGCCAGCCGCCAGCAAACCGAGGCGGCCGCGGCCAAACTGCGCCAGGAACTGAACGGGCGTATGGCCGAGATTATCCAGCTGGCCGACGGCAACGACGAAAAACTGACCGGCCTGGTGACCAAGCGCTTCGACGATATCCAAAAGTTTGCCGATAACCGCTCCACGGCGCTGGAAAGCCTGGTCAACCAGCGCCTTGACCAGATCGAGGACCAGACCGGGTTGCGCGCCGATAAGTTGACCGCCGCCATCGGCGGCCGCCTGGACGCCCTGGACCAGCTGGCCGGCAGCCGCTCCACGGCGCTGGAAGGCCTGGTCAACCAGCGCCTTGACCAGATCGAGGATCAGACCGGGTTGCGCGCCGATAAGTTGACCGCCGCCATCGGCGGCCGCCTGGACGCCCTGGACCAGCTGGCCGGCAGCCGCTCCGCCAAGCTGGAGGAGGCCATCGAGACGCGTTTCAGCAGCCTGCGCGAACAGGCCAAGGAAAAAGTGGCCGAGACCCAGGGCCTACTTAAGGGCTTCAAGCAGGACTGGCGCAAGGAGGCCGAGGAACTGCTCGAGCAGTCGCGACAGGCGGCCATGGCCTGCCAATCCCAGCTGGAACCGCTCCTCAAGGACACCCGGCAAGCCTTGGACAAGGCCGAAACCGGCTGGACGGAGCGCCTGCAGCAGCTGGAAACCAAAAGCACCGAAAGCGCCCAGGCCTTGCTGGTCAAGTTGAAGGACAATCTCAAAGAGCACCAGGAAGAATTGACCAAGAAGCACCTGGATACCAAAACCGACCTACAGCTACTATTCAAGCAGCAGCGTGAGGCGGCTCAGGCCCTGGCTGACGAGACCACGCGCAGCCTGGCCGAGGCCAACGCCCGCCTGAGCGCCGGCCGGCAAGCTCAGGACAGCCAACTGGCCGCCATCAGCGAACAGCTACAGACGGCCGAACGTCAGGCCCGGCAAACCATCGACGCCCTGAATGACAAATTCACCCAGCGCGGCGCCGACCTGGAAAACCGGGTGTTGGCCGGCTTCGAGCAGCGGGCCGACAGCCTGCGCGCCTTGGTCGAGCAAGGCCTGGAACGACTCGAAGCCTCCCGCCTGGATATCAACCAGCTGGAAAAGGGCCTGCGCGGCAGCATGGCCGGCGTCGAAAAGCGAGTCGAGGCCGACTTCAGCCTGTTTGCCCAAGATGTCGTCGGCCGGCACGAAGCCTTTGAGGCCAAGATGGCCGCCGAGGCCGGCAAGTTACACCACGCCATGAAGGCCCTAGACGAAGATTTGCAGACGCTCAAGGGCAACGCCTACGACAATGTTTCCGCCCAGCTCAAGATCTTCGAGGACGAATTCTTCGCCGACCTAAAAAAGCGGCGCGAAGACGCCGACCAGAAACTGCAAACCTGGCGCAGCAGCCTCGATGAACACCTGACCAACGCCCTGCACGGCGCCGACAGCGAACGAGCCGAGGCCGAGCGCGCCTGGCTGGACGAGGCCCGGCAGCGCGCCGCCGCCATCCAGCAACAGGTCGGCGACGCCTTGGACAAGCTGGCTGGCCAAGTGGACCGGCACCGCCAGTCCATCACCGAGCGGGTCAGCGAGGCCGACACCGCCCTGGTGCAGCTCAAGGACGCCGTCCGCACCGACCTGGAAGAGGCCCGCGACGCGGCCAATGCCCTGCTCAAGGCCGAACTGGCCCGTTGGCAGCAGAGCGGCAACGAGCAGATCCAGCAGGCCGAACAGAAGGCCGCCCTGGAAACCAAGCGCCTAGCCGAGCTGCTCAAGGAGAGCAAAAGCCTGTTCGACAGCGGCCGCTCCGACCTCAACCAGCAGCTGCAGACCTTCAGCCACGATTTCGCCCACAAGATGGAAGAGAGCCAGCAGATCAAGCAGGCCGCCATCGAGACCCTCGGCGCCAGCTTCAACAACTCGGTGCAGGCCCTGGACAAGGAGTGGAAGACCCAGCGCGAGAAACTGGTCGAGGGCAGCAAGGCGGAGCGCGAAACCATCGCCCGTGAGGTCCGCCGCCTGTCCGACGAGTTGGACCGGCTGCGGACCGACCTCGGGCAGCGCGGCGCCCAGGCCCTGGACGACTTCAAGCGCGAATGGGAAACCGCCCAGCAGGCGGCCAGCCGCAAGCTGCAGGAAACCGAGGGCGCCATCCAGGCCTCGGTGGAGGAGTACCGCCAGGAGGAAAAAAACCTGCAGTCCGTCTTCCTGAACAGCCGCGACAAACTGCAGAAGGGCCTGGACGAGGAACGCCGCGAGCGCGAGAAAATCTTCGCCGAGATCGACAAGCAGGTGAAAGCCTTCCAGACCCAGACACGCCTGTTCGAGCGGGCCGACGAACTGAAGCAGCAGCTGGCCGACAGCGTCGAGAGCCTGAAGGCCGACATGGCCAGAGCCGACTCGCGCCGAGCCGAGATGGCCGAATTGGAGACCCAATACGGCCGCATCAAGCGCGCCGAGGACGAGGTCGGCCAGAAGGTGACCCGTTTCATGGCCGAGAAGCGGCGCATCGACAGCATGGAGGAGGACTTCAAGCGCTTGCTCGGGCTGTCCCAAGCCGTCGACCAGAAACTGGCGACCGTTACCGCCAACCATGACCAACTGACCCAGCTCCAGGCCGATATGCGCCGGCTGATGGACGCCGCCGGCGAGGCCAACGAGAAATACGAACGGGTGGAAAAGAAGTCGAGCATCCTGGACGCCACGGCCGACGCCATCGACAAGAACTTCCAGGCTATCAGCGAGCTGGAGCGCAACCTGCGCGGCCTGGACGCCGACATCAAGGACTTCCCAGACCGCGTCATTCAGTTGAAGCGCTCCATTCAGGAGGTCAGCGCCGTCCAGCCGCAGATCGACGCCAGCCTAGAGCGGCTGGAGAGCATGGGCCAGCTGATGGTTGACGCCGAGAAGCGGGCGGCCGAACTCCAAAAAGCCCGGGAGTGGCTGGCGCGGGCCGAGACCAGATTCGAGGAACTCAACAAGAAGACCAACGACCACCTGAAACTGCTCAACGACCTTTTGAAGGACGATCCCGGTCCGCGTAAAGACAAATCGGGCGCCCCGCCGCTGTCCGTCCAGGAATCGGTCCGCAAGCTGGCTCACCAGGGCTGGAAAACCGACGAGATCGCCCGGGCAGTCAAGCTGTCGCGCGGCGAAGTGGAACTGATACTGGAACTAAGCAACGACAAGTAGCGGGTATAGGCTGGACGGCGCCGTCGGAATGGCTTAGAATTCGGGCCAGGGGCGCCGGCCGGCCAGCAATCGCTGGTCGAGCCGACCCGACCGACGCATCCATCCGTCTGGCAACCTGCAAGGAGTCCGGCCATGAACGCAGCCATCATCAATCCCTTCCTGACGTCCGCCGTGGATCTGTTCAGGGAAATGTTCAGCATCCAGGCCGACGCCGGCCAACCCTACGTCCTGACCGACCAAACCAGCCACAACTGGGAGATTTCCGGCATCCTGGGCATTACCGGCGACTACCAGGGCATCCTGGCCTTCCGCCTGCCGCGCCCGCTGGCCGACAAACTACTGGAAAAATCCGGCGTCACCAGCGACAGCGAGGAAGAGCGCAAGGACACGGTCAACGGCATGGTCGGCGAACTGACCAACATCATTTCGGGCAACGCCTCCAGCAAATTCGAGAATGTGACTATCGACATCTCGCCGCCGGTAGTAGTCCTCGGCGAGAATCACCGCATCGCCTGGCCGAAGATCGGCCCGGTCATGGCCATTCCCTTCAGTACCACGCACGGCAACTTTGAGGTTAACGTTTGTTTGAAATAGCGACGGCGGCCTTAGCAGGGTGTTGAAAAACGCGGATGCGGCTTTTCAACACTTCAAAAGCCGGTACAATTACGCAGCATAGCGCAAGCTATGCGAGGAATTGTTAAGGTTGTTGAGAAAGCAACCGGCTTTTTCAACAACC
>Ga0209518_1003523_pt1 | contig 13347 bp, 19 predicted proteins | sample RifGroB1_FD_183993 | JGI IMG/M metagenome (GOLD analysis project Ga0209518, IMG submission 183993) | Groundwater microbial communities from Rifle, Colorado, USA - Groundwater B1 (SPAdes) (version 2) | ecosystem: Environmental > Aquatic > Deep subsurface > Groundwater | place: Rifle, Colorado... | reverse complement strand
ACGGACTCGACAAGCTCGCCGCAGGCGGAGCCGACGACGGTCACCGTCAATTACAGCGATGCCGGCTTTTCTCCGGCGACCATCACCATCAAACGCGGCGACACGGTCACCTTTACCAACAGTTCTTCCGGCACGATGTGGGTCGCCTCGGCGCTGCACCCGGCGCACACGGCTTACGCGGGGACCTCTCTTTCGGAGCACTGTCCCGCAGGCTCCGCGCTCGCGTTTGACCAGTGCCAGACCGGCGCTTCCTTCAGCTTTAAGTTCGACCAGGCGGGCACGTGGAAGTACCACAACCACAGCAACGCGAGCCACTTCGGCGAGGTGATAGTAACGGAATGATTGCCGGCGACGCACGCACCGCGTACTTTTTGCTCCGGGTGGGGGCGGCGCTCGCGTTCCTGTATCCGCCGCTCTCCGCCGTGTTTGGCGACCCGTACACGTGGGTAGGCTATTTCCCCGCGTTTGTGCGGGGCTACGCGCCCGACCCGGTGCTCCTGCACGCCTTCGGCGCGGCAGAAGTAGTGCTGGGCCTGTGGATACTCTCCGGTTACAAAATATTTATTCCTTCGCTGCTGGCCACCGCTCTGCTGTTGGGTATCGTGGCCTTTAATCTTCCGCAGTTCGACGTGCTCTTCCGCGATGTCGCTATCGCGTGTCTCACCCTCTCTCTCGCGCTTATCAATAAGCCGCACAAACACACCGTATGACTAAAAGCACCTGGGCAGTCATTATCATAGTGGTGCTCCTGCTGGCGGTGGGGGCGGCGGTCGCGTACCGCGAGCCGCTGTCAAGGCTCTTCAGCCGGCCGCAAGCACAGGCACCCGTGCTGGAGTCGCCGGGCACCGGCGTCCAAACGCAACAGTATGCGACCACGACCTTTGCACTGCAGTATCCGCCGGAGTATGCGCTGGGCGAGGCGTACGCGTACGACCAATTCGGCCCTAAAAAGCTGATACACGGCGTCTCGCTTGCCATACCGGCCGCCATGGCCACGGCTTCGACAAGCTCACCGCAGGCGGGCACTAACCTCTCGGCCGGTACGTACCTAAGCGTCGAGCAATTGCCGCGGGCAAAAAAGTGCACCGGCGACATCTTTATCAGCGCCGATGTCAAAACGCAAACCGTAACCGAGGGTGGCATCGACTACTCGCTCGCCACCACCAGTGGCGCGGCCGCAGGCAACCGGTACGAAGAACTGGTGTACGCATTGGCGACCAGCAGCCCTTGCACCGCGGTGCGCTACTATATCCACTCGACCGACATCGGCAATTATCCCGCAGGCACAGTGCGCGAGTTTGACCGCATCACGCTCATCGACGCATTCGACACGATCCGCCGCTCGGTAGTGATGCGCTGATGATAGGCACCGCGCTCAACATTGTAGCCAAGGCGCTCCTGTGGGTACTCCTGCTGGGTGCGGCGGGCTACGTCGCCTACGACCGGCTGGTACCCTGCAAGGCGCCCGTTGCCTACAGTGTGGGCGCCTACGACATACGCTTTGGCATCAGCAAGGCGGAGCTCCTATCGGCCGCCAAAGAGGCCGCCGCGGTGTGGAACACCGCGGCGGGGAAGGAGCTCTTTGTATACCGCTCCGGACGCGGTATGCCCATCAACCTGGTGTACGACAGCCGGCAGGCCACCACGCAAAAAACTAATCAGCTCAAGGAGGATATCGACCAAGGCGCCGAGTCGGCAAGCTCGATCAAAGCGCAGTACGACGCCGCGCAGGCCCGCTACAGCGAGGCGCGCGCCGCGTACATGGCGGCGCGCGCAAGCGCCTCTACGCAGGCCGACTACCGTGCGCTGGAGGACCAGCGCCTGCGGGTCAACGCGCTGGCCGACGACGTCAACTCGCTTGGTGCGCGCTATAACGCGCTGGCGCAGGACATCAACGCCCGCGTCGACACGGTCAACCAAAACGCGCGGGGCGAGTTTGAGGAAGGGCAGTACACCAAGGCCACGTTCAGCCAAAAAATAGAAATCTTCGAGTACAGCAGCCGCCGGGAGCTCGTGCGGGTGCTCGCGCACGAGCTGGGGCACTCGCTCGGGCTCGACCACAACCCCAACCCCGACTCCATCATGTACCAGGCCAACACGTCCGAAAACATGGACCCGACGGTCGAGGACCTCGCCGATCTGCGCTCCGCCTGCCGGCTATAGCCGGCTGAGCTGGCTAGAGCCCCAGGAGGCGCGTCAGCAGGTCAAATCCGCTGATTATCGCCGCTCCGGGGCCGCCGTTTATAAACGGCTTCATCTCTCTGCCGCGGTTTTGCTCCTCGGCTCCTTGGCGGTCAAACTCTTGGCGCATCTGCTGCTCCTGCTCCTTGGTCGGGCGCTGGCGCTGTACGTTGGAGGTGCTGTCGTCGAACGGCGGCCTGCCTTGCGTATTGTCCAAAGACCGCTCTTGCCGCCGGTCGTCCTTCATGTCGCGCACGTTCTGGCCGGGCGGCAGCTCTTTGCCGCTTGCTTCAAACTTTGCGCGGCACTCCTCGGGCGTGCCGCAGTCTCCCCGCGGTCCGCCGTCGGGCGTACCTTCAAACCGGCCTTCCGGGCGCTCCTCTCCGCGCCACGGATCCCGCTCGCGCTCCCGCGCGTCGTCCGGCCCGATCCCGAGGCCCTGCTCTTTGGCAAAGGCCATGCACTCCTCCACATGGGTATCGTCCTCGCAATAGTCGCGGCACTGCATGCCCTTGCATCCGCCGGGGCCCTCCTGCTTCATCATTTTTTGCGCCCGCTCTATCTGGTCGTCCGACATAAGCCCGCTTTTTTTGGCAAAGGCCATGCACTCGTCCAGGTGGGAGCTGTCCTCGCAGTACGTCTTGCACGCGGCTTTGCTGGTGCAGCCGCCGGGGCCGCCCTCGCGCTCGACCAGCTTCTCTACCGCGTCCTCTTTGTCTTTGTCGATGGCGGGGCCTTGGGGCCGCTCGCCGCGCGGCGGGATAAGGCCGTTCTTCTCGGCAAAGGCGCGGCATTCGGCAAAGTGCTCTTTGCTGTTGCAGTACTGCCGGCACGCGCTGCCCGTGCAGCCGCCGGGGCCCGTCTGTCCGATAAACTTGCGTGCGGTCTTTATCTCGTCTTTGCTCATCATGCCGCGCGACTCGGCAAAACTAAGACACGCCTCCGCGTGCGTGCTGTCGTCGCAGTACGCTTTGCACTCGGCTTTAGAGTTGCATCCGCCGAGCTCCGCGATGGGGAAGGATATCTCCGGCTGGCCGGACTGCGCAAGGGCAATGCCGGCCCCCGCAAGGAGCCCGGCCGCCGTCAGCAGCGCTATGGTATATCTGCGCATATTACTCAAAAGGGTTAACTTTAACGTCGGCGTACGGGTTGGTCTGCACGTCCGCGCCGGCGGTGTCCGCGGTCTCCGTGGTTTGCGCGGCGCTTTCCGTCACCGGCTTTTGCGCGTACGTTGCCGCGTAATAGTATCCGCCCGCGCTCCCGAGTATAAGCCCGGCTATCAGTGCCCCTGCCGCCATGCCCCAATGATTTTCCGGTTGCATACGATGCAAATAATTATAAATAACGGTCCCTCCAGTATACCGCGCTTATAGGTGCAAAAGTACGGGGGAGTGGTAGGCTAGTGGTATGAACAAGACCATCCCCATATTGCTTGTCGTGCTGGCCGTCGCAGGCGCCGCCGCGTGGTGGCAGTTCCGCCCGCTGCAGCCTGCGGTAGTGGACACCGGCAACGCGGCGCAAAAGGCCGGCCTTATCCGTCTTGCTTCGCCGCTACCCAATGCAACGGTCAGCAGCCCCCTCACCATCACCGGCGAGGCGCGCGGGTACTGGTATTTCGAGGCGAGCTTTCCGGTGGTGCTCGTAGACTGGGACGGCAGGATCATCGCGCAGGGCATCGCCACCGCCAAAGACGAGTGGATGACCGAGGAGTTTGTGCCGTTTGAGGCGACACTCACGTTTACCGCCGATCCAAACGTCTACAGCAACCGCGGCGCGCTCATACTGCGCAAGGACAACCCCTCCGGCCTGCCCGAGTACGACGACGCGCTCGAAATCCCGGTAGTTATAAAATAAAAAATCCCCGGCGTTATGCCGGGGTTTTTAACTGTTCGAGCTGTGCGTCAAACACCAACAGACCGCTTTTTCGCCGCAGGTCGTTCCGCACAAAAAAGGTGATCCACCCCCCGACGGGGAGCGGGTCGCCAAGCGCGGTGTTCTCTCTGACGTGTATCATCAGGTCCTGCCGCGGCAAGACCAGCGGCGGTCCGCCTATCTGATGGATGCTCATACAGCTGATAAACCCGAACCCGTTCCGTCGGTCGCCGTGGCAAATTTTGCCCCGGAATTTCGGCGGCTCCTCCAATCCGATATGCATTGCAAACCCCCTATGTTGGCGCTCCTATCTGCGGCGATTATGCCACACGCCAAAGGCATTTGCCAGGAGTATACCGTGAAAAACGACCCTTTTTAACGACTTTTCACGATTATAGTTGACATTATAGTGAAAAACCCTATAATAGAGCTAAAGCTATGGCCCGCACACCTCACATCCTAAATCAAATAGCGTCGCTCCGTGAGCGATACTATAAGGCGCTACCCGGCAAAGAAGCGCTTATTAAGGTTATAAGCGAGGCCGAGGTCCCCGAACATGTCTACAACTCAAATGCAATAGAGAACAGCACCCTCACACTTGAAGAGACCGAAAAAATTCTTCTCCAAATAGACCTTGACCGGTTTGTAAGTCAGCGCGAACTTTTTGAGGCAAAAAACCTCGCGCGGGTGGCCGGGTACATAGAGTCAAAAGCAAAAGAGTCCGAACTCTCGTTGCCGCTTATGCTCCTGTTGCACAAGATGCTCATTGCCAATATCCGCGACGAGATAGCCGGCCGCTTCCGCAAAAAAGATGAGTGGGTCCGGGTCGGGGCGCACATAGGGGCCGATCCAAAAGACATCGAGCGACTGCTCACCGGCATGCTTGCGACATATAACGGCGGCAAAGACGGGCATATTGTATCGCGGCTTGCGCGGCTCCACCTGACATTCGAGGGCATCCACCCGTTCAACGACGGCAACGGGCGTATCGGTCGCGTACTCAACAACTACGAGCTCATACGCGAGGGATACGTACCTATCAATATCGCTTTTACAAACCGGGCCCGCTACTACGACGCATTCAAGGAATACGAGCAAAAAGGCAGTACCAAAATTATGGAAGAGATAATCGGCCGGGCGCTCACCAACAGCTACCACAAACGCCTCGCCTATCTGGAGGGCAAGACGGTCATATCGCTTAACGAGTATGCCAAACAAAACAAACTTTCTTCCTCCAACCTTATCAACAAAGCTCACCGTCAGACCATCCCCGCTTTTCTCGAAAAAGGGGAATGGAAGATAGGCGTATAGTCTGTAAATAGAGCAAACTAAGTAGCCAAATCCTCTACATCTGTTAGCCTAAAGCCATGAGCTTGCGCTTTTGGTTGGCAGTTGCCGTGATGGTCGTCGTCACAGTCGCCGTATATTTGTTCTTTTTCAACACAGCGCCTGTTACCAACTACCCCTCCGCAGGGACCGATATCGTCGCCTTCGGCGACTCGCTCGTGGCGGGCACGGGCGCAACCGATGAGCACGACTTCGTTTCGCTACTCTCGGGCGCAATAGGCCAACCCGTCATCAACTTGGGCGTGCCCGGCAACACCACGCAAGACGGCTTTGCGCGCATGAGCGAGCTTAATGCCTACAAACCTAAAGTCGTTCTGCTCCTCCTTGGCGGCAACGACTACCTAAAACGCATCCCGCAAGAGCAAACCTTTGCCAACCTCGCCGCGATTATAAAAGATATCCAAAGCCGCGGGGCAATAGTGCTTTTGCTCGGCGTCCGCGGCGGCCTCTTTGGCGATCACTTTAGCAGCGGGTTCGAGGATCTCCGCGACACCTACCATACCGCCTATGTGTCCGATGTGCTGGACGGCCTCTTGGGCGACAAGCAGTACATGTCCGACCAAGTTCATCCCAATGATGCGGGCTATCGGCTAATAGCCGCTCGCATAGCCCCGGTCCTCAAAAAACTTTTGCAGTAGCGGGTTGCTGTAGCTATCCCAGTGTTTTGCAAAACACTGGGATAAGCGGTGTAGAATATACATCATGAGTTCCATAAATTTTAGGCAGTTGGAGCGGATAGTCAGGGGGTTTGCGAGCCACCGGCGTTTGCAAATATTGGATCTGCTCAAGCGGGAGCCCGAGCTTTCGGTCGAAGAGATAACAGAGAAATTAAAGATCGGTTACAACAATACCTCCGACCATGTGCGCAAGCTTGCCATAGCCGGTTTGGTGATGAAGCGCAACGAGGGGAGTGCGGTGCGGCACAAGCTCACGGTGCGCGGCGAGTCTATACTAGTGTTTTGCAAAAGACTGGAATAAGGATTTGAGGGTTTGAGCTGCAATAACTCAGTAGTTAACTACGGAGTTAGATACATCCCAGTGTTTTGCAAAACATTGGGATAAGAATAAGGGTAAGGATTTGATTTTGGGCCTTTATATTTTAAGGATATCATAAGGGGGTGAAAAAGGTTGTATACGTATTTATTGACGCCTCAAATCTGTGGGCAGCGCAGAAAGCTAAGGGTAAATCTTTTGATTACGAAAAATTAAAAAGATATATTCAGGAAAAATACGAGGCAACCGAGATTCAGGTGTTTTATTACACCGCTTACCCCGCAGAGGGGACGCGGGGCTACAGTCTGGACGGGAGACACAAGTTTTTCACTTTTTTGAAAAAAGGTTTGGGTTTTATAGTGAGGAAAAAAGAGTTAAAACGGATATCAATTGTGAGCGAGCAGGGCGAGTCAATCCAGGAGAAGGGGAACATGGACGTAGAGATGACGATTGACTCCATGCACTATATGAAAAAATATGACACCTCCGTGTTTTTTACGGGGGACTCCGATTTTCTTGCTCTCATTACCTACCTGCGTAATGGAGGCAAAAAAGTGTATATCTTTTCTTCAAAAAATAATATTTCCCAGGAATTACGAACCGGTGCCGACGGCTATACCGACGTGCTGACGATCGAAACCGATATCTGGGGTAAAGATCTAAAGTACCGGACAGATAAGTAGAGTTTTATATACAAAACCACCCTCCTCGCGGAGGGTGGCCCTTGGATGTAATACCCTTTCAGTTCATGGCTAGAACCGAAAGACTCATACAATATACCCAGTTTGTCCTGAAGAGTCAATGAGCTTGGGGACAAGGCAGGACACCTCATTTTTAGAGTACAATTTAAGGATGGCTAGACCCAAAGCGACTTCCGGCAAAAAGCAGATCCGCAAGCTCACCAAGGTGGGCGGCGGCGCCTCCTACAGCCTCGCGCTCCCGGTGGAAATAATAAGAAAATTTAAGTGGAAAGAGCGTTAAAAACTAACCGTCACCGTCGACCTAAAAAACAAAAAACTGGTAATACGGGATTGGAAGGGGAGGTAATACTTCTGTATTTTGGCCGTAAAATGTATAAAAAACTGATAATGAAGTCGTTAAGAGCCTCCGCTTCGTTCCTTGCCTTAAGACTTCAGATTGCCTAGAATCCTCTTTGGGCATGGCAGAAGTAAAGGACTCTTCCCAGAGGTCCTTCCATAGGAGCCAGCAGCTGTTTAAAGATCAACCTTTAAAACATGTCTTGGGGTTCGTAAGTCTTTTCGCTGTACTGTATACTGCATATTCTTTCTTTAACATATACCTTTCGGAACTGATGGCCAGCGTATACACCATCTTGCCCTTCGCTCTCCTTAACTATGTTTGGAGCGCGGTCGCTCAAGCAAAAGAAGTGGAGGTAAAGTATGCGCTGGTGCTAGATTGGCTCGACTTATCTATACGGACCCATATCGGAGTGATTTGTGCATCAGTGCTCGCTTTGTTTGGTTTGAAATTCTTTAACACAACAACCGTCCCCACAGTTGAGGCACCTCAAATTGAGGTACCCGAAAAACTTCTACTACCAAGTCCCCCGTTAGCGTATGAATAAATATATAAACATAAATAGTGTTCTAAGCTTCTTAGTAATAGTGGCTATTGGTGTGGCTACAATCTACGTACTGTCTTGGATATCTCCAAAAGAAGAAACCGCAACGGCTCCTTCTGTTGAGGTCCCTACAAATGCAACCTCGACTCCTATTGAAAATGTTTCTGTTCTCCATTTGGTATCTAAGCCTTACACCCCCACTAAGGACGTTTTGAGTAACCCTGACGCATACAAATCGCAGTCCATCCGCCTGATTCTCAATGGCGACTTTGAAAAAGCTTCCTTACGTATAAAGGGAGAAGTCACCGAGAAAGGAGACCATTTTCTTAGTCTGGTATATGGCGATGTCGGAGGAACGATTAATGCCTATCGAGAGTCCCAGACAAAGCTCAACAAGACGTTGACCCAACAAAGTGGAGGGGTGTTTACTGACGCAAACCCAATTGACGTAATGCTAGATCTATTTAATCCTATTCAACTCTCTACCACTCGAGGGGAATATGAAAAGAACCAGCAGACGTCGAAGTTAATTAACCCCTGGCAAAGCAACCTCCTTCCACCCACTCACATAAGCCTTTTGGTAGCCCCCTTCAATGAATATGGCATTTATGGAGGCGCACAAATCACGTTAGATCTTGAATATAGTTGTGGCACTGGTTCGACTTGTAAAGCGGCCATATGTCCCGCAGGTCAACTAACGACAGTGTGTCTTAGAGACGCATTTGGAGCCTATGCTGCTAAAGATTGGTGCAAACGAGCTGGGTATACCAGCTGTTCCTTCTAATTAAAATTTTAAATGTCAAAAAAACATAGCCGGACAATTTATTGATGTGCGTAAAAGTAGCTAAATTCTTCATATTTGATAGGCTTGAAAGCGTATGAAAAAAATCCCCAAGTGGACCCTGTCTAAAATTAAGAAAGATCTTGCAGAAATTTCTGCGAAGGGATGGGTTAGATCAAGCCGCAGGCACAATACAGGTATTGGAAAGACTCTCGAGGATTATCTTGGAATTAAAGAAAATAATATTGCCCTACCAGATTTTGGGATAATGGAACTGAAGTCGCAGAGGGCAGGGACTCCATCTATGATGACCCTTTTTACAAAGAAACCTGAGGGAATTACAAATGCCGAGATCCTCAACAGGTTTGGGTACCCTGACCCCGGGTATCCTAAATTAAAAATTCTTCACCAAACTATTAGTAATGGAAAGAAGAATGCCCAAGGTTTTCATTGTAGGATTGATAACCGCCGTGGTAAACTTTTTATCCTCAGAAATAATAAGGTGCTAGGATATTATGGTCTAGATTTTTTACGACAAAAGGCAGCAGAAAAAATCGGCAACGGTTTGATCCTGGTGTTTGCTGATTGTAAGAGACGGGGCGGGCATGAGTATTTCCATTATAGAGAAGCTTGGATTCTCAAGGATATAGACCCAACTAAATTTCTTGTATTATCTAAATATGATATACGCCTTGGGGTGTATCGGAGTGGAAAACTAATAGGCAAACCCCACGACCACGGTTCTGCTTTCCGTCTGACCAAACTTACAGAAAAAACATTTCCGCTCCTGTTTAAGACCCATAAGAAAATCCTCTAGTTTTTTCTCAAAATTACTATACTCTCCTGATTCATTGTTTCTTCCAACGCTCCTACTATGTTAGTGGGGGAGTTTTTACTAGGCATTCTTTTGCCTGGAATATTGCGGACAATAATATCTTCACAGGTGAATCCAATTTTTTCGCCCAATTCAGCAATAATAAAATCAGTAGGAATTCTAACTTGCTTAACCATTCTATTACCAATGACGAGACAAAAATATTTTTTGTGTCTAAGCATCCGATGAGCTTGTTTTAAACACTCAGAAAGTCCTAAATAAAAACTCAAGACTTCTCGTGCTCGGACTGGGTCCCTTTGAGCAATTTTTTTTATAGAATCGTTAAGATGTTTTGATTCAAGTGAATGACTGAGGGTTTTTGAAGCTTTACCGCCCAGCAGTTGGCCATCTACACTGGAAGCATCGTTAGGTTCTTCAAAAATATCAATCCATTGTGCAGAGAGCCTTGAAAACTGACCATAAGCAACAGTCGTTCCACTATCTCCATATGGGGGGGAGGTAACAATGCAATCTATACTGCCAGTACCTATGTCGTTATCCTTAGAGGAATCACCATATATGATTGTTGTTTTAACTTTTTTCTGCACATCTTTATAAAACTCTTTCATCTTCGATATGTTTGCCACCGTCTTTTTAAGGAAAATATTTAGGACATCTGGATCGTGTTTTTCTAATTTTTCTTTGTTTATCCTGACGAGCTTAAATTCTCCAGTTTTTGTATTTGAGGAATACCGTACTGTTTCACTAAAGGCGACCATAAAAAAATTACGAACTTTTTTCTCGCTAATTTGGTTTATTGTATTTTTGAGTAGAGCCAACTCAGTAATTTTCTTGTCTTTAAACCAAAATTCTAGATTTTTAAAGCTAGGTTTTTTAACTTCCTTTTTTGTCGTATTTGAGAGACGCTTGATTAAATCAGCGTATGACTTTTCCAATATTTTAGGGCTGATTGGAGTCGTTTTTGTTTGAGCAAGGAAAATTGCTAAGGGGTTTAAATCTATTCCATAAGCATTTCTACCAAGTACTTTACTTTCTACTAATGCGGTCCCAGAGCCACAAAAAATGTCACAAATGGTGTCTCCCGGTTTGCTATAAGTTTCTAGCAGTCTTCTAGCTACTTGTGGGATAAACATCGCAGGGTAGGGATGCAGACCATGGGTGTATGATTTAGTTTTTTCTCCTTGATAGTCCCATGAGTAGTCAATCCGACGTACATATTTCTCTTTCGTCGATTCCTTCTCGACCTCTGTTGCAAGATTTCTGACAATCTTTACTACCACACCTCTTACCTCTACTGCATCTCTAAAAATGGGAAAGAGACTGGGATTTGCTGGTTGTAGCCGGAATCCTCTCTTTTCCCTGTATATTTTTTTTAGAGTAGCCTGATTGTCGTCTATGATGGCGACTACTGTTTGTCCGTTCTCTGCCCCCTTTTGTTCACGGATGACCACCATGTCTCCATCAAATATGCCCTCATCAATCATGCTGCTCCCTTCTACTCGGAGCGCATAGTGTTTTCCTTGTCCTATATCACTTCTGGGGACAGTAATACTCCCGGCTGGAACTTCAAGGGCCTCAATAGGCTGTCCGGCCGCGATACTACCCAAGATAGGTATCTGAATACTTGAAATTTGGCTTTTAGTTGTTACTGCACGAGGCTGATTTACTTCCTTGTGAATTAATCCCTCTTTTTCCAGCTTCTTAACATGGTGGTGGGCAGTAGAAACCGAAGCAACCTTTATTTTATTTGCAATTTCTTCAAGGGAAGGGGAGTAACCCTTTTTTATCTGATAGAACTTTATAAAGTCCAGCACCTCTTTTTGCTTTTTTGTAATCATGTGGTGTAGTACCTTATCAACAGTGTTACAAACGATTTTCTATTCATTTTCTATTATAATTAATAAGTCTGAAATTAAGAAGTAAAGTTATCCACATATATAAAAAATTATGGCAAAATTACCTAAATATATTGCTAAGTCCGGGCAGCCATGGACTAAGGCCGAAGTACAACAGTTAAAGGACATGGGAGGAAAAGTACCTACCCGTGTTATTTCTTTTAAACTTCAGAGACCAGTTGCGGGAGTACAGGCAAAGGCACAAGAAATAAAAATGAGCCTGAAGCCGGTGAACAAGTCACCCCGCTCGAAACTTAAATAGGCTACGTCTTTAATTTAAAACTCCTGAATTAGCTCAGTAGTTAACTACGTAGTTATATGAACCGACTGCACAAGACTACTGCGCCGGGGGAGAATAACCGCAAGGCGGATCCCTTGGTATGACTTTTCAGACGCAAAAACGTCCCGTTAAGTCGGGACGTTTTTGCGTCATTAGGATGGGGTTACACCAACTGCACTTCTTTTCCTAATGCGGTAGCAATTTTGTTGAGAGTATCGAGCGAGACGCTGTGCTCACCACTCTCCATCCTTGCTATCACCGATTGGGGCATGCCGGATCGTTTAGCCACTGCTTTTTGTGTCAATTTTTTATTATTTCTAATTTTCCTTATTTGATTTGCAAGTCGTATTCGAATCATTTCTTCGTTATATCCACGCTGAAATTCTTTGTTGTTGCGATATTTTCCGAACACTTGTTCGAAGGTACGCCACTTTAGTTCTTCTTTTTTCTTGGTTTTTTTCATTTTGTCAATTTGTATATTTTCTCGGTATAATCTATTTCCGTTTTTGGAGTTTTATTAGTTTTCTTCCTGAATCCCCGGACAAAATAGAGAGTATGCCGGAGGGTGAAATAGGTAATGCGATGATGGCCTACAATCAACTCGCGGATAGGTCCGCGGAGCTGCTTGGTATAAGCACCGGGCTGCCTGAGCTGCATGGTAAGCATGTCGGCCGCTACGGCACCGCGTTCAACCGAAGTAAGTTCGCGAATATAGTCCTCCGCTTGGGGCAAAATACTGATACCTAAAGGTTGTTCCATATACCCTTATTGTTTTTGTAATCTCGACCTTTTGGTAGTATAGCAAAATCGCTATATCTGCGTCAACTGGTTATCCACTGTGTTTTGAGGGTATAGTTACTATCCATGAACCTACTGCACAAGACTACTGCGCCGGGGGAGAATAACCGGAAGGCGGATAACTCGGACAGGGAAAAATTCCGCCAAAAGTTCGCGTAACTCCGTACTTAACTCAGGAGTTAATGAGATATTTAGGCGCTTTGGGGTAGGGTAGGAGCCTATGACTAAAGCAAACTATGTAGACGGGTTTGTGCTGGTGGTGCCTAGGAAGAATGTCGCCACTTACCGGAAAATGGCTTCGGAGGCGGCCAAGGTGTGACGCAAGTTCGGCGCGCTTGATTATAAGGAGTGCATGATGGATGATGGCAAGCCGAAGTTTACTGTTCTTACTTTTGGCAAGATGACCAAGGTCAAAGCGGGCGAGACGGTCTGGTTTTCCTACATCGCGTACCGGTCGCGCGCGCACCGCGATGCGGTCAACAAAAAGGTGATGGCCTACTTCCACGCCAAATACGACAAAAAAGATATGCAGATGCCGTTTGACATGAGGCGCATGGCCTACGCCGGCTTTATGGTTGAGGCCAGCGCCTAACTGCTCACTCTCCGCACCGGAAGAAACGGGGAAACGGTGTCGGTGTCATTTATTCTAGCTTTTTGCAAAAAGCCGTAGTAGCACTGCGCTCTGCAGTGCTCTTCAGCAAAAGTTCAGGAGGGGCACTGGATAGTGGGGGCATGAGCAAAAAGCAATATCCTCCGCGCATGCGCGCTCCGTGGGTCGGGCGG
>Ga0209518_1003522_pt1 | contig 13348 bp, 17 predicted proteins | sample RifGroB1_FD_183993 | JGI IMG/M metagenome (GOLD analysis project Ga0209518, IMG submission 183993) | Groundwater microbial communities from Rifle, Colorado, USA - Groundwater B1 (SPAdes) (version 2) | ecosystem: Environmental > Aquatic > Deep subsurface > Groundwater | place: Rifle, Colorado... | reverse complement strand
GGAGAGATACGCTCCGGAGAGATTCGCCCCGGAGAGATTCGCCCCGGAGAGATTCGCCCCGGAGAGATACGCTCCGGAGAGATTCGCCTCGGAGAGATTCGCTCTTTGACCGTATTCTTCATCTGTTTCAATCCACAGTAAATGACTAGCCAGGACATCATACAACAGTCTACTTTGTTTCATTCTGCACCTCCTGTTTCTTTATCCAATGGTCTTTAAACACTCCATAAGGAGTTCCACACTGTTTACATCCATTGTGTTTCTGGATAGGAAGACCAATTCCTACAGACCGAATGTATTCAGTTACTGTGGTCTCCTTACCACATGCGAAACAAAATGCTGTGCCATTCCAACTCATAACAGTCCCTCCTCATCAAGTTGACGGATATACTCCTGGTTAACACAAGGCCAAATCTGTTCCATATCCTCCTGTGTACTGTAGATTTCATCTTCAGTATCAAGGCCATTATCTTGGTCCTTTTCCAACTGTTCTAGCTTTCTTCTAAGTTTAATGTACTGTGTTGTTTCAGGTGTTTCTCTTGACATACTGTTACCTCCCATAGTGTTATTGTTGTTTTCTGTTTACTTTCTCTCCCTCTATATTATATATTATAGTGCGTGCACTGCCAAAAGTAAACCTATTTTTTGCTGGAAACTAAATTTTGTTTTTACTGAGGAAAATTAGTGCGTCTAGGAGGCATGAGCCAACGTTTTTGGGTTGGTCCTTGAATAAATTGGCCGTTGAGAATATAACCTTTGACATTGGGGAGAACTTTCTTCTTAAAGGAAGTTCCTGTCCACTGACCAAGGAGACGATGTAGCACTTGGGTAACCGCCGCATGAGATACATTTAACTTGTGTTCTATATTCACTGTAGCCGTAAGAGATACTGTGTTGAATATCCTTGGGTGTGCGTCCCTCTGAATACCTCTACTTGGACCACGAAACTCATCAATGTTAAACTGGTGCGAGAAGTCAAACATATCTTTAATAACCGTATCCAATGATGATTCAGATTTGTAGTCCTCATTGAGAGCGTTAACGTGTTTTATCTCCAGCTCCGACAACTGCCATAAAGACTCTTTTACCTTAGCATTTTCAAATTGGTACTGTAACTCTGCGAACACTTGCTGCATATCTATTTCTTCTTGTGAAGCCGTATCGCAGAATTCTATTGGGATCACTGCGATACGTCGGTTACCAGTATTCGCCATCTGGAGTAACACCTCATTCGTTGTCCCAAAGAATATGGCCATTCGTTTCGTTTTCTCGGGTGTCTTACCATATAGTGGACGATATGTGTCCATCTCCTGTGTCAACAGGTTCTTCAGTATGGAGGAGTTCTTTCCTTGAAGTAATCTCTCTACCTCATCAAACAGGACAATCTGGAACATGCCAGCCTCAAGCTGTAATTCCTTAATGCTCGATGACCCTTGGATAAATATCTGCGACTCACCGACATAGTGAAATCTCAAATCATATGGCAAGAGGTTTTTAATCCAGGTGGATTTTCTGGTATTCTCTAGTCCTTGGAATATTACGATGCCACTCGTACCTCCGTAATTGCCCTTATAAAAGTTATTACGGATAACACCCATTAAGTTCTTCTTGATCAGTTCCTTGAAGAGGAATACATCTTTAGCCTCTACTTCTAGGCCAAACTTAATGGTGTCTAGGAGGTGTGGTAAACGGGGTGAGCCATCCCACGGCTTGGAGGTGATCCAGTCCTTTATGGGGTTGAATTCGATAAGACAATTTTCTGTCCAGAACTGGGCAACCGTGCGCACTATCTGCATCCCTATCGTTTTGAACCCATATGCCTGGCAGAATCCAATAAGACATGCCTCTAATTCCGATGCACGTAAATCTTGGGATCGTGAGCCATATGCTGGCTTCATCGCTGTTGAAAAGTATTTGGTAATAACCTCTTCATCGCCTTCAATTGCGATATTCTTCGTTATCTGGTTACGCTTTACCTTGAGATTAAAGAAGTTGAACAACTCCATATAGTTTGTCATTGATGTGTCTATCGGGATGGGAAGTGGATTGCCATCCTTATCTGTACGTGGCTCTGGCCAGATGAGATGGCAACTTCTGAAGAGTTTTTGTAAGGTTTTTACCGTTATACCATTAGCTGGGTCTGGTGGGCAATTCGCAAATTTGGCGTATGTCTCCTCAGTACCCTTATATTTTTCTGCGTCTTTCGCGGACCACTCATCAAATAACTGTGCGCCAGTGTAGTATGCGTCTAGTCTTTCTGCAGCATCTCTCAATGCAAACGCGATAATTGTCCAATGGTCATATGCGTTAACAGAGGCTCCCATCTGGGAATACGCCCTTTGGATCCTGTCATTCGGGACAGCAGGGATAACTGATAACCAATGCTGCACGTGAGTCATCGTGTAGTTTATTGGTATGGGTAGGTGTGCGGAAGCTAAAGGCTGCTTCGTGGCTATATCTATAACCTTTTCACTTCCGCTACCCAGGAAGCAATCCGAGAATACTTTTACCGGTATTCTTGTGATCGTGTGGTCTTTTGTCGAGAGAGGGTGACAGTTGCCAGTGACTGTGATAAACTGGTCTTTTACGAAAATCTCTCCGTCAAACAAATTGGTGTTCTTTAATTGTGCTTTAGTGAATACCGACTTATCAGTTTTGTAGATCACATGCGCTTTAACTCCTGAAGGAGAATATTCTACATAAGTCGGGTATTTGTTTAGGAATTGAACTATGTGTTCAGGGATTGTGGGTTGGTCTATATCTACGATAATGTAGTCATTGTGTGGGCTAACCAGAATGCCGTAAAGTTGGTTCTCTTTCAGTTGTGCCTGCAAATCCTGGTATGTTAGTGCTTGTTCATAATGGGTTGGGGCAATCATAGGTCTCTTTGGAGACTGACCAGATGATGCATGGTAACACGGGGTCCAGAGCTTTAGGTCCTTCAACTCCTGTGGAATGGCCATCTATTTCCTCCTTTTTACCAGTTTGATGTTAAGTTGAAGGGCCTTTAAGCTGCTCTACGAATGTCTCCAAAGTCTATTACTGATTGGATCAGTGCTTTAACATCAAACTTTTCAATCCCTAGCTTTTCGAGATAGTTATAGTATTTCCAGGCTGATGCTGTAGACACATTAGCTAAATGCGCGGCTTGGGGAGTCTTAAAGTGCAATTTATACGCAGCTTCTAATACAATTTTCTGGTCTGTGTTGAGAGCCATTATACACCTCTGTTTGAGTAAATGTTAACTCCTTATTTGTCATTATTTTACTATACTCTATTTTTTCAAGAAAGTAAACGTTTTTATTTTTTATTTTTTCTATGGGGGCCTGTGGGTTTTGTGGAATGTAAAAAAGGTCCTTTCACATTTATTCTCATTTTTGTTAATCATTTCAACTATTTAAGCCTTTTTTCAGGCTCGAAAGTGTGAAAGTGAAGGGCGCTTTGCAAAATATATATAGGATATCAAAATGCTTATATAGAGCTTTTAGATATATAACATTTCACTTTTAACTAAAAATATATATAACTATATAATATAATTAAATAAATAAAAAGTTAAGCCTTGTTACCGCGGTTTCTCATTGGTTAGAGTCCAAACTTGTAGTCCAGTAGGAGCAAATGGTATCCTTGGTAAGACATCAAACCGGTTGGGTTTATCCAGCGTGATCAAGTCAACCACAAGCAGAATTACTCGGGCCGTCCTATCCAGCATGGTCTGTTAGGATTTCAGTGCGGCCGGGCGGTGATCCGTAGGAATGGAATGGACTCCGGCGTGGCCGGGCGGTGATCTGTAGTCCCTTGGGTTGGAAAACCCGGCTGGACTGGGCTTGCCCGGGCCGGCTGTTCAGAGGGATTTATTAAGGAGGGATACTCTGGCAAAAAAAAGGGACTCAGATTGCTCTGAGTCCCTCGGTTGAATGATTACTTCCAGAGAACATAATGCTTGTCAGGATCCTGTCCGATCCGTTTACCATCATTCTTCAGGTAGTTCAGCTGACTGCTGACGTTCCTTGTGGAGATACCGAGTTTCTTGGCAATCTCTTCTCCGGTTACAGGGCCAGTCTGCAGGATCGCAAGTACTTGTTCCTTACGACCAGGTCCTTTAGGACCACTGGGCATTCTGACGACAGAAGTCGCGGTGAACTCGTAGGTAATCAGGTCTACGAGCTGTTTCTTGGTCAGGCTCTCGAGATCGCTTACTTCACATACTGTTACAGTTGCTTCTGTGTTCTGGTTCATGATACACCTCATATTGGAGTGTTGTAAAAGAGGGGTATTACCCCTTTGAAGAAGGGGTAATACTACGGTTAATTTTCGTGTTGCTGAGGGATATATGTAATGAAATGTCTATCAAATGATGCACCTGCAATCAGGGTTAAAAATATGTTCCAAGCTACGTCCTCAGGGAGGTTTGGTTCTTTGGTAGTAAGTTCTTTCATAGCCTTAGTCGCTTCGTTGTATTCTTTCGTAGTCATGATGTGTTCTCCTTGTTATTGAGGTTAGTATGTAGTACTGCTTTGAAGAAAGCAGTACTACATACAGTGGGTATTAGTTATTATCACAGGGCTTCCAGTTGTTCTGGATGTTATTGCGGTAGTGGATGCGAGCAGCTTCTATTGTCATGGTCTTGTTGTATGCTTTGTTCTTCGGGATAGTACCAGTGATCTTGACATAGGGGTCATGTACTTCATAGGTAAGGTAGAGGTTGGTGTTGTCTGCTTGTTGTGTGGTAGTGATGGTGTGTTTCATGGTCATGTCCTCGTGTTGTGGTGTGTGGTTAGAAGGAAGAGGAATTTCTTTCTTCTTTGAAGAAGAGGAAAGAAATTATGTGGGGATAGGATGAGGGCCGCCCCGGGGAAAACGGGGTCGCTTGGGAGCTATAGTACGTCTCACACCCGGGACCACCAGTTTTGGCTTCCCGTGAAAAAAATACGAATACGTCTCACACCCGGGACTAGCCCTTAAAGCTTCCCGTGAAAAAATTACGATTCCAAATTTGACCAAATTTGAAAAAACTAAAAGACAAGTAGGGTACTACTCATTTTCTAGAAAACACGAACCAGGACTAGAATTGGAACACGTCGCTCGAATTAGAGGGGCATTATTAATTAGCTGAACTGAAAAGTATATCAAGGCTAAGTAGCTAGAACTTAAACTATAATTTTGGGACCGGAAAAATTTTCCACTTTACTTTCTTGTAAAAAAGTAGTATGATAAAATAAGATAGGAGAAATGTAGAAATGGCCACACTGGTTACCCGACAAATCCTGAAGCTTATACGATTCCGTTACGAGTACTTCGGGGAAGAAATTCTAAACCTCGCATCTGACTATGATGTTCCAGCCGCTATCCTGGACAGAGCTCAGATGGAAGAGAATTGGACTAGGCAAAACCTGCCCATCTCTCTGACCCCCGCGACCACAGCCACCGACCTGGAAGGGTTAGCCGAGGAAATGCTGGCGACTACGAAAGTTAAGTGCTCCTTAATTAACGCCCTAAACCAGCAGATTTTGAACCCGAAGTACTTGGAAGCGGAGTATGCCTTAGTAACAAAACTTATTGAAGTTGTAAACAGGTTATCTTCAACAGCAGATAACGCAGGCACGCAGATCAAGGCGGCAGTAGGAGCACTGAAAGACCTCCAAGAACGCCAGCAGGTCATGTCCATTCTGGGTAGTTCGAAGGATGGCTCAACGCCCGATGGCAAACTTGTTGTACAGATAGTCAACCAGGTATCAGGGTAATCATAACCACATGGCTGTAATACAGTTACCGATACTTAAACTCCGTAGATACCAGACGCCTCTGTGGAAGGCGATGGTGGAGGAGAACTATCGCCGAGCGATTACAGTATGGCCACGGAGGAATGGTAAAGACCTCGTGGCCATTAATATTATAGCAGCCAAGGCTTGCCAGAAAGTAGGCACCTACTTCTATATGGGCCCGTACTATAACCAGATACGACAGATCATCTGGGAAGGTATGGATGGTACTGGTAAGAAGTTTACTGATTATATACCCGAAGAGCTCATAGAAAAGACGCATAACCAGGATATGCGTATAACTCTTAAGAATGGGAGTGTAATTAAGTTATGTGGTTCTGATAACATTGACTCGATTGTAGGTACCAACCCGATTGGTATCGTTTTTACCGAGTTTTCCCTCCATAAACCCGAAGCTTGGCACTACTTGCGCCCAATTTTGGCGGAAAATGGTGGCTGGGCCCTGTTCAACGGCACTCCTCGGGGCCTAAACCACTTTTATCAGCTCCTTAAAGCTGCAGAAAAAGACCCTGAGAACTGGTTTACACAGTACCTGACCAGAGATGACACAGGTATCCCCACCATGGAGGCTATAGATGACGACCGAAGATCAGGAATGCCTGAATCTTTGGTCCAACAGGAGTATTATTGCTCCTGGACCTCATCCTCTGAAGAAACTCTCATACCCCTTGACATAGTTGAGCCCTGTTTCTCTACCATACTCCGTCCTGAAGACTATAATTTTGCCCCGAGGATAATTGGGGCTGATCCCGCGTATGCTGCTAAAGGCGATATGGCAGTCATCGCTAAGCGGCAAGGACGACTCCTCCATCCACTCAAGAAATACAGGGGCCTTAAGAATCCTGAATTTGCTGCGGAGATTGCTCAGGAGATAAACTCCTGGTATCCGCACGCTGTGTTCATAGATGCCGGCCGTGGTGAGGGGGTAATTCACCGGCTGTGGCAGCTTGGATACGAAGACCTAGTGATTCCGGTCCACTTTGGGGGTAGACCGCTGTCAGACCTATATAATAACAAGCGTTCTGAAATGTATTGTAAAACGCGCGATTGGTTCCTCAGTCCTAACCGACCCTTTATTCCTCGGGATGAAGATCTGGTAGCGGACCTCTCTACCCCCACTTTCATTATTAATGACCGTGGTTTTGTAGAAGTTCAGCGTAAGGCCAAAGTTAAAGAAGTACTCATGAGGTCCACAGATTGTGGAGACGCTGTGGCTTTGACTCACGCTGAAGATGTATTTGATGACGACGAGTCAAAGAAACAAGACATGCGAAAAGAACTTGGATTACCTCCAGAGTACGAACTGCCATTTGAAAAGGCCGAAGAGTATGACCCATTGAACTACTTTAATAAAGAAGTGCGGTGATGATTACGCATCTTGCCAATATCCCGATTTTTAACAGGTCAGTTTTCTTTGTAGGAGATTGTTCTGGGCAGGACGCCGAGGAAGCTGTCTACCAACTTGGGAAAGAACGGACGCAAGTCTCGTTTACTTACTCAGCAAATGGCGGGGTGCGAGATAACGGTAGCGATGTTTTTGTTTGGGTTAAGGATTTAACTAAAGCGAGTGTTATCGCTCATGAACTTGCTCATACAGCTTGTTCTATTATGGAAACTTGTGAAATTCCCCAGTGCAGGGAAACAGAAGAAGTTATGTGCTACCTAATAGGATGGCTCAAAATAAATGTACAAGATAAAGTGTATAAAAAACTTAGGAAAAAGAAGCGTAAAAAATAGCGGAGGTTTATATGCGAGCAAAGATGAAATTAACAGAAGTAAAGCGAACTGGGTATGGAGAAGATTTACAGTTTTCTGCTGTTTGTCGGAATGACGGTTATCCGGTAGACGGAAGGGATGAAAACAACACCTTTGCTAAATTCACCCCTTGTGCCAACTTGACAATGACGATAAATAATCCAGACCTGCTAGGAAAGTTTAATCCTGGTGAAGAATTTTATCTGGACTTCACTAAAGTAATAAGATAGCAGGAATAACTCCAGCTATTAACCCGAAGGAGGCAGTATGTACGATTTTGTAAATGTGCCGGCATTGCACACCAACAACATGCCCCAAGGACTCAGCGCAGTTTACTTTGTAGACTACGGGACTGGCTCAGATAATCGCGGTAAGCGGGCTAACTCGCCTACCCGGCCATTCAAGACCATCGATAAAGCGATGGACTACATCACTACTAACAAGAATGAAGGCATCGCTCTTATGGGTAGTGCCTCCCATGTTCTGACTGAAATGCTCACGGTCAGCAAGAGTCGTGTGCATATGTTCGGGTTTGACCCGGGTGGGCGCGCATTTGGTCAGAATGCCAAGGTATCCTTGGGCGTGACCACTGCAGTTACCGATATCGGTACCATTCTGAATACTGGTGTACGGAACAGCTTTCGTAACATCAAGTTCATCAATGAGAACACTGTAGACGAAGGCCTCTATTGCTTCGTGGAAGGTGGTGAGTATACTGTCATTGACCACTGCGAAATTTACAAGTCTACGGACCTAGACGTCACGCTGGCTTCTGAACTTGTTATGAATGGCGACTCAGCTCAAGTACTCAACAGTGTTATTGGCTCGCTGGCCAACGCGATGTCTGGCGACGTTATTCGGGCCAATGTACGTGTGACTGCGGGTTTGGCTGGCTCGGGTAAAGTTGCTCGTGATGTTGTGTTTGACAACTGCATGTTCTGGAAGAAAGCTAGCCATGTAAATAACAGGTATGTATACGGGGCTAACGCTACAGATGTAGAGCGACTGTTCCTCCTCCGACGGTGCCTGTTTGTCGCAGGTAAGTTGTCCACAGCTACCCCGGCACAGTGTGTCGCATTTGGTGGCACCCAGAGTGAAGGTTATTGTTTGATTGACAATTGTTCGTCAGTCGCCAATACCAAACTGTCTACTACGACTGGTGTATACATTACTGGCCCGGTACCGACTTACGCTACTGCAGGAATTGCTGTTGCTTCTTAATGAAAGTAGCGCTTGGGCATATACCCATAAACGCTTCTCCTGGCCAGTTGGCCGCTCTAGAAGGGTATTGGAGGAAACTTAGTAATGCAGGACTACATAGACAACGCTTTCACGCAGGTGGAGTTAACAGCGCAGCTGAGTTCATCGAGGCTGTGTTGGCTGAGCATTCATTATTCTTTATTGTCTATGATGTCAAAACAAAAGACGTTTACGGGGAATGTACACTAAATGGGTTCATGGGTAAAACTGCCCAGATACACTTTAGTGTTATGCCTGAGTTTTTTAGGCAGTCAATAGAAATAACCCGAATAGTACTTACCCTACTATTCGGGTTAGTGGACGCAAATGATGACAAACCTGCTGTAACTACTCTTATAGGGGTTACGCCAGAGACTAATAGATTGGCGATTAAGTTCATACAAAAAGTAGGATTTAAACATGTGATAACGATACCAGATATGTGTAATGTACACGGTATTCTGGTTCCAGGGTTTATAACAAAACTAAGTATTGACGAGGTATTAGATGGGCGGAGGTAAAGGGGCTTCACCAGCTCCCACAGTATTACCCGCTGCGGCGCCAGAAGAAGATACGTCTTGGTTAGGCCAGCTTTCTAAAATAGGGGTAACTCCAAATCCTCCTTCTATGCGGGGCGGAGATTCCCATAGACTTAAAGCTGAGAATGAACTTACTCTGAATAACAGCTTGTCTAAAATTGACACCCTTTGGGGAAGAAGAATGACTGCTGAAGAATCCGCCATATCTTCTGTAGATGCCCAACTCGCAAAAGAACAAACTGATGCAAATGTTCTAGGCGTAGATTATGCTGTAGCAGATGAAGACCGCATACGTAGAATTGAGGCAGCTTTTAGTGACCAATGGAAAGAAACAGATGAAAGTAGTCTATTCGACCTGGTTAAAAAGTACGGTAATCCTGAACAGCCTGAGTCTATTAGGAGACTGATTCAAGAAGGTAAAGAAAGGTATAGCTGGGAATACGATGTTAATTTCACGGGAAAAGGACCGGGGTTAGCCCCTACATCGGCCCCTACTATCCCTGGAACTAATAATACACGTACTACTAGACAAACGGTACTAACAAATAGTGACGACGACGAACTTGGATCCAGGTCGTTGTTAGGAGGGTGATATGGGAAGCAAAGGTTCACCTTCATTACCGGCGATTCAGACGCCGCCTGCGTATGATCCAAGCGCAGATGCAGAATTGCAGGCACTAAAGGCGTCCATGTTAACTTCTCAGGAAGCTCCAGCAACGCCTGATCTTCCGGACATGCTTCAACGACAGGAGGTTGACTGGAGTTCCAAACGCGCGGCCATACAGGACAAGTTACGGTCAGGGCTCAGTGAAGGGTACCAACGACGTACTTACGGTAACTCGATTCTTACTGACAGGCCTAAGTTTAATCCGGAAGATGAAGAGAGTACTAAGGGGCTTTTAAGGTCATAGTATGGCAAAAACATACGATATAGGAAAACTGCTTACCGAGTATATGGATGCTCGAGCTGAGCGTTCTGAATGGGAAGCTGAAGCAAAAACTATATCAGACTACATAGTCCCTGGAAGAGGGATATACCAGTTGTTTTCTAAACCTAGGAAACGTAAACTGACGTCTTCTATGGTTATTAACCCACGGGCAAATAGTGCCCTGCAAGTACTGACTAGTGGGATGCAGGCAGGGCTTACAAGTCCATCTCGTCCGTGGTTCAGCCTCAGGTTTACGGACCCTAGGCTTAACAAGAACTTGGTTGTAAAACAGTGGCTATATGAGTGCGAAAAAGCTATATACATGTCTTTGGCGCAGTCTAACTTTTACCAGATAGTACACAGTTTCTATACAGAATACGCGGCCTTCGGCACAGCTAGCATGTATGTCGGGGAGGACTCAGTAACCCCATTTAGGTTTGAGTTATTGACCTTTGGCGAATTTGCATTTTTCGTAGACGCAACACATCGGCCGTCAAAGTATTTTCGTACAATATTTATGACTCCGGCCCAACTTATTGAGAAGTTCGGAATAGATAACGTATCTCAAGCTGTGAAAGACCTGTATACTGAAAAGTCTCCAAAACTTAACACGACATATATCACAGTAATTAAAGCTGTGTGTCCGGATAAGTATAACAGCAAGATGAATTTTACTGCTGTATATTTTGAAATAGCTAAGTCCCAGCAAGACCAATCTAAAATAGATAAACCCCTGCAGATTAAAGGGTACTACGAGTTCCCGTATCCTCTGGCCAGATGGGAAACTATTGGGTCTGATATCTACGGCATTGGTCCTGGTGCAGCCGCATTACCTGACGTAAAGCGGTTACAGGAAATGGAGAAGTCATTCCTTATGGCTACCCATAAAGAAGTTGATCCTCCTCTTCAAGCTCCTGCACGCATGCGTAATAAAATAAAGTCTCTGCCTGGCGGCATTAGTTATAACACGGGCCCCAATGAAAAAGTGGAGAAACTTTATGAAGGCAAATTTGACTACGTGGGTGTTTCTCACGCCATTGAGAGAGTCGAACAAAGAATCGACAAATGCTTTTATAACGACGTGTTCATTACCTCTGCTAGAGACCCAAATGCATCACCACTCAAAGCCAGAGAAGTCGACGTGCGTGAGGACGAAAAGATTATTCGACTTGGCCCTGTAGTTGAAAGGCTGTATTATGAGTTTTTTCAGCCGGTAATTGAAAGGTGCTTTAACATCCTGGATAGGAAAGAACTCTTGCCAGCTAAGCCCCCAATTCTGCAACAGATGAACGGGGACTATGACATAGTGCTGACAAGCCCCTTAGCTCAGGCTCAGAAAATGATGTCGGCGAGTGGTATACAGAACTTCTTAACTTTCGTTGGTCAGGCTATGCAGTATGCCCCTGACGTAGTAGACATGGTTGATGTAGACAAGTCTGTTGAAGAATTCCATGATATATCTGGTGCGCCTGCAAGTATGCTTAGGACTCCTGAGGATACTCTAAAAATACGTGAGGCTAAACAAAAGGCCATGCAAGAGCAGAAAGCTAAAGAAGAAGCTGCTGCTATGTCCCAGGTAGGGGGCCAAGAAGTCGTTGCAAGATCTCAAGCAACTAAAAATTATGCTGACGCAAGTGCAACAAGTGCTGAAGCATTCCTTGGGGGTATGTAATGGCTGATGATAAAAACTTAAAAGACATAGCGTTAGAACAAGATATAGTGTCTGTATGTAATCATGCAGAAGGTCGAAGAGTGTTGTGGGAGATTATGGGGTTTTGTAATATGTACTCAGAAGCCGGAGCAGACCCCAACCAGTCAATATATCTGGGTGGACAAAGGTCAGTTGGTTTACGCATACTAGACATGCTGGATACCGTAGACCCTGGCATTTTTATTAAAATGCAAAAGGAGCATTTGCAATGACAACGGAAACAACTACTCCCCCGGAAACAACTACTCCTCCGGAACCAAATGAGTTTAAGCGGTCCCTTGGAGAACTCGCTACGGATGAAGAACTTGCAGTATTCACCTCAACTGTTGATCTCGCAAAGGCTTTCAAGGAAGCTAAGAGACCCCAGGTTGTACCTGAATCAGACAAGTATGAGATTCCTGAAGGGGTTGACAAAACTGCTATTGGGCATTTTGCCAACAAAAACAAAATGTCTCAAGACCAGTTAAGCCAAGCTCTGGCATTCGTTAAAGAAATGCAGGAGACTGGAAGCCAGAAAGCTAATGAAGACTTGCTGAAAGAGACTAATATATTGTTAGACTCCTGGGGACCCGACAAAGAGGTCAATTTAGGCCTCGCCAAACGGGCTCTTAAGCAGTTTGATCCTGAGAAAAAATTCTCGGCTTTCTTGGATAAAACTGGAGCAGGTAACCATCCTCTTGTAATCGAGTTCTTCGTGTCTCTTGGTAAGACACTGCAGGAAGATGGCTTTTTGAAGAGTGAGGTACATACTCCTCCTCAGGAAAAATCAATTGCATCAATTTTGTATCCCAATCACCCTAATTAAGGAGTAAGACATGACTTACAGCCCCAGTGTATCCGCAACTACGTACCCGACACTTGCGGATGTAACCAAGCGCATGAACCCGGATGGTAGCATTGCAACCATTGCAGAACTGCTGGCCACTTCTAACCCGATTTTGGATGATGCTCCGTTTTACGAGAGCAACCTTCTTACCGGCCATCGGTACACCGTACGTACTGGCATTCCTGAGCCGACTTGGCGCCGCCTCAACTACGGCGTTTACCCGACCAAATCGGCTACCGCTCAGGTTGATGACCAGTGTGCGATGCTCGAAGCATACGCGGAAATCGACAAGAAGTTGGCTGAGCTGAATGGTAACACCGCGGCCTTCCGTCTGTCTGAAGACCAGCCTCATATTGAAGGTATGAATCAGGCCTTCGTAGACACCCTGTTCTATGGTGATACCAATACAGCGCCTGAACAGTTCCTGGGCCTCGCTCCTAGGTATGGTTCTCTCGGGTCCCCTACCAATAAGCCCACTGCGCAGGTTCGCAGTTCGTATTTGGATCATATCATCGATATGGGTGGCACGACTGCTTCCAGTCAGGCCTCTATGTGGCTGGTCGTTT
>Ga0209518_1003519_pt1 | contig 13355 bp, 26 predicted proteins | sample RifGroB1_FD_183993 | JGI IMG/M metagenome (GOLD analysis project Ga0209518, IMG submission 183993) | Groundwater microbial communities from Rifle, Colorado, USA - Groundwater B1 (SPAdes) (version 2) | ecosystem: Environmental > Aquatic > Deep subsurface > Groundwater | place: Rifle, Colorado... | reverse complement strand
CCCCGCTAGCGACCCTCGCGGCACAGGCGTACACCAGCTCGAAGAAGGGCGGCGTCTTCCAGAAGGTAGGCAAGGGAGGCTTCAAGCTCCGTGACGCGAAGAAGGCGCGCGAGCTTCTCGCGTAGTCGCCACTGACTGAACTACCTCCGAGGAGCCGCCGAGAGGCGGCTTCCTCGTGCTGGGGTTGACTCCAGTTGAGAACTTGCTCCACGGTCTGGCTAGACCCGCTAACCGAAGGGAGAGCCATGCGGAGAAGCCGTACCACCCCGACCGCCCCACCCGTAGACATCGTGGAAAGGGCTGCCGGGTATCCCACCGCCACCGTTCGGCGTGCCGGGCGAGACCTACGCATCGCCTTCATGCGGCTGGAGCCGTCGAAGCCACGGCGGGCTGCTCCGGCATCGGACTGGCGAGACCCCGACTACTGGACGAGCGAACGGGGCGGTCCGAGATGAGCGAGACCGGCGGCGTCGTCTGCCTCGATTGCACCCGCGTCCGTCCGCATCGGTTCTCGGAATGGCGCTCGGAGGAGTGCCCGGATTGCTCGTCAGTTTCATGGGCGAGCCTGGAGGCGGCTCTTGCCGACCCAGGCTTCAACGAGTACCTGCGGGCAAGGTCGATGGCAGCCGCTGCTCGCGCAACCACGAGGAACGGAGGCACGGTGAAGAAGCAGTCCTTGCGGGCGTTCGCCCGCGTAGAGGCGGGTCAGACATTCGCGGAATACGCACTTCTCCTGTCGGTGATCGCGGTGGGCGGGATCGTCGTGTACGCAGCGCTTGGGGCGAAAATTGTGACCGTCGTGAACGCGGTGGTCAGCGCCCTATAGCAGGGACTCTCCCCGGCGGGCGGCCTGCCCACGGTCGCCCGCCACCCTTAACCCGAAGGAGGAAGCATGACCAGCACGGCAATCGAGATCAGGGAGCGGATACGCGAGGTCTCGGAGATCCGCGACCTGGTAACGCGGCAGCGGCTGCGCCGAGCGTACGGGCGCGACTGGTTCCAGCGCATCGAACGCGAGGAAAGGGAATTCCAGCGAGGCGGCGACCGCCTGGCTCGCGCACTGAAGGTCAAAGCATGAGCGGCGGGCTGAGGAGCAAGTCCTCACGCGTCGAGATCGCGGAGGCGCTGGCGCTGGGGTTTGACATCGAGTACGGCTCGAAGCACATCAAGGTCAAGACCCAAGCCGGGCGCGTCGTCGCCATCCTCTCCGGCACGGCGCGCGAGAAAGGTCGCGGGCGAGCGAATGCCCTCGCGACGATCCGGCGAGCGGCGAGAGCCGAGGCTGGGCAGGTCATCGTGATCGCCACGCTGCTGATGGGTTCGCTGCTCGGTGTAGCCGGGCTGGTGATAGACGTCGGCTCCTGGTATCAGATAGACCGCTCGCGCCAGGGTTGCGCCGACGCCGGGGCGCTGGACGGCTCTCGTGCTCTCGCAGCGGGCTGGGCGGCTCCCGATGCAGCAACAGCGGTGAGCAACGCGCTGGCGGCAAACGGGTGCGGTTCGGATCCTCGTACGCTCGGCTTCCCCGGCGGCTCCAGCATCTCGGTAGCCGTCGAAGCGCTAGCGCCAGCATTTTTCTTGAAGGCGCTCGGCTACGCAGGCCCGACCGTCCACGCCGAGGCGCAGGCGGAGGGTTACGCGGTCACGACTCAGAACCCCTGCCCGGCGGGGAAGCGGTGCCCTCCATTCGTACCGGGCAGCACGACCGTCTACCGCGCGAGGCTCTCCCGATGAGGAAACGGGTCGGCTGGAAGGAGGGCAGGCAAGCCGCGAGTACCGCCGCGACCTGCCCTCCTTCGAGCGGGCACCCGCTTGCTCGGAAAGGAGCGATATGAGAAGCAGGCTCTTCGGATCGCGACGGCGTAAGGCTGCCGTCTCGCTCTCCGTGATGCTCGTAGCCGTAGGCTCGGCTTGGGCGGCATGGACGTTTATGGTCAACAACGGTGCCTCGGTGAAAACGGGAACCCTCACCGCGCCGACCGTAGTGCCGGATGCTAGCCCGGCGGCAGATCTCTTCCCCGGTAGCTCCAGCGGACTGAAGATCACGGTTAGTAACCCGAACGCCACGGCGATGGTTCTGACCACGATCGACCCCGTGACGTTGAACCCGAACGGCATCTCGGTCACGCCGAACCAGGCGGGCTGCCCGACGTCGAACTTCACGGTCGCGTACACGCTCCAGTCGGGCTTGAGCATCGCCATCCCGCCGGGTAGCTCGAACCACACGCTGCCAGGTCAGTCTGTCGGAATGCTGGCTAGCGCGCCAGCCGCCTGTATGGGACAGACGGTCAGCGTCGGCGGCATCGGTACCGGCTGGAACTTCACGTTTAGCAACTAGCACGAGCAAGGGGCGAGCCGCAATCCGGCGGCTCGCCCACGACGGAAGGAGCGGAAATGGAAATGACGGCAAGGCAGCAGATGCTTTTCGACCTGGCTACGCAGGCGGGATCAGACGACGAGTTCTGGAGCGGGCTGGCTACCTTCGCCCGCGAGGACGCCTACGAGATCGTCCGCCGGATCGTGGAGATCGCTGGCGGTCGCGAGGAGGCGTACCCGATGCACGAGCTGGTGGAGCTGGGGAGGCGGATGGCTGCCTCGGCAGCGGTCGCCGGGTACTCGCACGACGACGCCGAGGACGAGCGGGTCGAGCTGGTCGAGCGCATCCGCCAGCACACCGCCGAGCTGGTGGAGGCAGCGGCTAGGGCGTAATGAGACGGGCGGCGGAGGAGCAGCGAGGGCAGGCGATGGTCGAGATGGCACTCGTCCTGGTTCCGCTGCTCCTTCTGTTGCTCGGGATCTTCTCGGGCGGCGTCACGATGAAGAACTGGATCGTCGTGACCGACGCCGCGAGGGTAGGGGCGCGAGCCGGAGCGGTCGGACACACCGCCGGGGGCTGCGTCTCCGCCGCGCAAGCCTCGGCGGCGGGATTGGACTTGAGCCAGCTCGGCGTTACCTGCGTTTCGACTTGGCTCGCGGGAGCGCCGGTACAGGCGTGCGTCCAATACCCCTGGGCGATCAACCTCCTCGGGATGGTGGCGAGGCAGGGCACACTCGAATCCTGCTCCACGGAGACATCCGAGCCATAGGTTTCCCGCGCAAGAGGAGCACGCCTCCGTTCGAGGGACGGGCTGGGCGTAGGCTCGATGGGCGTGCGGGGTAGGCGGAATCCGGCTCTAGGCAGCCGGGTTTCGTCGTTTATGCGGTATCCCTCTTTCGGGATGGCGAAGGTTGACTCTCGCATAGTATTAGCCGATACTTAGGTTCAACGGCGAGATCGGCTCGCCGGACGAAGGAGGAACCATGAACAGCATCTCTTGGGTACACGAGCTAAAGGCTCGGCGCTCATTCCGGCGGCAGACGCTGCGCTTCCGCATGGCGCTCAAGGAGGTCGTGTGGTACGGCGGGCGGCGAGCAGCATGACCGTACGCGAGCTGATCCAGGAGCTGGAGGGCATGGACGAGGCAGCCGAGGTACGGCTAGCTTTCCAGCCCTCTTACCCGCTCCAGTATCGCCTGGGCGAAGCCGTACAGGTTGAGCCGGGCGAGGGCTACGAGATCTACCGCGACGGCGAGGGCGAGCTGGATGGCTTCTACGTCGCCATGAGGGACGACCCTGACGCCGACGAGCCAGCCGGGCCTTTTCACTTCGCGGAGGAAGCGGAGGAGTGGCTCGCCAAGCAGGTGGAGGCGGAGGGCGGCATCAAGAAGACCACGGTCTACCTGGTCGAGGCTGGCCAGGTCTACGACCGCCCGTACCTGCCCGGCGAGGTAAGCCGGGCCATCGGATGGAGGTAGCGAGATGAAGGCTAGAACGATGGAACAGGGTGTAGGGCTAGCCGTTACGAGGCTCTTGAACTACGCCGCCGGGCGAGGCTGGAACCTGACCGTTTCCCCGATCCAGGTAGAAGCGGGAACCGAGGTCAGCGTCTGGTGGCTAGTGACGCTGTATGCCTGCCTGGCGAACGGAAACGACGTACAAGTACGGCTCGACGTTGACTCGGTAGGCGAGATCACCGGAGCGCGGTTCCGCTCCTGGGACGCTGAGGCTCAGGACATGGGCGCTTGGCTCCCGGCGAAAACGGATGAGATCCGATGACCCGCGCCATTCGCGTAGACGAGGACGTGCGGTCGGCGCTGCTAGCCGACCGCCGCGAAGACGAACGCAACTTCAATCCCGCGATCTGGCGGGCGCTGGATCGCCTGCCTGAGATCGGCTCGGAGGCTTACTACCGGGCCGGGGCATTCGAGGAACGAGACCGGCCGGAGAAGGAGGGACGACGATGACCTACGACTTGATCGAAGCGCTGCGCCACGATCTGGAAAGCGAGCGCGATGAAGCGAGGGCGAGGGCGGAAGGGATGCGGAAGCCGAGGAGGCTGCCGGGGCTGGACTACCACCTCGGACTCGCCTCGGGGCTAGACATAGCCCTGGACGCGATAGAGCGGATCCGCACGGCGGCGGAAGACGCTGCTGCCCGCTCAAGGATATGGGGCGAGGTTGCCGATACGGAAGGAGGAAGACGATGAGTCCGAAGACGAAGCCTGCCAAGCCCATCGCCATCTACACGCGCGTCTCGGATCAGGGAGATAGGAGCGACGAGGAACTTCGCTCGCACGAGATCCAGCGGCGCAAGGTAGCGGCCTACCTGGAAGCGAAGGGACTGGCAGCATCGCCGGATACCTTCGAGGACACCGACCGGTCGGGAGGCACGATGAGCCGTCCGGCATTCGACCGCGCGCTCGCAGGCGTACGGGAAGGGAACCTGGGTGGCATCGGCGTCTACCATCTCTCGCGCTTCGGGCGCAACACGGTGGGCGTGCTGACCCTCATCCACGAGCTGGAGGAGCGGGGCGCGGCGCTGATATGTCTCACGCCGAGCCTAGATACCTCATCGCCCGAGGGAGAAGCGATGCTGACGGTCTTCCTCGCCTTCTACACCCTGGAGCGGAAGCAGGCGGTGGTGAAGGCTCGGGAGCTACGGGCGCTGAAGCGACAAGAGGGACGCACGGCCGGAGGGCGTCCGCCGCTCGGCTACGAGTTCGAGCTGCTGGGTGAGGACTCGAACGGCAAGCCGCTTAACGGCTGGCTGGTACCTTCGGATGACGCCGACATCGTCCGGCAGGCATTCGACCTGTTTGACCGCCGCGAGCTAGGGACTCCCGGCGCGGTAGCTGACTTCCTGAACGGACACGGCCTACGGACGAAGTTCACGCGCAAGGCTCCCGAGGGCAACCTCTGGAACGCGCAGAACGTGCTCGGATTCCTGCGCCGGGAGGTCTACACCGGCGTCCGGCTGGACGGCGAAGAGCGGATCCCGGCGGCACACGAACCGCTGGTGGACGTCGCGGTGTGGAAGCGCATCCAGCGGCGGCTGGCTCCGCAGGGCGGTCGGCAGACGAGGAACGTGGGCGACGGGCACGTACTCGGTAAGGGGCTATGCCGCTGCGGCGCTTGCGGCGCGGGGATGACCCGAGGACTAGCCTCGGGCATCCCGCAGCTGCGCTGCAACACGAGGGGAGGAGGGCATGCGTCCATGACCTACGCCACGGCCCAGGACTGGATCGAGGGCGTAGCCTTCGCACACGCAGGCATGGTGCTGGATCGCCCCGGCTCGGAGGAGTACGCGGCGGCGGAGGCGAGGCTCGAAGCTGCCCGCGAGGAACTGCGGGCAGCAGAGGAGTCGGTCGGGGTAGCTCTGCCCGGCGGCCCGTACGTGGAGGCGGTTGCCTCGGCGGAGGATGCCCTGGCAGCGCTAGACGCTCCCGAGGCCCGGCTGCTCTTCCCGCTCGGGGCGAGGGAGCGGTTCGACGCTCTGGCGGTGCCGGAGAAGCGAGCGGCGCTAGCCGGACTGGTGGAGCGGGTGGAGATCAGGGCTGGGAGAGGAACGGCGTCGGAGCGGATCGCGGTCTACTTCCACGACGGCAGTAGGCACCCGGCGGAGGCACCGGCGGTTCCTGCAGCAGAAGAGGTGGCGGCATAATCCGGGTAGCGCGTACTCCTTCCGCGCGGAGCCGAGCCGCCTAAGAGCGGCTCTGCTCGTGCTGTTAGGCTGCGGTGGTGGATATGCGGGCGGAGGCGGAAGCCGAGCAGGCGAGGGTTGCCGGGCTGCTGGCGCAGGAAGGGCGCTACGAGCCTGGTGCGCTACGCGTGGCGGGCAAGCGAAGCGGGGAGACGGAGCGGGCGTTCGATGAGGGCTACCTCGCTGCCGTGGAATGGATGCTGGGGCGGCTAGGCGATGCCGAAGACGCGGAGCAGCACCGCTAGCGAGACGGCGGCACCGAGCACGGAGGAGGCGGTGCGGATCGCCTCCAGCCAGACGCGTGTCGGCTTCGAGATGGGAAGCGGCTGGTGCTGTTCGGTCATGGCTCGGGCATCGGGCGTGCCGGGTCGGAGTAGACGAGTTGGGCGGCGGCTAGACGCTGTTGGGGCGTGCCGTTGGCGAGGATGTCGCGGAGGCAGTCGCGAGCCCTCTCCTGGGCGGCTAGAGCGCTGCGTAGGTTTCGCTGCTTCTCCTCGTCGGTCAAACCGGAACCCACTGCCAACCGCCTCGCGGGTCGGGTACGCGCCGCATGCCCTGCTCCCCGAGCGCTTTGCCATCTACCGCGCGAGGGCACTGCCAGTCCGGTGGTGGGCCGTCGCCGAAGACGTTGCCCATCGGGATGATGCGGGCACCGCCACGGCCGGAGCGGGTGCGATGGGAATCGCCGCCGCCGGACTGCGGGCCGGGAGCGGTGCTGTCGATGCCGTGCTGGGCTGCGTAGTCGAGCTCGGGTCTCGCTGCCTTCGCTGCGGCTCGCGACGGGAATCCCTTGGGCGGAGCCGACGCCGTGTGCTGGCGGATACGTTCCTGGTCTCGGGAATGTTGGCGAGCGGCATTCTTCCGTAGCCTGCGTCCCTCCCGTCTGATGAGCTGGGCTACCTCCGGTCTCGCTGCGGCTCGGCGGATCGAAGGGCGCGAGCATCCGTACTGCTCGGCTAGTACGTCCAGCGGCACGGCCTGAGATACCTCTAGGGCAAACTGGGCATATTGCTCCGGTTGGATAGCAGCGGTACGAGCCATGACCGAATGGTAGCGCCGAAGCGTCCGCTGAATCGTTTCACGAGACGGGCGGAGCCGTCGTTCGCCCGCGTACGGCTAGACCGTTGTCGCACCGATGCGACAACGGTCTCGCGCCTAGCCTCGCGGCTCGGAACCCGCTACCCCGCCAACCGTCCGCGCCGTGTTGCCGCGTGCGGGCGTTCCGAGCGCTTCCTGCGCGTACGGGTCGCAACGCCGAGACGGCACCGCGACGGGCGCTCCTAGCGGTCGCGGCCTGGGGCGGCTACGGGAACGGCGACGGCTCCGGCGACCGCGACGGCAACCGCTCGAACCGTCCCCGCGTCGAGCACCGGTGCGGCGGTTGTAAGACGGGCGGAGGGCTATGCGACCCCACTCCTACGGGGTGCCGAAGACCGCCCGAAGCCCGCAACCCCGCTACCCGAGCGGAGCCGCGCGACTCGCGACGGGAACCGCATAGGGAAATGGGCAGCCAGCCGCGATCCGAGCGCGTCGGGCCGAGGCTGGGGAGCGAGAGCCGCGAGCTACCTCCTTCTCTACCCGGACGCCTCGTGACTTCCGTGACGATGGTATCGTCTGGTGCAATGGATTCACCGCCAACCGAGGAGGAAGATTCGATGGCCACTGCCCGTATCTGGCGCGCGGTTGATCCCGACCCCGCACGCAGCGATGAGTACGGCCACACCGCATCACCCGTAGAGCGGAAGCTGCTCTCCATCGTTGCCCAACAGTCCTTCGGGCGCTACTGCCGCACGGATGATGCCGAGGGTACGATTTCCCTCTACCCGTCTGAGGCGTTGGAGTTCCGCGATCAGGGTCTGCTCGTCGCGTAATCGAACCGCACCGGCACCGCACGACGAAGGCTCCCTCATCGGGAGCCTTCAGTCTTAGGGCTTCGCGGCGTTCGGCTTCGGCAGCCCGTCCGCGTTCACCGAGCGTCATCCCTGATCTTAGCGTACACGATCAAGTGCAAACAACCGCAGACCTCGTCCGCTACAACACCGCTGACCTCGTCCGCCGCAGACCTATGGGTACCCGACCTCGTCCGCTGCTTCCTTAAGGAAGCATGCGCGCGGACGCGGTTCGGGGACGACCCTCATAGGCGCGTCCCACTTCCATTCCCGACCTATCGGGACGACCCCTTGACGGGACGAGCTTCGGGTATGCTTTCCGAAACCCGAAGGAGAACGACCCACCATGAGCGACGATTCCTGGTCAGCAGCAGAAGCAGCGGCCTTCGCCAGAGCGGAGGAACGAGCCGATACGCTGAACGTAATTGCGGATGGCCGACTGCACGGCCCGTACGACGATCTGCAAGCGGCCCGCTACCCGATCAACCTCGGCCCGATCATGAAACATGGCGTTCCACCCGTCCAGATGCTGATCCCGGAATGGCTGGTTGCTGGGGAGTTGCACTGGATTTACGCCGAGGCCGATAGCGCGAAGACCTGGTTGGCAATGCGCTGGGCGATGCAGGTAATTGAGAGCTTGGACATCCCCGAAGAGCGCCGCTACGTCTGCTGGTTCGATGAAGAGCTGGGCGAAGGGCCAATTGTAGAACGGCTGCTCGCGCTCGGTGCCGACCCGGACTTGGTAGAGCAGCGCTTCGTCTACTTTGCATTCCCGTCCTGGGGACGAACGGACGAGGAGATCGAAACCCACAAGGCGCTGCTGGCTGCCGTTCGTCCTGCGCTGGTCATCTACGACACCGTTACTGATGCCCTGGCTGAAGCGGGACTGGACGAGAACAGCGGCCGGGATGTAACTGCCTGGGTCAAGGCGTACCCGGAGCAGGCCCGCCAGCTAGGAGCTGCCCAGGTCGTACTAGACCACACCAGCCGAGCCGAGACCAGCGGCAAATACGCGGTCGGCTCGCGCGCCAAGCGAGCGAAGGCAAAGGTCGCTTACCTGATGAAGATGACTCAGCGTTTCGACCGCGATACGGTCGGCCGGGTAGACGTGACGCTTACGAAGAACACGCGGGGCGCTCGGCTACCTCTGAAGCGCACCTTCAACATCGGAGGCGGCGCGGGCAAGACCGGTGCCTTCATCTTCAACGAGGCTGTCGGCCCGCCGTCCCCGACTGCCGAGGATAGTGAGTACGCATCGCTGATCCCGCAAATGGAGCGCGAGATCATCACCTGCGTAGAAGCCGCCGGGCGCATCACGCAGAAGAAGCTGGAGGAAGCGATCCCCGGTCGCGCCACCACCATTCGCAAGGTGGCAAAGGCTCTGGCTAGCTCTGGGTTGCACGGCTTCGCGCTGGAAATTGGCGGGCCGGGTAAAGCCCATGAGTACGTCTGGCAGCCAACCGATACGGAGCCGGAGCCGGAGCCGGAGCCGGAGTAGCGCTCTGGCGCACCCGCCAACCCCGAGCTAACGTCCGACCACGCCGGGATCGGACCGGCTCGAACGAAGGAGGGAGAAGGATGCCGACGAAGCGACTAGCACCACCCGAGGAGATCACCGCCGACATCGCGATGGCGACATTCCGCACCTTCTGCGCGAGCATTTCCCTCGCGGAAGTTGGGTATGAGCATATGAGCAGGGTAGGCGAGCACGAGGACGGCACCGTGGTCTGGCTCCGCTTCAGTCGTGATGAGGAGTTGAGTGTGTGCATCTCAAACCGGGAGCGAATTATCGCCTGGGTGCGAGATGCAAGGGAGGCACGACGGGAGGACGAGTCGCTCCTGGATGCGATGAAGGGAGGCGCTAGAGATGCGTTCATCGTGATCCACACAGATCTGTCCGCGATTGACGGAGCGGCACTAGACTCCTAGCCTGCCTGCCGATCAGGCAGCGTCGGACGGCCTTCGGGCCGTTCGTCGTTCCGGCGCGCCAGACCAACCGCTGGGCGGCGTCACTTAGCTGGCGCTGTTTCCCCAACCCGACTCGTAGGTCGAATTTCGGCGGCGGTATTGCCGCTCCCTGAGATTATGCCAGCGGCCCCATCCCCGCCTGATGGAGCGACGTCGGTATGGGAATCCAACGCGGCAGCAAGGGCTAGAGGCCGCTGGCTCGGATGCACCATCAAGCGCTCCGACTCACCATGACTATACCCGCCGAGGTAACCTCCGAGGCAATCGAATCCCCGTCCCCCGTTGCCTTCCAGGTAACCGACGACGCTAAACTAAGGGAGATGGCACACGCGCATATCGAGAGGCTGAACGCACGGCTCGCCGTGGTCGAGAAGGACCGCGATGCGCTCACCCGCTACGCGAACCAGCTACTCGAACGCGCCGAGGCTGCCGAGGCTGCTCTAGCCGCCGCAGGTATCGCCAAGTCCGCCACCACACGATCCTCCGGTCTGGCGAAAGCCGTGAATCGCGGGGTCAAGTCTTCCGGCTCCAACCCGAAGGGCGATGCAATCCGCGACCAGATCTTCGGAGGCAAATGAACCTCTTCCTGTACGCATCCCCAGCCCGCGTCGAATTCCCCGACGTCTCCACCCTCGCCTGGCTGAAGGCGCTCCCCGTCAAACCGGGAGCCGCTGACTTCGCCAACAACGGGCAGTTCGTCATCTCGCACGACGGCGACGACTTCTGGCTGATCAGTTTCGCAGCCGCAGCAAACCTCAAGAGCACGATCAATTCACGACCATAGGAGGTTAAGCCCGTGGCTACCGCCACAGCCGTACCCGACCAGCGAAAACCAGAACGGCTTCACTTCCCCACGGTCGAGCGCTGGAGCGCTGACCAGTGCAAGGAAGCGCTCGCAGAGCTGGAGCAACGCCGTCTCTACGCCGACCTGAACGAAGATGCCGAGCACCACTATGCCGCCTGCGTAGCCCGGCTCGGCTACTTGCTCGCGGAGGCCGACGTCAACCTCAAGACGCTCGCGGACGACTGCGCGCTGGCATGCACCGCCGAGGAAGCCCTGTTCATGGATGCTTGCACCGCCGCCGAGAACTACGTGGAAGCCGTTGACCTCCTCCTCGCCCAGCGCATCAAGACCGACTTCGTCTTCCGGCAGGCTAACAAGCAGGGTGTGGCGAGCCAGAGACCAGGCCGATTGACCGAACGCGGAGTTCGGCGCTCGGGCGGAGATCGTTACCGGCTCATCGCTGAATCCCTCGTGCGCCTACGGGCGTCGTGGTAGGAGGGCTATAGCGAGCCGACTCCGAGGAAAGCACCGTCGCGTCCATCTAGGTTTAACGCTAGAGGAGGTGATTTCACCAGCCTAATACGCTGCGGTGCTTTCCTGGGAACCGGTTCCCGCCCGCCCATGACCGACATCTCGTTCAAGGGCTTCGTCGCCTGCAACAGATCGGGCAAGCTCCAGGAGTTCGGGATCGAACCAGGAACGCCGATCGAGGAAGTAGCCGAGGCTATGGCTGCCATCGGCGTGGATGAGGAAGTCATTGCCAAGCTAGTCGCCGGAACGACGGACGCGCTCAGCAAGAGCCTCGCTCCGACCCTCGCCGCTGCCCTCGACAGACCTGCACCCGACCGTGCCGACGTCATCAAGGCCGCCAACTTCTCAGCGGCCGAGACCAGCGCGCTCAACAAGATGAAGGGCAACCGGAATGCTTTGCAGATCATCGCGCTCGCTAAGGAACGCCATTCCCACCGCCACCCGACCGGGCGCTTCAGAGCACTCCCAGGCCCGTGGCGAATGTGCAAACCCCGAAATCAACGAGTCATGGGCGGCACCTTCTTCAACTAGCCGATGGCCGCCTGCGCCGTCTGTGACAACCCGGAATCCTCGCCCGACCTGATCGGTCTGCCGCTGTGCCCTTCGTGCGAGTCCGCCGTCCGCGACGAGGCACGGCATCTCCACATTCGTCTCGCCGCTGACGACGTCGTGAACCTCACCCGCATCGCGCCAAGCCTCCCTGCCGATATTGCCGACCGCCTCATCCGCCGGGCACGCCGATTGGCTCGCACATGATGATCACGGAGGAGCGGCGGTTGGAGGCGGGTATGGTTCATGAAGCCGCACACCTAATCGTCGGACGAGCCTACGGGCTTGAAATGAAAATGGGTCCGCCCGACTTCCTCATAACCGAGGCTGGTCCAAGGATCGCCGCGACGTATGTGTTGACGAGGAAGAGACGTAGTCTTCTTCATCGCTGGGTTCGGTTTCGATTCCGCTCCGATAAGCATGCTCGCAGAATCATGAATCTGGCTGGAAGTATTGCCGAGTTTCGCGTCACCCCCTTGAAGGTACATCCGGAGGACGAAGCAATAGCGGACTTGGCTTTCATGTCACAGGAGGACCGAGATGGGTTCGGATACGATCACGTACTCACGGACGATGACCTGGAAGAAGCGCGCCGAGCGGTATCCGATCACTGGCTGGAGATCATCAACGAAGCTCAGAAGTTGCTTGGCGTGCGTTATGACCACCGGCTCATCCGACGCGCCAGGCGCTTGGCGGCGGCTCGCGCATGACCATCGAAGAGCGCCGCGCGGCACTGCCTGCGCTCTACGCCGATCCATCCATCTCGCGCCAGGACATCGCTGATCGGCTCGGCTGCTCTTTGTCCGTCTTGATTCGCGAAGTCGGACTGCTCGGGCTACGCCGATATCAGCGCCATCCTCCTAAGCCGAAGGCTCCGGCTCGGGTCGAATCATCCGAGCGAGCAGCCCGGCAGGCGGAAGCCGTGCGGCTGTGGCGAGAGGGACTGGACGGGAACCAGATAGCTGGGCGGCTCGGCATCAGCTGGCACTTCGTGAAGCGATATCTGGCGGACGAGCCGCGCGAGTTCTGCCTCTGCGGGTGCCAGCTCCAGGCGAGTCCTGGAGCGCGATGGATTCTCGGACATTCCAAGCGCGGACGGGAGGGAGACCGAGAGCTTACGGCTGGCGAGCAGTACCGACGGGACGAACGCGAGAAGGAGCTAGCTCGCCCGCTCACCACGCGATGCGCTCGATGCGGCTTCCGCCACGCCGGAACCGTACGCGAAGCTATGGCGGCGTTCCGGGCGCACCCCTGCGCTCCTCACTGAATACCCGTTCTGAGCATTGACTGCTCGGCGCTGAAGCCGCTATGTGTGGACGACCGGCAACCGCCGGTTACCCACCACCAGAAGGAGGCAGAGATGCCAACCGCTACAGCCACCACCGAAGCACCAGCACGGGTCACCGGCAAGCAGGCGATGATCCAGGTGCTGCTCGACCACCAGAACAAGCCGCTGGACGCCAAGACCCTCTTCGGGTCGGCGCTGCTGCTCTGTACCGGGATGGAGGACGCGAAGACCCCGCTAGCGACCCTCGCGGCACAGGCGTACACCAGCTCGAAGAAGGGCGGCGTCTTCCAGAAGGTAGGCAAGGGAAGCTTCAAGCTCCGTGACGCGA
>Ga0209518_1003515_pt1 | contig 13368 bp, 11 predicted proteins | sample RifGroB1_FD_183993 | JGI IMG/M metagenome (GOLD analysis project Ga0209518, IMG submission 183993) | Groundwater microbial communities from Rifle, Colorado, USA - Groundwater B1 (SPAdes) (version 2) | ecosystem: Environmental > Aquatic > Deep subsurface > Groundwater | place: Rifle, Colorado... | reverse complement strand
AAACCAATATTTGTTGATTGCGAAAAAGAAACGTTCAACATGGATCCTTCGTTAATCGAGAAAAAAATTACTCTCAGAACAAAAGCTATAATTGTTGTTCATGTATATGGTCATCCCGCAGACATGGATCCAATAATGAGGATTGCCAGAAAGCATAAATTAGTTGTAATTGAGGACGCAGCCGAAGCCCATGGAGCAGAATATAAAGGAAAAAAAGTTGGTTCAATCGGCGATATTGGATGCTTTAGCTTCTATGCAAATAAAATAATCACAACGGGGGAGGGGGGGATGGTAGTAACGAATAATAGAAACTATGATGCGGAATTTCGTAAATTGAAGGATTATTATTTTTCCGCTAAAAAAAGATTTATTCATGAAAAAATCGGGTTTAATTACAGAATGACAAATATGCAGGCCGGGTTGGGATTGGGACAGTTGGGACATGTTAACGAGTACATGAAGAAAAAAAACAGAATGGCCTCTTTATATAATAAATACTTAAAAGATGTTCCCGGATTAAATTTGCCGGTAACTAAACCTGGGTGCACCAATGTTTATTGGATGTATGCAGTAACCATTGATTTGGATAAATTCGGATTAAATAAAGACGAATTAAGAAAGAAATTGCTTGAGCGGGGTATCGATACGCGGGATTTTTTCTATTCTCCCAAAGAGCAACCCTTCGTCAGCACCTATTTAAAAGCAAGTGACATTTTTCCGGTTACCCACTGGGCCTCGCAAAATGGGTTATATCTTCCATCGGGTTTAGCGATAACCAACGGTGAAATTAGAAAAGTAGCTCAGGCAATAAAGAAAATATATTCTGAAGCAAACAAAAATCACATTTGAAAACCGTATTGAATTGTATTACTATGCATTCACAATTTAGAAAATAAAAATATGGGTAAATTAACCTTTTGCCGTATGTGTAAAAGATCAAATCTTGTTAAGTATCTGGATTTAGGTCTTACGCCCCCCGCTGATAAATTTTTAACAGAGGAAACTATTAACGAGCCCGAGATCCATTACCCGCTCGATGTATTGGTTTGTACGGACTGCGGGCAGTCTCAATTGGGATATATAGTTCCTCCCGAGATTCTTTATGCCGATGATTATATCTATGAAATGTCTATCACTAAAATGGGGCAAGAACATTGGGCAGAATTTGCTCGAACGGTGTCCACAAAACTGGAGTTAAAGCCAAACGACTTAGTTATAGACATTGGAAGCAATGTTGGAGTATTGCTTGAAGAATTTAGAAAGAATAAAGCCCGCATTCTTGGAGTAGACCCAGCGAGTACCATTGCTAAAATTGCAAACGACAAAGGAGTGGAAACAATTTGTAACATTTTTAGCATAGATCTTGCTCACAAAATTTTAGAAAAATATGGTTATGCTTCGGTTATTACTGGAACCAATGTTTTTGCCCACATAAACGATTTGGATGAATTAATGAAGGGCGTTAATATTCTTCTGAAAGAAGGAGGAGTTTTCATTTTTGAATCACCGTATTTAGTGAATTTAATTAACAATCTCGAATACGACACAATTTATCATGAACATCTATCTTATCTCTCGGTTAAACCTTTAGTTAATTTCTTCAGAATGTTTGGGATGGAAATTTTTAACATTGAAGAAAAAGATATACATGGCGGGTCCTTCAGGGTGTACATTAACCGGATAGGTAATAGACCGGTTTTGCCAATAGTTAATAAAATGATTAAGAAGGAAGATGAAATTGAACTTTACTCGCTTGATAATTTAAAAAAATTCGCAAGCGAGGTAGAAAAAAACCGCAAGGAACTAGTAAGTCTTCTTTTTTCTCTCAGAGCAAAAGGGAAGAAAATTGCTGCCGTTGGGGCACCAGCAAAAGGAATGACACTTTTAAACTATTGCCATATAGATAAAAATTTATTAGACTTTGCAACAGAGAAATCTAAGTTAAAAATCGGCAGATATACTCCGGGTATGCATTTTTCACTGGTTTCCGACGATGAACTTATAAAACAACATGTCGATTATGCATTACTATTGGCCTGGAACTTTGCTGATGAAATAATTGACAATTTGAAGGAATATCGGGCCCAGGGCGGTAAATTTATAATACCGATTCCAAAACCCAAAATAATATGAAAAGGTACAAACTATCAATTTCTTTTAAAGACAAAAGGGGCAACATAATCGATTTATTGGAAAAAGAAAATATTAACGCTATTACTTTTATTACCTTTAATAAGGGGGCAATTAGGGGTAATCATTTTCATAAAAAAACGGTTCAATGGGGATTTGTTACATCAGGCAAATTATTAATAAGATCCAAAAAACCAAGAGGAAAGGTTACCCAAATGATAATTAAAAAAGGAGATTTATTTGTAGACGAAAAAATGGAAAGCCATGCAATAAAAGCCCTGCAAACTTCAGAGGTGCTTTTCTTTACCAGAGGACCCCGTGGAGGAAAAGAGTACGAGTCGGATACCTTTCATTTGAAGGATCTGTTGATAGATTCTTAACAAGAATATCTTCAAAAGATTTGCATTTTAGCCCTGCGATGATTAAAATGCAAAAACTATAGGTATGAATAAAGAATTATTGGAGCATTGGGATGGTTTGAGATTGCTTTTTCAGGGGGGAAAGTTATGGAATTCTAGAAGCGAGGGGTGGCGTGGTGAGAGGCTTAAAGGAAAAAATAGATGGCGCAATTGTGTCGAGCATCAGGTAACTCAACTGCGGGCTGCCAGAGCTTTTCAGGAGCTTCTTGGGTTGTCACCCAGTGATGGTGACAAGCTTGCAACAGTTGCTCTTGTGCATGACTGGAAGAAGAGAATGGAAAAAGGGCGAGGGGACTTTTCTGCTATCGAGAAAAGAAGAGCAGAAGTTTTACTGAAGCGAGTTAACCCGGACCCTGACTTAATGGTTGCAACGAAGCCTGAATTTTTGGAAAAAGTTCTGGCAGGCAAACCCTCTTTTTTGGAATTTTTACAATTCTATCTTGACACTATGACTATGGGGTCTGAAATTGTTCCGATTAAGAAGAGAATCAACGAGGCCATTATAAGAAACAAAAAACTGGGTGTGGATAAGGAATTGGAAAGAAAATTGGGTGGTCGAAAGTATTGGGATGTTGAAATAGAAACGGACCATATGGTTGAGGAAATGATATACAACAAGTTGATTAATCGGGGTGTAAATATTACTTCTTCGGAAGAAATTCCCAATTTAATAAGAAGAAAAATTGAAGAACAGATAGGTGGCTAATACCCGCTCTAAACCTGGGATATGGGCTTTAGCTCAACTATAAAACTTTCTCCTTGTCCAAAAAAGTCGGCAATTCTGTTAATGATTAATAAAGACTCAAGTGTTTTGGATGCCATTTTCATCAGTTTAAATCCAGATCTTTTTCTTCGGCTACTACTTTCTTTCGGTTCATCCCACATTGGGTTACGAATCCCCTCCCTTGTTTTATGAAGAAACGAACGAATTTGGATGATTGTCCAAATATTCGGGGTCACGGTTTTTATAGCGGAAACTTTCAGATCGGATTTTTGGGCCAGTAAAATAATTGATTTCTGATTAAAGTGGTTCAAATGATAGGGAATATGCCAATGGAGCCAGTGCTTCCCCCAAATTTTTCTCAGGAAACTGCCAGTATTGGGGAAGCTTAAGATAATTTTTCCACCAGGCTTAAGAAATTTTTTACAATCTCCCAAAAATTTTATGGGGTCTGGCTCGTGTTCCAGAACCTGCGACGCCGTAATCAAGTCAAAATAGTTTTTGGGAAATTTACAATTATGAATTGTCCCTGTATGAAATTTCAAATGCAACTTTTTCGCAACTTTTTCTGAATTTTTATCAGGATCAATTCCCCAAGGTTCGCCCCCAAGCCTTTTAATTTCCAGAAGCGACAGGCAGCTACCGCAGCCAACATCAAGTACTTTATCGCCATTTTTGGTTTGATAATGACATGTGGTTTCTAAACCATTTAAAAAAACCTGCCATTTTGTAGGGAGCTTTTTTGATAATTTTACAGTTTTCCCAATATTAGCATCGCGTTTGGGATAGAAATTTGTGTAAAGAAATGAAAGCCTTTTGGCCGGGATTTGCGGTAGAGTTTGCATAAATCCACAATTTTGACACTCCTCAATAGAAAACTTGCCGGGATAGCCGTGACGGTCATCATAGAGACCTTTATATAAGGTTGAAACACGCGATTTACAAACTTTGCATTTCATATTTCGATATTAGTTTATATAATAGACGGAGTTTAAAGTAAACAAACACATGAGACTCTATATACTGACAGCGGTTCATAACTATTTGGAAGATACTAAGAAACTTTTGAAAAGTATCTCATCTCAAACTTTTCGCAATTTTGACATTTTTTTGGTGGATGACGGCTCAAGCGATGGAACAAATGCATTCATTCACAAAAATTACCCCAGCGTAAACATCATTAAAGGAGACGGAAATTTATGGTGGTCTGCTTCTTTAAATCTGGGTCTTAGAAAAATCTTAAAAAAGGCGGGGAAAGACGATCTGGTATGGATAATTAACAATGACTGTTATTTTCATAAGTATGTATTGCAGAATTTGTTGAGTTACCAAAAAAGAATCGGGTACGAAAATAATATTACCGGTTCAGTAATCATGGACTCAAAAACTAAAAAGATTTCCGACGATGGCGTGAGTATTGACTGGAAGCAGATGAATTTTAAGTCCGGCGGAACAGATGCTCTTTCGACAAAAGGAACTTTATATCCAATCCAAATTTTTAGAAAAATAGGCCTTTTTGACGCTAAACACTTCCCCCATTATTTTTCAGATTATGAATTTTCGATTCGTGCAAAAAGATTCGGATTCGGACTTAATGTTTGTAGAAAAAGCCATATTTATAATAGGGCAGATCGGACGGGTATTGAACGTGTTTCTCAAAAACTCCGTCCCTCAGAAATTATCAACCTAATCCTTTCTAAAAGATCTAAGGTCAATTTACTCCTCCAAATTAATATGATAAGGTATGCTTGTCCGAATGAATTTAGGTTGGGGTGTTATTACCTGCTTTTTGCCAAGTTTATTAAAGCTATAAGATTATTCGTCTGATTTTAACTATGTTAGGTTATTTACAATTCTCTGATGCGGCAAAATTTGCAGATATTGCAAGAAATATAATTTCAGGCCTTGGTTATAATGGTAAGTTTTCCTTTTGGAGCAGTGGAATTATTGATTTGTCGCAAAGATTAGCTTTTCCTTCTCCATGGACCCCGCCGCTGATGCCGCTTTCTATTGCTGCCTCATTTCAGGTCTTTGGGATTAACGATTTTGCTGTTTTAGCAACTTCATTTCTTTATTTTATTCTAACTTTAATCTTCGTTTATCTTCTAGCAAAAAGGGTGTTCAAAAATAATTTGGTTGCAATCCTTTCAACTATTGCGGTTGGTTTTAATTTCGATCTGATTACATATGCCACCAACGGAGCCTCCGAGTCACTCTTTATTTTTGAAATTGTTATCGGGGTATACTTGATTTCTTTAAGAAAAAAGTGGTCGACCGTTTTGGGCTTTATATTTATGGTTCTTTTATATTTTACAAGATCTCAAGCATTTATCTATATTGCCGGCACTCTTCTTTATTGGGCGCTAACCCGTTTCAAAAGGAAAAAAGCCCTTTATATTTTTAGCCTTATTTTAGTCGTCGGTTTTTTAATTGATTATTTTGTACTACCAAGATTGGCTGGCAAGTACTTTTTATATTCAGTCTTTGGTAGGGGATTTGGTACTTTGACTCAAGTATCATCTGGAGGGTCGGCCTCGGATTCTCTTAGGGGGGTGACTGTTCAAGCCGATGGTGTTATTACAATTATCAAAAAGCTTTTTTATAATCTATACAACTTTTATAAATTGGCGCCGCAAATAATCAATCCATACCTGCTTACACTTTTTGTTATCGGTTTATTTAAGTGGGGGAAGGATCGGTTTAATGATTCTTTCAGAGCGACAACTACTTTCATGGTAATAATTACATTTTTAGTTGCCGCCTTAAGTATTCCGTTTTTCCGCTACATTCACCCAATAGTTCCATTCGTATATATAATCGGTGTGGGAACACTCGTGGAACTAATTTCCAATTTCCAATTTCCAATTTCCATTCCAAAACAAAAATTTATAATTCTCGTTTCGACATTTTTAATTCTAGTTTTTGGAGTGGGGCAGACATTGGGAATCATGTTTTTGGATTCTAGATTTAAGAGAAATACTCACAATGTTGGTAAACCCCCGGTGTATGTTGGACTATCGAGAATAATGAAAGAGAACACCGATCCATCTGATTTTATCATAACAAATCTTGATACGTGGGGGAGTTGGTATGGCGAAAGGCGAACAATTTGGTTTCCGGGCGATCCAAAGCAGCTTGTCAATTCCAAGGACGGTAAAATTCCATTCGATGCGATTTATCTGACAAGCTACTTAATAGATGATCAAAATTATTTTATGGGAAACCCCTGGCGGCAGATTTTTGAGAATCCGAGTGACCCGAAAAGGTGGACCTGTGACGGGTGTCGTGAGATTGCAAAGGAATTTAAGCTCAAAGGCGTTTATACAATTAGTCCTGGCGAAGATTATGAAAGGGATGGAGCAAAAGCAGTCCTTCTTATTAAAAAGTAATTTATGGTAACAATAATTTTCTATTGGCTTATGCTTTTTATTTCAATAGTTTTGGTTGGCCGGCTGTGTGCCAATCAAAAAATATTAGCTTTATTGGGTATTAAAGAGAACCTGGAATGGTATGAATATTTTTGGGTCGGGCTTACTGTCGTAGTTGGAATTCTTCAAATTTGGTCTATATTTTTGCCGGTAGACGTTTACTCGTTTTCTTTTGTTTTGGGTTTGGCAGTAATCTCACTGATTCTAGAAGTCAAGAATGGTGTTAAATTGCCAAGTTTTAGTTCACTCCTAAAGATATTAATAAAGAATATTAATATGGTAGCGATTTCTATAGTGGTGCTATTGACCATATCGTATTCGGCATCTTTGCCGGTGGGTTGGGAAGATACGCTTTTATATCACCTTAATGCGGTGAAATGGAACCATTTATATCCGGTTGTTCCGGGTCTTACCAATCTTCATTTGAGATTGGGAGTGAGTAGTTCACTATTTTTGTTTGCGTCGATGATAGAAAGCTTTGCGGGCGGCAGGTCAAGCCACATTGCTCTGTCCCTTTTGGCCTCGGTATTGTCGCTGCAGTTTATTTGGATATTTTTGAAGACTAACACTAGAATGATCAAATTATTTTGCTTATTAGTTTTGCCACTTTTTGTAAGCAGTATATTAAGGCGGACTCTAGTTGCTTCTCTTTCACCGGACTTTGCTCTGGTGATTATTGCTCTGGCTATTTCTTATGAATTCCTTAAGGGAGACAGGAAATCTTTTCTTGTAGCCGGAGTGTTATCGGTTCTACTCCTCACAGTAAAGTTAAGCGGTTTTTCTTTTGGAGCTGCCGTATTGGTTTTTGCCTCTTATAAACTTATGCGTTTGGCAAAGAAAATTTTTTTGAGAATTTCCATGCTTTTTACTCTTGTGGGGATATTTATTTTAATACCTTATCTTGTCAGAGACGTGATACTTTCAGGGTGGCTTTTCTATCCGCTCCCGATGTTTAGAATAAATGTTCCCTGGGCTGTTCCGGAAAGTATTGTAAATCTGATGTCTACGATAATTAAGGCCTGGGCAATAGCCCCCGGTGTGGGATGGCGTGAGCAGGTGGGACTTCCTTTCTGGCAATGGTTTCCCGGTTGGTATACCAGGAATAATTGGGCAATTGAGATGAAGATGTTATTTTTTGGAACATCACTTATTTTAATTGCCCCGTTAATTAAGATTGTTAACAAAGATTTGATTAATAAAGCATCGAACTTTATTTTTCTTGGGATCGCTTCGCTTGCTGGAGTGTTTTACGTATTGTTTGCCGCTCCCGATTTCAGATTTGGCGAGGTATATTTTTGGATATTCTTTTCAGTCATAGCCTCGTACTATATTAATATAATTCTTGAACGGGAGCCAAATTTTAAAGTATTTTTTGTGGCGCTAATCTGCTATTTTACCTTTATCGTCACTTGGCCCGTAAGAATTGACAGTAAACCTATCGGGCGATCGGTCCGATGGGAGCAGTCATTTCCGGTAGTGGATTATATAATTACCCCCGGAGACGGAAGCCCTGAATTTAAAATATTAATACCAACTGAAAGCGAGTTGTGTGGAAACTCCGACCTTCCGTGCGCACCCGGCGCCGAATTCCTTAAAATAAAAGAGAGGGTCCCCGGAGATATTTCAAAAGGATACCTGCCCATTAATTAACCTTTTGAGCGACGCAGAATAAATTCCACCCGAACTCGAATGAATCAAGTTTGATTATTTTGAAACCGATTTTCATTAATAATCCTTTCAGAGTTCTATTATCAAAATAGGTCTTGTGATCTTCTACCTCATCCTTACTGATTAACCGAAGTCTAAAGGAAAGGAATTCTAAAATCTTTTTAGCCTTTTTGTCCGGGGTTGTAATTATTATCCTGCCACCAATTTTTAACATCTTTTTAATCTTACGGAGGAATGCTTCCGGATTTTCTACATGCTCGAGAACCGCCAGAGCCGTAACTGCGTCAAAGTAATTCTTTCGATTATCGATGTTTTTGTTCAAATTGGCCATTTTTAAAACTATATTTTCTGGTAAGTCCTTTTTGGCAACAGAGACGTCGTAACCAACTCCTGATTTAATTGAAGGTGCGATTCTTCTTAATAGTGCTCCTTTGTATCCGCACCCTAAATCGGCAACAATGGAGTTCTTTTCGATGTAGACCATTGCCATTCGGAAACGCATCTCACTTAATAAATATTCCAAAATAGGCTCTTTATTTTGGGTGTGGGAGGAGGAACGCATATTACTCGAGGATTCCGTATTTTATCATGCACCATATAGCATGAACGCCGTCTTTCCAATTAATTTTTTTGCCTTCGGAGTAGCTTCTTCCGGAATAACTTATTCCCATTTCATAAACCCTGGCTTTCATTTTGGCCACTTTCATGGTGAATTCCGGTTCAAACCCAAACCTGTTTTCTTTTAATCTTAATTTTTTAGCAACATCTATTGTAAACAGCTTGTAGCATGTTTCCATGTCGGTTAGGTTTATATTTGTAATCATGTTTGAAAAAAGAGTTAAGAATCTATTTCCGACCATGTGCCAAAAAAGAAGAACTCTATGAGCTTCTCCTCCCATAAACCTACTGCCGTAAACAACATCCGCCTGACCTTTTCTGATAGGTTCTAGTAACTTTGTAATTTCATTGGGATCGTATTCGAGATCGGCATCCTGGATAATTACAACATCCCCCGAGATTTTTCTAAAAGCATCTCTTATTGCGGCTCCCTTTCCCTCATTCCTGCGCTTATCTATAGCTTTGACTCTTTTATCTTTTATCTTCATTATTTCCTGGAGAGTTTTATCCCGGGATCCGTCATTAACTATGAATATTTCTTTATTGACCCCCCGGATTTTGGTTCTGAGAACGCGTCTAACAGTTTTAACTATGGTTCCCTCTTCATTAAAAGCTGGAATGATTATTGATATCTTTTTTATTTTCATCCTATACGTATGATATCCGATATCTTGATATAATCAAGGAATGCTTCTGACTGATAGAGAGATTATTGAGAGGTTAAATATTAAACCGGGAGACCGTGTTTTGGATATCGGTGGGAGCATGATGCAGCACCAATTAATAAAAGTTGATACTTTGGCAGATTTGATTAGACCGGAGGATGCGCCGTATGGAGCTTCAAAGCTGGTTGCGAAACATTTTGTAAAAGTTGATATAACCCGGGATAAATTTCCTTTTAAAGATAAAGAATTTGATGTTTGCCTTTGTACACACACACTAGAAGATCTTCCAACACCGTTCCCGGCAATTGCCGAAATGAGCAGGGTTTCAAAGCGGGGACTAATTGTGACCCCGTCAATGGGTGAGGATATGAAATTCAGCTCCATTGATTTTATTGATTGGGGGAGTGGTGCCAGAAGAATGCCGGGGCAGGCCCACCACAAATGGTTTTTCATAAACGAAGGAAAGGTTTTGAAAATTATCCCTAAAAACTACCCGGTTCTTTATACAAGCGAGTTTACCATTACCGATTGGGCGGGAGAAAGGGAAATGGTTTATATTTGGGAAGGAAAAATTGCTTATAAGGAGTTTCCTGGTTTAAATATTCACAATCTAATTAACGAATATAAGAAATTTATAGGGATTAATAAAAGTTTAGTTAAACGCGGGAATGTCATTTTTTACCTGGATTCGCCTTATAATTTGGTAAAGGCGTGGGTTAAGAAGTTACTGAGAAGGGGAAACGGATATAAATACAGAAAGAAATGAGAAAATATTTTAACAATATTAAGGGAATGGTTTTTTCAAATACGGCAAGAGATACATACATTCTTTTTGGGGGAAATGTGGGAGCGGCTTTTTGGGGATTTCTTTTTACACTTTTAGTTGCAAGATCGCTTTCCATTTCCGAATTCGGAGTTTTTTCCGCAGTTCTAAACTTGGTTGTCATACTCTCTTCGCTTTCAGATCTTGGAGTTTCGTCTGGCGCCATAAACTTTATTTCGGATCATTTTTCGAGAGGGGAGATAACTAAATCCGATGAATACATTAAGGCATCTTTTTTAATTAGGCTTTGGGCAGTACTTATTCTTTGTTTAGCAACATTTATTTTTGCACCGATTATTTCCACAAGTCTTCTTGCTACCACAAATTCTAAAATGGGTATTTGGGCAGCGGTTGTCACGATCTTCTGGTCGCTTGATCTATTTTTTCCATTTGTCTTTCAAGCTAAAAAAATGTTTGTTAAGGCGGTCGTATATGATAATGCTTATTATATTGGGAGGCTCCTATTTGCAGCCGCATTTTATTTAATCGGGGGGCTAACCATTGATAAAGCTTTTTGGGCATTCGGAGCGGGGTTTGTGGTTACAGCCGTTTTGACATTTGTTTTTCTAAAAACAAATTTCCTTAAATCTAAACCCAAGAAACAAGAATATCAAAAACTTATTAAGTTCTCAGGCTGGATTGGAGTTAATAGAATTGTTTCGTCTATCTCCGGAAAACTTGATATTCAAATGCTTGCTGCTATGGCGGGAGCACTTGCGACAGGACTATATTCAATTCCTTCACGCCTTGCCAATTTCATAGTCGTTCTTTCCGGAAGCTACTCTTCGGTTTTGGCAACAAGATTGGCTTCATTCGGGGACAGAGAAAAGGAAAAGACATATATTTTAAAATCAACCCTGGCCCTTATTCCGATTACGGGGGGAATAATTCTTTGGATTTTACTCGCAAAGCCGTTTATAATTTTTCTTTTTGGCGAGAAATATTTAAACTCCGTTCCAATATTTCAGGCCTTGGCCGCTTCACAAATCCCGTTTCTTTTTACGGTGCCCGCGGTTTCGGCAATCATTTACTCAATGAAAAAAACTATTTATATAGGTACCCTATCTTTTTTCCAGCTTGCAGCAATTTTTGCTCTAAATTATTATTTCATTCCCAAATATGGTCCATTTGGACCAACTATAACTTTTGGGATAACAAACACTCTTCTTGCGATCTACGTTTGGTTTCTTGTTATTAAGCATTACTGGTTCAAACAAAATAACTCTTGAGCCAAAGTTCAAGACACATAAGGGACCACAATCGGGGTCCGAAGTCCTGACTCTTATTATTGTCTTCAAGTATCTCTCTGATATATTCGGTATCGAACATTTGTTTTATTTGAGAGTCGGGTGAGAGTAAAATCTTTTTTGCATAAGAGTTTAATGTTCCCGAGAACCATTTATTTAGGGGAATTCCGAAACCGACTTTGGGTCTATAAAGATTTTCTTTGGGAACAATCTTCTCAAAAGCTTTCTTTTGAATATATTTTGATATCCCATTTTTAACTTTGAGACCAAATGGAATGCTTGCGGCAAGCTCTATCATTTTATGATCAAGTAGGGGGGACCTGGCTTCAAGGGAAACCGCCATTGAAGCGATATCAACCTTGGCAAGGAGCTGATCTGGGAGAAAATAAAGGAGATCAAATTTTAGCCCGGCATCTTTAAGATCGGTTCCCTTAAAGTTTTTAAAACACTCGTTAACTATTTCATAAGAATTCTCGCTACCCGCAAGACTCTTTATCTTTCCCTTAGTGTGGGTCATGAGCTCCTTGGGATCAAAAATCCTGTTATATGATGCGAATCTTTGGTAAAGAGGAAGACTTGCCTTTTCAAAAAAGTTCCGGGCTTTGGGAATCCCACTAAGCAGTTTGGCTGCGGCAGGCCTAATATTTTGAATCCAGGAATCATAATCTACATCCCGCTTCAATCTCATATACCTATTAGGATACCCCGCAAAATTTTCATCCCCGCCGTCGCCATTCAGAGCAACCGTAACATACTTTCTGGTCATTTGAGAAACCATATAAGTAACTACACTGCTGGCATCGGAGAAAGGTTCCTCATATTGGTGGGCTAGGTAGGGAAGAATTTCGGCGGACGCGGGTTTAACAGTCAGAACGTGATGATCCGTTTTATACTTTTTTGCAATATTTTCGGCAAAGGGAGCTTCATTAAACTCTTTGTCGCTAAAAGCAATTGTAAAAGTCTTGACGGGTTTATTTGAAAGCGCTGCCATTGCCGCAACCACTCCGCTTGAGTCCACCCCGCCCGAAAGAAATGCCCCAACAGGAACATCCGCAATCATTCTTAACTTTGTCGATTCGTAAAGTGTATCAAGTATTCTTTTGCACCACTCGGTTTCAGATAAATTAAGCTTGTGATCAAACCTCGGTTCCCAATACTTCTTCTTTTCAACACTCTTACTCCCGAGGTTAATTAACATGAATGTTCCCGGTTCCAGCTTTTTTATGTCCATAAAACCGGTTAGGGGAGCCGGGGTATAGCCGTAAGTTAAATAAAGATGAATAGCGTGATAGTCCAACTCCCTTTTTACGCCGCTTTGGGTAAGAATCGCTTTAAGTTCAGAAGCAAATATTATTCCAGAATCATTGAGAAGATATTTAAGGGGTTTTTTCCCAATCCGGTCACGGGCCAGAAACAAAGTACCCTCTACCTGATCATATATGGCAAATGCAAACATTCCTCTTAGGTGATCCAGACACCTTTTGCCGTATTTTGAATAAAGCGCAAGTATTACTTCCGTGTCGCTGCCCGACATAAATTTATATCCGATATCAATGAGCTTTTTCCTTTCCTCCTGAAAATTATAAATCTCGCCATTGAAAGTAATCGTATAACGCCCCAAATAGGACATTGGCTGATGACCTTTTTTG
>Ga0209518_1003511_pt1 | contig 13378 bp, 19 predicted proteins | sample RifGroB1_FD_183993 | JGI IMG/M metagenome (GOLD analysis project Ga0209518, IMG submission 183993) | Groundwater microbial communities from Rifle, Colorado, USA - Groundwater B1 (SPAdes) (version 2) | ecosystem: Environmental > Aquatic > Deep subsurface > Groundwater | place: Rifle, Colorado... | reverse complement strand
TGCCTCCGAATTTCAGTTCATCTGACGCCGTGTTTCAAATTCACAAAATGGAAAGCGCGAAGATGATTTCTGCCGCCCCTCCGCCAAGCCAAAAGTTCATCATCTCCGGCAACATATTTGAATTCAAAGCTCTTCAGAATTCCTCCAACCTAATTACATCATTCTCAAATCCGGTTACTGTTTCTCTATCGTATGATCCGCAAACTCTTGGAAATATTTCTCCATCAACTCTCAAATTATACAAATGGTCTGGGACTGCATGGGATGCGATATCTTCATGCACAGCAAACACAACATCAAATACAGTCTCTTGCGCCCTGAATTCCTTCTCTATCTACGCGCTGATGGGGGACAATTCGCCAATTCCAACTCCCATACCCACACCAACACCTACTCCAACTCCTGCGCAAACGTCCGGTGGTGGCGGAGGCGGCGGAGGATATTATTATCCGTCACCTCAACCGACACCTGTGCCGACTTCTTTATCGCAGGCAAGCGGACTCACCGAATCCCAAATACAATCAATCATCGGACTTCTCCGCTCATTCGGAGCCGATCAAGCGACTATTGATAACGTAAATACCTCATTGCGCGGAGGAACGCCTTCATTGAAAATTGAAAATTCTAAATTGAAAATTCTAACTGGCCCATTTAGTTACGGAACGCGTTCAGAACAAGTAAAGATTCTCCAGCAAATGCTCAATGTCAGTCCCACTGGATACTATGGACCGCTCACAAGACAAGCCGTTATCAACTTTCAGAAGAAATATGGGATTTTGCAGACCGGACTTGCAGGCCCGATTACGAGAAAGAAATTGAACGAGCTATACGCGAAGTAAAATGGCCTACGATTTCATCGCGATTGGCGATACGGTGACCGACGCGTTTATACGAATTAAAGAAGCTTCAGTGCATTGCACGATCAACCGCGAGCGCTGCGAGATTTGCATGCGTTTCGCGGATAAAATTCCCTATGAAGATGTCTGGGTGATTCCGGCGGTTGGAAACAGCGCGAACTCGGCTGTATCAGCTTCGCGACTCGGACTCAAGAGCGCCTTGGTAACGGACTTGGGCGGAGATTATTTCGGCGAAGAATGCTTTCAAGCGCTAAAAAAAGAGAAAGTCGGAACGGAATTTATTAATATCCACCATAAACAGAAAACAAACTACCACTATGTTTTATGGTATGAAGACGACCGGACGATTTTAATTAAGCACGAGGAATATAGTTACAAATTGCCCGATATTGGTGAGCCAAAATGGGTTTACCTTTCTTCCATGGCGGAGAATTCTTTGGAATTTCACGGCGAGATTGAAAAATATTTAAATTCGCATCAAGAGATAAAACTTGCTTTCCAGCCAGGGACGTTTCAGATGAAGTTCGGCAAGGAAAAATTAGCTGGATTATATAAGAGAGCTGATCTTTTCATATGCAATACCGAAGAAGCGCGGAGAATCTTGAAGACGAAAGAAACAGACGTGAAGAAACTTATGCAAATGATTGTGGAATTGGGACCAAAAATAGTTGTGATCACAGACGGGCCGAAAGGAGCATATGCTCTCGATGGTAGTGATGCTTGGTTTATGCCTCCGTATCCCGACCCGAAGTCGCCCTATGAGCGAACGGGCGCGGGCGACGCGTTCTCCTCGACTTTTACCGCCGCGCTCGCGCAGGGAAAGAGCGTTCCCGAAGCATTGTCATGGGCGCCGATAAATTCCATGTCCGTCGTGCAATACGTCGGCGCAAGAGAGGGGCTATTGACTCAAGCGAAAATAGAAGAATATTTAAAAAAAGCCCCGCCCGATTATAAACCAAAAAAGATTTAATATGACGCTTAAAGAAATTTTAAACCAAGCGCGAGAGGGGAAATGGGCTTTGCCGCATTTTAATATTTCGGACGCGGTAACGCTTGTCGGGATTTTGGAGGCGGCGAAAGAATTAAAGTCGCCGGTTATGATCGGCACTTCAGAAGGCGAGAGGAGATTTATCGGCGCGAAGCAGGCAGTCGCGATGATCCGCGAGTATCGCGAAGAATATAAGTTGCCGATTTTTTTGAACGCCGATCACCATAAGTCTGTTGGAATGGCGCAAGAAGCAGTTGATGCCGGATACGATTCCGTGCACATAGATTTATCAGCCAGTAATTTAGAAGAAAATATAAATGGAACGAAAGAAATAGTTTCTTACGCTAAGTCAAAAAACAAAAATATTTCAGTCGAGGGAGAAGTTGGTTATTTAGTTACGGAATCCTCGAAAGTCTATAAGGAAATTATAGAAGTTCCGCCAGAGAGCTTGACCAAGCCGGAAGAAGCCGAGAGATTTGTCCGCGAGACAGGAGTTGACCGTTTTGCCCCGGCCGTTGGCAACTTGCACGGAATCGCGGCTAATGTTAAGAAATTGGACATCGCGAGAATTGCGGCGATCAGGGAGGCAATTGGGGGCGTCGCGATGGTTTTGCATGGCGGGTCCGGAACGCCGGACGACCAGATTAAAGCCGCGATTGGAGCCGGCATAAACAACATACACATAAATACGGAGATTCGCGTAGCTTACACCTGGGCGCTTCGCACTTTTCTAGCGAATAATCCAGAGGAGACGACCCCGTATAAAATTCTTGCCCCCGCTATAGAAACTGTCAGAGCAAAAACAATGGAGAAGATAAAATTATTCGGCTCTGGGAATAGGGTATAAAGTATAATAAGAAGTAGAGTTGATTGGAGATATAGAAGTGTTATAATTAAAATATGCCTAAGAATCAATTACCACTATTTGTAGAGAAAGACGAAAACGATTTTTACATCGTTGAATGCCCGCTTTTTGACGGATGTTATAGCCAGGGGAAGACATTAGATGAAGCTCTTAAAAATATAAGGGAAGTTTTGAGTTTGGTTTTGGAGGAGAAGGGGAGCAAGGAAACTTTGGAATCTTATCATCCAAAGGAATTAAGTTTGCATACAATTACGATCTAGTCAATGTCGCAGCTGCCCATTTTATCTGGACAGGAAATAATCAGGGCGCTTTCGAAAATTGGCTATCAGATTCTCCGGCAACGCGGTAGCCATGTTCGTTTATCGTGTCAAATTCGAAAGAATATAACTATACCTGATTATGAGGCAATAAGTCGCGGCCTCTTGAGAAAAATACTTCGCGATGCCGATTTGTCTGCCGAAGAGTTTATTAAACTTTTAAAATAAAAATCATGTCTATTCCAAAAATAATTTCTATCTGGCTCGCGGCGCTCGTTATTGCTGGCGGAAGCCTGTTTGTATATAAAAATTATTTTGTCAAGGATTTAGAAAAAAATGCAGAAAGAATCACTGACCCCACCCTGAGCGAAGTCGAAGAGTGGAAAACATACCGCAACGAAAAATATGGGTTTGAGATAAAATACCCATTCTATTTTGAAATCGAATCTACCACTACTAGCAAATTATTATTAAGAACTGGAGATAAAAAGGGAAGCATTGATATACGTGCCTACGAAAATCCAAATATGCGCACTAGCATACACGTTTATTGCGAAAGTCCATTGGGTAAAAACGCTCTATTTTGCAATGATATAAATAATTGGGAGAAAGTAAAAGCCGAAATACGAGCAGTAAATTTAAATAATATTGAAATAACTTCGGTAAGTAAAAATGGTTCAGCTTCCACAACATATTTTTTCATAAAAGATAAGCTTGTTTACGAATTTTCTTACTCATCCATAGATCCCTAGATTCAACTTTTCCTGATATAGTAAAATTGCCAGTCGCGAAAGAGCCGGAGATATTTATTAAATCTCCAAATTACGGCCAGCTAGAAGTTTATACATCTCGCATTAATGCCGGTAGACAATATAAGCTTACTTTCGGTACTTATATTCCAGACCCTACACTCATACGAGACAGTGTGCTTTTGCACGTTAAAGAAGGATACAAATCTTATTTTCCGAGCATCTGCAAAATTTCGAAGTCTAGAAGGAAGATTAATGTCCGGGGCTGGGCAGGTATATGTTTACCCGCCTATAACCGATCATGAGCCGGAGGAAATAATGTCTAAAGTAAAAAATATATTTGCAGCTGCTACTTCTACCGATGGTTTAGTATATTTGAAGCCATATTTTACAGAACGTGGTATTGACCAGCTCGGACTCAATGGATATAACAATGCAGAATTGATTTTTCAGGTGTCGGACAGAACTGAATTTGAGGGAAGAGTTGAAGTTAGAGGAGAAACAATTGTGGCAAGAATAATAATGGAGAGAACTGCTCAACAAGTAAGCCCAGGAGTATATTCTCCAGTATGGAAAATAAATGATATTAATTAAATAAATATGCCAAAAATATTTGTAACGAGGAAGATTCCGGAAGCGGGGATAAAAAAGCTGATTGATGCGAAATACGATATCGATGTAAATCCTGAAGATAAAGTTTTATCCAAAGACGAGTTAATTGCTTTTTTAAAAAAGGGGAATTATGACGGGGTTTTATGTTTATTGACTGATAAGATAGATAAAGATGTTTTTGAGGCGGCCGGATCGCAGTGCAAAATTTTCGCGAATATGGCCGTGGGGTTCGATAATGTGGATGTTTCTGCCGCGAAAGAAAAAGGAATAATGATTACGAATACCCCAGGGGTTCTAACTGATACTGTCGCGGAGCACACTTTCGCTTTATTGCTCGCGATAGCGCACAGGATATCGGAAGGGGAAAGATTCGCGCGGGCCGGAAAATATCACGGCTGGGAGCCGATGATGCTTTTGGGGACGGATGTCTCGAAAAAAACTTCGAGATGAAGGTCTTATACTACGATGTTAAGCGCAACGAAGAATTTGAAAAAGAATCCGGTGCTGTTTTTTGCCCGACGGTTGATGAGGTTTTGAAAAACGCGGACTTCGTTTCCGTACACGTTCCGTTGATGCCAGCGACAAAGCACCTGATAAACGCGGAGAGCTTCAAAGCCATGAAAAAAACCGCTTATTTGATTAATACCTCGCGCGGGCCCATCGTAGATGAAAAAGCTCTCGCGGAAGCATTGAAAAGTAAAACTATAAAAGGCGCCGCGATAGATGTCTTTGAGAATGAGCCCGCGATTGAGCCAGGCTTAATCAATCTTGAAAATATTATCATGACCCCGCATCTCGCATCCGCGACGGAGGAAACGAGAAATAAAATGGCCGAGCTTGTGGCGGAAAATATCATTGCCTCGCTCTCCGGCCAAAAACCCCCGAATCTACTGGCTTAAATATATGCGCTATTTTTGGATTTTGATCTTGGCGGGAGTTTTTGCTTTGGGGGCAAAAATATATCTTGGTCCGGAGGTATATTTTTCCGAAAGAAAGCACGCGACTCCGGCAAATTCAGAGATTATAAAATTAGCTTTCGTCGGGGATATAATGATGGATCGCGAGGTTGAGAAAAAAATTCTAAAAGAGGGCGCAGGCGATTTTCGCTTTCCGTTTTTAAATATCGCGAGTGAACTTTCGGAATATGATTTTTTGTTCGGAAATCTTGAGGGTCCGATTTCTTCGAGAGGAAAAAATGCCGGGTCCGCATATTCTTTTAGAATGGACGCAAGAGTTATTGGGGGCTTGAAATTCGCCGGATTCGACGCCATGTCTGTCGCCAACAATCATAGCGGAGATTGGGGCATGGAAGCCTTTGTTGACACGCTTTCGATTTTGAGAGAAGCGAATATAATTCCAGCAGGCGCGACTACGAGTCCCGAGATCTTTGAAGTAAAGGGGTTAAAATTAGGATTACTCGCGTTTAGCGATTTTCCAGGACTTGGCATTCGTGCCGATGATGAAGTTGTGAAAAAGGGCGTTTCATGGGCGAAGAGCGCGGCCGATTTGATTGTTGTCTCCTTTCATTTCGGCGAAGAATACAAAAAAGAACCTTCGCTACGCCAAATTAAGCTTGCGAAAATAGCTATCGACGCGGGCGCTGATTTAGTCATTGGCCATCATCCGCACGTTACCCAGCCAGTTGAGAAATATGTGGATTCCTACATCGCATACAGCTTAGGTAATTTTGTCTTTGACCAGAATTTTTCGGAAGAGACGATGACAGGACTTCTTTTGGAAGTCGAGATTAGGGACAAAAAAATCTTAAGCGTCAAAACTCGTGAAATCAAGCTTAATTTAAACTATCAACCGTTGTTCATTGATTAAATCTTCATTATATGATTAACTTATAGCCATGACTTCTATTAAAGCCGAAAAGAGGGATTTGGTCGGTAAAAAGGTAAAGAATTTGCGAAAGGCGGGAAAAATTCCGGCAATAGTGTATGGCGCCGGAGAGAGCGGGCTATTGCTTGAAATTTCTTGGCATGATTTTCAGAAAGTCTTTAGGCAAGCGGGCGAATCCAGCCTTGTTGAACTCGAAATCGGCCCAGAGAGGAAAAATGTTTTGATACACGATATCGCTTTTGACCCGATTAAGGATGTTCCGGTGCATGTTGATTTTTTACAGGTGAGGATGGATAAGCCTATCAAGGCGAAGGTAGAGCTTTTGTTTGAGGGAGATTCCCCAGCTCTTAAGCTCGGAGGAATCTTAGTGAAAGTTCATCACGAATTGGAAATTGAAGCTTTGCCGGCATATTTACCGCACCAGATAAAAGTTGATTTATCGAAGCTTAAAAATCTTGAAGATAAGTTTACTGTAGCTGATTTGAGCTTGCCGAAAGGAGTAAAGACGCACGCGGCTCTGGAGGAAGTTTTGGCGCTTGTTGAGTCTCCAAGAAGCGAAGAGGAGCTTAAAGCTGAAGAAACTGTGTCTGCGGCTGGGATTGAATCAATCGAAGTTCTCACGAAAAAGGAAAAACTTATTGAGGAGGGAGAAGCGAAAGAAGGCTCCGGCAAGGAGAAGGAATAATCCCAGTCTGCTATAATATATAATATGCGTCTTTTTTGGCTAAGTTTATTGCTTATTCCGGTGTTTTATATTTCTGCGCAGGCAATCGACCCTTCTTCGGTTACTGATAGAAGGGCGCAATTGGAATCGGAACTTGCTGGCATTGAGAAAGAAATAGGCGGATATAGGAATATCATCCAAGACAAGCAGAATCAAGCGCAAAGCCTTGAACGGGACATAGCGTTGCTCGACGCCCAGATCAAAAAATCTCAACTTGAGATAAGGGCGAGGAATATCGCGATTTCCAATTTGCAGGGGGCGATTGGGGAAAAAAATAAAACTATCTCCGCCCTTGATAATAAAATAGAGCGCGAGAAAGATTCTCTTTCCGAGCTTTTGAGGGAACTTTACCAAATTGACCAGTCTTCGATGGTTGAGATGCTTTTGGGCTACGACAATCTATCCGAATTTTTCGTTCAGGCCGACTCTTTTGATGCGATACAGCGATCGCTTCAGCAGTCGTTCCAAGAAATAAGGGCGAACAAGAGCGAGGCGGAAGCCCAGAAGATTGATTTAGAAGAACGAAAGGCGCAGGAACTGCAATTGAAGACTATTCAGGAATTGGAGAGGAAAAGCATCGAAGATAAAGAGCGAGAGAAAAAAAGAATATTGGATCTGACGCGCGGGCAGGAGAAAGCGTACAAAAAAGTGCTGGATGAACGGGCCAAAAACGCCGCGGCCATAAGATCCCAGCTTTTCTTGCTCAATGGTTCAAAAGCTATCCCGTTCGAAAAAGCTCTCGAGTACGCGCTTCAAGTGGAAAAAGGAGCGGGAATCCGCCCGGCATTTCTCTTAGGGATAATCGCGGAAGAATCCAATCTGGGCGCGAATGTCGGGACGGGAAATTGGAACATCGACTTAGCGCATGCGAGATGCGCGAAGCAAAGGGACGCTTTCAAGGATATAACCTCGCGACTTGGTTTGAATCCAGACTCCATGCCTGTTTCAAAGAAAGCTTGGTATGGATATTGCGGAGGCGCGATGGGCCCGGCTCAATTTATCCCGACAACATGGCTTTTATATGAAAGCGCGGTCGCTAAAATAACGAGGCATAATCCGCCAAATCCGTGGGATCCGCAAGATGCCTTTGTCGCGTCGGGGCTTTTGCTGCGCGATAACGGCGCCGGTGCCCGGACGTATGCTGCGGAATATAATGCGGCCCTAAAATATCTTGCGGGATCAAATTGGAAAAATCCAGCTTATCGTTTCTACGGCGATGATGTGATGGGACTCGCGACTAAATATCAAGAACAAATTGACATAATCTCAAGAACCGCGCAGAGGTAAAATGAAATTTATTTTGGTCAGGCATTGCGAGACAGACTGGAATCGAGAGGGGCGGCTGCAAGGGCACACCAATACTAATTTGAGCGAACGCGGATGGATACAAGCCGACGAGCTTGCGCGGAAACTGAAAAAGTTAGAAATAAGAAAGATTGTAAGTTCAGATTTGAAGCGTTCTCGGGAAACGGCATCGGCGATAAAGGAATATATAAATGTTCCTGTAATTTATGACGCGCGGCTTCGAGAATGCAATTTTGGTTTTTTGGAAGGGGGAAAAAAGAATCCAGATGGCTTGTGGCACGGCTCATACTTTAATTACGATTTTACGAAGTATGGAGGCGAGTCGCGCGACGCAGTTTTGAGGAGACATTCGTCCCTTTTAGATGAGCTTTCGCAAGATAACTCGCCAGAACCTATTTTACTCATCGGCCACGGCACAGGCCTAAACACTCTTTTGGCGCATCTGAAAAAGACACGCATTCAAAGAGAGGAGTATCAAGAGATCGAATATCCTGGTTAAGATTTCTCAAAAGCCTTTACGATCGCGTCCATGTTTCCGTCAAGGATTGATTCGATATTGTGAAAACTTTTCTTTATGCGGTGGTCGGTAATTCGATCTTGCATGAAATTGTAAGTCCTGATTTTTTCAGAGCGGTCTCCAGTTCCAATCTGATCCCTGCGCTCGCGCGAAAGAGTTTCTGATTCTTTGCGGCGCTTTTCGTCGAATAACTTTGCCCTAAGCACATCCATGGCTCGCTCGCGATTCTTTAGCTGTGAACGTTCCTCTCTGGAAGAAACGACTACTCCTGTCGGCTTGTGAAAGATTCTAACCGCACTCTCTACTTTATTGACGTTTTGTCCTCCAGGACCTCCAGCGCGCGAAAATGTTACTTCCAGATCTGACTCGCGGATCTCGATTTCTTTTTGTGTCGGGACAGGCAAGATAGCGACAGAAGCGGTAGACGTATGGATACGGCCGGATTTCTCCGTTTTAGGAACACGCTGGATACGATGGACGCCTGACTCGTGCTTTAATTTTTTCCATATGTTCTGTCCGCTTATTTCCGCGATCATATCGTCGAGAATTTTCCAGTTCCAACTTTGCTTGGACGCGTAGATCTGATACATCCTAAAAAGCTCGTGCGCGAATATGGAGGCTTCATTACCGCCAGCGCCGGCGCGGATTTCGAGAATTATCGTTCCCATGTTTATTTCCTTCGACTGGCGACTTGGCTACCTTTGGCAGGCTTTTTCCCCGCTGCGCGCGCTCTAAAACGCTCAACTCGCCCAGCAGAATCGATTAGTTTGCCTTTCCCCGTAAAAAACGGATGGCAGGCCGAACAAACTTCAATATCCATGCTTTCTTTGGCCGATCCGACGGTAATTGCATTGCCGCAAGCACATTTAATTTTTGCATTTGGGAAGTATTTTGGGTGTATTTCTGCTTTCATATTGGACTATAATAGCAAAAACCATTTGAAAAGAAAAGAGGCCTGCCTGCAGGCAGGCAGGCGAGTGCGTTGCATCTTTTAAGGATTAATATTAAACTAATTCCCATATGGCAGAAGCAACCAATGGCGCTCAAAAAGTCGATACCTTAAATAAAGACAGTGAATTAGAGGCAATGTTTCAAGCCGGAGTACAATTCGGTTATTCGCGGTCGCGTCGGCATCCAAGCATGTCTGACTTCATACACGGATTCAAAAATAACATAGAGATTTTCGACTTGGAGAAGACTAGGGAAGCGCTCGAAGGGGCGGAAAACTTTCTAAGGAAAATCGGTGAAGCGGGGAAAAATGTTTTATGGGTAGGAACAAAACCTTCAACAAAAGCCTTGATCGAAAAATATGCAAAATCTCTCGCGCATAGTTATGTGGCTGGAAGATGGATTGGCGGAACGCTTACGAACGCCAAGATAATCCGCGATAGGATTAAATATTTTGACGATCTTAAAAAGAAGAGGGAATCAAAAGAACTTGAAAAATACACCAAGAAGGAAAAATTAAAGATAGCGCGCGAGATTAAAGTTCTTGAGGAAAAATTCTCCGGAATCGAAAATCTTAAAAACGACGTTGGAGCGATGATTATCGTGGATCCAAAAGAAGAAAAAACGGCCCTTTCCGAAGCTAGGAGAATGTCTATTCCAGTAATCGCGATTTTATCTTCGGACAACGATTTGTCAAAAGTGGCGCACCCAATTCCAGGAAATGATTCCGCTTCTTCCAGCCTCGATTATCTCTTGGGAAAATTGGCGGCGGCTTACCAAGATGGGGTATCAAAGTCGAATTTAAATTCAAATGGCTGACCTATCTAAAGAATTAATCCAGGAGCTTCGCGCTAAAACTGGAGTCTCGGTTATGGCGATAAAGAAAGCGCTCGATAAGACCGGCGGAGATACGAAGAAAGCGCTTGAATTTTTAAAAGACGAAGCTTCAATCGTCGCTGCTAAGAAATCAGACCGGGAAACTAAAGCTGGGATAATTCAAAGTTATATTCATTCTGGCAGAATAGGAGTTTTGGTAAAATTGAGGTGCGAGACGGACTTTGTCGCGAAAAACGAAGAATTTCAAACTTTGGCGCGAGAGATTGCCATGCAGATCGCTTCTTCAGAAGCTGAGGATGTCCGGAGCCTTATGAACGAACAATACATCAGGAACCCCTCCCTAAGTGTTTCTCAATATCTCAAAGAGGCCATCGGAAAATTTGGCGAAAATATTGAAATCGCAGCGTTTCAGAAATTAGAACTCTAAGAGTATGATAATTTATCTATCCATCCTTGGACTTTCCCTGATCGGTATTTTCATATTGACTCGCGAGTACTTTCGAGAGGTGAAATTAATTCCTGAAGTAGAGCTTAAATTGAGGCTTAAGGCCAATCAATCTTTAAGGAATAAAGCATGGGAAAATTTCGTTTACCCCGCTTATCTTAAAATAAAAAATAATTCTTTGCCGATTTTATTGAAATCTTCAGGGTATGTGATACACCGAGCTAGAATTTCTGTGTCCAAGCTCGAAACAAAACTTAAACATACGGCCGATACTATCGATGGAAAGGCGATAAATCTCGATATTTCTCAGAGGTCTGAATATTGGAAAAATCTCAACGGAAACAAAAACGGCAAGAAAGAAAATTACGAAAAATAAAATTATCGCCACCTTAGCTCAGTTGGTAGAGCAACGCTTTTGTAAAGCGAAGGTCCCCAGTTCGAATCTGGGAGGTGGCTCCAAGATTAGTTGCGTGCGACCTTGAAAAAGAATTCTAGATGTTCTATATTTTAAAAAAAGCTCATCAAAAAAGGGGGTGATCGCATTGGCAAGCAAGAGAGCGCTTCGGCGCAGGAGTTGCGGAAGAAAGGCGGCTTTTACCATGGAGGACAGAGCTTACGCGGCGGCTCGAGAAGCGTCAGTAAGAACTGGCAGAACAATCCACCACTACTCGTGTAGTTTCTGCCACAGATGGCATATCGGCAGGTCTAGGCAATCATCGAAACCTAATCGACCGAAAGGTTGGCAAAGCTTACTCGCGTCTTCGTAAGCCACTAAGCCGTTTTTAACTGGAAAAGAAAACTCGCAAGACTTTATGGCTTGCGAGTTTTTATATCAAGTTTTCTCGAAAAATAAGCATAAGCCGCGCCTCCAGCGAGGCCGCCCAAGAGATTCATAAAAAGATCATCGGCTGTATCCGGGCCATCGCCCAAGCGCTTTTGTTCGCCGTGATAGTAGCGATCTTCAAGGTACTCCTCTATTTCGTATAGGCTGCCGAAAAAGCCGACAAAAGATATAGAGATAAAAAGCATTAGGGTAAGCGATATCTTGTGGCGCTCGCGATATTGGGAAAACATAGCGATAGCGACTGACATGATTGCAGCTCCGCCGATAATATGCGCGGCTTGATCATACCACCAAAATTTTCCGTATAAACCTGCGACGTCGCCCAATGCGTCGAGCCATAAGGACATCCCGCTAACCAAATATGGCAGAGTCGGCAAAATTATCCCTTCGCGCTTAAATGCGTAGTATATTATTTCTATGACGGCCAAAGCGCCGATAGAAGTTACCAATAGCCCAAGCCATGAAAAATAAGTCGCAAATGGGAGAACCCCAAGAAAATTGAGCGATTCAAAACCGATTAGCGATAATAATAGAATTCGTGCTAACGCCATTATTATATTAGTATAATGATTATTATGCGTTTTGAGAAAGGAAAATCCTTGAAGAGCTTGACAACGCTTGGCATCGGAGGGAAGGCCGCCGATTTTGTTGAGGTAAAAAATGAGAGGGAAATGGAAAAACTTTTTCGAGAAAACAAAAGGAGGTGGCGCGTGATCGGGTCTGGATCGAATATAGTCGCTCCGGACTCTGGTTTCCACGGCCTTGTCATTAAGATTGGAATTAAGGCTTTTGGCGTAAAAGGGAAAACAGTTTATGCCGGGGCCGGCAGCAATCTTTTAGATTTCATAAAAAAAATTAATAGGCATGGGTTCCGCGGCATGGAAAAGATGGCTGGGATTCCCGGAACAGTTGCGGGAGCGATCTATGGAAACGCCGGAGCATACGGACAGGAAATAAAAGATAATATATTTCGCGTCAGAATTTTTGATGGCGAGAAAATCAAATGGATAAGCAAAAATAAGTGCAAATTTGGATATCGGTCAAGCATTTTTAAAAAAAATAAGAATTGGGTAATCGTCGGCGCGGAATTTTCTTTTGCAAAGGGCAACCCTAGGGAACTTTCGAAAATTTCAAAAGACATTATCAAGCTGCGCGAGAAAAAGTATAAGCCGGGTTTATTATGTCCAGGCAGTTTCTTTAAGAATATTATTATAAAAGATTTGAAGTCAATAGTTAGGAAAAAACTCTTGTCAAAAATTGATAATTCCAAAATTATGTACGGAAAAGCGCCGGCGGGATATTTATTGGAAGAAGTTGGGGCAAAAGGGATGTCTTCCGGCAATGTGCGCATCGCGCAGCACCACGGGAATCTTATTTATAACGCGGGCGGAGGAAAGGCTCGAGATATCAGAAAACTAGCCCGGATATTGAAAGACCGGGTGTTGAGGAAATTTGGCGTTAGACTTGAAGAGGAGGTTCAGTATTTATGAAATTTTTAATTTTTGACGGGTATCCGGAGTTGGAATACGGCGTTTCGGAAAAATCTGACGGGGCGATGAAGTTCGATTCTCTCAAACGCGAGTCT
>Ga0209518_1003502_pt1 | contig 13396 bp, 18 predicted proteins | sample RifGroB1_FD_183993 | JGI IMG/M metagenome (GOLD analysis project Ga0209518, IMG submission 183993) | Groundwater microbial communities from Rifle, Colorado, USA - Groundwater B1 (SPAdes) (version 2) | ecosystem: Environmental > Aquatic > Deep subsurface > Groundwater | place: Rifle, Colorado... | reverse complement strand
CTGAACAGAAAAGGAGGGGTTAATGTAAGGGGAACCAAAGGTGCCCCTCAAACGTCTCGAGGAGGAAACTCAAGTCCCCGCTTGCCAACGACGTAAAACAGATTATTGCAAGCGTAAACTTTCGCTCGAACCTCAGGTTCTCGTCCTCTATAAAATATTTTTTCTTTAGAAAAAACGTCTCGAGGAGGACTCGAACCTCCGACATCATGGTTTCTATTCAAAACAATAGTTAACAGCCATGCGCTCTACCAGCTGAGCTATCGAGACTTAATGATTTTAAAATTAATTTACTTTTAAATCTTACTAAGACTTTTTTTTATTTTTCTTTTCCTCTTTCAATCCAAAATCTTCAACTTCAACAGGTTTGTGTTTTTCTAAAAAGAGGTAAACATTAGCATGTTTTGAACCTTGAATTATGGAGATGCAAGAATTTTGCGCATTTTCTATACACCCTGGAAAACCAATTATTCCAACTTGATTATCTTTTAATTCAAAAAAACAATCTGTTAGATTACATAAAGTTTTCAAAACTTTTCCCTGTTTTCCAATTATTCTCGCGCGAACTTTTGACAAATCTTTTCTTTTAGTGAAATTTTTTATATTTAATTTTTCAAAAACAAAATCTTTTTCTTTTATCAAAAGAGCTGTTGAAAATGGAAAACCGAAATCAAGCGCTTCAATAACTTTTTCAGCGAAATATTCATCTTCAGGTTTTCCGTCGACAAAGACCCCTTTTTCTTTTGCAGTTATCTTTACTTCTAATTCTTTTTCCAATCTTTCTCTGTTCTGAACAATTCTCTGAATTTTTTCCACAACGAGTTGAATCATTTTAATTTTTCTAGCAAAATTTTTTTTACAATCTCAATGTCTGCTCTTTTATTTGAAATTTTCATAACCTGCCCAACCAAAAAGTTCATAGAATTTTCCTGCCCGTTTTTATAATCTTGAACTGCTTTTGAATTTTCTTTTATAACTTGTTCAACGAATTCAATTATTTTTTCGTCGTCGGAGATTTTTGAATTTTCTTTTGCGTGTTTTCTCGGAGAAAAAGATTTTGGAATAAATTCTCTTAAAATTTCTTTTGCTTTTAGTTCAGTAATTATTTTTCCTTCAACAAGTTTCAGCAATTCCACAAAATGTTCTGGACTAATATCAACTTCATCAAGTTCTTTTTTTACATAATTCAAAGCGCCTGTTAATTCTACAATTATCCAAGGTATTGAAATCTCGGGGTTAATTTCTTTAACAACTTTTTCAAAAAATTCCACGACATCAATTTTTTTTGAAAGAATCTCTGCATAATTTTTTGGAATTTTATATTTCTTTGTCAGTTTCTCTAATTTCTCCTGCGGGGTCTCTGGAAGTTGGGATTTTATTTTTTCAATTTTGGATTTTTCAATTTTTATCGTCGGTAAATCTGGATCAGAAATAAATCTGTAGTCCTGTGAGTCCTCTTTTGAACGCATTTTAATTGTGATATTTTTTTCAGAATTGAACATCCTGGTTTCTTGTTCTTTTGGGTTTTCTTTTTCCTGTCTTTTTATTTCAGAATCAATTGCGTTTTTTATATTTGTCAATGAATTTATATTTTTTATTTCAACTCTTTTTCCGTTGTTAATAGATACATTCACGTCGGTTTTTATTCCTACTTTTTTGTCAATAGCTTTTATGTAATTCAAAGTCGTGATTAAATTTTTCAGCCATTCAACAACTTGTTCTGAATTTTTAAAATCAGGCGCAGTCACGATTTCAACCAAAGGCGAGCCAGAACGATTGTAATCTATTTCACCTGTTTCAGGATTCCACGACGCTGGATCTTCTTCAAGATGACACTCGTTAATTTTTATTTCAAAAAATTTTCCATCCTGCGCATTTGGAATTGAATGATGTCCTGAAATTGTATTTTGATATCCTTTAGGCAAGTCCGGCCAAGAATAATGTTTTCTCTGCCAAATTATTTTTTCATTTATTCTGCAATTTAAAATTAAACCTATTTGAATTATTTTTTTTATTGCTTCTGAATTTGGAAGAAGAGGTTTTGAGCCAGGCTGTCCTGTGCAAATTGGACAAATATTTGTATTCGGTTCTGCTCCGAGTTTTTTATCGTGCAACGCCAGACATTTGCAAAATAATTTTTCTTTTGTATTCAAATACGCGTGAATTTCCAAACCTATTTTAGGAATTGTGTTTATCATTTATTATTTAAGAACAAGCTGTTTTTATAGATTTTGATTTAAGGATTTATCTCGTCACAAATTTGTCTTGCTAACTCAGGGGGAATTGAAAAATTCTTTATCAAACTTCCTTCACTAACTGATCTTGGAAATTGTTTGACTTCAGAAGGTCTATGAACTTCTAATGAACGAGAATAGACAACTATTCTAATGTCTCCTTCACAAAGTTCTATATTTCCTTGCGGATTTGTATATCCTCTCATTTTACCATGGTCTTTAATTTTTTAATGTTTTTAAATCCTGTGGATGATAAATAACTTTTTAATCTTGAATTTCCAAATTAATTTATGCAAAAGCCGACAAACGCAAAACCAGGGGACAGAGTTGAAGTTCATTTCACTCATTTGATTTATGAAGGAACTTTATTGCAAACCAGCGACGACGAAAAAGAAAATGTTTTGTTAAAATTAGACAACGGATATAATATTGGATTTAAGAAAAAAGATGTTGATGAAATAAAAATTTTGAAAAAATTCAAGGAAGAAGAAAAAGATTTTGAAATAAAAAAAGATTCTGCAAAACCAAATATCGGAATGATAATTACTGGCGGAACAATCGCCGCAAAATTCAATGCAAAAAAAGGAGGGGTTGATTGGCTTGACACTCCAGAAAGTTTATTTAAATTTTATCCAGAAATTTTTGAAAAAGTTAATGTCGCGAAAGTTGAAGTGCCGTTTATGAAAGCATCAGAAGATATGGATTACAAGGACTGGCAGAAAATCGCACGAACAGCTGAAAAACTTTTGAACGATTCAAACATCAAAGGAATAATTATCACGCACGGAACAGATTTTTTGCATTACACTTCTTCTGCTCTGAGTTTTATGTTAAGAAATTTAAACAAACCAGTTGTCTTGACTTATTCGCAGAGAAGCATTGACAGAGCTTCCAGCGACGCTAATTTAAACTTGCAGTGTTCTGCTTTGGTTTCAATCAGCGATATTGCAGAAGTGGTTTTAGTGGGGCACGCAAATACCGATGATGAATTTTGTTATGCAATGCAAGGAACAAAAGTCAGAAAGTTGCATTCTTCAAAACGAGACGCATTCAAAGTGGTAAATGACAAACCTATTGCAGAAATTTTTCCAGATAAAATAAATTTTTTAAAAAATTTTAAAACAAGAAATAAAAATAAAGTTAAAGCAGACACAAAATTTGAAGAAAAAATTGCTTTGATAAAAATTTATCCAGGACAATCCCCTGAAATTTTAGATTATTATTTGAAAAATAATTTTAAAGGAATTGTTTTGGAAATGTCTGGACTTGGACACGCTCCGACAATGCGCGCAAGAAACGGCTGGACAAAAAAATTAAAAGAAGTTCAGGAAAAAGGTCTGATTGTCGTCGGTGTTTCGCAATGTATTTACGGAAGAGTTGATCCCTTAGTTTACAGCAACGGAAGAGAACTTTTGAAAACAGGAATAATTTATTTAGAAGACATACTTGCTGAAACAGCGTTTGTAAAACTCGGTTGGGTTTTGGGGCACGAGGACTGGGCGAAAAATAAAAATTTAGTTAAAGAAAAAATGCTGGAAAATATTTCTGGAGAATTTAATGAAAGATTGACGGAGTAAAATATATATTGTTTCTTTATAATCTTTATTAAGATACTTTTTATTTTTTTAAAATGAAATTAGGTGTTTTGATAAGTAGGCATAACGACCCAAACAGAAGAGAAAGTTTTCCAATGTTTTGGCAAAGAGATAATCCAGTTGAAATGGATTTAGAGGTTCACTCTGCTGTTGAAGAATCAATAGGATTAATTGCGAGAAATTTTCCGCAAACAACTCATCAACTTCCCTTAGAGAACTTTGCAAAAATAGGTTTTTGAAATTTAATTTTGATTTATGCAAAAAATAATCAACTTTGTCGTCGGGAATTTTCCATAAAGTTTGCAAAAATATTTTTGCGACAGAAAAATGTGAATTATTCAAACTTCTCCTTAGCAATTTTTGATGAATCTCATGGAGGGGGGTATGCTGGATTAGTTTGTGTTTATGAACATAAAACTCCTGAACCTTCAGATAAGACAGATGTCGGAAATTTGCCAATTACAAGATTAGAAGCAAGAGTTTCTTTTGCTGGAAAAAAAGATGAAACAGGAGTGGTAAAACATACAGATTTATCGCGATTACATTTAAGCGTGTTTGCTAAAAGAATGTTTGCTCCAAAAAATCCAAGAAAATTTTTTAAGGGAAGAGATGCAAATGCTGTTGCTGAATCAATTAATGTTTCTTACAGATGGTGTGATGAGAAATCCTTACCTCTTAGATTTGGAGAAGAATGGGAAAAATATTCTTGCGATTCTAATGACGACGGACTTCATCAAGTTAGTTTTCATCCAATAAGAAGCACTTATTTTGTTTCTGTCCCATTGTCTAGAATAGGAGAATTGGGTCAGAGATATAATCCCGCTTTTCCAATCTCTTCGCCTTGTTCACCATTCAATGTTTTAGGACAGAATGATTATTCTGATTTTAATACTTTTTTGCAAAAAATTTTTGGAGAAATCGGAGGGGTTCCTGTTGTTGGATTGGATAAAATTAGACAACATTTGTCAAACTTTCCAATAGAACCTCTTAAATTTAGAGCTAAGTATCATCCAGAAATAGAAAAAGTTCCGCAATATCTTTTTGGTCAGGTTCTTCCATTTTTAAAAAAATTTGTTGAGTTTCAAGGGTAATTTTTTTAAACTCATTTTCATTTTTTATTTTATGAATTCAATAAAAATTAATGGCAAAAAACTAAAACTACCTGCATTTTTTCCAGACGCGACTCGCGGATTTATTAAATGTCTCAGCGACGAGGATTTAAACAAAACAAATTCTGCAGGAGTTGTTGTAAATGCTTACCATCTTTTGAAAGAAAATAAAATTAAAAAAATAAAACAAAAAAAAGGAATTCACAATTTTATGAATTTTAAAAAAATAATTCTTTCTGATTCAGGGGGCTTTCAGGTGATGTCTTTAATCCACAGAAATCCTGAATTAGGTGAAATTCTCGACGACAAAGTCATCTTTAATCTTGGCGGTAAAAAAATAAATTTCACCCCAGAAAAATGCATTAAGACCCAAATTGAAATTAAAAGCGATATAATTATGTGTCTTGACGAATGCACACACTCTGAAAAAAATTTTCAAAAACAAAAGCAAAGTGTTTTGAGAACAATTGCGTGGGCAAAAAAATGCAAAAAAGAATTTGAAAAATTGACAAAAGATAAAAAACAAAAGCCATTGATTCTTGCAATTGTGCAAGGCGGAAATTATAAGTCCTTAAGAAAATTTTGTGCAAGAGAATTAATTAAAGTAGGATTTGATGGTTATGCTTTTGGGGGCTGGCCCGTGAAGAATAAAAAGAATTTCAAAAGCCGAAATTCTTTAGGATTATCTACTTCATCGCAACAAAATAAATTATCAAACTCAGTAGAGAATAAAAAACTTTTGAAAGGAATTTTAAAATATACTGCAGAGCTTCTTCCCGACGATAAAATAAAATATTGCATGGGCGTTGGAAAACCAAATGACATTTTAGAATGCGCGAAATTCGGATATAATCTTTTTGATTGCGTGATCCCTACAAGAGATGCTCGACACAAACGACTTTATGTTTTTACTGGAACAGCGACGGCAAATAAATATTTCAGCATTAAGAAAAAAATAAAAAACCCAAAAAAAAGAATTTCAAAATTTTGCGATTGTGAACTTTGCAAAAATTATTCTTTTCAAGAAATTTACAAAATGTTCAAGGAAAAAAATTCAAACGCCCAACGACTTGCAACAATTCACAATCTTGTTTTTTATACCGAGTTTATGAATCGTTTGGATAAATCTTTAAACAAAAATAGCATGTAAATTTATGAAAGGGGAAAAAATTTGTTTGAAAAAAATAAAATTTTTTGGAAGTTTAAAAAAGGTTTCTCAAAAAATAAAATACAATCACAAAAAAATTTACTTGAAAAAATTTTTATCTTTATCACTATTTTCAGTTTGGTTTGTCGACGGAGAATTCATTAGAAAAAACATTTGCGAAGATTTTGTAAATATTGGACAACATTATCGCTTTAAGTTTATTCCTAAAAATGAATTTTGGTTAAATTGCAAAAAAAGAGAGGCGCATTTTTACATTGACCATCTTCTTATTGAAAATCGTCTTATGGGAAAAAAAGTTTCTTTTGAAAATGCCTACAAGTTAGCAAGTTTTGCTGAAAAAAAAGAAAGGGCTCGTTCTTCTTTTGCGAGAAAATTAAAATATTTTTTTAAGAGAAAAAGATTTTTGGAAAAAGTTCATAAAAAAATTTGGAAAAATTACAAGAATAAATTATTTGTCTATATTGTAAACGGAGAAGCAGTCAGAGATTTTTTAGATATTTATTTTGCAGGAGGTTCGCATGGTTATGTAGATAAATTCGTTCCAGAAAATGAGATATGGATAGATGACGCGATTCATTCTTCAGAATATAAAATCATTTTAATTCACGAACTCCACGAGAGAAGAATGATGAACACAAAAAAATTATCTTATTTGAACGCGCACAAACTCGCGACAATTGTTGAGGACTATTGCAGAAAGCACTCAAAAAAAATTGACAAATTTTTAGAAAAAGAATTCCGACTTGCTTAAAAAAAATTTCTAAAAAAGGAATTATTATGAGCTATTCTGACGCAAAGCCGAAATTTCACAAATGTTTATAAATATTCTTTTAGGTTAAATAAATTATGAAAAAGATTTTTAGTTTAGAAAAAATCTGCGCAGTTTTCGGAGTTATCGCAGTCGGACTTATTGGTTATGGAAAATATTGGGAATCAAAACAACAATCAGTTATAATAAAAAATGTTTCTGTTTTATCAGCAGATCAATCAAGATATCACAGCGATTTATCCTCGTCAATTAGTCATAGAGTAAAGGTTGATGGAGAAGAAAAAAGAATTTATTTTCCTAACGGAAAATGGGATACTTCAATTCAAAAAGGAGAATATGTAAATATAGTTGCAGAAAAAAATTTTCCTGTTTTCGCGTCTTTTTTAACAGGCGTTAGTGTTAGAAGGTCAGATGAAAATAATATTTTATTGGGGGAAGAAATTTGTTTGAAAAAAATAAAGTGTCTTGAAAAATATCTTTCTGATAACAAAACATAAATTTGCGCGATCGCTTCGTAAAATCAATTTGCTCCAAAATTGCATTCTGCGAATTTTTCCGCAAAAAAGCTTTTAAGTTGAAACAAAATTTTAAATCTTTGAGTAAAGTTATTTGCAAGTCACAATAATTTAAATTTTCGGCGAAGCCAGAAGTATTATTAATAAAGATAAATTGCGAGCGTCAGCGAACCAAAATTGAAGATTATATTTTAGAAGATTATTTTTTCTTTTTTTAATAGAAGTATATCTATCTCTTCTTAAACAATCTCTCCGCTTCCAATTAATCTCCAGTGTCCGTCGATGTTTCTTGCAATTCCAACATTTTCTCCTTTTATTGCAACAACTGGAAGATTTAAATTCAGTTCAATTTCAGAATTGTTTTCATTAATTTTTTCAACAACTCCGACGGTGATTGTGGTATTTATACTTAGCATTAACATTTCTTTTGTTTTTATAGGCTGAACTTTTTCGTGTTTTTCAGAACCAAAAACTTCGTCAAATAAATCTTTTTTTAATTTTATTTTGTAAGAAATTTCAGGAAGATTTCCTTTTGCAGAAACAACGCAACCAGTCAGTGAGTCCGATTTAGTCAGGACAGGATCAAGTTCTGTTTCAATTGAAATGCTCGCGCCAGGGAAAACTTCTTTAACTGACTCAGAGCCCTTATGCAAAGAAATTATTTTTGTCTTTATTGTTCTGTAAGTTTGCTGATTTTGTTTTTTAATGTTCAATCCAGGTTTAATTTCTATCTCGTCGTTAATTTTTAATTTTCCTTTTTTTAAAATTCCTCCCAAAACCCCTCCGCGAAGTTCAGAAATTTTTGTTCCAGGACGATTTATATCAAAACTTCGCGCGATTATAAAAAATGGCGGGGAGTTTTCATCTCTTTCTGGGATTTTTATTTTTGCAAGTTCTTCAAAAATTTTTTCAATATTAATTTCTTGTTGCGCAGAGACAGGAATTATCGCAGAATTTTCAGCAATTGTTCCTTTCACAAAATTTTTTATTTCTTTGTAATTTTCCATTGCTCTTTTTTTATCAACCAAATCAATTTTGTTCTGAACAATAATTATATTTTTTATTTTTTTAGTTTTTAGCGCGATCAAATGTTCGCGAGTTTGCGGTTTGATTCCTTCGCTTGCAGAAATTACTAAAATAGCGACATCAATAATTGCCGCCCCAGACAAAGCAGTCGCCATCAGCATTTCATGCCCTGGTGCGTCGATAAAACTCACATGTCTAATTGGTTTTGAATTTTTTTCTTTTTTATTTGAATATCCTTTTTCATTTTTATAAATTATAATATCTGCGTAACCGAGCTTGATTGTGATTCCGCGTTTTAATTCTTCAGAATGTGTGTCTGTAAATTTTCCAGAGAGCTTGCTAAGTAAAGTTGTTTTTCCGTGGTCAATGTGTCCGAAAACACCGACATTAATTTCTGGAAGTTCTGTCATTAAAATTAAAGAAAAAACTTGTTTAAAAGAGTTTGGTTTATTTTCTTAAGAGATGATAGAGTGTAGAAATAACTGCTCTTGCTTCGGGAACATATCCTAGAGGAACATTAAAATTTAAGTAAAGTTTGTTTTTTGCAGATAAAATTCCATCCGGAAAATATAACGAAGATAATCCCATTCTTTGAAGAGAAGAAAGCAAAATATTTTTAATTTCTCTAGTATCAACTTGTTTTCCGTCGATAAGTGTGATTTCTAGTCCTCTAACTTTTTTCCGCTCCCCATTAAAAAAAGCGGTTTAAATAACTAATGTATAAAAAATAAAAAATAAAAAATTTTATCCGATAAGAACGCTTCGTTCTTCATCTCTCGCTCTTGAAATTTTTCTGCTTGTATCTATCAAAGTTTCATAAAGTCTTAGTGCGTTTCTCTCGTCAAAACCAAGATTTTTCATAACTTCAAGATAATCATCAGCACTTAATCTGCATCCAGAATTTACTCCGAAATGCAAATAGGTTTCTCTGCTTGCTCTTTCTTCAGCAATCATCTCTTTGAGAATTTCTCCATATTGCGGAAAAGTTTGTTGAAATCTTTCAACAGCGTCGCGCATTCCTCTTGCTTTCATTCTTTCTTGGCTTTCAACTCTTGCATAAACTCTTTCTCCTTGAAAAGAATTTCCAGAAAATTCAACTGCTAAAGCAACTTTGGGTTTCATTCTTTTTAATTTTCCAGATAAACTAGAAATTGGAATATCTAATCTGTCTGTAGCAATCAATTCAATTATTTTATTTTCTGTTTGATTTATCATTTGTTTTACCTCCCTGATTTAGTTATTAATGTGAATAGATTTTATTTCATTAATTTATGTGGTGAGTTTTAACACCACATAGAAAGGATTAAAAACATTATCTCATTTATAAAAAAATGAATTCAGAAATTTTAGAACAAGTAGGAATTACAAAAAATGAATCAAAAGTTTACAAAGCCCTTCTTGAACTTGGACCGAGTCATGCAGGAAATATTTCCAAAAAAACTGGCTTGCACAGAAGAACAATTTATGACACAATTGAAATGCTGATAAAAAAAGGTTTAGCGGGTTATATTGTTGAAAACAACATAAAATCATTTCAGGCATCAAATCCAAATCGTTTTCTTGAAATTTTAAATGAAAAAGAAAATTCTATTTTAGAACAAATCCCGTCGATGATGGGGTTTTACAATAAAACAAAAGAAAAAGAAGAAACAAATTTTTACAAAGGCGAAGAAGGTCTGAAAAATATTTTTCAAGACCAACTTGAAAACAATAAAGAAATTTTAATTTTAGGTGCGAGCAATTCTGCGTTTGAAATTCTTCCGTTTTATTTTAAATGGTATGACAAAGACAGGACTGCTAAAAAAATAAAAGCAAAAATAATTTCTTCAGAAAAACTTCACAAAAAAATTCCTCTTTCAGAAATAAAATATCTTCCGCAAAAATATGCAAATCCTTTGGCGATAAATATTTACAAAGACAAAGTCGCTTTGATTTTATGGATAAAAAGTCCTATCGCGATTTTAATCAAGAACAAAGAAATTTCAAATTCTTATAGAAAATATTTTGAATTAATGTGGAAGATTGCGAAAAAATAATTTGAGAAGAATAATTTTTTGTCGTCGGAGATTTAATTTTGTACGCTGTTGCGCTAATGAACTTTTAATTTTTAATGCAGAAATTTTTATTCTGGTTTTTCATATTTTTGGTTGAGCGATTGAATTAAATTTATGAATAATTTTTTGCAAATTACAATTGATTAGATTTTGGGATTAATTTTTTTCTAATTCTTTTTTTTACTAATCCATCTAACTTTTCTTCTTTTCATAAAAATATTTTTTCTGCATTTTGAAGAACACAAATGAAGAATTTCTCCGTCTGTTTTTACATAAGTCAATCCTCGAGGAGATTGATAAGTTTCACCGCAATAAGAACACTTAGGCATTTGGGTTTCCCCCAATTTTTACAACAGCAACTTCATATGTTCTGTCTGCATTTTTCTTAAAACGAACCATTTGGTTTTTTCCTGAATATATTTCTCTAATCGCATCTGCTAAAGATTTGACTGGACATTGAACATCCATTACTTGACCAACAGACATTGTTTTAAATTTTCTATCGCAATCTCTTACTAATCTATCTTTCATTTCTTCAATACCATATTGAGCTACTGAAAATGCTGAATTGTCTCCGAACATTTAACTATAACTCCCCTTGCTTACGCTTGATTTAATTCTGCGTGCTTCAATTTCTGTTTCTCTCAACATTAAAGTGTCGCCGACGCGAATCGGACCTTTTGCATTTCGTCTCATAACTCTGCCTTCGTCTCTTCCTTGTTTTACTAAGACCTTTACTTGAGTAATTTCTCCTCTAAAACCAGTTCTTCCGACGATCTCTTCAACAATTGCTGGAACAGCTTTCTCGCTAAGAATTTTGTCGCTCGCCTTTGACGATTGTTGTTTAATTTCTTTTTTCTGTTGAGCTTTCATTTTAGAATTTATTTAAACGAGACAATATCTTTTTCAGCATTGCCCGATTGAATGATTGCGATAGAAGATGTAGAGACCTGAAGACCTGCTGCGATTCCTAATTTTTGTTTGTTGTCAACTGTTGTGCATTTTATTTTTTTTTCTTTGCACAAAACAGGAATGTGCTGAACAATTTCTTTTGGTTCAACATCAGTTGCATAGACGACAAATTTTGCAGTTCCTCTCTCAATTGCTTTTGTAACTTCGTTTGTCCCTTTTTCAATTTTTCCAGTTTGTCTTGCAACTTCAATTATTTTATATAGGTCTGTCATTTTATTTATTTATCCAGAACTCAACCTCGCTCGCAAGAGTTCATAGGATAGTTTAACAAGAAAATATGGGTTTTTAAAACTTCCGACAGATTTTTTGAAAAAATTTTGCAAAATTTTTATTTCATTTGAAATATCGACGACAAAACATCAAATATTTTCATCACACAAATTTATTTAAATCCTTTCTAATAAATTAAATTATGACTTTAACAGATTTCGTTTCTGAACAAGATGGAAAAGCAAATGTTGATTGGAAAAAATTAAAAAGATTTAGAAATAGAATTTTTCGCGAAGGAGATGGTGAGAAAAGTTTTCAACCAATATTTGAACAATTATTAGATTATTTGACAGCAAAAAATATTTTAACTTATTCTTCTGAAACATCTTGGACATTAACTGGCGGAGGATTTGATATGTCTCCAAAGAAACCCGCGCCAAACTCTCAGTTATATTTTGTAAGAAGAGAAGACGCGCAAGCATACAAGGATGCATTTTATGAACATATTCTTCCTCAAGTTAGTATTAAGCCAGCAAGAGAAACAATTTAATTTGCCGACGAGAAATTGAAAATTTTTAAAAAATAATTTTAAACTTTTAAAAAGTAAAGTGCCCTGAAGCGACTGAGCAGGGCGATGAAAGATTGGCAAGTGCTTGATTGTAAATTCATTAAAGATTTCTTATTTATAGTCAAAGACATTGTTTGTTGAGCATTTATGCCTTGACTATTGAGGAAATGACATTAATTTTTGCTCAATTTATTATGTCATTTACTATATAAACAAAAAGAAGAAAAAATAAGGAAAATTCTTATAGAACTAAGATATATCTTTTCTACATAAATCCTTAAAAACCCTTTTTATTCTTGAACTTTATGATAGAGTTACTATTAGAAAATAAAGAATTAATTAAAATAATTTACGCGCTCGCGATAATGTTCATTTGCGCGTTCATTGTTTTGAAAACAGACCGCCTTTTTCAGTTAAGTCTTCATCGTGGAATAAGATATTTTAGAAATGCTTTCTTTTTTTACGGAGTTGGATTTTTTATAAGATATATTTTGTCTCCTTATCTTCCAAATTATTTTTTTATATTTTCGTTGTTTGAATTTTTTTTAGTGACAGCTGGATTTTTTTTGCTTTATAGTTTGTTGTGGAAAAATTTTGAAGACCCAAATAAAAAATCAACAAGCTCGTTGTTTAATCCAAAAATATTTATTTTTTACCTAATGTCTGCGGTGATTGTCTTGCTGGATTATTTTTGGCAAACTTATTATTTTCTTTTCTTGTCGCAGATAATTATTTTTTTAATCGTCGGAGCAATAAGTTATTCAAAATATCTGCAAGATAAAGTAAAACATAAATTTATGAAACAATATTCTTTTGCAATGATGCTTAGTTTGAGCGCGTGGGTTTTAAACGCTCTTGCGTCGTTTTGGTTTAGCTGGAATCTTCTTGCGATAATTATTGTTTATCTTCTTAATATAATTATATTTTTATTATTCTTGTATGGAGTATTAAAATTCACGAGGCAAAGATGACGAGAAAACGGGAAAGACTTGAAGTGATAAAAGATGTTTTGGAATCTGTTCGCGCAAACAGAAAAATAAAACCAACTCGTTTGCTTTATGCTTCAAATCTGTCGCCACAAATGTTCAAAGAATACATCAGTGAACTTATTGAAAAAGAATTTATAAAATTAGAAATTGACGACGACAAAAAGAGTGCGAAACAGGAAAAAAGATTTTT
>Ga0209518_1003500_pt1 | contig 13407 bp, 14 predicted proteins | sample RifGroB1_FD_183993 | JGI IMG/M metagenome (GOLD analysis project Ga0209518, IMG submission 183993) | Groundwater microbial communities from Rifle, Colorado, USA - Groundwater B1 (SPAdes) (version 2) | ecosystem: Environmental > Aquatic > Deep subsurface > Groundwater | place: Rifle, Colorado... | reverse complement strand
GACGGTACCAATGGTAAAGCCGGCTCCCGACAAACTCCCCTAATTAATAATGGATATATATTTTGGACTTGGCTTCTATCACCAGAAGCTGATCCCGGAATGGACAGATCCATTGCTTACACTACTTACGACGAGCTAAATTTAATTAGTCCCGGATCGGGAATTAATTTTAATTTTGCAGATATAAAATTCAGTTGGGAATTCAAACAAGCCGGTGTGCCTGTAAATAATGCCACCTACACTCTCAAAGCCGAAAATTTAGATAGCGGTGATATCAAAACGGTTAATCTAGGGGGTAATACTAACTTCACTTTGTTGAATAATATAGCGGAAACATTGATGAAAGATGGTGTTTGGGAGTGGTCGGTAAAAGCTACCGCTTTAGGATTACCAGAATATTGGAGTACGGTCAGAATTGTCATCAAAAAAACTGCTGCCGATCTTCTTGTTCCTCTTGATAATGCCGAAGTAACACTTGGCACAAAATTTGATTGGTCGGATATACCGAATGCCAATTTGTACATAGCCAAGATCGGCGGCTATTTGCCGGAAGGAAAATTCCTTTATCTGCCCCTCCCTGGAAATATATCTGAGTTTGTAATCACTCAAAATATTTATGATTTATTAAAACCCTTATCTGGAGAGAAAACCTATACCTGGACAGTATCCGGTACTAAATTGCCGACTCCGACAGATTGGCAAACAATTTGGTATGGCCCGGCCCTGACCTTCAAAGTCAAGGCTTAATCAGACAGGTTTTCAAAAAACCCACCTCGCATTATGCAAGGTGGGCATATTACTTAACACCCACCACTAATTCATCCGCCCCGGATCGATTAGTGTAAGTAGAACAAAGTCTCTGCTTATTCAGTAGCTTCTTCAGTAGACTTTTCTTCTGTCCCCTCTTTTGTGCCTTCGGATACTGTTTCGGCAGCATCTCTAGTAGGGGCTGCTTCCTCGCATTCGCAAGGATCGCAGTTGCAATCTGTACAAACCCCAGGTTTTAACTCGGCTTCTGCACCATCTGCGGGCATATTAGTCATTTGATCTTCCATTAGATCTCCTATCAATTTATTAATAACGCATAATCAGGGTAACAGATATATCCCCAATCACCTAATTATTCGCCCAATTCGTTTTTGTGATGAAATTTTCGTCGTAGCATCCAAAGATAGACTCTCTCCAAATAAGCCGGTCAACAATTTTTGCTCAAACGGCTTTAAACCAGACAAATCTGATTTCAATAAGTTAAGTTCCCAGTCTTTTTGCTGCAGCCAATTAGCGACGCTAATTTCTTTAATTTTTAAATAACCGCGCACCGCTAAATCAACAATCGTGGCACTAATAAAAGTTGGCTTTATCGCTCCGTAAGTGGTAAGTAAGCCCGTTTCTAAGGGCGACATGCCTTTGGGCGGATCATATTCCACCACTATCGGACCCTTAAATTTGAGATCTCGTCCAAACCGCTGCCAAATTCTCCCTCCAAACCAAAGCACAGCTAACAAAAGCAAAATCCAGAGATATTGTCCATAAAGACTAAACCAACTGGGTTGAAAAAGAGAGACTATCCCTGCCGGAAACTCCGCCCAAACCGTCACCCCAGTTTTAGGCGATAGGTTAGCGGCGCTGACCATAAAATTTTTGCCATCCCGTGACCAAGTTAATTGAACATTTTTATTACCAACACTTCCGAACTCGCCGGAATAAAGTTGTACTGTGGTGTTGGCCTTAGTAATGCTATTGGGCAAATTAACCGTGGCAGAATATTTATTAATCGGTAATTCCCAGAAATTGCCGTTTAAATTAAGATAAAGCGCGTTCCCGTTGTCTGAAGGGATAACAACATTGTTTATAAGATAGGAGATCTTGTAGGTGTTAAGTCCTCTAATCGTAATATCAGGGTCGCCGATTTTCCAGGTTAATGTGTGGTAAAACCTATCATCAATCGTCTCGTACTGATACGGCACATTTTGGGTATTAGTAATGCCCAATAATTTGATTTTGGTGTAGGGATAAATCCCCTGCCCACGATTAACTTTAGTGGGCAATATTCTAAAAATGCCGTGTTTTTCAGGCAAAGTTCCGCAATCGACCAGTAGAGTTTCGTCGATCTTGGCTGAAGCATCGGGGTTGAGTTGAATTTGGGAATTAAAATCTTGAATCACACAATCCGTGTCCGGCGTAAAAGCTAAACCCTTGCCCGGAAACACAAAAACGCCCAAAATGACTATCCCGACATAGACAATCCAAATATTTTTCCTCATACCTTAATTCTACCAGTTTTCACTAATTTGGTTCTAACCTACACACTATGTTCTGATTTGGATAGAGCTAACTTTTTGAATTAGCTAATAGGGCGAACTGGAAAAAATACTTATTTAACCGATCTAATTCGAGAGCGCTAGTAGGGGAACCCGCTATCCAATGGGTCACCAATAATTCTCTGCTTCTGGCAATTTCTCGCAGACGATATTTATTATGCAAATTAGCCAGGGTAAAATCAATTAATTCCAACACTCGTTCAAATGCTCTTTCTGCGATATCCTTGTCTTTGTCCCGCCAATTAATCATCCGGCTGACTTCGCTTCCAATATTCCCCAGCTGTTCCACTAGGGTTAATTCTGACCATCTGCCGTGAGATAGTTCTTGATGATAAACCATTATTTGATCAAATCGTTAACGATCTTTATTACCTTCTCACAAATCATTTTGTCTTCCACGCAACGAGAACGATTGTTTTGCGATGGCCGCACATTGATCATTGAATCAAATTCTATCCAGTTCTCGTCGGTGATATCCGGATACAGATTAATCCCCCATAGATTTCTCTGCTTTGATCCTTGCTCCAAAAGAGCTGCCTCCTCATCGGCATGCAATTCTCCGCTGATCGCCATAGCACCTGTTTCGATATCCACAACTGCCTTCACCAAATCACCGAATCTCTCTTCGGCGATTTTCTTGAGTTCAGTACGAGTAATTGGCACGGTAATAATTCTTACATCCATAGCTGTATATTACCATACCAAAACCTCACTTTATTTCATCCTCGCTTCGCGAGGAGAATTTTCTGATTGGCTGGGGCGGCTACCCTTCGCTCTGTTGAGCTACGGAATAGCATTTACGCCCCTCCTTATCCTTCTTCAAGGCCTCGGAATGGACAAGCCTTTTGTAAGCAAATGCTTTACCTGCTCCCGTTTTTAAATATCGCTCAAAATCTTTAGCCAACTCTTTATTAGCAAAGCTGGCGTAAAAAACTAACTTCCATGGACGGTATGGTGCAGTAGCAAAAACCCTACCTTCATTATGCGACTTTAAGCGATCTTTAATATCCTCGGTATAACCGTAGTAAAAATTTAAAGATTTTGAGCTATATAAAATATATGTGTAATACATACCTTTTTGGCAAGGCCATTCCGAAGCCAAACCATTCTGAAGCTTTAGCGAAAGATGGTTGGCGAAGAATGGCTGGGGCGGTAGGGGTCCGTTCTGCTAACCAGCAGAACTAGAACCTGTCGGAGTTCGGGCTACCTCACTCCTCCTCGGACCCTTGCGGTTCCGACACCTGCTAATAACATATTAGCAGGTTGCCTCCACTACGGGAAAACTCCCGTTTTCCCGACCCCTTTCCCAAGGTTCGATCCCTGCATCACACAAACAAAAGAAATGCCATCCATCAAAAGATGAATGCCATTTCTTTGGCTGGGCACTTCGAGCTAGAACTTTTGGAAGTCTAAGCCCAGATTGGTCATTTTTAACTATTTTTAGATTACCTTATTGACCCATCTCGAGCACCTTCTCCAAAGTTGGATAAGAGAAGTAAACTAATATGTTGAAATCAGAATCTTTTAATTCCATTATCTCCATCTCTGACCGTTCGATAATTCCAAAACCAGGCTTATCCAGGTATTTCTCTTTAAATTCAGGATAATTAGATACCGTAAAGTCAGCATCGCCTCTTTCTAGACGACTAGAATCTGGTTTGCGAAGTTTTAGTAATCTTAATTCTCCTGCAGATGTTTCTAATGGTGGGATTTTATATACAAAACCTGTTTTGGTTTCATGAACTGCTTTGCCCCATTCTTTTAGAGTGGTTTCCATTTCATTATATTCAGTTTGGCTCTGAGCAAAAATACAAGCGTAATTAACTACAGCTCCCACCTCATCCGTATGCTTATCTTTAATAATTTGGGCTTCTTGGACGATTTTTTTAACTATGTTTTTCACTTTCTCCAGTTGAAAGTCTTTCATTAATTCAGATTTAAATCGATCGTTGGCTTGTCTTAAACCTACGAGTCTTGCAGCAAAATCTGGTTGAAATTGAATAGCATTCAGCGGCTGATTGATTCCATAAAAAAGATCCAACAGACCCATGACTACATTAGTCGCGAACCACAGGTCACTTTTAATATGCCGTGGTTCTTCATAATCGAAAAATGGCATATGAAAGTTGCCTTGCTTAAAATCTGCTTTAAAAGATTTCATAGAATAAACCAAATTAGCATGTCCTGTACTCTTGTTGATAGTTGCTTTGAGATTTTTAAGTGAGTCGGAGTGTTGTTTATGGTTAGCATCCAACCATTTGTCTTTAGCTTCCCTTAGATTATCTGGAACATCGAGAATTCCATCATTTTCAATGCTGAATTTTGATTGTTCGGGGTTAGCAATACTGTAAGCAGCCCAAGATCCAGCCTCTATTAGTTGTCGTATATTCATTCCTGTTTGGACATGATGTAGCCGAACTGCTGACAAAATAGACAGTAGATAATGTTTTTTAACGTGCCCAAGAAATATTGCGAATATAAAGCGGTCAGGATCAATAGATTTAGCAAAATATCCGAGCAAATCCATAAAATCAAGCGCATGGTTCCAAATACCCCCGTATTTTTCTTCGGCAGAAAGAACTAAAGCAGTTTCACTGTTTATTATCTCACCTAAGGCTGATTGTTGAATTGTTTCTGCCATATGTTTTTATGCACACTTCTCGAGCGGGATAACCTACCTCGAGTTGGCTGGGGTTGGTAGGGAACATTAGAGCCTATCTATGGCTAGTGGGCTCTGTTTCTGGGATGTGAATAGTTTTTCGTTTAAAGATCTTAAGGATTAGGAGAAACACAATCATATCAAAAATGAACAGATATACGGTATATGCCGCTTCGTGAAATACAAAATTCTGTAAGGCAAGTAATCCAAAAATTTCAGCTACTACCGACATAGCCCACGGGAGTGGGGTCTCTGTTGTGGGGTCTTTAAAGGTTTTAATAATTGTTGGAATACCGAATGCCAAATCCGCTAAGATGGCGCAGATTAAAGCCAAAATCGGCATATCTAAAATTTGCCAAAGCAGTATCCCAAGCAAGCCAGCACCAAAGAAAACATAATCTTGTATACCCGTAGACCAAACACCCGTTTTAGTTGTCATGGCGCTGAAAGCTATCATCAAACACATTACAGTATTGGCAAAAATAAGAGCAACTGCCCATGTGCTACCTTCAGCAAGCATCGCAAAGGCTCCTATGGCCGTAATAAAACCCCAGCCGAGCCAACTTAGAACATGTGGCTTAACTTGTCTTTTGAGAATGTCATTTATATACGGTATTCCCCCAACTAAAATAAATACCGATGACAACATCCCAAATGTAGCTTTTGAAAGGATTAATTCCATTTTGTATCTGGGTTGCTAATATTAAAAGATTTTCACACTTAGCACTCCCGGGTTATCGATGCTCCTCGAGCGGGATAACCTACCTCGAGTTGGCTGGGCACCTCGAGCTAGAACTTTTTGAAATCCAAGCCCAGATTGGTCATTTCTAACTATTTTCAGATTACCATATCGACGCATCCTGAGCAGGTTGTTACTAATCTAACCCTTTATAGTTCTCAAGGGTAGGATGGGAGGAGCAAAGTAATAGCTTTCTTAAGCAGTTTTTGCCTCTACTATCTATTCTAGATTATCCAAAAGGAAGATGCGGCACATTATAGAAAAACCAACCATGCAAGATGGTTGGTCGTATTAATGGTTCGGGTCGTAGTAAAACTGCCAGAATGGTTCAAAAATTTCAGTGAGAACAGTTTTGCCATCTCTGGCTAATTGAATTGCAGCTGATATATTAGCTGCCGAAGAATTACCCACGGATAGGCCTTTTCTAAGAAGCTCTTGATGGACATATTTCCATCCATCCTGAGAATATTGTACTATCCCTGTGATACGTGCAATTGACTTCTCGGAAAGGAGAGGGTTAATTTCATCGTAATGCGGACCTATAACGGTGTGAGGAAGTTCTGGTACTGTAGTGTAAAAGTCTTCCAGTACTTTTCCCAGATGTTGAGATGGTGGAGATACAAGCTCCGGCATTCTTTTGGCAAAAAGTGGAGAAAGCTCATGTTCTGCCACCATAATTTCGGGAACTTTCCCTCCAATCTCACTAAAGTAATTTTGAATCGCAATCTGCACACCTTCTAAAGTAGTCCCTGCACCGAGGCATGAAATAACAATGTCGGGCACAACCTCTAATTGCTTAGCGATTTCGCAACCTAGAGGGTATAGGGCTTTACCACCATCCCTGGCATGCCATGTGCAGTATAGTCCCTGCTTACTTGAGCAAAATTCGTGATCTCTAACTAGGTCGCGTAAATACTCATAGAATTCTCGCTCCCTAGCATTTTCATACTTTCTTGGAGCTTGGATTACTTCAAGCCCGCTCTGTTTTAGTATGTCAATGATGTTCTGTGGGAATAAACGAGACATGACATAAATACTCTTCATATCAAAGCGATGAGCATAGAAGCTCATTGCTCGAGCGGAGTTATAATTTCCGCCATCGATGAGAGTAGCTATTTTCTCGCTTGGTATCTTACCACAAATGATACCCTTTAAGATTAGAAGCGCAATAACCGGCTTCTTGTGATTTTTGACCTCCCTGTTCAGATCCATACGAATTGCTAGGATTCTACCGGGAGTATCAAATACTTCTGACAGATCGGTTATGGTTGGGGTTTCAAGATCAAGGATTGATCGCACTCGCTCATCTTTAATAGCAACGCTTAACCTTTGTTCCCAGCCATCGATCGTACCGATCAAATCAAGGTCTTGCAAGACTTTTTGCAATTCAACGAGTGAATGCATGTTTTTCTCCTTTATTTCAAATTTCATTCAATACTAATGTCACTATATCAAAAAAATGGCTCTCAGTCAATCTTTATAGGCATTGACTAGGGCGACCATACTCCGCTAAAGCTATGGAATGGCTGATACCGTATTGAGCAGTTTAACCTATCACGATTTGGCTATGCTTCTCGTGCGGGATAACCTACCTCGAGTTGGCTGTTCCTCTGGAACAATTATAGGGCATTCTACGAGACAACTAAAGCAGAAGAGCTGCCTCCACTTAGGTATACTTAACCCTATGTATGTGTTAAGTAGAGGTACCGATTTGCGGTATCGCGGTCTGAGACTGACTTTTAAGCCTAATGACCGCTCTACTTTTGAGCCCGACTCCGCCCCTCCCGCCGCCTTCATATTTTGGGATGAAGGTAGGCGGCGGGAACGGCTTGCGGGTGCTTCGCACAGAATCCCGCAAGCCTGGGTCGGATCGGCTGTGAATGCGGTTTCGGGCGAAGATGGAATGCCCTCAACCGCGCCGACTGAATGCGCGGGGGAGTTTTTGAAGAGAATTAGAAAACCCCCAATGAAGGGGGCATTCAAGCAATGTGTAGCTGTGGACAGGTGCAAGATGGCTTCAGTTTGTTCACTGTTCTGGCCGTGAACGATCTGATGCCCTTAAGGCCGCCAGCATCTCCATGATGCCGCCGATGACTTCCAAGGGAACATTCGCTCCAATGTAATCATGACCGTAATCCCGATCAGGGCAGTCGACTCGGATGTCCCGCCCCCGGGAAGTGGGACAGTTATCACCGAGAGTGATCACGCGGAATAGAAACAGCCTTTTCATTAGCTGAAGAGTGGTATCCTTTGATATCTTCTCTTCGAACCCCTCTTCTACTATGCCGATACAGCCGAACTGCTCACGGAAAGGTTGATCGGAATTGGGTAGCGCGATGACCAACCATAATGACTGCCAGCCATTAATCCGCCAGCACTGCCAGGTGTCCATCGAGTCCTTGTATTCCATGGGTGGAACTCTGGGCAAGGCGAATCTGGCAACGATCATTTGAGAGATGGCGCTGAACATGTCCAAGAACTTGACTTGTTCTAACATGGGTATCGCCTCCTTTCTTTTCAATATTGCATTAATGTATGATTATACATTAAGGATAAATGGATGTATAGTCCGCCTGAGTACAGGCCTCTCACGATTTGGGTTTGTGCAAACAATGTACCAATGGCCGTTATGCTCTGTTGAAACAACACCTTGACGTTTTTTTCCTAAGGCGGTATAATTACTCCCCTTCCTGAAGACGAAGGAGCGAAGGAGTGTTTGTCATTTATATGAAGGAAACCGCTTCCAGGCGGGAATTATTGTGTTTGCCTATTATGGCGAGCACTTTAGCCGTGATAGAGGAAAAAAATGGAATCCCGAGAACTACTGTCTGAGTCAGGACTGATTCTTGCCGCAGATGTTTCGGATTTGGCAAGTTTAAATCGACTGGTGTCTACCTGTGCTCCTTTTACAGAAGTCGTAGCCGTAAAAATCGGTTTTTCGCTTGGTCTTAGGTTTAGCTTAAAGGAAGTAGTTCACAGCATAAAAGCGGTCAAGAATTATCCCGTTATCTATGATCATCAGAAAGCCGGAACAGACATTCCAGCCATGGGTAAAGTTCTGGCCAGTCTTTGTCAGGAAGCGGGATTGGAGAGTTTCATTATTTTCCCGCAAGCTGGCCCTAAGACTTTAGAATCGTTCGTGGTTGCAGCCAAAGAAGCAAACTTAATCCCAATAGTCGGGCTCGTAATGACACATCAGAGCTATCTAGAATCAGAGGGGGGGTTCATCGTGGACAAAGCCCCAGATATGATTCTTGATCTTAGCCTTAAACTTGGCGTTCGTAACTTCGTATTGCCTGGCACTAAGACAGATATTATTCGTAGATATGCATTAAAGATATTTTCGATGATTGGACAGGCCAGCATTCTTATGCCTGGAATCGGCTCACAAGGGGGAGATATCGCGAGCGTCTTTCAAGCAGCACATCAACATCACGCATTCGCAATTGTCGGATCTGCAATTTATAATTCACCTTCTCCACAGCCGGTCTTTCACAACGATACGGATACGTCCGTCGCCTCTGGTCGTGAGCACCTTGCGAAAACTTCCGTCGTTGATCTTCACGCCGTAAGCATGTTCGGTATAGGGAACTCGTTGGATGACCGTCCGGCCTTTGGTCTGCTCTTTGTCGGAAATGACAATGAGCTTCGGGTAAAGGTACTGGTAAACAGGTTCGTAGAAACCGGTCGGTCGTCCGTGGTGGGAAGCGACAAATAGATTTGTCTCTCGGAGCATATATTGGAAAGCTTTGTTCTCTAAGTGAAGCCTCCAACCTCTGGCGGTGAGATCGCCGGGGAAGCAAACAGTAAAGCGGTCTTCGGTAAGGAACGTTACAAGTGAAAGATCGTTTGCGTCTCTTACGGAACCGATAGGGAGATAGAATTGTCGGAGCTGCATCGTTTGGAAGTTTTTTGAAACCTCAATCGGCTGAAGCTCGGCGGAAGTTTTCTTTTTCGCAAGGTAGGCTTCCTGGGCTTTACTCAAAGTCACTTTCAATTCTGAAATATTCCGGAGCGTTAATTGCGGATGTTGCCAGACATTCACCGGCTTCAATTTCTCAATCACGCCTGGCAAATCCGCAAGATGATCCTGATCGGGATGGGTCATGATTAAATGATGCAATCTTCGGCGAGAACCAAATCCCTGTTTTGCTAAACCCTCGGATGGTTTCCATCCGGTCGTGGAGTTATATCCGCAATCCACTAACACAGCCTCATTTTTCTGACTCAGAATGAGGCAGCAATCGCCGTGTTTGACATCATAAAATCGCAAGTCCATGTTCTTGTTTTGTTACGCCAATCTTGGCGGCTCATTCCATTCCTTCGCGGGAACTGCTCTGGGACTGGGTTTCGCCGTATTGTACCCTCGCTTCGCGAGGGGTTTGTACTGATTGGCTGGGGCGGCAGGGATCGAACCTGCGATCACGGCGCCAAAGGCCGTTGCCTTACCGCTTGGCCACGCCCCAACGAAAAATCACTATGTGGCTTAATATAACAACAATTTCCAATGTACACCAATTTCCAATAATCGGATGGGCCACGCCTCAAATCTTATGCGGACAGATTCTAACGGTTTACAATATTAGATAAACTTAAGAGTAGTAACGATCTGCTCTAACTCAGGTTTGTTTAGAGTATGATACACAATAATTTTTTGACCGACATTATTGTAAATCAAGTAAACCTTATAAATTATGCCTTCAGACAAAGCCCAACCACTACCCCTTTGTTGGATTCTAAGTCCACCGGTTACATTAAAAGCGTACGCCGTTCTACCGACTAATGTAGTTGCTGCTAACGAACTGGCAGTATAACCACGACTATCATTAAATTGCCAAAATGCATTGGCCCACTCAGCTAAGCTGTAGTTAGAAAATTCATCGTTATTACCAATAGTATCATCATAAACACGCAATACTGAGGCAAAATCACCCGTAGCAGTATTTTTATATATCTGAATCTCATTACTTGTAGCTGGCATGTCGAGCATTCCTGTGCTATGCGCTTCGTATGGCTGCGGATAAGAAATTGATATACCAATATAAGAATTTGTAAGCGTTTGCAAAACACCCGTGGATCCACCAATCACGATATCCCAGAAAATTGTCCCCCCGCTACGACCACCTAAGTTATTATTAGGCCCGCCGGCGCCGGGACCTGGGAGGTCACCCAACCAAGCATCGTATTCTTGCACTACTCCTACAGCATAGCGGTAGTTGCCATTGGTAATATCAGGCCTTACTTTGAGTTCCCAATTAAAATCAAGGAATTTACCTGGGAACACAGCCATTCCATTAGTAAAAGTGGCAAATCTATTGTTATTTTCTCCAAAAGCCCCGGGATAGGAAAAATCAAAAATGTTAGCATAAACAACATCGTTAGTCGCCCCTACTCTTAATTCGTGAGCACCCACATACGGATATGGTTCATCGGCTAACTGCCCAGCATTATAAAAGACATCTGTTTTAGAGGTGTTTTGTATTTTCAATGAAAAACGCAGTATGTCCCCCGGATTGGCATAAATGACCGTGGAGCCGTTAGAGGCGACACCCGGGCTTTGATAAGCCCATTTGGCTGAAGAGGTATTCCCGCGCGACTCAAAAGCATTCGCGTTCGTAGGCAATGACCCAAATACCAAACCTACCGCCGATATGCCTATTACTACCTTTAAGACCTGGTTGTGGATATTTGTAAACATATTATTCCTTTCAAGCTGAACCAATAAAATAACTGCGGACTATCTATAGTCTACATCAAGAAATCCCCTATCGGCAATTTTTTAGGAGAATTGACAACATCTCATAGATTTAGTATCATTTAGATAGTTGTCTAAATATCTAAATATTCTACCTATGCAAGCACTCTCATTAGCCCTCCATGCTATTAGCGATCATTCCCGCCGACGCATCTTACGGATGCTGCAAAAACAAGATATGACGGCCGGCCAAATTGCCTCTCGCTTCCCTACTCTCACTAAGCCCTCTTTATCCCACCATTTTGCCGTTTTGAAGCAGGCTAACCTAGCAACTTCCGAGCGGAGGGGACAAAAAATCATTTATTCCCTGAATACGACCGTATTTTACGAAGTATTGAATAATATTATGGAGTTGTTTGGCAAAGAATCGATGTATTAAATTAATGTAACCCCTCGACTCACTTCCAGAAAGTAAGCTCGCTCGGGGAATAAAATGGTTAGTTCCCGAGTGATATCGGGGGACTACCAAAAAGAAAGGAATTATATGGCAACAGAAAAAATTAAATTCAATGCTAGCCCCGTTAGAAGTTTTATGCGTCTATATATTTTGATATAAAAAATAATCTATAAAGTATTATGAAAACGAATAAGAACAATCTCTTTACTTCTAACGGGGTAAAAAATGAGTGGTTTTCTTGGCTGACCGTGATAATAGCAGCCATTGTCGGCTGGTGGGCTTATCCTAACTTACCAGAAAGAGTTCCCTCACATTGGGGCGTAACTGGCCAGGTCGACGGATGGACGACGCCTTTAGGGCACGCCTTGGGCGTTCCCGCGATGATGTTGGGAATGTATCTCTTGTTTTTGCTTATCCCTGTTTTTGAACCTCGGCGCAAGCATTTTCAGGAGTCGCTGGGGTTTTATCAGATCATCCGCACTATTATGATGGCTTTTTTGTTGTTTCTCTTTTTAGTAACCAGTTGGATCGGAGTTACCGGCCAAACTTGGAGAATTGATTTTATTGTCCCAATTGCTGTTGGTATTATGTTTATTTTAATCGGAAATTATCTGCACCAAGTTAAATCTAACTTTTTTATGGGCATCCGCACGCCTTGGGCCCTATCCTCGGAGTCCAATTGGAAAAAGACCCACCATTTGGGCGGTTATATGTTTGTCATCGGGGGGCTGCTATTCTTCACAACGCCCCTTTGGCCTACCCCCTGGAATTTTTATATCCCTATGGCAGGGATTTTATTGGCCGGATTGGTGCCCACCATTTATTCCTACTACTTATTTGCGCGAAAAATTAAATAGGTTATAATCTAAGCGAATAGCCATTTCGTACCTCCTTAAGTGGTTGCCCTGCTCAAGATTTACCTAACTGTTGCCCTGAGCAGGGCTCTTTTTTTATTGTTCTGTCTTTCAGCAGAAATTCCCGTTTTGACATTAAGAGTAGAAGCAACATATACTGAAGTTGGTTGTGATTTTATCTCCATTGTGGGAGATTGGATCGGTTGACGATCTGATCGCAGACAAACCACACCCCCCGCCATCCTTCGGCAGGGTTTTCTTATGAAGAATAGAGTGCATCGTCATGCTGAACTTGTTTCAGCATCTCTTGCACCAACATTGCTTAAATAAATTGAGGATATCAGCGGTGGAGATCCTGAAATAAATTCAGGATGACACAAAAGGGCCTGGATTCCGGCTCGGAACGTCAGACGTTCCTCGGAGGCGGGAATGACAAAAAACCCCTCGATTATACTTGGGAAATATACTCCCACCTCCCCCTTGCCCCCCTGCCTACTGGCAGGCAGACTCGATTTCACTCGGGGAATAAATAATAACCACGAAGGCCTGGATCCCGGATCAAGTCCGGGATGACGGGTACTTGGGTTTGAGGATGTAACCGGAGTCGGTATCTAAAACTTGGTAGCCCTTGGTCTCGATTTCCTGACGGAGTTCGTCCGACTTGGCCCAATCCTTTGCTCGG
>Ga0209518_1003498_pt1 | contig 13412 bp, 11 predicted proteins | sample RifGroB1_FD_183993 | JGI IMG/M metagenome (GOLD analysis project Ga0209518, IMG submission 183993) | Groundwater microbial communities from Rifle, Colorado, USA - Groundwater B1 (SPAdes) (version 2) | ecosystem: Environmental > Aquatic > Deep subsurface > Groundwater | place: Rifle, Colorado... | reverse complement strand
AGTGTTAAAGTCTAATATACCGCCATTAAAACGCTGAATACCCGTGGTCCAAGTCCCAACCGCACCACCGGCTTGGGCAGATTCTTTAGCAAATCCCTTAATTCCACTAGATGCAAGCTGTAATTCTTGACTAGTTATATCTAATATACTTGCTTTTCTTTCGGCAGCAGTTCCGCCTTTAATTCGTTTAATAGTATTAGCATATTTAGACAGCATTTGCTCCGCTTGTTGCACGGACAGTACATTTCCTTTAAGACCTTTATTGACTGCTAGTAGAGTATTATAATAATCAGCAGATGCCTTCTTATTAATAAGAACTTGTTTTGCCGCGTGTTGCTGTGCGATACCAGCTTCTAAAGCACTTTCTTGCGCCTGCTTATAAGCACTGGCTAATGCAATTATTTCTTCTGGGCTTATGTCTCTGGCCGTGCTTTTCAAAACAATTTGTTTAGCTATATCACGAGCTTGTTTTAATTTTTCTATGTAAATACTCATTCTTTGCGATGAATCATGATCAACTGCGACGCGTCTTTGCATTATGGTTAAAGTACCTCTTTGTTCCAAGAGATATGCCCTAGCTTTATTTATCAAGTCTTTTTCATTATTATCTAAGTTTTTAAGTATATCACCACGCCGTCTTAATATTTCATTTGCTTTTGCGTATTCTGGAGCGCGATCAAAAACATCTCTTCTGCCAGAAGCAGAATCAATACCTTTAATACGTTTTCTATTTTCTTCTTGTGCTCTTGCTAAAGAGTCTAATTCGGCCTTAAGTGATTCTTTATCCTGTCTAAATTTATCCAAATTTAAAATATCAAATGGCTGTTTACTAGATTGATTTAAACTATTTATCAATCTTTTGATATTTTCGATACTACCACCAATAGATGATTTAATTTGTTCTGAGGCAGTAACCACATTATTGGCGTAGTCTCTAAAATTTTTGGCTTTTATATCTCTATTTTTAGTATTAAATGACTCAAGTGCGGGCAGTATTTTTTGCGAAATTTTTTCTCCGGCCTTACCGACTTCTATACCAAGAGTATAAACTCTTTCTCGTAGTTGTTGGAATAATCTATCACCAGATTTAGTGCCTTTAAAGGCGTCGCTCATGACATTAATTTTGTCAGCAACCAATTCTACGCCAGCGGCATTTTCCAACCATAAATTATGCAATTGTGTTAATCTTGCGATATCTTGTTCACTAAATACTTTTTTAACAGCTAATTTGCTTAATTCAGAGGTTATAGACTTTAGGCTGTGTTGTAATTGTATTAATTTGTCGCTAACGCCAGAATCAATTATAAAATTTCTTAAAATACCCTTTTTGTCAGCGCCAGGGGCGGATAAAAGTTGTACTGTATCTTTAACTGAAGCTTTAAATTTAGCCAATTCAGAATTATTTTTGGTTAACTGATTAAAAATATTGTTAAAATCTATTTTGCCAAAAATGTCACTACTAAATCCCATGCCACCCATGGCAGAACCCAAACCACCCATAGATCCTTTAGATGTAAGAAATTGTATATGTTGATTCGCTTTAGCAACAGATTGTTGTAAATTTTGTGTCTGGCTAATTAAATAGTCTAAAAATGGTATTCTGGCTTTTGGTATATTCATTGACTCATTAATTGACAATGCGCCAACGGCAACGCTAGTTAGCGCACCAGCGGCCTGAGTGGCCTGATTGACTACTCCACTCATATTCAGACTTCCACCACCAAAACCAGCTAATGAACTAGCCGCTTCTCTCAAACTGGCAGAAAGTAAAATAGCGGCTTGACCACTTGCACCCAATCCAGCAACTATATTAGCAATTTTCTGCTCCATTTGAGCAGCATTGCCCGAAAGAGCAATGTCAACAATAGTTCCCTTATCAACTAATCTAAGTAAATTGACAAGAGTTTTCACGCCCGTAAGAGCCGGTCCTGGATCTGCATTAAGCGTTAATAAAATCTGTTCATTAATGGTAGCCACTTATCACACCAGACACCAGCTTGAGAAAAATTATTTTTTAAAAACTAAATTCTTCATCTATATTATCACGGCCAGAAGTATTCATTTCTTGTGCTTCAAGACGTTGTTTTCTTTCTTCTTGCAAACATTTGACTTTTCGTTGGTAAAGCCATTGATCAAGCAAAACATCATCTTCAAGTGTCATATTATCTGGACGTTCGTCTATTTCATACACATTATGATAAAAATGGCACCAAGATATGAACTGTACCTGTAACTCATTCCAGTCGTCTACACATCCATGAAAGATGGGGACGCCGGTAGCCAGGGAAAGATCATACCTTGTGCGCCATTTATAAGATTTAGCTAGTTTTCTGAACTAGATTCCACCCCCAGACAGAGGCCGGACTAAACCAACTTATCTGAGGGTGAAATCAAACATGGACGGGTCTACACCCGCCCAAAAATAAATCGCTTCTGAAGTAAGAGTATTGACCAGGGCTTTTTCCGTACAGTTTTCTAATTCCTCTACAGAATTCCACAATCGTTTATTTTCCGCATCTTTAATACAAAGAACGGTTTTATGCATAAGTACTCTCTCTTCGATTCTTGATTCTGCTGCGGTATTTACGAAATAGTTTTTAGTTTCAGTAAGAAGAGCGATGTCAATATCCAAACTAATTCGTTCGCGCTTTAGTTCTTCAATACGTTCTGGAGCAGGATTCTCACGCGCTTTTTCCAAATAAAGATCAGAGAGGCATTTGGCGTAACGATCTCTCAATTCTCTTTCTTTTTTGTCCTTAGAGTCATCCCAAATACCTCTCTCACGTAGATTTTTAATCACTTCATCTTTTAATACTACATCTTTATCCTTAAGCACTTCAGCGGCTATTTTAGACTTGTATTTAGATAATATCTCATCGTCTTTAATACTAGGTAAACAGATGTGATATTCCTTATCCATATATTCAGTTGTTCTAAATCCACTACGGATTTCGCCTTCAAGTTTTTCTAAGCTCAAACCTAAATTCTTGTTTAAGACAGTTTCTCGTTTGGTCAAATCTTCAGTAATTTCATTTTTAGAAGATTCGTCTTCTTCAATGACTTTTCCAACAACTTCTCCAACGGCTTCTTTAGCCGTTTCTTTGACCGTGTCTTTAAGAAGTCTTTTAGGTCCTTTTGGAAGGCTTTCTTTAGATTCTTCTTTTACTTTTACTTTTTCTTCCTCGTCCATATAAACTTTCCTTATCCCTTCTTAAATTAATTAGTCTGAAGGTGCGGTCGCATCTAGTTGAGCGCCGAATCCCGGTGTGCCGACACCAGATACACAGAAATAAGTGGCCTTAGCCGTAAAATCTTGTGTGGCATTTCCGCCAACATCAACGCCAAATGATTCGCTAATTATTTGCAATCCACTAACAGTAACGGCTTTCTTCAACACCCGTGTAAGATCTGTATCTAACTTATCGTAAATACCTACACCAATAGCAGAAGTTTTAGTGAAACCGCCGATGGCATAGCCCGTTACAGCATCTATTCCATATTGTTTGCTAGTAAACTTGGCCCATTCGGTCATGTCATTAGCAATGGTAGAGAAAGTTACGTTTACAGGAACGGGATAAGTCAACGATCGCTCAAATGCACGATAGTGACCTAGTTCATTAAGAGTTTCACGAGCGAGGTCTACGGACACTGAAACTGACTGTAGACGAAGGAAGTTAGTAGTACCAGGACTAGCTAAATTGGTAAATACCGAATCATTAAATCCAGTAGCAAGGAAAATACTAACTTTTCCTCTTGGGATTGATCCTAATGTGGTGGTTGTGCGTGAAGTTACTTGCTGGATGGTTGTTTCTGGTGTATTTTTATAAATAAAACAACGATTACGATAACCCGTAGTAATTGCCGTTGAATTAGCAAAGTTTATATCAGTAAACGTTACGTTCGTGCCATTCACTCCGCCGGAAGATTGGGCTGTTTCTGCCAATGCCCCAGTTACTAATACTCCATCAATATAAACCTTTAATGGATCATAAGTAGTTGGATCAAATGGAAACCAAATCTTATAGTAACCATTGGAAGCATCGCCCGATACGGTAATCCCCATAACGGAATAAGCTTCTTTATAATCATCAGTATACCAAGTTTTATTATCCGCATCGAAGTTGAATGATTCGGTCGCTACTCCACCAACATCATAGTTCCAAGAAATAGAGCTTAGATAAGCATCATTAATCAAACAAGAACGAGCCAATGTTCCGTCTTCAGCCGCCAATATGGTAATATCCGTTGCCATATTGTCAAAACTGGAGATATAAATATTACTCGTTCCACCCGTAATGCCCGCAACAGCCCTTAAATTTCTACAACTACCATATTCGTTAGTTTCAATTGAAATTGCCACCGATGGACTAGTTGAAGTATATTCTACAACTTCAGTATTAGTAAGTTCTTTTGCTTCCTCTTCGCCCATGTCTGAGTTAGCACTAACATTTTGTACGCGAGATAGCAAATAACCATTTGCTAAAACACCAACGGCACTATATCTTATTTTCTTTGGACGTGCCAATTGTATTCACTCCTCTTTTTATATTAACTTATAAGACTAGCTCCAGAAGAAATATAATAATTACAATCAAGTGTTATATTCATTCTATGTCTAGTCGCCTTAAATTCTTCTAGCCTTGATGGATACATAGATATATTTTCAAAATCCATGTTACCCAAGACCACATATGTTCCATTCTGGAAATATTCATTGTAATCATAAATAGGTTTTGTGCTATAGAAATAATTTTTTATCATTTCTCCCAGATCATCTCTTTCTCCGTCTGATCTGGCGTATATTTCTATTCTAAAAGTCCTTGTATCCTGCCGACCTAATCCTAGTTGAAACGGAAAATCCGTCGTTCTTTCGTGTTCAATGGCCACGGCTGGCAGTCTAAGTTTATTATCTGGTTCTAAACCTCCGTCGATAAGGTAAACTCCAGATATTGTATACGGTTGACTAAAACCGGATAAAACCGTATTCCCATTTAGTTTAAGCCCTGAATCTATCAAATAATATAAATTTACGTCAAGATTTCTTAAATCTCGTATTTTATACATCTACTATTATTCACCTGTCTTTGCATAAACACCTTTCGTTAAAAGAGTTACGCTACCGGAGTTATATAATCTATCTGGGAATAAAACAGTTTTATACAATATTCGATTAAAATAACCATAAACCGTTGAATTTACCAAACTTTCATCTTGGACTTTTCTTCTATCTAATATATTAGAGCCAAATACCTCTTCAAAGGTATAAAGAAATATGTCATATTGATTAGTTGCGAGTTTTTCTTGACCCAAATCCGGTTGGAGAATATCATAAGCAAGTCTAAAACCATACAAATTCATTTTAAGATAATTTCCATAGTCTTCATCTACGCCCACAACAATTTTCGACTGAAGAACGGGTGTTTCCAAAAATGAAAATATATTGACCGTAGAAATCAAATCTCCATTTATATAAATCTTGCTGGTGTGTTTAAACAATGGTTTGGGTTTGGCCACAAATGTATAACTATATTGTATATTTAATCTTACGCGCAAACCAAGATAAGGGGTATAATCTATAGAATTTATTAATGCTGTAGAACTTGATAGTCCCATATAGAAATTTAAATTATTATCTAATAAATAAATGAAAGTACCAACAAAATTATGACCTAGACTAAATAAATATCTTATTCCGGTATCTTCTTGTTCTTTAATATCCACGTCTGCTTCTATGGTCATAGGATTATAAGCGTAATACGCCCAATAGGGATATTCTACACACACTGTTTCACCATCAAATTCTAAATATCTATAATTAGTATGTTTAGATACTGTATTAAACAAATCATTATTTTCTTTATCAACTTTAACATTTAAAATCTCAATTTGTCTATTATCGAGAGTAAAAAACTCTCTCTTATACAATCCGCCCAAAACATCTAAAATTTCATCTCTATAACCATTTGTTGGGGCATAAACTTTTAATTTAAAGGCCCTAATTTCAGATAGCTTATCTCCTATTTCTACCTCATTATCAATAGTATAATTATGTTCTACGGCAACAAGGGGTATAGTTAAAGCTTTGTCTTGAGGATATCCATCAATTACGTTAATATTTTCTAAACCCGCATAATTTAATTGTTCTTTCACAAATTCATTAAGGGCAATATCTTCATTGCGTAATCTACGATCAAATATATCAGATATACGATATCTTAAATCCTCTCCCATTCTATTGCCTTCAGAAAACATAAAATCTTCTATTACAAGTTTCTTATTTTTCTTGCAATCTTTAAATAATAAAAGCAAAGACATCTTAATAAAATGTCCTTCCTACGCCCAATAAACTCAACATATTAGTTACAGACGTTGTTGTTGGTGCAAAAGTAATTGTATTACTAAATTCAACCCATGGACGATAGGCATTTTCCGGCGTTTCGTCCCAAGCCGTAGTATTATCAACGGGCAAATCCCCCAAAGGAGCGTCGTCACCAAAAATAAGAGTTTCGCCATTAGATGCCCTGACTTCTCTTACGCCTATTTCTATCACTATTCTATCATCAAGAGCACAATCATGATTTGTTAAGGCAATAGAAGTCGCTTCTGCGCTATTTTGGAATTGTCTATTTACGTTTGCTACAGCAGATATTTCTGGCGGTGTCGTTGTGGTATTGTCGGACGCAGAAACGGCCAATAAAGTAGCAACTTGTGTTCCTGCTGAATTAATAACAGTAATGGCAATTGCCAAGGTAGCATTATTCGCTGCGCCACCTTCTGCACATTGCATCTGTCCAGAAATATTACCGGCTAAAGTTTGTGCTGCCAATGGTTCTGTAACAAATCTTAGAGTGGAGCCAAATCTTGCGGTGGCCGTTGCATCATTAGCATGATCTACATAAGTAATCGCCGTGGTCCCGGCTGTTGTTACAGCTTTATACGTCCATGTACCGCCCGCACTTTGATAATTCCACGACGCATCCCACGACAGCGGCGTAACATCAGGTATGGTGCCATTCTGTAAATAAAATCTAGTAGACATTAAATCGTACTCTTAAATCCATTTATATTTACTTCTACATTAGAAGCAGTTGTTAATGCTCTTGCACTAATTTCTATATTGGTATTAGATGTTCTTCTTGGCATGGAAAATGAATGGCTAAAACCGCCGCCGGCAGGGGCAGCATAGCCCAACCAAAGTACATTACCAGTTATTGTACTGCCTTCGAGAATTTGTACCACCGAACCAACAGTGGCGTGAGAACAAGTTACCATAACGTCAGTAATATACGTATAATTACTAGCAGTCGCTGGAATAAATGATATTACCCCACTAGTGGTTAAAGTCCCGCCAGAATAGACCACATTATTATAATGTAAATTAGGATAAGTTCCAGAAACGTTGATAGCTGTGGTAAAGGGACTGGCTTGACTGGCTAAATTTAAATTAGATCCAGATACATTAATAGGAGTGGTAAATGGCGAGACCTGGGATGCGAAAGTTACCGTTGGCAAGGTGGCAATATTAAGATTCGAACCAGATACATTTTGTATAGATTGCCAAAATGTACCCGTTACCGGCAAACTCCCACCGGTTACAGCCACCGTACTGCCGTTGACTGTCCCAATAATATTAAATGTATCACTTTGTTCCACGATAACATTCCCATTGACATTTGTAGACATCACTCTATAATTTAGTCCGTCATATCCACCCACTAAATACATCTGTCCATCAGAAGATGTCCCATCAATAGTATGCAAGCCAACTGGATCTACGGGTAAAGTGGATTGGTTTGAGGCTATGGCTACAGAAATGGAACCGGCCATGGTTTGTTGGCCCTCATTTGGCATTGTCCCAATTGTGACGCTTGGCAAAGAACTGACCGTAACACTAGGCATAGTTACAATATCTACATTACCTATATTATTATCTCCAGCCGTTATTGATCCAATGGTAATGGTTCCACCGGTAACAGCAACATCCACGCTACCGGATATAATTGTGTTTAATTGACCATTGGTATTTACAGAAAGCGGAATTGTTTGCCCATTGTACGAACCAGCCATCCCCAAAAATCCAGCTTGTCCGCCTGAGTTTAATATATAAACATTAAGACCATATACTCCAACAACATCTGTTGCGCCAATCCTGTCATAATCAAAAACCGATTTAACAATCCACCCACTAGAGGTTTCTTCCGTTACTATAGGGGACCAAAGAGTATTACGTCCAGAAGTTAATACCTCTGTATCAGCCGGAGAATACACAGGAACACTTTGGCCTATAACAACATTAACACGACCGGAGCTATCCACGCCTAAGTCATGATAAGTATCAACCGCATAATTTCTGCCACCAACTATTTTAATTTGAGACGGACTAATAATTGAACCAGTGATGGCCAATGCAGACTCGCCCGTTACTGTAACAGTCCCGCCATTTATACTAACTGTACCATCTATGGTAATAGAAGAACTATTATCATCAATATGTACTACATCAGTAATTGTAGACAGCGTATTAATATTCCATATTCCATTTTGGTTAATAGCCCCGCTAACATTTAATGGAGACGTAAATGGACTAACTTGAGACGCAAGAGTAATTGATGGCAAAGTAGATATATTAAGATTAGAGCCGGAAACATTTTGAATTTCTGGATAAAAAATTCCTGTAACGGGCAAAGATCCTCCAGTAACAGCAATAGTCGACCCATCAATATCAAATATTCCCGTCACATCTATGGGTGTCGTAAAAGGATTAGATTGAGAAATTAATGTTACATTTAAATTAGAACCGGAGACATCAATGGGGGTAGTAAACGGAGAATTTTGTTGCGCTAAATAGAGATTAGAACCACTCACGTTTTGGACAGCGGGCCAATTCGCTATATTAAGATTTGAGCCGGAAATATTCCAAATTCCATCTTGACTAATAAACCCACTAATGCTAATAGGAGAGGTGAATGGAGAATCCTGTGAAGCAAGTGTCACATTAGGTAATGTCGAAATATGTAAATTAGAACCAGATATATTTTGTATACTCGGATAAAAATCTCCAGTGACTAAAATACTCCCACCAGTAATAGACAGTGTCCCACCGCTTATAGAAACAGGCTGTACTGCCTGCCAAAAAGTTCCCGCAACATTTATTGAAGTGGTAAAAGGATTTGCCTGTGAATTTAATGTTATATATGGTAGTCTAGTTACATCAACATCAAGACCATATGTAGAATCGCCCGATATAAGCGATGTACCATTATTGGTTCCATCAACTAATTTAACACGTTGAACATGGCCATCTGACCCGCCTATATTAACATAATCAGTAGAAACAGGCGTATCAACACCACTATCTATATATACATTATCTGGCAATCATATCAATCCTTTTATTTTTTATTTTCTAAATACAATTCGTAAGACTCTTGCCAATGCTTCTGGCGATTTGGCCTTTAATTCATTTATAGCAGATTGATCTTCTTCAAAAAATTTACTTTTATTTGGTTTAAAAATTGGATCACGTCTAAATCCACCCTGTTTTCCACCGGCCCATAGAATATTTCTAACAAATGCTTCAGTCCTTGGGGTTTTAAAACCAGTTGAAGACCCCTGTTCATTGGCACCGGTATATTCTTTTAACCGCCACCAGCCCTGTGATTCACCAAAAAAATATGGCTTAGGAGGAGAATAGGGAACCAGCTTGCCCTGTCCTGTTTTTCTATTAAGTAAATATTCCTGATTCATAAGAGTATATTGATCTAATATTGACTTTTTACCCACACCACCAATTAATTGACCGCCTTTTTTACGGCCCGCCCTAGTATTAAATGTAGTTTTTATAGTCCCAGAAATATTATTACTATCCTTTGATTCAATAGCACGACCAAAAGTTAATGATGCGGCCTCACTATCACCATATTTTAACATGTATCTTTCTTTAACATTTTGCGCAATTTTCTCCATAGTTTGTTTGAAAAGTCTTGTCAACGTTTGATTATGATAAGTTATTTTATCCGCTTTTTGTTCTGCTGTTTGTCTTAACGTTTTAAACAATTTTACCAAAGCTTTTTGCGAAGATTCAACGTGCATTAGAACGACTTCTGATCTTTCTCTCGCCTGTTTAGCCTTTTTAATTTCAGCATCTATGGGAGAAATACGTTTTGGCGCAGCGCCACGAAATTGTTTATTAACACCTTTTAATAGCCGGGATAACACATCCTTTTGCGTTTTAAATACTTTACTCGCGGCTTCATCGCGTCTTTTTGCGTATTCTTCCACATATGCAAAATATATACGATTAAACATTGCTTCGTATTCGGTTCCCAAATAATCTGAAAGATCTCGTGATGCCTTTTCAATAAGGACTTTTAACTCAGAATCATTAACTTTCGGTATTTTTACTGGTTTGGGCGCTCTTTTAATTTTGCCCATTGTTCTAACTCTAGTCCCCGTTCTTTTAGATTCATGCTTTGCTTGTGCTTGGGCGCGCTTTTTTGCTTCATTCAAAGACTTATTAATAGCTTGTTTTGATAGATCGGCATACATCTTTTTTAAAAGATGAACATTTAAACCTCCAAATAAACTATCGGGTTTGCGCTGAAAACCTTTACTGGCTTTAAAATTACCTGTCCCTTTCCAGGCACGTTCTTGTAAACGAATTTCTCTACGAGAGATTTCACGTCTAATACGTAAAGCGACTTTAGCACTTGTTAAAGGTCTAGAGGCTTCTATTTGCTTGTCGTAAAAATTTAATAAAGCTTCTTTTACATCTTGTATATAATATTGAACTACAAGAGCATAGTCTTCCCTGGTTTGCTGTAAATTACTTTTACTTTCTGACAATTAAATCATCCTATTAGTGGTAGAAAATACTCTCCTATACAAATCATTTACTGAGTCTAAAACCGACTTTCTCAGCTTTATAAAATCATCTGATTTTTTATCTTTTAAGATTATTTCAGCGGTCCAAAGTATGGATCTAATACATTTATTTTTTTCTTCCTCAATTAATCTATAAATTTCGTCTTTAAAAACAAACTCTTCTTGCAAAATGTTATGTTCTTTGCCATCGTCATTTTCTTTATTTATGTTTTCTGTTGTGTCTGAAAACTCGTTCATTTTTAACTTCCTTTCCAAATTTACCTAAACTTATTACGTATTAATATCGAACGAAGCAACAATTGCACACGAATAAACGGAATTTGCCAGACCATATTTAAGCGGTGTAGTCCGTGGTACGCACAAATCGCCATTAATGTCTATTTTAGTACACTTATGAAATATAGTTTCCCCCGATGTAACGGACGGGTCTAATAATACATCTTCCAATTTACAGCTTATAATTACATCATTTCTATTAATTTGTCCACCCATTAAATTCAATGGAATATATTTATCACTAAGACCTAGACGACTAGTCGTGGCCTTAATGGTCTTTGTAACTATCTCATCCATATAATAATTTCCATCAGTGGCCTGCTCCACGTTTAGTAATTCCTGATTTACCGGGTCCCACTCATCGGCACTTACTGTGAGTTTATTACCAGTACGATAATAAATAGTTATATCATCGGCTAGAGCTAGCCTGGCACCATCCACTGCTTTTTGATATTTACGAATTATTGAAGATCTTAATTGACTCATTTATATCACCTGTTAAAAAAATTGTCCGTCATTAGTATAATTAGAATCAAACCTATAGCTATCACCAACAATGGGTGCCGAACTATAAGTGTCGATACGTGCCATGATTGATTCTTGCCCTTTAAGTTTAATCTCACTAATTAAACGTCTAAAATTATCCATTAAATCTTTTGAAGAACGTTGTAAATCATTAAGTCCTTTTGATGTATCAATAGTGATATTAATGTCGCGAACAAATATTCTATCTCCAAACCCCTCTGATTCTAATTGTTTCTTGATAAGATAAGAAGCATACATAGTATAGACATAACTAGCTAGACCTGACGCAGTAGGAGTAGGACTAATGGTAAAAGTATTAGTAGTATTATCAGCCAAAAATGTATAACCAAAATCATAATAAGTAGAATCTACCGTAGTTATTGCATCACCCAAGTACATTTTAATCTCATCATCAGTAAACTTTGTGGGCTGTTCGTCTAACCAGGTATAACTCACTTTCGCTCTATCGCCAGATGTAGGATATGTAGCATTAGTGGGAATTCTAAATTGACCTGACGTAGTACTAAATACATAGGCCCTAAGTCCAACAGCATCTGCATCCGTACTTACCTTAGTATAATACCATCTTCCGGCCCTGAGATGAGTATCAAAGCCAGAGGCTATTGGCATATAATCTGTTGAGAAAATTTCATTAGCCGTACCAGCAGCAGTACCGGCATCTTCTTGTACAACTGTATTGTAAATTGATTTAAGGTCTGAAATTCTATATCGTACTAAATTGACTAAAAAGTCCAGACCACTGCCTATAATATATCCAGGCAATTTGTAAACCTCCTAATTATTTTTTAATATTTCCTCCCATAAAAGTATCTCTAACATTAAGTATCTTAGCGAATATTTCGCCAGCGGATATGTTTTGCATACAATGTGCCAGTGGAGACCCACCAACCTTACAAACTTGATCATTTTGTTTCCAGCAAGGCATACATTGTTGATAACGATTTTGGCAATCTACAAAATAGACTAGCTTCTTGCCGGTTTTATTCTCTGCAAGTGAATGTTTAACAATATGTTGTAATTTTCTAGGTCCTTGCAAAATTATCATTGGTATATTAATAAAATTGGCCAAATGAACATATTCTTCATCGCTGGTAACTATACAATCTACCTCTTTGAGTATGCCTATGATTTCTGACAATGTTTTATCACTAATTTTAACATGACTATTAATCTGATCGAGTATATTCTTATATCCTATAGATATAGTGCATACATTGTCAAATTTCTCTAAAAATTTCATAGTCTTGCCCCAAATCTCAACCGGTATGGCATTATTCGCAGAATGTGTGTTAATTACAAAAGCTACCTTGAATTTATCTTTATTCTCGCCAAAATCGAAATTAGCTGTTTGGATATCTTCTAACACATTATCATATTTAGACTTAGATGCAGACTCAGTCAAAAGATTAAATGATTTGTAATATGATTCAATCCAGCTAAACATAGCCTGAGGTCCTATGAAAGATAAGCCCGCCTCATACTTGATGGGTATTTCTGACACAGAATTCATCTGTAGTTTATAATTTTTTAATTCTTCATCTATCCACATGTGATCTACGTCAATGATATCTATATCAGGCAATACTTTAGACAATAAACCAACCATTCGTTTTTTCACCGCAAGAGAAAATTTAACTGGTTGAGATTCGTTCTGTTTGACTAATTCTTTAATGGCTGGAACCATACTAAGTATTTGACCAAAATTA